>Ga0209382_10003127_pt1 | contig 23178 bp, 17 predicted proteins | sample SoiMetdeltSBSDD5_FD_187599 | JGI IMG/M metagenome (GOLD analysis project Ga0209382, IMG submission 187599) | Bulk soil microbial communities from a Populus tree surrounding site in Tennessee, USA - Soil MetaG P. deltoides SBSDD5 (SPAdes) (version 2) | ecosystem: Environmental > Terrestrial >...
TCGCGCGGCGCGATCGACACCGGGCAGAAGTAGCACGCCTGGTTGCAGACCGTGTGGGCCTCGAGCGACACGTACTTGAGGTGATAGCTCCTCGAGAGGTCGAGGTCGGAGGCCACCAGCCAACCGTCCTCGACGAGCCGCGCCGCAGTCGTGGGCTCGAGCTCCTCGGCGACCGCCTGGGCACCGAGCACGCGCCGCAGGTCGCCGTAGAGCGGGTCGGTCTCCAGCAGCGTCCGATCGGTGAGTGGGTTGTAGACCCGGTCCCTGCCGATGTGGAGGAAGGCGTTGGCCACCTGACGGGAGGCCGCCGGAGCTGCCGCCGCCGGAAGGGTCAGCGAGGCCCAGGTGCTCTGCTCTTCGATGGGGATGGCGACCTCCGGGACGGGGACGGGACCGCTAGCGGGCCCGGACGCAAGGGGATGGCGAGCACCGCAACGGCGCCCTTCGATTATACCGGGACAGCATGGCGCGTGCCGCGGCCGGGGTCACCAGGCGGTCTCGGCGGCACGGGCAGTCGCCAGGCTCGGAGTGACCGGAGCGGAGGCCTCGCCGCGGGTCGCCTCCCACGCGTGCTGGAGCGCCACGATCCCGGTGCGGTAGGCGGAGCTGTCGACGCGGAAGGCGCCGTGCACCACCTCCTGGTCGTAGACGTGCAACCCCTCCTCGTCGAGGAGGAAGACGTAGAGGCTGAACTCGCCGCGGATGAGCGGCAGCTCCGGCACCAGCAGCCGAACACTCTGCTGGCCGCCACCCAGCGGCCCGAGCCCGTCCTGATGGGTTGCGAAAGCGCAGATCTGGACACCGTCCGCTCGGTCGACGCCGACCGCGACGTGGAATCGGCGGGCGAGATCGTCGCTCCTCCAGCTCACGTCGAGGCCCCAAGGCGCGCCCTGCCGGAATGCCCGGCCCCCCTCGCGCACAGGCTTGCCGTCGTCGATCCAGCGCGCGGAGTGGAGCTTCGCGGGGCCCGTCGCGGCGGGCGCCTCGTCGACGAGCGGCGCCCCGGCGCTGACAGCCACCGCAGGGCCCGCTCCTGCGGCACGGGCGCCGAGGTGTTCCTCGTAGGCCTCCACCACTTCGAGCGCCGGGCCGAAGCGCTCCACCCGCCCATGCCGCAGCCAGAGGGCGTGGCGGCAGAGGGCGGTCACGTAGTACATGGCATGGGAGCAGAAGAGCACCGTGCCACCGCCTCGGATGTAGGCGAGCATGCGGTCGAGGCACTTCTTCTGGAAGTAGCCGTCGCCGACCGACAGTGCCTCGTCGACGATCAGCACCTCGGGCTCGACCTGGGTGGCGATCGAGAACGCGAGCCGCATCGCCATGCCGGTCGAGTAGGTCTTGACCGGTCGATCCACGAACTCGCCCAGCTCGGAGAATTCGAGGATCCTCGGCAGAGCCGCCTCGACCTCGCGCTCGGACAGGCCCAGGAGGGCCGCGTTGAGCACGGCGTTCTGCCGGCCGCTGAACTCCGGATGGAAGCCCGAGCCCAGCTCGAGGATGGCGGCGACCCGGCCAGAGACGTGGAAGGTGCCGGCCGTCGGCCGGGTCACGCCGGAGAGGAGCTTGAGGAGCGTGCTCTTGCCGGCTCCGTTCTCGCCGATGATCCCGAGCCCCTCGCCGCGCGGCAGGGTGAAGGAGACGTCCTCGAGAGCGCGGAGCTCGGCGTGCCTGCTACGCCGGCCCACCGCCTCCCAGAGGCGGTCGGTCGGGCTGTCGTAGAGACGATAGGTCTTCGAGAGGCCCTGGGCCTCGATCGCCGGTGGGACCATGCGAGACCATTGTACGTGCGGCGTCCCGGTCCCGCCCAAGGACGGGGCGTCCCAGCTTCGAGGTCCGGCGCGCGATCCCCTTCGCCTGTGGCTGGGCTCAGTCGGCCGGCGGCGCCGTCGACGGTACGGTGTGGTTGGCGACGCAGGCGCTGTCGAGCCGGATGGCATCGAAGCCGACACTGAAGCGCCCGGAGGCGTCCATCACCGCCTCGATCCAGGCCTGGGCCGCTGCAGGGTCCTCCGGTGGGTTCGCCCCTGCGGCGGCGACCGTGGTGTTGAGGTCGAGGTACATCCAGCCGAAATCGGCCGCCACGGGCAGGTCGACGCTGTCGACGAGCGTGCGCTGAGCCTCCGCCGGGAAGGGGATGAGCCCTACGTCGGGAGGCTGCGGCGACACCGGAATGGTGGTCGGCACCTCGGGGTTCTCCTGCTCGTCGAAGAAGACGAGCCCTTCCTGCCCGAGCGGGTACCAGGCCGGCAGGGTCCCACAGACGAACGGGCCCTGATTCACCTTCGAGTCGCGCCAGACGAGGTAGCTGGTGCCACCGCTGAAGGCGCCCCCAGTGGCGTAGCGGACGGCGAAGGTGGTCGCCAAGGGCTCGCGGTTGTCCACGGCCGTCCAGGCGTCGTAGCGCCCGTAGAAGGTGTACTGGCCGGGGGTCGTGGTCTGAGGATCTCCAGGAGCGGGATAGCTGTTGAACGGTCCCACGCCGGGACCCGGGCTCGCCTCGATGTGCACCAGGGTCTCGCCCTGAGCGAAGTTCTGCACCGAGTCGTCGATGAAGTAGTCACCCCAGAGCACGTTCTGGTTGGTGATGTCGCCGCCCGTGCCGCCGCTGACCCCGAAATAGCCGGCGTCGCCCGGGAATCGAAGCGTGCAGTTGTTGACGGTGTCGACCGTCACGTACCCGCGCGCGACGTTGTCGTTGGTGAGAAGGCCGGCGCAGCGGCCGCCGAGGATGTCCGACGAGCGGCCCGTGAGCGAGCGCTGGAGATGCGTGATGAACGACGGCGGCAGCGGCGGCGGCGGCAGCTGGCCGGCGCAGCTCGGGAAGGTGACGTCACTCGAGAAGGCGCCCTGGTTGCTGATCGCGGTCGGGGTCGGGGCGGGGTCGGGCTCATTCTCGCCGGTGTCCTGCGCCGCGGAGGCGGTGCGCGGCAGGTTGCCGAAGACGATGATGTCGCGCAGGTTGATGGTCTGCACGTCATAGCCGGTCAGGTAGACGTTGAAGTCGAGCACCGGCACCGAGAGGTCCGACCAGACCACCACGTGGGCCAACACGGCGGTCGCGGACGCGTTGTTGATCGAGAAGAGCGTCTGCACGCCGTCATGGCTCGCGAGGTCGATCTCGAAGTAGGGCAGCAGCAACGTCGCGGCCGGCACGTCGTCGATGGTGCAGATGAGCGCACCCGCAGGCATCGCGAGAGCGATGAGCAGCAGGCCGCCGAGAGCGACGTTTTTCATGAGGGCTCCTTCCAGAGCGCCATTGGCCGCCGCGAGTCGCGGCGCGTTCGGCTGTGGTCGAGGCAACGGTCTAGCTGTAGGGAATCCTAGCGCGATTCCGACAGCCGTTGCAGGGCCGCGAGACGAAAAAAGGCCCGGAGGAATGACCTCCGGGCCCTTCTCATCGCGAGTGAATGCCTACGAACTCAGTTGCCAATCAGGGCGTGATTGGCGTTGCAGGCGCTGTCGAACTGGATCGCGTCGTAGCCGATGCTGAACCGGCCCTGGGCGTCCATGACCGTCTCGATCCACGCCTGGGCCGCCGCAGGATCCTCTGGCGGGTTGGGGTTGCCCACGATCGTCGTGTTGAGGTTTGCGTAGATCCAGCCGAAGTCCGGGGTCACCGGGAAGCTTGCCCCGTCGATCCGGGTCCGCTGGGCCTCCGCCGGGCAGAGCAGGTTCTGCTGGTTCGGCGGCTGCGGCGAGACCGGCAGGGTCGTCGGAACCTCCGGGTTCTCCACCTCGTCGAAGATCACGATCTGTTCCTGGCCGAGCGGGAACCAGGGCGGACGCACGCCGGCCAGCGCCGGGCAGGTGAACGGACCCTGGTTGGTCTTGGAATCGCGCCAGCAGACGAAGCTGGTGCCACCGCTGAAGGCGCCGCCGTTGACAAAGCGCGCCCCGTAGTTGGTGCCCAGAGGCTCGCGGTTGTCGCTACCGTTCCAGGTGACGTAGCGGCCGTAGAAGGTGTACTCGCCGACGGCGATCTCAGGGCTCGCCGCGTAGTTGCCGCTGAACTGGTTGGCGCCAGTCCCTGGCGCCGACTCGATGTGCACGAGCGTCTCGCCCTGGGCGAAGTTCTCGCCCGGATTCACGTAAGCGTAGTCGCCCCAGAGGACGTTCTGGTTCGTAGCGTCGCCGACCCCAGCCGGGAAGTAGCCCGCGTCACCGGGGAAGCGCAGCGTGCAGTTGTTGACCGTGTCGACGGTGACGTAGCCGCGGGCGACGTTGTCGCCAAGGGCCTGACCGGCGCAACGGTTGCCGAGGATCGCCGACGACTTGCCGGTGAGTGACGCCTGCAGGTGTGCGATGAAGCTCCCCGGCAGTGGGGGCGGCGGCAGCTGGCCGGTGCAGCTCGCGAAGTTGATGTCCTGCGAGAAGAGGCCGTGCGGGCTGATGGTGTCGGTCGGGTCCTGCCCGGCCGACGCCGTCCGCGGAAGGGCGCCGGTGACGAAGATGTCGCGCAGGTTGATCGTCTGCACGTCATAGCCGGTCAGGTAGATGTTGAAGTCGAGCACCGGCACGGAGAGGTCGGACCACACGACCACGTGGGCGAGCACGGCGGTGGCCGACGCGTTGTTGACCGAGAACAGCGTGGTCACGCCGTTGGCGTTCGTGAGGTCAACCTCGAAATACGGGAGCAGCAGGGTCGACGCCGGGACGTCGTCGACGGTGCAAATGAGGGCCGAGGCCTGCGTGTTGAAGCCGAGCAGGCTCAGCAACGCAATCGAGAGCACGAGCTTCTTCATGGGAAGCGATCTCCTCAATCGATGTTCACGGGATGCCGGGTCGGAGTGCCCGACCGGCACAACATAGGTCGCTCGAAGGCTCTTCGGTCATCGGCTGCGGCGCGAGCCCCAGCCTCCTCATCACCTCCCGTTCAAAGGATCGTGTTCCGATGCGTTCTCAACTCGAGCGAGGCGCACCCGAAGGGCGTGCCATTCAATAACTCGGTCGACGGGGCCGTCGGCGACCCCTGGCGAACCACCCAAATGACTCTGGGACCCGGATGCTACCGGGAAGGAGGCGCAAAAGGCAACCCCCCAAGGGTTGCCTTCTTGTCGGACCGGGGGATTCGCCCGCCGCCTGGATTCGGCGGCGGGCTTCCCCGGGGCCTAGGGCCGCAGTGTGCCGACCACGAAGGCCGGGTCGTTGGTCGCCTTGTTGACGACCTGCGCACCGGAGAGCACCTGGCCGGCGATGGCGCGAACGTCGACCGAGAAGGTGCCGCTGAAGGACTTCGGCAGCGCCTTGGTGCGGGCCGAGAACTGCAGGGCCTTGCCGGCGCCGACGACCACGCGCACGGTACCGAGCGCGCTGCCCTCGCCGAGCCGGTGGTAGATGAGGTCGACGGTGGCCGGCTGGGCCGTCGGGTTGTAGAGCCACAGGGTGGACTTGTACAGGCCGTCCTCACGCAGGCCCATGAGCACCTGCGTGTCCTTGGCGCCGGCTCGCGCGGCGTCGCGTTCGTCGATCCCCGGCACCGTGTGCCCGTACACGGACGGGGCCTGTCCGGTGGCGACGCTGTGGGTGTCTCCGAGCACCATCGGATACACACCGCCGACACCCGCGCTGTCGACCACCACGACGCCGGCGCCGACGTTGAGCCGGAAGTCGTTCTTCAGCACGTCCGCGACCCTCAGGGACTGCCCGGACTGGAGCTGGTGCGTCTTGGGGGCAGCAGCCTTGCCCTTGGCAGCTGCGGCGTTCACGAAGCTCAGCGTGACGGCCATCGGCTGGTTGGTCGGATTGACCAGCAGCGCATCGGCCGCCCACTTGCTGTTCTTGGCTCCGAAACCGTTGATCATGCCCAGCAGGTACTGGCGGCTCCGACCGCCCGCCAGCCGGAGGGGCGAATAGGAGGAATCCGTGGAACCGAGCAGGCGGGTCTCTCCGAACGGGAGCAACGCCGGCCCCTCGATGCTCTCGACCTCGGCCCGGTAGTCGTCGCGGCCGGTGATGCCGAGGACTCTCAGGTCTTCCGTCGTGAACCGGTACTGGCCGAAGCCGGGCACGGTCAGGACGTTCGACGCCCCGCGCTCGACGCCGCTGTTGTCGAAGAGCCGCAGCCGGAACTTCGCGGTGCCGAAGCTCGGGTTGCTGACGCCGATCTCGCTGGCGCGAGCGACGGTGTCGGCGAGCCCGATCAGGTGGTAGACCGCATCACCGCCGTCGTCGAACGCGACGGGGTCGATGACGACACCGGGAACGACCTGGCTGAAGAACTTGCCGCCGTCGAAGGCCGCGTGGAAGGCAATCGCCAGCGGCTGTGGCCCGTCGAGCGCTGACTCCGCGAAGACGAAGCCGGAGGTGTTGTCGACATTGAACTGGCCAAGGGCCGAGATCACGCCGAGAGTCGCACCGGCCGGGATCTGTCGCTGAAGCGCAGGCGGCGTGCCCACCGGCTGCAGCCCGCGGTTGCGGAAGGTGAGGGTCAGCGACATCGTCTGCGGGCCGGGGTTGTAGAGATACAGGTCGCTGATGGAGTGCTCGGCACTGTTGCTCTGGGCCACCCACGGCAAAACCACCGACTTGCCGACCGGAGCGGGATCGACGGTGAACGTCTTGCTCGCGCTCGAGGTCGAGCCGTCGCTGCTGCGCTGCGCGGTCAGGGTGACGGTGTAGTTGCCTGGCGCGGTCCACCTGTGCGTCGCCGCTGGCCCGGTCGCGGTGGCGCCATCGCCGAAGTCCCACGTCACCGAAGTCGGATCGCCCGTGGACGTGGAGGTGAAGCTGACCTCCCGCCGCTGCGTCGCGGTGCACTGGTCGAAACCGAACTGAAGGACGCAGCTCGCGCTGGTGTTGAAGGCGGCGGCGACCGGCGGCGGAGGCGGCGGCCCGTTGGGAACCACGGCCACGGTTTTGGTCGCCTCGTGGAAGCAGATGCCGAGCAGGCAGCCGGCTCCCGGCTTCGTGACCGTGAGGCGAACCTCATACGAGCCCGCTTGCGCATAGGTGTGCTTGGGCTTGCTGCCGGTCGCCTGCGCTCCATCGCCGAAGGTCCACGAGTACTCAGTCGGGCTGCCTTCGCTGCCAGTGGCGTCGAAGGAGACTTCCTCAGTCGCCTTGGGCGCCGCCGGAGCGTACGAGAACAGCGCATTCAAGGGCGCCGTGTTCTCGCTGATGGTGACGAGCCTGGTACCGGTCGTGCTGCCGCAACCGGTATTGGTCACCGTCACCGTCTTGGAGCCGGCAGACGCCCAGCTGATCGTCACCTGGTTTCCGGCACCGGTGACGACGCCGCCGCCGGTGGCCGCCCACGACCAGGCCACCGTCGGAACGCAGTTCGAGGCGCTCCCGGTGAAGGCGATGTTGTCGCCGATGTTGCCGCTGCCGGCGCCTGCGATCGAGAGCGACGGAGTGGGATTGCCACCGCCACCACCGCCGCCGCCACCGCCACCACCCCCGCCACCCGGGTTGTCGACGAGGATCGGGACGTGCACGGCGACGTTCTGCTCGCTGGCGCCGCGGCGCACGCGGAGGCACGGGTAGAAGGTGCCGGTGGCGGCATAGGTGTGCGTCGTCACCGGCGCGGCGTGGTTGGCGTCGGTGAAGCTGCAGCTGGCCGATGACGGCGACGAGTGATTCCAATCGTAGTCATAGAGCTCGGCGCCCGACGACGAATCGGTGAAGGTGATCGCGGTGCCCACGGTGCCGAAGCACTGCCCGAACTGGCAGAAGAGCGTGCCCTGGAACTGAGCGACCAGCGGGTTCACCTGGGTGATCTGGATCTGCCGCACCGCGCTGGTGAACCCGACCGTGTTGGTGCAGTTGCTGATCTTCAGCGTGACGTTGTACGTGCCGATGGCCGCATAGGTGTGCGTCGGCGAGCTCGCCGCCACTGGATCGGTGAAGGTCTCGCTGTTGCCGTCGCCGTAGTTCCACACCCACTGCGTGGCACCCTGATGGGTCGGGGCGTGAAGGGTCACCACGTTGTTGGTGAACGGATCGTTGGTCGGCGCACTGCCGCTGATGTCGGTGAGCGCGGGCAACGCGGTGACCTGCACCTGGCGGGTGAGCGCGACGCCCGTCGGGTTGAAGCTGTTCTTGACCGTGGCGCGGCCTGTATAGGTTCCGACCACTGCGCTCGGGAGGCTGCTCCACGCGAAGGTGGTGCCGCTGTTGACGGGCCCGGCGACCAGGCCGCTGCTGGGATCGAGGACTTCCCACGTGTAGGTCAGCGGGGGAGCACCGGTGGCGCTGGCGGTGAAGTTGACCGTCTGGCACACGGTGACCGAGGTCGGCGATGCCGCCAACGTACCCTGTGGATTGGGGTCGAGCACCGACACGTTCTTCGTGATGGAACCCTCCCCCACGGAGTTGAACGCCGTGAGGGAAACCGCCTTCGTCCCCTGCGAGGTGAAGCTCACCACCGGGGCGGCGGCAGCCGAGGTGCCGGGAGTGCCGTCCTGGAAGCTCCAGCTCCACGAGGTGGGAGCACCGGAGGACTGATCGCTGAAGGTGACCGGGGTCCCCGGGTAGATCTCGGTGGGACTCCAACCGAAGTTCGCCACCGGCGGGCTGTTGCGCGCCAGCTTGTGGATGTCCATGATGGACCGGCCGGCACGGTAGAAGTAGTCGCCGATGAACTTGCCGGCGCGGGGGCTCACCAGGTTGAACCCCGTCGGGCCCATCCGGTAGTAGTAGCTCCAGTAGTTGATCGGCTTGCTGACCTGCACGCCGTCGTAGATCGCCGATGCCTGGACGGTGCCCTGCGGGGTGACGTCGTGCGCCGCGACAGGATTGGTGACGTCGATGAGCCACTCGTGCTGGTTGGTGTCGATCGGATTGCCGGCGCCGACGCACGACCCGTTGCCGCCCACATAGAGGAACGGCGTGTTCCCGCTGGCGCGCGAGAAGGTCAGGTACTCGCTGCCGCTGGCGGTGTTCGTGGCGAGTGTCTTGATCGGCGTACCGAGGCCGCTGCAGCCGGCCCCTGCGATGCAGCTGACGTCGTAGATCGCCGTCTGGCTGCCGGCCAGCCGCGCCGCGAGATAGTAGGTGCCTCCCTGGTTCCAGAGGGCGACGCCTTGCACCGGCCCCACCGAGGTCGTCAACAGCTTGGAGACGGGCGCTGTCGGCGTGGTGACGTCGAGGATCTGCACGCCCTGGAAAGCGCTGACGACGACATAGTTTCCAGCGCCGTGGACGTAGGTCGGTATGAAGGCGGTGGTCAGCTTGCCGCGGTTGACTCCCGGGCATGAGCCCGTGAACTCCCCACCCTCACCGCAGCCGTTGGCCGCGACCGCACGGTCGAGGTCATAGAGGTAGAGCCCGGCGGGGATGCTCGACCCGGAGGGTCTCCCCGGGAAGAACGCGTAGCGCGTGCCCCCCAGGGTCGTCGCGTAGATCCACTCCGCTTCCAGGCCAGCGTTCTGATACACCGCCCTCGGCTGCGCCTTGTCGGCGAGGCTCAGGACGAGGATGCCCGCGCCGTTGTAGCCCGACATGGCGACCACCGAATCGTCCGGGCCGTCGATGGCGTTGAAGACGATCTTCGACGACTCACCGGGCGGGATGAAGGGGAAGGTCCCGACGTTCCCCGGCGGATAGCGCTTTGCCGTGACGAAGGTGGGCTGCTGGGGGGTGGTGCGTGCGTCGAAGATGGCGACACCGTGGGTGAGACCGGCGAGCACCCAGCCGTTCTCGACGTCCATCCCGTAGTACCAGTTGCGATTGAAGTAGGCGGTGCCGAACTCGTTGAAGTTCGTGTTGTCCCGCTCAGGGGGTAGATTGCCGCTGTCCGCGGGCTGAAGCTCGCCCCACAGCGTCGGCAGAACCGGCGTCGCCGGCGTGAAGCAGACGACGCTGTTGCCCTCGCGGATGACGCCGCAAGAATTGCCGCGGTCGCAAACGACTGCGGATGCGGCGCTCGAGCCGACGAAGGTGAGGACTGTCGCCAGGGTGCCGGCGAGGGACGTATGCCGGCGCGCGAGGTTTCGGGTCATGGGCGAAGCTCCTGGGCTTTTGCGAGCAGACTGTGTGGGGCTGATGGCCCCGGCTTCGACGCCCCTCCAGCCTGCGCCGCGCCGTCGCGGCGCAGGCTGCAGAGGCTTCATTCAGGCGACCTCGGCGACGGATGCGAAACGTTGGAAAAGTGAGGCCCGGAACTTCGAGCTCCGGGCCTCACACAAACCAACTTACCTAGTTCGCGGGAGCTCCCAGCGCGAGCGTGTGTGCAGCAGTGCACGCACTGTCGAGCTGGATGGCGTCAAAGCCGACGCTGAAGCGGCCCTGAGCATCCATCACCACCGTGACCCATGCCTGCGACGCGAGCGGGTCCTCTTGCGGACTGCCGGTCGAGCTGGTGTTGCTCTGGTTGAGGTTGGCGAAGATCCAGCCGAAGCTCGGGGTCACCGGGAAGCCGGACCCTCCGATCTGGGTCCGCTGAGCCTCCGCCGGGCAGAGCAGGTTGGTCTGCGTCGGCGGCTGCGGCGACACCGGCAGCGAAGTCGGAACCTCGGGGTTCTCGACCTCGTCGAAGATCACGACCAGCTCCTGGCCGAGCTGGAACCAAGGCGGACGGACACCTGCAGCAGCCGGGCAGGTGAACGGCCCCTGGTTGACCTTGGAGTCGCGCCAGCAGAGGAAGTCGGTGCCACCGTCGAAGGCACCGCCATTGACGAAGCGGCCGGCGAAGTTGGTCGCCAGCGGCTCACGGTTGTCGGCCGCGGTCCAACCGGCCGCGGGCCCGGTGTAACGGCCGTAGAAGGTGTACTGACCAGCGACGCTGGTCTCGGGGTTCGTGGCCGAAGCCTCGATGTGGACGAGCGTCTCGCCCTGGGCGAAGTTCTGGCCGTTGTTGACGTAGAAGTAGTCGCCCCAGAGGACGTTCTGGTTGGTCGCGTCGCCCAAGCCGCCCGCCACGAAGTAGCCGGCGTCGCCGGGGAAGCGCAGGGTGCAGTTGTTGACCGTGTCGACGGTGATGTAGCCGCGGGCGATGTTGTCGCCCAGGGCCTGACCGGCGCAACGGTTGCCGAGAATCGCCGACGAGAGGCCGGTCAGCGACTGCTGCAGATGCAGCGTGAAGCTCCCCGGCAGCGGGGGCGGCGGCAGCTGCCCGGCGCAGCTGGCGAAGGTGATGTCCTGCGAGAACTGGCCCTGGTTGCTGATGGCGGTCGGGGTCGGATTCGGGTCGGGCTCCGCCTCACCGGTGTCCTGGGCCGCGGACGCCGTCCGCGGCAGGCTGCCGCCGACGATGATGTCGCGCAGGTTGATCGTCTGCACGTCATACCCGGTCAGGTAGACGTTGAAGTCGAGCACCGGCACCGACAGGTCCGACCACACGACGACGTGCGCGAGCACGGCGGTGGCGGAGGCGTTGTTGATCGAGAACAACGTGGTCAACCCGTTCGGGTTGTTCAGGTCGACCTCGAAGTAGGGGAGCAGCAGGGTCGCGGCCGGCACGTCATCGGCAGTGCAGATGACCGCGAAAGCCTGCCCGCCGAGAGCCAGGAGGCTCACCAGCGCGAAGGCTACAGCAATCTTTTTCATGATGGAGACAATCTCCTGACGCAAGTCAGTTCATCAGTTCGTACATGCCGGGGCTCGATGCTCGGGCCCCGGCGCAACCGGCGCCGATCGGCGCCTCGTTCCACTCCATCGAGGCGTTGCCTCTCGGTGTGCTCCATCACCTCCCAATAAAAGATTTCAATGCGTTACACCCTGCGGCCCTGCCTGGGCACCAAGCCGAGCCAAACTACAGATGCGTCTCGGGATTCTCTCAGAGCGACCCGCTCGATTGCAATGACCACCCTCACACGCGGCGGCGGCCTTCGCTGGCGCAGTTCAAGTTGCCTCCGCGAGGTCGTTTATGTCATCGCACTATACGGCCAGCCTCCCGGCGTGTCAACCCCAGTTTCAACCGCCGGCTTTGGGAACCGTCGTCCAAACGCGCAGACTCCCGCCGTCCTGGCATCCAGGCTCGCTGTAAATCCCCGGAAGCCCGGCGGGCTCCCCGGCAAACCCGGCCAAGATCTCGTCGCGTCCATCGCCGTCGAGATCCACAAGCTCGACCTCGTAGCCGTGGCAGCCAGCCGCAGGCGGCCCGATGTCCGCCTGTTGGGCGGCAAAACCACCGCGGCCGTCGCCGAGCAGCATGACCGCGCCGGCGTCGCCGGTGAGCCCCACGAGATCCTGGTTTCGGTCGCCGTCGACGTCGCCGGCCGCGAGAGCCCAGAGGCCACGCTTGCCAGTCTCCACCCAGAGGAGCCGTCGCTTCCAGCCGCTCTTGCCTTCCGGCTCGAAGAGGTCGAGGCCGGTGCGCCAGTTATCCTGAAGCTCGTGGCTCAGGAAGGCGGTCACGATCTCCACCTTCCGGTCGCCCAGGAAGTTCGCAGCGGCTACCGACCGGATGTAGGCGGGTCGGATGCCGAGCTCCCCCTGCCGGCCGCCGGGCGTTCCGCCGGAGTAGAAGAGCAGATCGCCGCGCGACTGGGCATTGGTGGAGGCGACGAGGTCGACGCGCCGATCGCCGTCGAGGTCGATGGACTCCAGGTGGTCCCCGAACATCCCCGGCGCGCCGGTGCGTCCGGCGGGCACGCTCTTCCAGCTACCGTTGCCTTGGTTGATGAACACGAGGACGCCGTAAGACGCGTCCGACGTCTTCTCGATCGGAGTGCGGTCGATCTGCAGCTGAGGACCCTCGTTCAAGGCGGCGATGTCGGGCTTCTTGTCCCCGTTCCAATCGACAATGGTGACGGCGCGGGAGGTAAAGCCGAGGGGTTCGTCGCGCTGCATGCGGTACGGCAGGCCACGGTTCCAGAGCTCGAAGCGGCCGGGCTGCTTCTGCACCAACGCGACGACACCGTGAAGGTGGACCCCGAGAACGATGTCGAGCCGGCCATCACCGTCCAGGTCTCCGACGGCCGCGCAGCCGTAGTCGTAGGGAAAGTCCGGAAAGGTCGCGCTCCAGCGCTTCCAGCCGCCCTTGCCATCTCCGAGGAACACGACCGGAGGGCCCTGACGCTTGCGCGCTGGACCATGGATGATGTCGAGCTGGCCGTCGCCGTCGATGTCCGCGACCGCCAGGCCGTTGCGCCACTGCCCGGCTCGCGGGAGACCCTTGTCGAACTCGACGAGGCTGATGCGGTCGACTTTCGGGGTCTCGACGACATAGCTCGCCTTGACCTCATCGGTCAGCTTCGGAAGCTCCACCGACGGACCCTTGGCGTTGGGATCGACCTCGAAGCTCCGGTAGTAGAAGAACTTCTCGTCTTCACGCTCGACCTCGATGTCGATGCCCCAAACGGTTCGTACGATTCCCCCGTCCATACGCCGATGCGCATACGACTTCGGGTAGGTGGCGAGCTGGTAGCGCTTTCCCGCGGGATCGACGTACCACTCCGCTTCAGCTCCGGGGGCAAATCCTTCGTCGTTGGCAGCTTCCGGGCTGGTCGGTGCCGGCGCCGCCTCCGCGGGCGCGGGCGACGCCTGCGGCTCCGGCATGGCGGCGGGCGCAGCCGCTGACGCCGGCGTTGCGTCAGGCGGCGGCGCCGTGGTGTGCGCCCCCGGCTGGCCAGCGCATCCGACGATGGCTAGAGAACAGAACATTGCCGCGGAGCGCAAACGTGCGGAGAGAGTCGTCTCCATGGGATCTCCTCGGAACAGGGGGTGGTTCGGCGCGAGGCTGCTGGTCCGTCGCGCGCCGAGCAAGGGGCATGCCGCGCAGGGGCCGCGATGCTAGCACCCCTGCCCGGGAGGGCGTTTGCAGCGTGGTATAACCCTTGCTCACCCGCTGCCGCCGCCGCAGTCGAGTCTCCGTCGAGATGGCTGATCGCGCGGCGAAACACCCCAGAGGAGAGACAACGAATGCGTCCGCAAGCTGCCATCTTGGCACTCCTGTGCGCCGCGTCCCCCGTCGTCGCGGCAGAGACTGCGGCCCAAGCACCCGCACCCAAGGCTGTTGCCGTCGAGGCGACTCATGACTTCGGGCCGGTGCCACCCGCCGAGGTGTTGCGGTACGTCTTCGAGATCCGCAACGAGGGCACTGCGACGCTGGAGATCAGCAAGGTCGACAGCGACTGCAAGTGCACCGTGACCGAATTCGACCGTGAGGTGCCCCCGGGCGGCGTGGGCAAGGTGACGGCGGCGGTAGACACCCAGGTCCTCGCCGGACCGGTCGAAGGAGTGCTGCGGGTCCACACCAACGATCCCTCGAACGCGGTGATGCAGCTGCGCACCAAGGTCAACGTCGGCCACATCCTCATGGCGAAGCCAGGCTACGCGCGCTGGAACACCGTTCAGGGCGAGAAGGAGGGTGTGATTGGCCAGACGATCTGGTCGAGCGACGGAACGGAGTTCAAGGTGCTCCGGGTGAACGCGCCTCCGGGGGTGAAGACTTCGTTCCGCCCCGCAACCGAAACCGAGCTGCGACCGGACGTCAAGGGATCGCAGTGGCGCGTCGACGCTTCGATCGACTCGCTGGCGCCGGTCGGCGCGATCAGCGGCTTCGTCGAGGTGGTCACCGACCACCCGAAGCAGCCCAACCTACGTGTCGCGATCTCGGGCTTCGTACGGCCGGTCATGCACGTGACCCCTCCCACCGGCGAGCTCGGCTCGATCACGCCGGACGGCCACAAGAAGGCCGTCTTCTTCGTGCAGAATTTCGCAACGGAGAAGATCGACATCACCGAGGCCGAGGCGACCGTCAAGGGCGCCAAGCTCAAAGTCACGCCGGTCGAGGACGGCCGCTCCTTCAACGTCGAGCTGATCCTGCCCGCCTCGATGCCCGAGGGGAGCTTCAAGGGCGCCGTGCGGATCCACACCGACAGCACGAAGATGCCGGTAGTCGAGATCCCACTGTCGGGAACGGTCACCAAGGCGCCCCCGAGCGGCGCCGCGGCGGGCTGACCGGCGGCTAGATCTCGTCGACGAAGCCTGGCTGCAGTCGGCGGAAGACCCAGAGCCCGACACCGAGAAGGCCGACCGCGCTGGTGGCGAGCACCGCCAGCGCGGCTCCGCCCGGCGGGTCGCCCCCGATGAGGGCCGCTCGATAGAGTTTCACCAGGCCGGTGAGCGGGTTGGCCACGACGAGGGCATGCAGGCGGGCCGGGACCATCGACTCCGGGAAGACGATCGGCGTCAGGTAGAACCAGCCGGTCAGCACCATACCGAGGAGCTGCGCCGCGTCACGGAAGAAGACGTTGATGCCGGCGAGAAGGAACCCGAGCCCGCAGGTGAGCGCGAGCTGCAGGGGCAGCGCCACCAGGAGCCACGGAAGGCCGGCCGGCGCGAGCTCGCCGATGCTGGCGAGCACTACCAGGAAGACGGCAGCGGCGATGGCCTCGTGGAGGAGTGCCCCGAGGACCGCCGACACCACCAGGACCTCGGCCGGGAAGCGGAGCTTCTTGACCAGGTTGGCGTTGTCCGTCACCGCCGTCGCCCCGCGCAGAACGCCCTCCTGGACGGCGAGCCACGGGAGCAGGCCCCCGAAGAGGAAGACCCAGAATCGGTCGGTGCGCTCCCCCACCGGCGACACTCGCAGCACGGTGGAGAAGACGAACGAGAAGAGGACGAGCTGCCAGAGCGGCTGCACGAAGGACCAGGCGAAGCCGAGCAGCGACCCTGCGTAGCGGCCGCGAAAGTCCCGCCGTACCAGCTCGCGGAGGAGGAAGGTGCGCGCGAAGAGGCTGCCGCCCCTCAAGGCGACGGCCACCGTGCGAGCTCGGATCCGCCTTGCCTTAACGGGCAGAAGGTTCCAGTCCTCTGGAATTGACTCCACCGGTTGGGGACCGTAGAATCGCTCCCAGTCGCCTCAGCGATGCCGATTCGACATAACGCCGCGAGCTGGCACACGCACACCTTGGTAGCCCCCTCCCCGAAGATTCGCCAGGTCCAGCTCGTGGGCCGCAAGATCCGACGGCTGCGCAAGGAGCGTCGGCTCACGCAGACCGAGCTCTCGTCGCGCATCGGCATCCAGCAGTCGGACCTCTCGCGCATGGAGAAGGGCGAGTACCGGGTCAGCCTGGACACCCTCTTCAAGATACTGGCGGAGTTCGACGTCAGCATCGGTGAGTTCTTCGACGACATGGCGAAGGAATCGTTCACGCCGCGCGAGGTGCAGATGGTACGTCAGTTCAAGTCCCTGCCCTCGGAGGCCCAGCGCGAGGTCGAGGACTTCATCACCTTCAAACGCGCCCACGATCGGCAGGAGGGTGAGCAGAAGTGATCGACGCCGCCCTCAGCGGATGCCCCGCCTACGAGCGCGAGCGCAGCCGCGGCCTCGCCGCCCTCGAGCAGGGTGACCTCGAGCTGGCGCGCCAGTGCTTCGCGGCGGCGCTCGGCGCGGCCCGCGAGCTGGGCGATCCGGAGCTCGTCGATCGCGCGTTCTGCAACGAGGCCGCAGTGGCGATCTCGCTCGGCGAGGTGGACGCACCGGTGGCGCCGCTGCGCGAGATCTTGATGCGGAACCACTCGTCGGCGAACTGCTACCTGGCGGCCTACAACATCGCCCGCGCCTACGAGCTCAAGAAGGAGCACAAGAAGGGACTCTTCTACGCCCGCATCGCGCGCGACCGCGCGGAGACCCTGGCGCACCGCGAGTGGCTCGCCTCGGCGTGGAACCAGATCGCCAACTTCCTGCTCGGCGACAGCTTCTTCGAGGAAGCGGCTTCAACGTATCGGCGCGCTGTCGCGCTGCTGCCCGGCGTCGAGAGCTCGCGCCAGCTCGTCTACCTCGCGAACCTCGCGTATTGCGACGTCACCCTCGGGCGCGTGCGTGGTGCCGTCTCCATGCTGTATCGCTGCCTGCGCACCGCAAGGAAGCAGGGCTGGCGGCGGGTCGAGATGATCGCGCACGTCGACCTCTGCTTCGCTCACCTCGAGCTCGGTCGCGTCCGCGACGCGGAGCGCCACGGCCGGCACGGGCTCGCGCTGGCCGAGGCGAGCGGCGAATGCGATTGGGTCAAGAACGCGCTCTACCTGCTGGGTGAGGTGGCGATGGTGGCGGGCGCCTCCACAGAGGGGCGGTCGCGCTTCGAGCAGCTGCAGCGCCGCTTCTACCCGGATCAGCCCTATCTGTCGGAGTTCCTCGTCAGCGTCGACGTCCGCCAACTGGTGAACCTGCGCGCGTAATGCGCCGCCGAGCCACGACCTTGCGCCGCCCCCTGCTCGCCGCACTCCTCGCCACGACCATGCTGCCGGCGGCGCTGGCTGCCGAGAGCGCGCCCAGCGTGCTGGGCGCGAGCGGCGAGCTCTATCGCGTACGGAGTGGCACTTACGAAGCGCTGTTCCCGCATCCGCCCGCCGGATCGGGGGAGAACCCCGTGCTGGCGCTCGACGTCGTCCGTGACGGCGCCCTCCAGCGCTTCGTGGTCCCCGGCACCGAGGGCGTGGAGGCCGAGCAGGCCCCTGCAATCACGGTCGACCACTCCACGAACAGCGTCTTCCTGGTCTGGGAAGGGCAACACAACATCCATTCGGTGCTCGACATCGTCAGCTACTCCGAGGCGGGCTTCGGCGACGTCTTCGAGTTCTCGGGCGATCCGTTCAGCACCAAGGCCAATCCCCAGCTCGCAGCGACTCTCGATCGCTACCAGACGCTTGGCGACGACGGCGAGCCGGTGTCCGCGAGCCGGACGATCCTCCACCTCGTCTGGTTCGACGACGGCAGCGTTGGCCAGCGCGTGCTCTACACGCCGCTCGTGATCGAGGCCGGCGACGTACTGCGCACCAATCGCGTCTTCGACCTCCAAGAGCTCGATGGCGGTGAGCCGGCCAGCGGTTCGGCGCCAGCCACGCTGCTGAGGAAGCCGCAGGTGCGCAGTGGCAGGGACGGCCAGAGTGTCGTGATCGCCTTCGTCGCCCCCGGCACCGGGCGGCTCTCCTCGCTCGAGCTGCGCTCGGTGACCGGTGAGCTCGTTTCGTTCGCCGACAAGGCGCGCGCCCAGGTGATCGAGATCGGATACAACAACACGGGGCTCTCCCGCCGCGCAATCGCCGACAAGGCCCGGGCCCAGGTCATCGAGATCGGCCGGCGCCTGATGCGGAAAGAGGCAGCCGACTTTCTCGCCGCGGGCTTCCTCGAGACCGTCGGCGCCTCGCTCCCCGAGGAGTCTCTCGAGGACGTCACCGACGCCGCACGGGCGCAGGTGATCGAGATCGGCGTCTCCCTGCGCCGCGGGATCGCCGACAAGGCACGCGCGCAGGTGATCGAGATCGGACGCGCGACCGCCGGACCGACGCACCTGCTCGACCTCCGCAAGGCCGGCCGGCGCGAGCTGCCGACACTCCCCGAGCGCCCCCTCCGCGTCTTCCTCTCGCAGAAGGGCGACGACGCGGCACTCGCCTGGGCCGTCGACGATACGGTTCGCTACCGCGAGACGGACGGCCAGGGCGGCTGGGGGCCCGAGCGCGTCTTGACGCTCGGCCCGGGCCTTTCCAGCGACGAGGCCTTCGCGCTGGTGCAGCAGCGCCTCGCGGCGCGCTGAGATTCTGCCACCCCCTCAGAGCTCGTCGAGCTCCAGTGGGGTATCGCTGGGGGCGGCAGCCAGCGGCTCCCCGCCGATGGCGGCGAGCGCTTCGGCGATCGCCGCCCGGCGGTCGGCGGGGACGATGAGGGCGACGGATCCTCCTCCACCAGCGCCGCACGCCTTGCCTCCCCAGGCCCCCATCTCGAGAGCTCGCTCGAGCAGGCGGTCGACCGCGGGCACGGAGACACCGGCCGCGAGCTGACGGCGGAAGCTCCACTCGCGACCGACGAGCTCCCCCGCCGTCTGCCAGTCCCCCGCTTCGAGCGGCTCCGGCAGTGCCGCCGCCACCTCGGCGATGCCGCCGAGCAGCCCGCGCACCTCGGGGTCGGCCTCCAGGCAGCGCCGGATGATCTCCCAGTTGGTTGCCGCCGAGAAGTGGCTCTGCCCGGTGTAGACGAGCAGTAGGTGTCGCTCGAGCCCCGCGAGGTCGACGTGGAGCCGACGGACGGTCTCGCCGCCGGGGGCGAAGGCAACGACCAGGCCGCCGCCGAGGAGAGCCGGATAGTGATCCTGGGTTCCCGTGGGCAGACGCATGAGGCGCGCCTCGAGATCCCGTGCGAGCCGCGCCGTCGCGCCAGGCTCGCGCCGGTCGCGGCCCAGCAGGCGGTCGCCGGCGGCGATCAAAGCCACGGTGACAGCCGAGCTCGCCCCCAGACCCCCACCCCGCGGCGATCCGCTGCGGATGGAGATCGTCACCGGCGGCAGGCCCAGCGCCGCGGCGACGACCCCCGGCAACGCGCCCTCGCGATCGGCGGCGAGATCCTCGGCGCTCGCGGCATCGACGGTGCCGCCATCGGTGAGCAGGCGAAACCCTGAGGCACGCCGCTCCAGGGTGACCTCGACGGAGACGTCGAGCGCCACGTTGACGGTCTGCGCGCCGGGAAACAGAAGGCCCAGCGGCCAGATATCGAGCGTGCCTCCGCCGAGGTCGACACGGCAGCGGGCGCGCGCGCGAATCAAGTGCGACCGACCCGCGCTCAGCGACCGCCGACGACGGTCCCCGTCTCGACCCGCTCGTTGGCTCGCGCGAGCTGCCACTCGCCGAGATCGCTCGACGGCATCACGCCGGTGCGCATCGCGAGGCGCAGTTGATCCCGCCAGATGTCGAAGCGCGCCATCTCCCGCCGCGACAGCGGGGCAGCCGGCACGCTCTTGAGCGACAGCGGGTTGACCCAGCGCCCCTGGTACTGCACGCGGTAGTCGAGGTGCGGGGCGGTGGCGAGACCGCTCTCCCCGACGTAGCCCACGACCTCGTTCTGTTTCACGCGATCGCCGCGCACGAGGCCCTTGGCGAAGGCCGAGAGATGCAGGTAGCACGTGACGTAGCCGCTGGGATGCCTGACCTTGACGGTGCGGCCGCCGCCGCCGTCCCAGCCCACGGAGAGGACGACGCCGTCTGCCGTGACGTGCACCGGCGTGCCGGTGGGAGCTCCGATGTCGATCCCCCAATGCGGGCGGAACTCCTTGAGCACCGGGTGGAAGCGGCGGTTGCTGAAGCCCGAGGTGATACGGGTCGAGAAGGCGATCGGAGACCGCAGGAACATCTTGCGCAGCGGACGGCCGTCGGCGTCGTAGTAGCCGTCGTCGCCGTAGCGATAGGCCTCGAGGAGATGGCCGCGGTTCTCGAGAGCCACCGACAGCACGTCGCCCACCCCGGAGGGCGCACCGTCGATGAGGATCTGCTTGTAGATCACCTGGAGGCGGTCGCCCTGGCGTAGGTCGCGGGTGAAGTCGACGTCCCAGCGCAGCACGTCGGCGGCGCGGTAGGCGACTTCGATCGGGTCGCCGGAGTCGGCGAGCGCCTCGGCCACGCTGGACTGGATCACCACCTGCGCGCGTCGCAGCTCGACCGACTCGACGGCCGCCTCCCAGCTCCCGCGCCAGTCGCCGCCGCTCGAGGCGAGCTCCATGCGCCCCTTGCCGGGAACGTCCAGCCGCAACACCGCCGGACGAGCAGCCGCTCCGAGGAGCGCCGATACCCGCATGCCCGGACGCAAGCGCCGGAGCTCGACGTGGCTCGCGAGCGCCGTCGAGATCACCAGGCGCTCGCGCGCCGGGATCCCCATTTCGGAGAGCAGGCCGGCCAGCGACTCACCCTTGCCGAGCGTGCGCTCGAACGGGATGGTCGCATCGGCCTGGGCGTCGAGGGTGGGAGGCCTGACCTGCGCGGCCTCGAACTGCGGCGGCGCCATGAGTCGCACCGGCGAGTCGGCGGAGCCGGGGCCGCGAACCGAGTCGAGAGCCAGCACCACGAGTGGCACCGCCAGGGCCACAGGGGCCCAACGCCGCAGGCGCCGTCTCTTGCTGGCCCTCCGAATAGCGCCGACCTCCCCAGGACCGAGGAAGCGAACCGAGGGGCGGTCGAGCCGCCTGTCGATCCGCCTGGCTCGAGATCTCGACGCGGCGCAGCCGATCCGTCAGCTGACACCGCTCTCCTGTGCAAAAACGGCGCGAATATACCAAAACCGGCCGGAAGCGGCAATACAACCGCCCCCCGGGCCCTTGTCTGCCCCGTTGCGCGGAGTCCCCGGCCGCGCGCCAGAGACCAGGGACTTAGGTCAGGGGAGGAGGTCCGAAAGGACTTTGTCGGGGTCGTCCGGCAGGCGCCCCTGATAGGCAACCGCGCCGTCGTGGTAGACGACCAGACCCGGCAGCGTCGTCACCTGGTGCCGCTTCGCGAAGGCGCCGTCGGCGTCCAGGTACACCGCGGCGCGGGGCGACTTGCCCGCCAGGAAGCTCGACACCTCGGCCGGCTCCTCCTGGAAGTCGACGAGCGCGACCCGGGCCCGGCCGCCCCACTTCGCGACGAGAGCATTGGTCCGCTCGACGATGTCGTGGCAGCGCGGCGACCACCCCGCCCACACCACGAGGACGGTGGTGCCGCGGCCGACGTCGGCGGCCGAGAGGGCGCCGCCCGAGAGCCCGGGGAGACGCCAGTCCTCTTGGGCTCGGGCGCCGGCGCCGAAGCCCACGAGCGTGGCAACCGCGATGGCCGCGACGAGACGGCCCCGGAACGATGGTTGGCGCATAGCTTTCAGTCCGCCTGCTCGAGGAAGACGCCGCCGCGGTGCGGAAAGCTCGAGAGGATGCGAATTCGCAGCGTGGGCGGCGCTTCGTGGCGGCAGCAACGGCCGCGCACGACCGCGAGGAGCCTGGAGACATACAGGAACTGCTGGGAGCAGCCGGGGCAGCTGCCGAGGTGCTCCCGAAACGTCATCAGGAGCTCGCCTTCGAGCTCGTTGTCGGTCACCGTGTACATCGAGGCGCGTGCGCGCTTGCAGTCCATTGCTACGGCTATTCGCGACGGGACCTCGTCTTTCGACGAGCTCTGTTGGCGGCTCCCGTCGCGCCCACGTCTTGCAACCCGGGTGGTGCCCGATGGAATTCCACGGAGAACGGGCATTTTACGTCACTCGCCGCTCTTGGTTTGTCAGCTCCGGGTTGGTTTGCCGTCTCGGGTCAGTCCGAGGGCTTGGCCTCGCGCCGGCTGCGCATCTTGGTCGGCTCGCCTCCCTCGCGGATGTAGCCGTGCCCGCGGGCGTACTTGAGCAGCGCCTCCTCGAGCAGCCGCCTGCCTCGATAGAGCCGGCTCATCACGGTTCCCACCGGGATCTCGAGGATGTCGGCGATCTCCTTGTAGGAGAAGCCTTCGAGGTCCGCGAGGAGGACCACCATGCGGTAGTCGTGGGGCAGCTCCTCGATGGCGTGCTGGACGTCCTCGTCGAGGACCTTTTCGAGCAGCTCTTCCTCCGGCGTTCGCGACTGCTGGCCGGAGTCGTCGCGCACGATGCTCTCGTAGGACTCTTCGATGTCAGCGAAGTCCGCCTTCGGAGGGGCCTGCTGCTTCTTGCGGTAGCTGTTGATGAACGTGTTCTTCAGGATCTTGAACAGCCAGGCCTTGAGGTTCGTCCCCTCCTCGAACTTGTCGTAGTACTTGTAGGCCTTGAGGTAGGTCTCCTGGACCAGGTCCTCGGCGTCCTGGGCGTTGCGCGCCATGCGGTAGGCCGCGTTGAAGAGCGGGTCGAGGAACGGCATCGCCGCGGCCTCGAAGTCCCACCCCCTCTGGTGGGTGTCCTCTTGCTTGCTCATGTGATTCATGGCTGCTCCCCCGCATGTCTATTACGCATGAGACGTGCCATTGGTTGGGTCGGCAGCGCGGGGGCCGGAAAGCCCTGTCATGAGAAGGGATAAGACGCCGTCGTCGACATTGTCGCCGCAAGCAAGGCGGGCGCCAAAAAGGCGGCGGCGTCCCCCCGCGGAGACGCCGCCGTCAGTGCCAGCCCGGAGTCCCGGGGCCCGGCCGGTAGAGCTAGAAGAGGCCCGCGCCGCGCGCCGCGATGAGCAGGGCGTAGAGCACCAGCGACTCGATGAGCGCCAGGCCCAAGATCAATGCGAAGCGTACGTTAGCCGCAGCCCCGGGGTTGCGGGCCATCGCCGAGCAGGCCGACGACACGGCCTTCGCCTGGCCAACGGCGCCGCCCGCCGCCGCCACGCCGATGGCGAAGGCGGCGCCGATGATGCCGAGGTTCAGGTTTGCGGCGGTAGGAGCCGCGGCGGCGGGCTCCGCGGCGTTGTCCTGCGCCATGGCCGGCAGGGCCATCACGGCGAGCAGGAGAATCCCGATCATGAACACGCGTCTAGACGTCATACAACTGCTCCTCTGAATCACGGTGCCGCCACCGGCCGGGGGTGGGGGGCGCGGGAAGGGGGGGTT
>Ga0209382_10003129_pt1 | contig 23174 bp, 19 predicted proteins | sample SoiMetdeltSBSDD5_FD_187599 | JGI IMG/M metagenome (GOLD analysis project Ga0209382, IMG submission 187599) | Bulk soil microbial communities from a Populus tree surrounding site in Tennessee, USA - Soil MetaG P. deltoides SBSDD5 (SPAdes) (version 2) | ecosystem: Environmental > Terrestrial >...
AGTTGCAGCTCGTAGAGGAAGGCCTCGCCGGCTGCTCCGCTCGTGGCCGCGGCCCTCAGCGGTCGGGGGGAGGTCGTAAGATCGGCCATCCCCGGTACGGCTGGAGGCGACGATGGTGGGTGAGTTCGGCCTGGTCGGCGTTCCCTCCAGCGCGGCCGCACACGGGCCGGGGCAGGAGAAGGCCCCTCGAGCCGGCGCTGCTCTACATGGATGGCGGCGTGGACCTGTTCACCCCGGCCACCAACCCGACCGGCATCCTCGACTCCATGGGCGTGGCCCACCTGCTGGACGAGCCCGGGACCGCCGTCGAGCTGGCCGGTCTCGGCCCGGCCCGGCCCCTGCTCCGCGACGACCGGCTGCTGCTGTTCGGCTACACCGACTACCCGGGTGCCGAGCATGAGGTGCTCGTCCGCCGGGACCTTGCCGGGCTGCCGGCCGAGCGGATCCATGGGCGACCCGAACAGGCGGCCGTGGAGGCCCTGGCGCGGGTGGGCGCGTCGACCGACCGGTTCCTGCTCCACCTCGACGTCGACGTGGTCGACTTCTTCGACCTGCCGGTCGCGGATATCCCGCTGCACAACGCGGGTCTGGCCTTCGACGAGGCCGTGCGCTGCCTGACCGTGTTCGCCCGGCACGAGGGTCTGGCCGGCCTCACCATCGCCGAGTTCAATCCCGACCATGGCGCCGAGGACGGCTCGACCACCGACACGCTCGTCCGCGGGCTGGTCGGCGCGCTCGCCGGGTGACACCCCGAGAGGCTGCCGCGGCGCAGCGGCGCTGCTACCTGTTCATCCAGCGACTACTGCGCGACGATCTTCCCGGCCCACAGGGTCAGCGACGGCTGTGGGTTCGGCTCGGCCTACCAGCTTGGGGGCACGGCAATTGTCGGTGGAAGCCCACGAACTGAAGGAAGCCTTGCTCAATCGCGCGCTCAAGAGCGCGGGGATCGAACGGGACACCTGGCATCCCGATCTCGGGTTCGCCGCGAACAGGCGCACGGTCGAGGCTGTCTACGACTACTACGGACAACTGTTCCTCGCGCATCCGCGCCTCAAATGGGCCGGCATGGCGAGCTTGATCGGCCCGTCCTTCTACGCCGGCTTCAAGGACCTCGGATTCCTCCCGGACGCCGCGCGCAAGGCGGCGATCGCGGTGTTCGGACGACCCATACGACGCCTCACCAGGCGCACCGTGGCCGATCTGGGCTTCTACGAGACGACATTTCTCAGGATGCAGAAGAAGATCTTCGAGGACCAGGCGACGATGCACGAGGCGTACATCGCCGACGGCCTCTCCAAGATCGAGGAGCTCTATGATTCGCGGATCATCGACGCGGCCACCCGCGAGGCCTGGCGGGAGATCGACCGCGGCCACAAGGCGAACGACACGGCGCTGATCGACCGCGGCAATCGCACGCTGCTGTTCCGCGAGCAGTTGGACATCATTGACCGGTTCTACCTCCAGATGTTGCGGCATGACCGGCCCGAGGGCGTCGCGTTCACGTATCTGCTGACGCTCGCCGGAGCACCGTCGGTGCCGGGCGCCCATTCCTTCCCCGAGCGGTTCCCGTTCACCCTGATGGCACGCCTGCCACAAGCCACGATCAGCGTGCGGACGCCGCTGGCCAATGGGAACATCGCCGTGTTCGCGAACCGCTGGAAGCTGATCGAGGACGACACGCTGCCGGGGTACCTCGCGTTCGTCCGCGACCACGCCGACGAGGCGCGCAACCTTGCGGCCGCCCCGGTCTCCGAACGCGCGATCGGCCAGCGCCTCCACACCCGCGCCGGCCGCCTCGTCGCCGCGTCCCTCGTCGGGTGGGACGTGGACGTCAGCGCCGCACCGGCTGGCGTTGGCGCGCCCGCGGTCCCACCCAGCAGGCCACTGCTGGCGGCCTTGACTGAGGATCGGTCGATCGATTTGACGAGTCGGCCCAGCCGCGAGTCGGCGGGCTTCGACGCGGACGCCGACAGCCGGGTCTGGATGAACCCCAACCGTCGGCCGTTCGACCTCAGGGTGCTGCTGCCAGGCGGGCGCGTCTACCGCGCCCGGGCGGCGGAGGCGGTCATGTTGAGCTCGACACCCGCCGGCGATCCCGACCGGCTGATGGTGCAGCCTCCGGCGGCCGGTCTCGACGCCGACGCCACCCAGCAGCTCATCGCCCAGTACGCGGCCGAGTGGGGCTTCCCCGCCGAGGCGGCCACCGGCTGGCGCGCTGGCGTGGAGCGCCGCATTGGGAGCGACCGCAGCTACAGCACCCACGTGTTCACACCCGAGGATGTCGGCTTTGTCCACCTCGAGTTCCAGGTCTCCCACCACGTGAGCGAGGGTACGTTCGTCATGTCGACCCTGTGTTCCTGGACGGCCACAGCACGTGGCCCATGACCCTCCACCGGGGATGCCGCTGGCGCTCGGTGGCCTGCTCGTGTGGGCCCGGCGGCCGCTCGGCCTGGGTGGTGAGACCCTCCATCACCCCTGGGATTGTCCGGTGGCCGCGATGGCCAGCTCGTTGGCCATGGCGGCCACGGCGAGCCGGATGGTCCGGTCGGCTGGCACGTCACGGCCGGGGATGACGACCAGGTAGCCGATCGGGTGCTGGCGGGCGACCAGGTCGAGGGCGACCCCCTCCAGGGGCAGGACCATGGTGCCGTCCAGGACACGCTGATGCCCTACGGGGATGCGGCCCTCACGATCCAGGTGGGTCAACGCCTCCAGATCGAGCGGCGGCTGGGTGTCGCCGACGTCCACGGTGACCGCGAAGCCGGCCGGGCTGCGGCGCAGGACGCTGACGCGTCGGGCGCCCAGCAGCCGCTGGAGGCCCTCGGCGGCGACCCGGTCGACGGCGCCACCGGCCGCGGCGGTCTCGGTGACCCGGTGCAGGATCCGGATGGCGTCGGCGTGCGCCTCGGCGGCGGCTGCCGACCGCCGGCGCACCCGGCCGCCGATGCTGACCACGATGCCGGTGACGACCAGCAGGGCCACGGTGATCACCTGGGCGAGCGAGTCGATGGCCAGGGTGTGGTAGGGGGTGGTCAGGAAGTAGTCATAGGCCAGGGCGGCCGAGAGCGCGGCGGCCACACCGGCGGCTCGTCCGCCGACCGCGGCCGCGGCCACGACCACGAGCAGGTAGAGGATGACGACGTTCTCCAGGCCGATGGTGCCCCGAAAGGGTTCGATGAGCAGGCCGATGAGCAGGCTGGCGACGAAGGCCCCCACGGCCCACGCGGCACCTTCTCCGTCGAGGTTCGTTCGCTTGCGCATCGGGGAGGTCATGGAGGGGTTCGCCGGCCGGAGGATGGGGTCGCGGCGGTCTCGGTGCCGTTGGATGGGACGGGCCTGAGCCCACCGCGCCGGCGAAGCCGGTAGGGCACGAGCGTCACGTTGACGTTCTCCAGCTCGCCGAGCACCTTGGTCAGCTCGGCCGACGTCTGGTCATGCAGCACGCGACGCCAGAAGCCGACATAGCGGCGCCTGGGCACGAGCACGGTGACCTCGGTGTCGGGCCGCACCATCTCGGCCACGGTCTCCTCCACGGTGGCCGGCAGGTTGCGGTCCGGGGCGTCGACGATCTCCAGCGGGATCGGGATGTTCACCTTGGACCAGAGCCGGGCCAGCTCCCGGGCGTGGTCGGGGTCGACCGCGACATGCAGGGCGGTGATCGACAGCGGGTTGAGCTGGCGGGCGTACTGCAAGGCGCCAAGGGCCGCCTGGTCGAGGTCCTCAAGCAGCACCACGACCTCGTGCCGCGGCTTGGGCGGGGCCAGGCGCTGGGACGCCTCCACCTTGAGCTGGGTCACCTCGGAGCGGTAGGTCCGCTGCACCCGCTGCAGCAGCAGCACCAGGGCCGGGATGGCGATACAGACCATCCAGGCCCCGTCGACGAACTTGGTGATGGCGATCACGACCAGGACGACCAGGGTGATGAGCGCGCCGGTGCCGTTGATCAGCAGGCCCTTGCGCCAGCCGGGCTCGCGCAGGCGCAGATGGCGGCGGGCCATGCCCGCCTGGGCCAGGGTGAAGGAGGTGACCACCCCGATGGCGTACAGCGGGATGAGGTGGTGGGTGTCGGCCCGGAACGCGATCACCAGGAACACGGCCGCCGCCGAGAGCACCAGGATGCCGTTGGAGTAGACCAGCCGGTGGCCGCGCTTGCGCAGCTGGCGGGGCAGGATGGCGTCGTCAGCGGCAAAGGAGGCCAGCAGCGGGAAGCTGGAGAACGAGGTGTTGGCCGCCAGGACCAGGATCAACAGGGTGGCCACCTGGATGGCGACGAAGGCGGCCGGGTTGCCGAGCACATGGCGGGCCAACTGGGCCACCAGGGTGGGGTTGCCGTCGGCGAACGGGCGGGCGTCGAACCGGGTGGCCAGGAAGGTGATGCCGATGAACAGGAAGGCCATGATGGCGGCCATCCCGACCAGGGTGGTGCGGGCGTTGCGGGCCTGGGGCCGCCTGAAGGCCGAGACCCCGTTGGAGATCGCCTCCACCCCGGTCAGGGCGGTCACCCCGGCCGAGAAGGCGTGCAGGATCAGGAACAGCGACACCGGGACCAGCGCGGCCCCGAAGCCTTCCAGCTGCGGCTGGTCGGCGGGCCCGTACTGGATGGGCCCGAGGTGGCCGAAGGCCCAGCGCCAGACCCCGAGCAGCACCACCACGGCCATGCCGACCACGTAGAGGTAGGTGGGGACGGCGAAGATGCGCCCCGACTCGCGCAAGCCCCGGAGATTGCCCCAGGCCAGCAGCACCACGAACCCGACCGCGATCACCACCCGCCACGGCTCCAGCACGCGGAAGGCCGAGGTGAGCGCGGCCGTGCCGGCCGACACGCTGACCGCCACCGTCAGGACGTAGTCGATGATCAGGGCCGACCCGGCGATCGAGGCGACCAGGCCGCCGAAGTTGTCCCGGCTCACCACATAGGCCCCACCCGAGGAGCTGTAGGCCTTGATGATCTGCCGGTAGGACAGCACCAGGATGCCCAGCAGCCCGCTGATGGCGACCGAGATCGGCAGCGCCAGCCCGACGGCGGCCGACCCGGCGAACACCAGCACCAGCAGGATCTCCTCGGTGGCGTACGCCGTGGAGGAGATCGGGTCGGAGGAGAACACCGCCAGCGCGACCCGCTTGGTGATGCGCTCATGGACCAGCTGGGAGGTCCGCAGCGCCGGGCCGAGCAGGACCCGTTTGGTGCGGTACCCGAGCGACTCATAGCGCCGCGACCGTTTCGGACCGGACGGCAGCGGATGCAGCGGGGCCTTGGGCTCAACCGACAAGGATGGCGCTCCTGACTGACGGCATGGTCCTTGGCCGGCCAGGCTCGGGCATGGGACAAGGAATGGGACTCGGTCTCTGCCCACTGTGTCGACCGGGTGCAAAGGAATCGTTAAGAAGCTGTGGCGTCCCGCAAAGAAGCCATCAAGAAAGGCTCGTCGGCGCGGGCGTCAGCCTGGGACGACCCTATGCTCAGGCGTGCAGCGGCGCGCGGTCGACCGCTGGGCGGCGAGGCGCGGGCGGTTGTCGGCGATGGCACCGGTTCACCTGCCGCGCGACGCCAGCCGGGAAGGAAGACGGTGATGGGTGACCGGGTCTTGGTGGTTGACGACGAACCCTCGATCCTGCGGGTGGTCGCCGCGAACCTGCGCGCACGTGGTTACGAGGCGCTCACCGCCGCCTCGGGTGAAGCCGCCCTGGCGGTGATCGAGGCCCATGGGCCCGACTGCATCGTGCTCGACCTGGATCTGCCCGACGTCGGCGGTCTGGAGGTGCTGCGCCGCCTCCGTGCCTGGACGACGACGCCGGTCGTGATCCTCACCGCCGTCGATGAGGAGGGCGACAAGGCCACGGCGCTGGAGCTTGGCGCCGACGACTACGTCACCAAGCCGTTCGCCATGACCGAGCTGCTGGGCAGGGTCCGGGGGGCGCTGCGGCATGGCCGGTCCCAGGGCCTCGATCGGCCGCGACGCCTTGAGGTCGGCCCGGTCCGTATCGACCTGGATGCCGGCTTGGTCACCCGGTGGGGACAGGCGGTGCGCCTGACCCGCACCGAGTACCGGCTCCTGGAGATCCTGGCCACCAGCGGGGGCCGGCTCTGCACCAGCCGCTTTCTGTCCGAACGCCTCTGGGGGGCCTGGTCTGAGCAGAAGAGCCGATCGCTGCGGGGCCATGTGGCCAGCCTGCGCCGCAAGCTGGACGACCCATCCGTCCCCGAGTTGCTGATCACCGAACCGGGCATGGGCTACCGCTTCGTCGTTCCGACCTGAGCCGTTGCCTACTGGTCGTGGCTGACGGCAGGGCCGGCGGCCGTCGCCAGGGCGTGGGCGACGGTGGCCAGGGCGAGTCGGATGACCGGCGGGATCCACTGGCCCTGACGGAAGGTCACGATGAGACGACCAACGGGCTGGCGCTGCTGGACCAGCGGGAGGACGGCCCCCTGGGAGGGTCGCACCCACCGCACCACCGACTCCTTGGGCGGCCGATCGCGTCCGTCAAGGATGTGGCCTCCGCCATCGAGCTGGGTGAGGCCGTCGACGTCGAGTGGGGCCTCGGGCTCCCCGATGTCAGCGACCACGACCTCATGGTCTGGGAGGCCACGCCGGATCACGACCCGGCGGGCGTCCAGGAGTGTGTAGATGCCCTCGGCGGCCAGCCGGTCGGTGTTCTCACCGGCGGCCGCCGCGCGGGTGATCGCGTTGAGCAGGCCGATGATGCCGGCCTGGGTCTCTGCTTCGACGGTCTGTCGCCGGCGGGCTCGTCCGGCGAGGCTCGCGACCAGGCCGGTGCCGAACAGCAGCGCGAGCGTGATCACCTGGGCCACCGAGTCGACCCGCAGGGAGTGGTAGGGGGTGGTCAGGAAGAAGTCGTAGGACAGGGCGGCCGACAGGGCCGAGACCAGCCCGGCCGCCCGGCCCCCGACGGCAGCGGCGACCACGACCACCAGGAGGTAGACCAACGCGACGTTCTCGAGCCCGACCGTGCCGCGGAACGGTTCGATCGCCACGCCGATCACCAGGCTGGCGACGAACCCGGCGGCCGCCCAGGCGACGCCCTCGCCGTCGATCTCCTCGGTGAACCTGCTTGCCATGGTGGGCTCCCCTCAGGGCTGGTACCGGTAGCCCATACCCGGCTCGGTGAGCAGGTGGCGGGGGCGTGCCGGGTCGGGTTCCAGCTTGCGTCGGAGCTGGGCCATGTACTGGCGGAGGTAGTGCGTCTCGTCGACGTACCTCGGCCCCCAGATCTTCAGCAGCAGCTCCCGCTGGCTGACCAGCCTGCCCGGGTTCCGCACGAGCTGCTCGAGCAGCTGCCATTCGGTCGGGGTCAGGTGCAGGTCGACCGGTGGGTGCCGGGCATCGACCGGGGCGCTGGTGACGCGATGGTCCTGCAGGTCGACCAGGTAGTCGCCGATCCGGACGCAAGGGGTGTCGTCGCCGGCGGGCACGCGGCGGGTGACCGCCCGGAGGCGGGCCAGCAGCTCGTCGATGTTGAAGGGCTTGGTGACGTAGTCGTCGGCGCCGGCGTCGAGGGCGTCGACCTTGGCCGCGCTCTGGCTGCGGCCGGACAGGATGATGATCGGGACCGCGGTCCAGCCGCGCAGCCCCCGGATGACCTCGACGCCGTCCATGTCGGGGAGCCCCAGGTCGAGCACGACGATGTCCGGCACCGCCTTGGCCGCCGCGGCCAGCGCGGCGTGGCCGTCGGCGGCGGTGACGACGTCGTAGGCGCGGGCGGCCAGGTTGATCCGCAGGGCCCGCAGGATCTGGGGTTCGTCGTCGACGACCAGCACGCGGGTCATGGCGCCGCCTGGCCGGGCGGCTGGTCGAGCGACAGCGCCGATGGGCGGCCGGCCGCGCTGGCCAGGCCGACGATCATGGTGAGTCCTCCACCCGGCGTCTCCTGGGGTGTCAGGGTCCCGCCCATCGCCTCGGTGAGGCCGCGGGACAGGGCGAGCCCGAGCCCGACGCCGGTGGTGTTGTCGGTGTCCCCGAGACGCTGGAACGGGGCGAACATCTGGTCCCGGTGCTCGGGGGCGATACCGGGCCCGTGGTCGACGACGTGGATCTCGACCCGGTCCCCGAGGGTGCTGGCGCTGAGGAGGGGCGGGCGGCCGGGTGGGCTGTGCCGGAGCGCGTTGGCGATGAGGTTGGCCACGACCCGTTCCAGCAGGGCGGCGTCGGCCAGGCAGTCGGGCAGGTCCTCGGGGACCTGGACGACGACCTCGTGGCCCCCGGGCCCGAGGTCGTCCAGGGCGAGCGGGATGATCTCGTCCAGCGCCACCGGCCGGACGAAGACGCTGAGCGCTCCGGCCTGGAGGCGGCTCAGGTCGAGCAGGTTCTCCACCAGCCGGATCAGCCGGTCGAGGGACTCGTCCGCGGTGGCCAACAGCTCGTCGCGGTCCTGCGGCGTCCAGGTGACGTCGTGGCTGCGGAGGCTGTCGACCGCGGCCTTGGCCGAGGCGAGGGGGCTGCGCAGGTCGTGGCTGACGGCGGTGAGCAGGGCGGTGCGCATGCGGTCGGCCTCGACCGCGTCATGTGCCTGCTCGGCCTGCTGGGTGAGGCGCTGGCGTTCCAGGGCCGTGGCCGCCTGGGCCGCGAACGCGCTCAGCACCCGGAGGTCCTCCGGGCGGGGGGCGGGCCCGGTGGCGGCCAGGGTCACGGTGTCGCTGACCGGCACCTGCACGTCGGCCTCGGCGGGCGTGGCCGGAGGGGCCTGCCCGACCGAGGCGGCGACCCGCCAGCCGCCGTCGTCCAGCTGGCCGGCCGGGCGTTCGAGCAGGCTGACCGAGGCCAGCCCGAACGTCTCCCGCAGCTGCTCGAGCAGGGCGGCCAGCGGGTTGGCGCCCTGGAGCACGCTGCCGGCCAGGGTGGCCAGGGTGGCCGCCTCCGCGGCCGCCCTGGCCGCCTCGCGGGTCTGGCGGGCGGCCCGTTCCACCACGGCGCTCACGGCCGCGGCGACCACGATGAACACCAGGAGCGCGAGCGCGTTGTTCCGCTCGGCGATGGTGAAGGTGCCCACCGGCGGCGTGAAGTACCAGTTGAGGAGCAGGCTGGCGGCGACGGCGGCGGCCAGGGCCGAGTAGAGGCCGCCGACGAGGGCGACCCCGACGACGAGGAGCAGGTAGAGCAGGAGCACGCTGGACAGGTTGAGCCCGGCCTGCAGCCCGGTCAGGGCCAGGGTGAGCAGGGGCAGCCCGATGGCCGCGACCAGGGCCCCCTGGAGGCGACGGCGCCTGGTCAGCGCGCTGCCGAGCAGCCTGGGCAGCCCGGGGCCGTGGCCGGCGCTGGCCTCGGCGTGGGTGACCATGTGCACGTCGATGGGACCCGACAGCCGGGTGATGGTGGCGCCGATCCCCTCGCCGGCCAGGAAGGTCTCCAGCCGGCCGCGGCGGCTGGCGCCGAGGATGATCTGGGTGGCGTTCCTGGCCCGGGCGAACTCCAGCACGGTCCGGGCCACGTCGTCGCCGACGACCTGATGGTAGCTGCCGCCGAGCGCTTCGATGAGGGTCCGCTGGCGGGCCAGCTCGGCCGGGTCGGCGCCGGTCAGCTCGTCGCTGCGGACGACATGGACGGCCAGCAGCTGCGCGCCGGCGGCCCGGGCGGCGACCCGGGCCGCCCGGCGGATCAGCGTGTCGCCCTCCGGCCCGCCGGTCAGTGCGACCACGATGCGCTCTCGTGCCTCCCATGGCTGGGTGATGCCGTGCTCGTTGCGGTAGCGCTGCAGGCCCTCGTCGACCTGCTCGACGACCCAGAGCAGGGCGAGCTCCCGCAGGGCGGTCAGGTTGCCGGTGCGGAAGTAGTTCGTCAGGGCGGCGTCGATCTTCTCGGCGGGGTAGATGTTGCCGTGGGCCATGCGGCGGCGCAGGGCCTCGGGGGTGATGTCGACCAGCTCGATCTGGTCGGCCCGGCGGACCACCTCGTCGGGGATGGTTTCGCGCTGCTTGACGCCGGTGATGCGCTCGACCACGTCGTTGAGCGACTCCAGGTGCTGGACGTTGACCGTGCCGATCACGGTGATGCCGGCGTCCAGCAGCTCCTCGACGTCCTGCCAGCGCTTGTCGTGCCTGGAGCCGGGCACGTTGGTGTGGGCGAGCTCGTCGACCAGGGCGAGCTGCGGCCGGCGGGCGAGGACGGCGTCGATGTCCATCTCGGTGAAGGTCGCGCCGCGGTAGGTGATGGTACGTCGCGGCACGACCTCGAGGCCGCGGAGCATCTCCTCGGTCTTCTTGCGACCGTAGGTCTCGACGTAGGCGACGACGACGTCGGCGCCGCGGGCCCTGCGGCGCTGCCCCTCCCCCAGCATGGAGTAGGTCTTGCCGGCCCCGGGGGCCATCCCGAGGTACACACGCAGTGTCCCGCGGGTGGCCACCGTCAGGCGCCCAGGAGGTTGTGGACGACCAGGTCGACCAGCTTGATGCCGATGAAGGGGGCGATGATGCCGCCGAACCCGTACAGCCACACGTTGCGGCGCAACAGCGCGTTGGCGCCGACCGGGCGGTAGCGCACCCCGCGCAGGGCCAGGGGGACCAGCAGGGGGATGATCAGGGCGTTGAAGATCACCGCGCTCATGATCGCCGACTCCGGGGTGCCCAGCCGCATGATGTTGAGCTGGTCAAGAGGCCCGGTGGTGGCACCCGCCGCGGCGTAGGTGGCGGCGAACATCGCCGGCAGGATCGCGAAGTACTTGGCCACGTCGTTGGCGATCGAGAAGGTGGTCAGCGCGCCCCGGGTGATCAGCAGCTGCTTACCGACCTCGACGACCTCGATGAGCTTGGTCGGGTTGGAGTCCAGATCGATCATGTTCCCGGCCTCACGGGCGGCCTGGGTGCCGGTGTTCATTGTGACACCGACGTCGGCCTGGGCCAGGGCGGGTGCGTCGTTGGTTCCGTCGCCGGTCATCGCCACCATTCGCCCGTCGGCCTGCTGCTCCTTGATGAGCGCGAGCTTGGCCTCGGGGGTGGCCTCGGCGAGGAAGTCATCCACACCGGCCTCGTCGGCGATCGTCTCCGCGGTCAGCCGGTTGTCGCCGGTGATCATGATCGTCCTGATGCCCATGCGGCGCAGCTCGTCGAAGCGCTCGCGGATGCCGCCCTTGACGATGTCCTTGAGGTGGATCACGCCCAGCGGCCTGGGGCCGTCGGCGACCACCAGCGGGGTGCCGCCGCTGCGGGCGATCTCCTCCACCATCGGCGTGAGCTGGTCGGGCACGGTGCCGCCCTGCGCGGTGACCCAGTCGACCACCGCGTCGCTGGCGCCCTTGCGGATGCGGCGGCCGTTCAGGTCGGCGCCCGACATGCGGGTGGTGGCGCTGAAGGGGATGAACTCCGCCTTGCGGTCCAGCAGCTCGCGGCCGCGCAGGCCGTAGCGCTCCTTGGCCAGCACCACGATCGAGCGGCCCTCGGGCGTCTCGTCGGACAGGGACGAGAGCTGGGCGGCGTCGGCAAGCTCCTCGACCTTGACGTCGGGGAGGGGAAGGAACTCGGTCGCCTGCCGGTTGCCCAGGGTGATGGTGCCGGTCTTGTCCAGGAGCAGCACGTCCACGTCGCCCGAGGCCTCCACCGCCCGGCCGGACATGGCGAGCACGTTGCGGCGCACCAGCCGGTCCATGCCGGCGATCCCGATGGCCGACAGCAGCGCCCCGATGGTGGTCGGGATGAGCGCCACCAGCAGCGCGATCAGCGTGGTCGTGGAGGCTGCGGTCTGGGCGAACAACGCGAAGGGCCGCAGCGTGACCACGATCACCAGGAACACCGCGGTCATCGCGGCGAGCAGGATGTTCAGCGCGATCTCGTTGGGGGTCTTGCGCCGGTCGGCGCCCTCGACCAGGGCGATCATGCGGTCGAGGAAGCTCTTGCCCGGCTCGGCGGTGATCTCGACCACGATCCGGTCCGACAGCACCCGGGTGCCGCCGGTGACCGCGCTGCGGTCGCCGCCCGCCTCGCGGATGACCGGGGCCGACTCGCCGGTGATGGCCGACTCGTCGACCGAGGCGATGCCGTCGACGACCGTTCCGTCGCTCGGGATCAGCTCGCCGGCCTCGACCACGACGACGTCCCCGCGGCGCAGGTCGGACGCGCGCCGCTGGCTGCCGTCGCGCAGGCGGGCCATGGTGTCGGTGCGGAGCGACCGCAGCGCGGCCGCCTGGGCCTTGCCCCGGCCCTCGGCGAGCGCCTCGGCGAAGTTGGCGAACACCACCGTCAGCCACAGCCAGACGCTGACGGTGAAGGTGAACCACCAGGGCTCGTTGCCGCCGCCCAGCGGGCCGCCCCCGAACGCCTGGATCAGCCAGGCCACGGTGGTGATGGCCGCGCCGATCTCCACCACGAACATCACCGGGTTGCGGACCTGCACGCGCGGGTCCAGCTTGGCGAAGCTGGGCCAGATGGCGGCGCGCAGGATCGCCGGGTCGAAGATCGACTGGGGCGCCGACGTCGCCGACCGCGGCGTCTGCTCGGGTTGCATGGTCGTGGTCATCGCAACGGGAACTCCTTGTCCAGGGCGAGGTTCAGGGCGAGCACGTTCACGCCCGGCTCGCCGAGCACCCCGAGCGAACGGCCGTCGGTGTGGCCGCGGATCAGGGCCAGCACCCGGTCCAGGGGCGCCTTGCGGACCGCGGCGATGCGGTTGGCCTGGATGCGGGCGTTCGCGGCCGAGATGTGCGGGTCGACCCCGGAGGCGGAGCTGGTGACGGCGTCGACCGGCACCCCCGCGGCGGTCAGCCCCGGTGTGAAGGGCCGCTCCAGCGCCACATAGGCGTCCAGGTTCGCCTTGACCTGGTCGGCGAGGTCTTTCTGATTGGGGCCGAGGTTGGAGAAGAAGGTGACGTTGGCCGAGTAGCCGCTCTGGGAGGGGCGGCTCTGGAACCAGGCCGGGTCGGCCTCGAGCACCGGGTTGCCGTCCTGGTCCTTCTTCGGCTGGCCGGCGGCGTCCAGCACCGGCTTGCGGAAGTCCTGGCCGATCAGGCTCGAGCCGACCACCTTGCCGTTCCGCTCGACCTGGCTGCCGTTGGCCTGGTCCTTGAAGGTGACCTGGGCCACGCCGGTCATGACCAGCGGGTAGACCAGGCCGAAGCCGATGGTGAGGACCACGATGGCCACCACCGACCCGACGATGTCTCTGCGCACTGCTGCCTCCGCGGTATCCGGCTAGAAGAGCTGGTTGGTGAGGCCCTGGACGATCGGGCCGAGGGCGAGCGCCGGCAGGAAGCTGAGGGCGGCCACGATCACCACCACGCCGACGAGCAGGACCAGGAAGATCGGCGAGTCGGTCCGGAAGGTTCCCGGCCCGGCCGGCGCCGGTCGCTTGGCCGCCAGCGACCCGGCCACCGCCAGCGCGGCCAGCAGCGGGATGAACCGGCCGAGCAGCATGCACAGGCCGCCGAGGAGGTCGGCGAAGGTCACCCCGGTCGCACCGTCGTTGCCGGGCGCGTTGGGCTGCACGAACCCGGTGTAGCCGGCGAACGCCGAGCCGTTGTTGTTGGTCTGGGAGGTGTAGGCGTAGACGGTCTCGGAGAACCCCTGGGGCCCGGCGTCGTAGATCGACTTCCTGCCGTCCGGCGTGGCGATCGCCAAGGCGGCGGCGATGAGCACCACCACCGGCATGTACAGGGTGCCGATGGCCACGAGCTTGACCTCGCGGGCCTGGATCTTCTTGCCGAGGTACTCCGGGGTCCGTCCGACCATGAGGCCGGCCAGGAAGACCGTCAGCAGCACGACCAGCAGCATGCCGTACAGGCCCGAGCCGACCCCGCCGAAGATGACCTCGCCGGTCATCATGTTCACCAGCGGCGTCATCCCGCCGAAGCCGCTGTAGGCCTCCTGGGCGGCGTTCACCGAGCCGCTGGATGCATCCGTGGTGGCCGTCGACCACAGGGCCGAGTTGGCGATCCCGAACCGTTGCTCCTTGTCCTGGAGGTTGCCGCCGGCGGCGGTGGCGTGCACCCCGGCCGCGGTCAGCGCCGGGGTGGCCCTGGCCTCCTGGTAGTAGGCGTTGCCGATCCCGATCGCGAGCATCACCAGCATGGCGACGTACAGCGCCCAGCCCTGGCGCTGCCGGCCGATCATGCGGCCGTACTGGTAGGTCGCCGCCGCCGGGATCAGCAGGATGAACAGCATCTCGACGAAGTTGGCGAAGGTGGTGGCGTTCTCGAACGGGAAGGCCGAGTTGACGTTGAAGAACCCGCCGCCGTTGGTGCCGAGCTGCTTGATGGCGATCTGCGAGGCGACCGGCCCCAGGGCCAGCACCTGCTCGAAGCCGTGGAGACTGGTCAGGCTGACCGAGCCGGTGAGGGTCTGGACCACGCCCTGGGAGACCAGCAGCAGCGTCCCGAGGATCGAGAGCGGCAACAGGATGTACAGCAGCGACCGGACGAGGTCGACCCAGAAGTTCCCCAGCCTGGTCGTCTCCCGGCGCGCGAAGCCGCGGATCACGGCCGCCAGGACGGCCATGCCGACCGCGGCCGAGACGAAGTTCTGCACCGCCAGCCCGGTCATCTGGGAGAAGAACGACATGGTGGTCTCGCCGCCGTAGTACTGCCAGTTGGTGTTGGTGATGAACGACGAGGTGGTGTTGAAGGTGACGTTCCACGGTGCCCCGTCGAAGCGCAGGGGGTTGAACGGCAGCGCCCCCTGGAGCCGCAGGATGGCGTACAGCACCAGCCAGAACAGCGCCGAGAAGACCAGCACGGTCCGCCCGTACTGCTTCCAGTCCTGCTCGCGGGCCGGATCCGTGCGGACGGCTCGGTAGAACCCGCGCTCCGCCGGCCCCAGCACCCGCTCGAGCGCCACCCGCCGGCCCATGTAGACCCGCGCCATGTACCCACCCAGCAGCGGCGTCAGCGCGGTCAGGACCGCCACGTAGATCAGGATCTGGAGCCAACCCTGCCAGGTCATCACAGCCGCTCCCCGCGCAACAGCGCATAGACCAGGTAGCCGAACACCACCAGCGACACCACCAGCCCGAAGACGTCCGCGGCGCTCATATCCGGTCCATCGCCCGAATCAGGCCAAACATCAGCGCAAAGACCGCCAGGGCAAGAACGATCGCAACCGCGTCCATACCGCTCCTCGCTATCTCCTGCCTGGGCCTGCGACCGAAGAACCGTGCAGGCGCGTCTGTCTTCTCTGGTATGTACGCCGCCCGAACGGGCTGGTGAAGGGTCCTTGACGAACTTTTGACGCTGATGCGGGCGTTCTTTACGGGTCCTTGACGCCATGTGAGGTGTTGCCACACCTGCGGCGGAAGCCGGGGCTGGGTGGTGGCGGCTGTATGTCACCAGCAACGAGGGCTCGCCGGGCGTGGCGGCGTGCCCGAGGGCACATCCCCCCGGTGCCGCGCAGCACTGCCTGCCCTGGCCCTGGTGACGATAGTTACGCCAGCGCAGTTGTGGGTCGGAAGGAGAGGGGGGCCGGCCCGTGGGGTTCCGCATCGGGTTGCTCTACACAAGATTCGCCGGCATGCCGCAGGCGCTCTGGGCGGCGCTGCGGGAGGACGGACACGACGTCATCCGGCCGGAGGATCTCGAGATCGGCGTGCCCATGTCCTCCGAGGACATGATCCGCTTCGCCAGGCTGGCGGCACCTGACGTCATCTTGTGCCCGTTTCTGAAGGAGGTCGTGCCGCCGCCGGTCTGCGAGCAGACGACCACCTGGATCCCCCACCCCGGGATCCGAGGCGACCGAGGTCCGTCCTCGCTGTCCTGGGCGATCCTCACCGGCGCGCCGAGGTGGGGGCTGACCATGGTCCGCGCCGAGCCGGCGAGCACGCCCGAGGAGCTCGACGGTGGCAACGTCGGCGCCTGGCGGGAGTTCGCCATGCCGGCCGAGGCCACGCTGAGCGAGGTCTATGCCCGGCACGTTGTCCCAGCGGCGATCGACTGCGCGCGGGAGATCCTGGCCCGGATGGCGGTCGACCCGACATATGGCGGCAGGCCATTGGCCACGTTCGGGCGCGCGGTCGTCGGGCGGCACCGCCCGGCTCTGCGCCAGGACCGACTGGCCTTCGCCTGGGACGACCATCCCGACGAGATTCTGCGGCGCGTCCGCGCCGCCCCGTTCGGCGTGCGGACCGAGCTGGCCGGCCAGCCGGTCAACGTCTATGACGCGCACCCGCAGCGCGACGAGGATCCGGGGTTCCGGCCGCGGCAGAGGATGGCGGTCCGCCCGGGCGAGCTCGTCGCCCATCGTGACGGCGCGGTGCTGGTCGCGACCGGCGCCGGCGGCGCGCTGTGGATCGGCCACGCCAAGGTCAAGCCCACCGACGGCGGCCGAGGGTTGAAGCTTCCCGCCGTCCATGCCGTCCAGGCGCGCTTGACCGGCTGGCCGGAGAGCGTCCTCCATCCCGACGGCTCGAATGGCCACGCCCGCACCCACCGGGTGATCCGCTACCGGCGGGAGGGCCGGGTGGGATGGGTCCACGCCGAGCCATACAACGGCGCGTCCTCCCCGGCGTTCTGCGGCCGGCTGCTCGCCGCCCTGCAGTACGCCGCCGCGCAGGACACCAGCGCGATCGCCCTGGTCGGCGGCAAGGTGGCCTTCAACAACGGGATCCACCTGGGAGTCATCGAGGCCGCCGATGACCCCCGCGCCGAGGCGTGGGCGAATATCCAGCGCATCGACGACGTGGCGGAGTTCGTCTTCAACCTGTCACACGGAAGCCACCTGACGCGCCGACAGGCCACGATCGCGGTGCTGAGCTCATCTGCCGGTGCCGGCGGCGCCATCCTCTCGGCCTGCTTCGACGTCGTTCTCGCCCGGCCATCCATCAACCTCAACTACCACTACGGCGCCATGGGGCTGTCCGGGTCGGAGCTGCGCAGCCTGGTCCTGCCGCTGCGCGCCGGCGAGCAGGCCGCGGAGCGGCTTCTCACCGACTGCCTGCCGGTCAGCCCCACCACCGCCCACCGGCTCGGTCTGGTCGACGCCATCGGACCCGACGACCCGGACGGGTTCGACCGCTGGGCGAGCCAGGTCGCCTCGGAGGTCGCCGCCGCGCCACCCAAGGTGCCGCCTCCGATCGACACCAGACCGTACCGGGAGCGGGAACTGGCCGACATGTGGCACGACATCCACGAGGACCGCCATGGATTCGAGGCCAAGCGACGCCGCTTCCTCGGCGTGGCCCCATGATCAGCCCACGGCCGGCTGCATCGCCGAGCCCTGGCATCGTCGTGGTGTTCCTTCCTGGCTGTCCGGCAGGTCAGCCGGGCTGGACCGCGATCCGTCGGTCACCGGCTCCCAGGACGAAGTGCCTCGACGCCGTGGCGTGGTAGAGGCGATGCGGCGCTGGCGCGGCCACGTCCGCGGCGTGCAACCGGCCGGCTCCATCGGCCTCGGATCGGCGTGAGTAGATCGCGATCGCGCGATCGCGCTGGGGCCCGCCGAGCTCGCCGGCCTGGGCTTCGACATAGACCGCCTGCCCCTGCCCGGCCGGGACGGTGGAGTCGAAGATGACGATCGCCAGCTCCGGACGGACGGCCAGGTTGCGCGAGTGGCGGGCCTCGGGTCGCGAGATCCAGAGGAACTCGGCGTAGCCCTGGTGGGCGTACCAGACCGGCGCCGGCCACGGGCGCCCGTCGCCGTCGGCGGTGGCCAGGGTCATGTACCGGTTGGCATCGATGATCCCCCTGGCCAGGTCGGCCAGGTCCTGGTCGCTGGGTGGCTCGCCGGGCTGCATGGGACCGGCCTACTTCGCGACCCGGAAGCGGAGGTGGGTGGCGGCCGCCGTCTGGATCGCCCCGGCGTTCTGGAGCTGGACGTGCCGGTCGCCGAGGTGCTCGAACATCCTCGTTCCACTCCCGAACAGGACGGGGACCAGGTGGATCGACAGCTCCTCGACCAGGCCGGCCCGCAGGAACTGCTGCCCGGTGTCGGCGCCGCCCATCACCGTCACGTCCTTGTCGCCAGCGACCGCCCTGGCCTGCTCCAGGGTGCGCTCGATCCCGCCAGTGACGAAGGTGTAGACGCCGCCGTCGGGCACCTCGCCGGGCACGTCGTGGGAGAGGACGAACACCGGAACCCGGTCGGCTCCGGTGGGGCCGTCCGCGCCCCACCAGGGCTGCGAGTCGTCGTAGGTGCGGCGGCCGCAGATGACCGCCCCGAGGCTGGCGCCCCCGCCGGTGAGCACCTCGCGGTCGCGGGGGTCGTCACCGGAGGCCCACTCGTGCAGCCGCTCGCCCCCCTGGCCCATCGGCTCCTCCGGCCGCTGCTTGGCTGCCGTCATGAACCCGTCCAGGGACATGCTGATGTCCAAGAACACCTTGCCCATCGTTACCTCCTGCGTCGCCTGCCCCGACCCTAGGACGGCCGCAGGGACTGATACCAGGGCCAATATCGAAAAGGCTCATCAGGCCAATCGAGGTACCCTGGCCGGATGGAGGTGCACGTCAGCCTGGTCGGCCGCAAGGACCTGACCGGGGAGATCTACCGGCAGCTCCGCCGGGCCATCCTGGACGGGCGGCTCCCATCCGGCGGTCGGCTGCCGCCGACCCGGGAGCTGGCCCGGCGGCTGAACGTGTCGCGCACCACGGTGACCGTCGCCTATGACCGGCTCACCGGCGAGGGGTTCATCACCTCCCGGGTCGGGGCCGGGACCTTCGTCAGCGACGACGTCGCCGGCCGGGCCGGGCCGGGCCGGCCGGCTGGGGGGGCGCTGCGGCCACGGGCGCTGTGGGACGCCGTCGCGGTCCCGACCGTGTTCGACCGGCCGGCCCGCTTCGACTTCCGCACCGGGATCCCCGACGCCACCCTGTTCCCGTACCGGAGCTGGCGACGGCTGCTGGCCCGGCAGCTGCGGCCGACCACGGTCGGCACCGGCGCCTACGGCGACCCGGCCGGGCACCCGGGCCTGCGCGAGGCCATCGCCCGCCACATCGGCCTGGCCCGCGGCGTGCAGGCCGGCGCCGAGGAGGTCGTGGTGACCAACGGCACCCAGCAGGCGGTCGACCTGGTGGCCCGGGTGCTGCTGGCCCCTGGCGACCGTGTCGCGGTGGAGAACCCCGGGTATACGCCGCCGCGACGGCTGATGGCGTCGCTGGGGGCCGAGGTGGTCGGGGTGCCGGTCGACGACCAGGGGCTGGTCGTCAAGGCCATCCCACCGCGCACCCGGCTGATCTATGTCACCCCCTCGCACCAGTTCCCGCTGGGCATGGCCATGTCGCTGCCACGGCGCCTGGCCCTGCTGGCCTGGGCCGAACGCCACGACGCGGCCGTCGTCGAGGACGACTACGACAGCGAGTTCCGCTACGGCGGCCGCCCCATCGAGCCGCTGCAGACCCTGGACCCGCGCGGCCGGGTCATCTATGTCGGCTCGTTCTCCAAGACCCTGCTGGCCACCCTGCGCCTCGGGTTCCTGGTCGCGCCGGCGTCACTGGTCGCGGCGGTCCGCAGCGCCAAGTTCCTGGCCGACTGGCACACCCCACTGCTCACCCAGGCCGCCCTGGCCGACTTCATCGACCAGGGCCTGTTCGCCCGCCACCTGCGCAGGATGCGCGCGGTCTACCAGCAACGACACCGGCAGATCGTGGAGTCGCTGGACGACCGGTTCGCCGGCCACCTGAAGCCGGTCCCGTCGGCGGCCGGGCTGCACGTCGCCGCGACCGCCCCCACCTCGACCCCCGAGGAGCTCCAGGCGGTGCTGGGCCGGGCCTCGACGGCCGGCGTGGAGCTGCAGCCCCTGTCCATGTACGACCTCGGCCCATCCGGCCAGCCCGGCATCGTCCTCGGCTACGGGGCCATCCCCACCACCGACATCGAGGAGGGCCTGAGCCGGCTCCGGCGCTGCTTCGACGGCTGACACGCCACCTCGGCCCGGATTGGCCTGGTCGACCACGCCGGGTATGGCTCTCGTCCCAGTCCCCTGTCGGTCCTACGCTCGGGCGTATCGCTGCACAACCTGGCGAGGACCCGGCAAGGAGGCTGGATGCGGGAGGTGATCGAGCGGCGGCCGGATCGTGGCCGGGCCGGCGCCCGGCCGGCGGCCCCCAACGCCGACCCGGCCCAGGTGCGGGCGATCCAGCGGGCCTACGGCATCGCACGGGAACCAGCGGCGCCAAGGGGCCCGTAATGAGGGTCCGTGTCGTCCAAGCCGCCACCATCGGGCTGTTCGCCCTGGTGATGGGGGTGTTCTGGGGCACCTGGTTCTTCCTCGGCCGCACATGGACCACCTCTCCGCCCGACCTGGCCGCCGTCGCCCGCCCCTGGGGCGGGAGCCGATCCACTGCTCCGAGCACCGCCATGCATCCTGATCCGCCAGTCCCATACCCAGGCGGGCGCGCTGGATCGCGGCGTGGACCGTGATGGCGGTGCTGCTCGCCGGGACGCGGGTGCGGCCCCCCGGTGGCCGCGGTGGTCTCGCTGTCAGGCGAGGCCGACCCGACCAACCTGGTCGGCGGCATCCCCCTGAACGCCGGGGGCCGCCGTCCCCAAGCTGGCCGTGCCGCGATGCTGACGGTGGCCACCAACCACCGCTACGCCCCGGTCGCTGAGACCCGTGCCCTGTACCGTGAGGTCAAGACCCGCGACAAGCGCCTCGAGGTCCTCTCCGGCCCGGCCTCCACGGCTGGGAGCTGCTCAACAATCCAGGCACCGGGGCGTCCACCCCGGTCGCCGCCAAGGTCGCCGCGTTCATCACCTCCCACAACAGCCGCTGACGACAGCGCCCCCTTGTCCTGGCGAACGGCCCCGGGGCATGGACGCGGGGCCTGGTGTTCGGCACGCCAGCCGGGCGGCGATCCGAGGCTCCGCGCCGGCCGACGGTCCGAAGACGTGCCGGTCAGAAGATCAGGCTCCATCCCTCGGCGTCGGCCTGGTCCTTGGTGTAGGCGACGCCGTCGACCTTCAGCCCGTCGGGGTTGAGCAGCGTGATCAGCCCGCCGCGGTTGCCGAGGGCGACCGGCGGCTCCAGCTGGACCCGGACCGCCTCCCCCGAGGGCAGCAGTCCACTCTCCAGGACCAGCCGCCGCTTCTCACGATCAAGGATCGACCAGCCAGCCAGATCGAGGTCCTGGGCGCTGGCGTTGACCAGGGTCACCGTCTCGACCTCGGGTGCCGGGCCGACGGGGTTGACCAGTGCGGCCACGATGCGGACGGTGTGGTCCGGCGCCTCCGGTTCCCCGGGTCCGGCGCCGGTGATCGCGTGCCCGGTCTGGTCGTCGGTGTGCCAGGCCTGGGACTGGAAGGCGAGAAAGATCGCGACCCACTGGTCCTGGGCCGGGTAGTGCACCAGCAGGCCGCCGTCCTGCCAGACCCCGTCGTCACCCCGGAACTGTTGGCTGTTGCCCTGGTTCATGTGGATGTCGTGGATCCCGTTCCCCGGCGAGAACCCGAACACCTTGTCAGGCGTGCCCGGTTCAGGCCCCCAACGCTGCCCGAAGGCGTACACCCTGGCGGCGGCGTCCGCCGCGGCCCGCTCCATGAAGTGGTCCAGCTCGTCGGCCAGGTCATTGTCGGGCCCGGGCGCGGTTGCCGGGACGGCACGCAGCATCATCCGGTCGAACAGGTTGGCCCGGATGAAATCCAGCGCCAGCCCGCCAGGGCTGCTCGGGAGCGGGGTGAACCCGTCCGGCAGGTTCAGCAGCTCCTGCACGATGGGATGGTGGAAGCTCTCGTCGGCCAGATACAGCAGCTCAGAGGGATGCTCCCTGGACAGCACGTTGACGGCGACCCGGAACTGCTCCTCGCCGGCTGCCAGCTGGACCTGGTAATGGGGAGTGTCGGTCCCACCCTCGGCCCTTCGGTCGACCACCCGCCCGGCCAGCACCCCATATCTCGCCAACGGCATGCGTGTCCCTCCATGGTCCGGCCGCCTGATCGTCCGGAGTATGACCGAGACCCCGCACGCTCGTCGCAGCGGCTGGAGGGGCCGGGTGGATGTTGACCTTCCGCGGTTCCAGCGCCCTCGCCGTGTCGCTGCCGACCTGGAGGGCCGCCCCGGCCGCCCTCCAGGTCCGGCCTTGTCCGGGGCGTCCCTGCGACGCTGCCGGAACCGGAAGCGCGGTCATGCAGGCGTTCATCTACCTATGGCGACCCACCTTGCCTGTGGGTCACGCCGGGTCGCGCGAGCGGGGCGAGGGTCGGCTGCCTCACCGGGATCTCGCCCAAGGCCCGCTCGATGGCCGCCAGCGTATCCGGGGTGAGCTGGATACCCGAGGCCTTGGCGTTGGCATGGACCTGCTCGGGGCGCGAGGCGCCAATGATCGCCGACGCCAGCTCATCCCGTCGCAGCACCCAGGCCAGCGCCAACTCGGCCATCGACAGGCCCGCCTGGTCGGCGATCGGCCGCAAGCGGTCCACGGCCGCCAGGACGGCGTCGTCCATCAGGCGATCCATCGCGACGTTCATGTCGCTGTTGGCCGCCCGCGAGTCGGACGGCGGCGCCTGCCCAGGGCGGTACTTGCCGGTCAGCACGCCCTGCGCCAGGGGCGACCAGACGATCTGGGAGATGCCGTTGGCCGCACACAGCCCGAACAGCTCAGCCTCGGGTGCCCGCCACAGCATCGAGTACTGGGGCTGGGACGAGACGAACAGCTCCGACCCGGCGAGGTCGATCGCCGCCTGGACCTGCTCGGCCGTCCACTCGCTGAAGCCCAGGTAGCGTGCCTTGCCCGAGGCGACCACCTGCTGGAACGCGTCGATCGTCTCCTCGATCGGGACGTCCGGGTCGAAGCGATGCGCCTGGTACAGGTCGACGTGGTCGGTCCGCAGGCGGGCCAGCGAGGCGTCGATCTGCCTGCCGATCTGGGTCGCCGACAGGCCGCGGTCGGCCGGGTCGTCCGACATCTGGCCCCAGACCTTGGTCGCCAGCACATAGGCGTCACGCGGGCGGCCAGCCAGGATCTCACCCCACGCCGACTCGGCCGCGCCGCGGCCATAGACGTTGGCGGTGTCGAAGAAGTTGATGCCGGCCTCGAACGCGGCGTCGGTGCAGGCGCGGGTCTGCTCGAACCCCACGCCGCCCGCGAAGGTCAGCCACGAGCCGAGCGAGATCTCGGAGACCTCCAGGTCCGAGGAGCCAAGCCTGCGGTATCTCATGATGCTCCTTGCCGCCGGCGCGCGGCCGGCTGGAGGGCCGGGTTGATGGTGAGCATCGAGGACGCTAGCCGAGCACCGGCGCCGCCTCAAGCGCGCGGGCGATACGGCGGCACGCCGTCGGGCGGCCGCTCGTGGGGGCCGGTGGCGCGCAGCGACGCCG
>Ga0209382_10003130_pt1 | contig 23164 bp, 17 predicted proteins | sample SoiMetdeltSBSDD5_FD_187599 | JGI IMG/M metagenome (GOLD analysis project Ga0209382, IMG submission 187599) | Bulk soil microbial communities from a Populus tree surrounding site in Tennessee, USA - Soil MetaG P. deltoides SBSDD5 (SPAdes) (version 2) | ecosystem: Environmental > Terrestrial >...
ATTGCTGGTACGAGCCGCGACAACCGGCGAGAATCGGGCTCGCCAAACCGGCGGTCGAGCTGATCCGTGCGCTCGACGCGCAACCCGGAGCAGCCATGCAGCGTCAAAGCTCTCTGCTATGAACGTCACTGCACTCACCGCCCCGACCGCGACCAGCAACTGGAAGCGCGTCGGCTGGATACTGCTGCTGCTCGGCGGCCTCTTCGCAGCCGGCAACGCCGTCATGTTCATGCTGGTCGGAGGTCACGGATCGCCCGAGATCAAGCAACGATTCTTCGCGACCGAGATCGCCGGCTGGTCGCACGCTTTCGGAGGCGCGATCGCGGCGCTGATCGGCCCGTTCCAGCTGATTACGCGCCTGCGCACGGCGTGGCCCAAGGTACACGCGTGGATGGGGCGGACGTACCTTCTCGCCGTTCTCGCCGGCGGGCTGGCCGGGTTGTACTTCGCACCCATGAGCTCGGCGGGCACCGTCGGACGTGTGGGCTTCGCGGCCCTCGCGGTGTTCTGGCTCTACAGCGGCACGCGGGCTTACATCGCAATCCGGCGCGGCAAAGTGCAAGAGCATCGTCGCTGGATGCTGCGCAACTACGCACTGACATTTGGCGCGGCGACGCTGCGCATCGAGCTGCCGCTGCTCATCATCGTCGGCGGCTTGAGCTTTCCCGCCGCGTACACCTTGGTTGCGTGGATCTCGTGGGTGCCGAACTGGCTCGCTGTCGAGGCGTGGCTGCGCAAGGGCAGGGCAGTGGCGCGATGACCAAGGACGAAATCCTCGCGTTCGTGCCGCCGGCGGCGAAGATGCTCGGTCGCGAGGTCGTCGAGATCGACCAGATGAAAGGTGGCGCAGTGCTGCGCTTTCGCGCGCTGCCAGAGTTCCTCAATCGGCATGGCACAGTGCAAGGCGGAATCCTGTGCGCGATGCTTGATTCTTCGACCGCGCTGGCGCTGTACGCAGTGCTGCCAGCCGCATCGACTGCGCTGACGGCTAACCTCAACGTGTCTTTCCTGAAGCCGGCGAAGCTCGGGACGTTCACGGCTACGAGCAGGCTCGTGACCCAAGACGAACGCAACGCGGAGACCGTCGGCGAGCTGCGCGATGAGGACGGGGTGCTGGTCGCGACCGCGACGGCGCGCTTGCGCATCGTGCCGCGCAAGGATTGAATGTGCACATGGCAAGAACCGTGAAATGTGCGCTGCTCGGCGTCGAGGCCGAAGGCCTCGACTACGCCCCGTACCCCGGCGAGCTCGGCCGGCGCATCTACGAGAACGTTTCCAAGGAAGCCTGGCAGCGCTGGCTCAAGCACCAGACGATGCTGCTGAACGAGTATCGACTCACGCCGATCGACCCGAAAGCACGCAAGTTCCTGGTCGAGGAGATGGAGAAGTTCTTCTTCGGCGGTGGCTCGCAGAAGCCGAAAGAGTTCGTCGATCCCGAGAAGAAATAGGGACCGATCGACTGTGACCGATTAGCCGGCCTTGCGCACCGGCTCTTCGATGCCGAACTCCGTGCGCAGGCTATCGCCGACGTGCGCGAATTCCGCCGCGATCTTCTCCAGGTCCGCGCGCCAGTCGGCCTTCTGGCCGGACTTCGCGCGCGTCTCCAGGTCGAACGACAGCGTCGCGAGATTGTTGACGTGCAGGTTGGCAGCAGCACCCTTGAGCTTGTGAGCCGCGCGGCCGATCGCGGCCGCGTCGCCGAGCTCGACCGCGGCGCGTAGCTCCTGCACGGTGTCTTCGCCGCCGGACAGGAAGGCGTTGACCAGCTCGATGATGAATTCCTCGTCGTCGCCGGCGACGTCGGCGAGCCGCGCGCGGATCGCGTTGTCGGCGCTTGGAGCTTGCGCTGCCGGAGCAATCGGCTCTCCGTCCGCGCGGCCCATGAAGCGATCCAGAACGTCCTGCAGCCGCGAGATGTCGAGCGGCTTCGTCAGATAGTCGTCCATCCCGGCCTCCAGGCAGCGCTCGAGCGTGCCCATCATCGCGTTGGCGGTGAGCGCGACGATCGGCGTGCGCTTCGATCCGCCGTGTTCCAACTCGCGGATGCGCCGCGTCGCTTCCAGGCCGTCCATGACCGGCATTTGCATGTCCATCAAGATGAACGTGTAGCTGTTGCGTTCGTATGCTTCCACGGCCTGGCGGCCGTCGCCGACAACCTGCACTTCGCAGCCGAGCCGTTCGAGGAAGCGGCGGGCGACGCGCTGGTTGATCGCGTTGTCTTCGACCAGCAGCACCTGTCCCGAGTACTGGCGTCGCGTTTCGGTGGCGACCAGCGTGCCGCGCGTGATGATCGGCTGGCTGTGCATATGCCATTCCTCGGCCTCGTGCGACAGCGCGCGATTCAAGCAGCTGAGCAACTCGCGCGTTCGAACCGGCTTCGTCAGGTACGCCGAGAAGCCAATCTGCGCGAAGCGCTGCATGTCGCCCGAGCGATCGAGCGAAGTCAGCAGCATCAGGCGCGTCGGTGCGATGTCGCGCGACTTCACGATCTGCTCGCCAAGCATCGCGCCGTCCATGTCGGGCATCTGGTAATCGAGCACGACCGCATCGAACGGTTGCGGGCCCGGCTGGCGCAGGATCGCCAGCGCGGCCATCGCACTCGCCACGGTCTCGACTTCATAGCCGGCGTGCTTGAGCTGGCTGGCCATCACTTGGCGATTCGTAGCGCTGTCGTCGACGAGCAGCACGCGCCGGCCGTCGGCGATGGGATCGCGCCGCGGCTCCGCGCCACCGATTTCCGCGGGCTCGAGCGGCAGCGTGAACCAGAATGTCGAGCCCTTGCCGGGCTCGCTCTGCGCGCCGACCTGGCCGCCCATCATCTCCACCAGCTTGCGCACGATCGACAAGCCCAGGCCGGTGCCGCCGAAGCGGCGCGTGGTCGACGAGTCGGCCTGCGTGAACGGCTGGAACAGCCTGTCGAGCGATTCCTGCGGGATGCCGATGCCCGTGTCGCGCACTTCGAAGTGCACGAGCGCGCGGCCGTCCTGGCGCCCGACGCAGCACACTTCCAGCACGACTTCGCCGCTCGGCGTGAACTTGATGGCGTTGCCGACCAGGTTCAGCAGACATTGACGGATGCGCTGCGGATCGCCGAACACGCGCTCCGGCACTTCCGGACGCACGTTCACCACCAGCTCCAGGCTCTTGGCAGCGGCCTGGAACGCCATGATCGAGCCGACGTCGTCGACGTTCGAGCGCAGGTCGAGCTCCAGGTGCTCGATGTCGAGCTTGCCGGCTTCGATCTTCGAGAAGTCGAGAATGTCGTTGAGGATCGTCAGCAGCGAGTCGGCGCTCGCGCGGATCGTCTCGGAGTAGTCGCGCTGGACGCGATCGAGGGTCGTTTCCAGCAGCAGGCCGGTCATGCCGATGATGCCGTTCATCGGCGTGCGAATCTCGTGGCTCATGGTCGCGAGGAAGGTGCTCTTCGCGCGGCTGGCAGCTTCTGCCTCCTGCGTCGCCAGCACCATCGCTTCGCGCCCGGCGCGCTCGTCGGTGATGTCGCGGATCGAGCCGGCCAGCCACAGCGGCCGGTCTTCGATGTCGCGCTCGGCCGAGGCGCGCGAGCGCACCCACAACCATTCGCCATTACGTTTGCGCAAGCGATACTCGACGTCGTACGGCAAGCCGAACGTCAGATGATCGCCCATCGCCTTGCCGACGATCCCGCCGTCATCGGGATGGATGAACGTTTCGATCTGACCCTCGCCGTCGCTGTCGGTGGCGGCGTAGCCGAGCATCTGGCGGAAGCGCGGCGAATACCAGGTCTCGCCGCTGCGCAGGTTGAACTCGAACAACGCATCCTGCGTGCCCGACACAGCGCGCTGGAAGCGCTCCTGCGCTTCGCGCAGATCGGCCGACTGGCGCGCGATCTCCTGCTTCGCCAGCTCCTCGTCCGTCGCATCCCAATCGATGCCGAGCACGCTGACCGGCTGGCCTTTGGCGTTGCGCACCACACGCGCGTGGCACTGGATGTGACCGACCGTGCCGTCGGCGAACAGCGCCCGGTAGCGATGCGAGAACAGCTCCTGATCCTTGCTGGTGAGCACCTTCGTGAAGTGCTCGACCCAACCCTCGCGATCTTCCGGGTGCACGTATTTCTGCGTGTAGTCCGTGCCCTTGAACTCGCGCGGCGCGCCGAGGCGTTCCAGGAACGGGCTGTTCTCGTCGATGCGGGTGATGTCTTCCTTGATGTCCCACTCCCACACCGACAGTCCGCCGGCATCGTTCGCCATGCGGATGCGCTCGACCATGCGCCGGTTCTGCGCCTCCGCGGCTTCGGCGCGCTCAAGCGCTTCGCGCAGGTCCGCGGTCTCGGCGCGCGAGCGCACGGCTTCGGCGAGCGCCATCGCTTCGGCCTGCGACTTGCGCAGGGTCGCGGAGCCGAAGAAGCCGGTGGCGAAGATCGCGAACACCGTGACCGAATGGCTCTCCAGATACGACCACCAGCTGGCGTCGTACGGCGAGAGGATCGGTGCGAGCAGCATCAGCAGCGCACTGATCGTGGCGATGAGCGTGATGTGCCAGTGCCTGCTCGAGGACAGTGCGAGCACGACCGCGAGCAGGTAACCGATGCCGACTGCCGAGTCGAGCATGTTGGCGATGTCGACGGCGAAGATCGCCGCACACATCACCAGCAGCCACGGCAACAGGTTGCGACGGCTATTCAGCTCGCCGCGCAGCCCCTGGATGATCGTGTCGCTGCGCTCCGGCTCGGGCATCTTGACCAGGCTGCGCAGGTAGAAGCGCAAGCTGAAGGCGCCGAACATCAGCAACGCCATCAGGAAGTATCCGACGGCGTTCATCGTCAGGTACGACTGGCCGAAGAACCGGCCGATCGTGGCGCGCTCGCGGTCGAGCGATAGATCGAGCAGCAGTACGCCGTCGGCACGGTCGCGCACGGCATAGAAGAGGTGCGGGTTGCCTGCGACGTTCTCGAAGTGGATGTAAGGCCTGGCGGCATTCTGGCGCAGCGCTGCGGTCGCACTCGCGGCGTGCGTGCCGACCGGATGTGTCACGGCGTTCGCTGCGAGCGCATGTTGCAGATGAATGGCGCTGAACGAAGACGCGTAGGTGTCGAGCGATTCGCGGCCATCCTCACCCGAAAGGATCGCTTCGGTGATGGCAAAGGCCTTGGTCACGGCAACGTCGGCGCCGAGCCGCTGTGCCACGACTTTCTTCTGCTGCAGGAGCGGTGCGCCCACGATCGACAGGAGCAGCACCAGTACCAGGATCGTCACGATCGACGCCTGTCCTGCAATGATTCCCAGGAGATTCTTCGACATCTGCAATGCCATCAACGAGCTGTCCGGCCCTCATGGGAACAACGGCAGCGCGCCGGGAAACTTGCGCCCGCGAGTGTGACGCAGTTCGCACTTGGCCCTGAGCTCAGGCTCAATCCACTGGGAACGACTGCCTCGCGCCGTCCAGCTTGTGCACGACGCCTCGTCTCATCACGAAGCGAACGCGCTCCAGCTCCGTGACGTCGTTGAGCGGGCTGGCTGCGACGGCAATGATGTCCGCGTCCTTGCCGGGCTCGAGACTGCCAACCGTCGCGACACGGTCGAGCAGCGTCGCGGCATCCAGCGTCGCCGCCTTGATCGCCGCAGCGGGCGTCAGCCCGGCTTTCACGAGCAAAGCAAACTCCTGCGCGTTCTTGCCCTGATCTGACACGCCGGTGTCGGTGCCGAACGCGATCTTCACCCCAGCCTTGATCGCTGCACCGATGTTCTTGCCGTGCGCTGCCGCGGCTTCCTCCGCCTTCGCCAACGTGTTCTTCGAGCGTGCGCCGGCGCGTGCCTGGGCGAGTGCTGCATGCGGCGCGATCATCGTCGGCACGAGCCAGGCACCGTTCTTCTTGAACAGCGCGTTGGTCTCTGCGTCGGTGTAGGTGCCATGCTCGATCGAATCGACGCCGGCTTCGAGTGCGGCCTTGATACCGTTCTGGCCGTGCGCATGCGCCGCGACCTTGCGGCCGAACATATGTGCCGTGTCGATGATCGCCTTCATTTCGTCAGAGAACATCTGCTGGTTGAGGCCGCCGGCGATGTTGCTGTTCACGCCGCCCGTGGCCGCGAACTTGATGACGTCGGCACCTTGCGAGATCTGCTCGCGCACCGCACGGCGGCACTCGTCGGCGCCGTTGCAGTTGTTCGTCGCACGCGCGCGCACGATCTCTGTGATGTCGCGATTGGTGTTGTTCGAACCGTCGCCATGACCGCCGGTGATCGAGATGGCGCGCCCGGCAGCGACGATCGTCGGTCCGGCGATCGCGCCCGCAAGAATCGCGTCGCGCAGTGCTGTGATGCTGCGGACTTCCGACCCGAGATCGCGCACCGTCGTGAAGCCCGCTTCGAGCGTGCGGCGTGCGTTGCCGACGCCGATCAGCAAGTTGTCTTCGATGTCGCGATTGTTCTGTTCCAGCCGGGCCCGCATCTTGTCGTCGTCGTTGAAGATGTGCACGTGCATGTCGATCAGGCCCGGCAGCACGAACTGCTTGCTCAGGTCGACGAGGCGCGCTCCGCCTTCCGGCGCGACCAGGCCGTCGCGAATCGCTTCGACGCGGCCGTCGCGCACGATGATCGTGGAGGCTCCCCGCGGCGCTTGGCCCGGACGATCGAGCAGGGCGCCGGCGTGGATGTACACGGCGGGTGCGCTCGTCTGTGCGCTGCCGGGCGTGCTTGCGAGCAATGCCAGCGCTGCGGCGATCGAAATCGTTCGTACCAGCTTCATCGTTCCTCCGGTTGCGGGATGACATGGGATAGAGCCGCGCGCAGATCGCGCAGCTTCGGTGGCTTGTTCAGCACGTGATCGACGTGAGCAGGGATGTCGCCGTCGTCCACTAGGCGTTGTCCCCAGCCGGTGAGCAGGATCACAGGCGTCGTGGGCGATAGTGCTTTGATAGCCGCGGCGACCCGTCGCCCATCGACGTGCGGCATGCCGAGGTCGGTGATCACGACGTCGAATCTCTCACCGCGTTGCTGCGATTCGGCGAAAGCGTCGACCCCCGCTTGTCCACCGTCGGCGGCGGCTACGTTGTGACCATCGCTGCCGAGCGTGGCTCGTAGCGACTCGAGTACCAGCGGATCATCGTCGACGATGAGGATCGACAACGGACGCGGTGCGGTCTCGCTGGCAACTGCTGCTGGCGCTGTCGCCGCTGCCGCGTGCGCGGCAGCGAACGTGATCCGCATCGTCGTACCCCGATGCAGCGTGCTGTCGATTTCCAGCTCCGCGCTGTGTCGCCGCACCATACCGTAGACCATCGCGAGCCCGAGACCCGTGCCGCGCTCGCCCTTCGTCGTGAAGAAAGGCTCCAGGCAGCGGCGCCGCGTTTCCTCGTCCATGCCGACACCCGAGTCGGCGACTTCCAGCTGCACCGTCTCGGCAGAGCTGCGAGTTCGTACTGTCAGCGTGCCGCCGTCCGGCATCGCGTCGACCGCGTTGAAGATGAGGTTCGTCAATGCGTCGCGGATCTCGTTCTCCTGCCCGAGGATGGTGGCGAGCGGTTGCTGCAGCTCCGTGCGCATGGCGACTGCGATTCCGTGCTCCTGCGGCAGGTCGCGCCAGCGGACGCGCGTCAGCTCGATCACTTGCGACACGACCGGATTCAAGTCGATCTGCGCCAGCGGGTCTTGCCGGTCGTGCGGCCGATAGAAATCGCGCATGCGCTTCACGGTCTCGCCGACGTCCGCGATCGCACGACGAATGATGCTCAGATAGCCGCGTGCGCGTTCGCTCAGGCCGCTCTCGTGTTCCAGCAGCGAATCCGTGTAGAGCGCGATGGGGGCGACCGCATTGTTGATGTCGTGCGCGACTCCGCTCGCCATCTGGCCGAGTGCACGCAGGCGCTCCTGCTGCATGACCGTCTGCTGGCTTTGCCGCAGGTCGTCGTATGCCTGTTGCAGCGTCGCGTAGAGCTGCGCCTGGTGAGTGGCGAGCGCGACGTGATCGCTCAACTGCCGCAGGAACTCGCACTCGTTGCTGGAGAACGTCCCCGCTTCCTTGCGTGCGGCGAGCAATACGCCGAAGACAGTGCCCTGCGCGAGGAGCGGCGAGATCACCAGAGCACGCAGCCCTGCGTTCGCGAACCGCTGTGTGAAGTCGCCGGTCACCGGTGCGATGTCCGGCTCGTACACGAGCTGCCCCTTGATGCATGCCGCCAGTCCGTTGCTGTCGACGGCAATACGCTCGTGCTCGGTCATCGCAAGCTTCTTCGTCACAGCGTCGCTGCGCGAGCCAATGCTCGTGACGGTCAGCACGCGCTCAGCATCGTCGTACAGGCAAATGCAGCCGAAGTCGATTGGCAGATCCGTCTCCAGGCTGCGAATCACGACTTGGAAGATGCTGCGCAGATCATGCCGCTCGCCGATCGCGCGAGTGATCCTGTGCAGCAGGTCCAGGCGGCTCAATTGCAGCTGGAGCTTCGCTTGTGCGGCTTCGCGCTCCTGAGTCGCTCGTTCGCGCGTGTCGATCAAGGTGTTGAACGCAACTGCGACGTCCGCGACTTCGCGCGGACCTGCAATTGCAACCCGCACATCGCGCGCGCCGCCCGCCCTCGCACGCGCGACCTCCGCGATCGCACCGATCGGTCGTGCGATGCGCCGCGCCGCATAGGCAGCCGCGGCGACAGTCGCAGCGACGATCACGGCGATCAGCAATAGCGCTCCGAGAGCACGCGACCGCGCGGGAGCGAACGCCGACTCGGCGTCGACGCTGGCGAAAGCGATCCAGTTCGTGCCGCGCACGGGACGAAACGCCCAGAGCCGATCCCGTTGGTCGAGACCTGGTGCCCGCAAGGTCCCTTCATTCTGCGCCAGGATCGTTGCGATCGCCGGCGTGTCGCTGACCTTCCTGCCGATCCATCGCTGATCGAGCGAGTGCGCGATCATGATGCCGGGATGAGCAACGATGCCGGCCAGGACATCTTTGTTTTCGAACGCGCCGAACGGCTGCAGATGCTGCAGGTCGATCGCCATTCCGACCGCGCCCACGACGTAGCCAGCGTCGCCCTGAATAGCCTGCACCGCTGTCACGCCCCAGGTCTTGCTGATCCTGCCGATCAGCGGGTCCGAAAGGCGAAATCCGCCGTCGCGCATGAGCGCGCGATGCATTTCGAGGTCGATTATGCGCAGCCGTTCTCCGCCGGGCGGCGGCTTGGCGCCGCACAGAATCCAGCCCTCACGGTCGACCACGATGATGTTGCCCGCGCGCGGATACAGGTCGCGCAGCGTCGGCAGTGCTGGATCGCAATGCGCGGCGTCCATCGCGCGCACCTGTGGCCGCTGAGCGATCGCTTCGAGCGTGGCGCGGAAGTCGCCTAGAAAGCGCTCGCTGCGCGCCGCGGTTTCATCCGCAACGGTGCGAGCCTCGTCGGTTGCATGGGCGACGTCGCGACGTGCTCCATCGAACAACGCAAACGCGATGACGCCGAGGAGTGGCAGGGCAACGACTGCAGCAAGCCGCGCGAGCTCGAACAGAATGGGGCGGCCAGACGCCTCTGCCATGCCCTCATTCTGTCACAGATCCTTGCAGGTATTCCGTCGTGAGGGTGAGCAGCGCGCGAACGCCCGTGATCATTCCCGCCTCATCGAGATAGAACTCCGGCGAGTGGTTGAACGCAACCTTCAGCGGATCGCGGTCCCGCGGCGTGATGCCGATCCAGAAGTACAGCGAGGGTGCCTGCTGCGCGAACACCGAATAGTCGTCCGCCGTCGTTTGCAGGCTGACCTCCCGTACGTTGGCCTTGCCGACGAGCCGCTCGAAGACGGGCAGTGCTGCGGCAGTGACGGCGGCGTCATTGATTACCGTCGGCACCGAGACCTCTTCCGCAGACGCGGGCTTCGAGAGATCCTTGAAGCGCACGGAAGCAGTTGCACCGCTCGCCGCTGCGATGCTGCTCGCAGTCGTCTGCATGCGCCGCACGATGTCGTTGCGCACGTCCGCGCTGAACGTGCGCACGGTGCCGATCATCTGGACCTCGTCGGGAATGATGTTGAAGCGGATCCCGCCTTTGATCGCCCCGACCGTAATGACGGCCGGAATGGCGGTGATGTCGATCTGCCGGCTGACGATCGTCTGCAGCCCGAGCACGATCTGCGACGCGGTGACGATCGGATCGACGCCGCCCCAGGGTCGCGAGCCGTGGGTCTGGAGACCCTTGACCACCAGCGTGAAGCTGTCGGCGCTCGCCATGAAGGGGCCCGAGCGATAGCCGATCACGCCCGTCGGCAGCGAAGCCATCACGTGCAGTCCGTACATGACGTCGGGCTTCGCAAGCTTGAAGGCACCCTGCTCGAGCATGAGGAGCGCGCCGCCGCGCTCACCCTCGGGCGGACCTTCCTCGGCCGGCTGGAAGACGAACAGCACTTGCCCGGCGAGCTGCTGACGCATCCCCGCGAGGATCTCGGCGACGCTGAGCAGGATTGCTACATGCGAATCATGCCCGCACGCGTGCATCACGCCGACGGTTTCGCCGCGGAACTGCGCCGTCGCTGTCGACTTGAACGGCACGTTGGTCTTCTCGGTCACGGGCAACGCGTCCATGTCGGCACGCAGTCCGACCGTGCGGCCCGGTTGGCCGCCGCGCAGCAGCCCTACGACGCCGGTCACGCCGACGCCCGTCTTCACCTCCATGCCGAGCGCGCCCAGGCGCTTGGCAATCTGTTCCGCGGTGCGCACTTCTCGGTTGCTGAGCTCGGGATGCGCATGGAAGTCGCGCCGCCATTCGATGGTCTTCGGCTCGACGGCCTTCGCGGCCGCATCGATCTGGGCGCTCGTGATCCGAGTCCCGGCGGCCTGGGCCGCGTCGCCCAGGGTTATGGCAATCGCAAGCGTCGCCAGCCAGAGTCCTGCCAGTCTGAAATGCATACAAGGACCTTCGTCGAGCCAGAGGCGTTGCGCCCCGAGAGGATTGCTCTTGTACAATCGTGCAGGGTTGGGGTTCAAGGGGAGCACACCCGTGCAGACCGCGAATGAAGGTCGATCGTCTCCGCTGCCGCCGCCGGCCGTTGCCGACGAAGCGCTGCGTGAGGCAAGTTACGAGCCGCCGCCGGCCATTGCCGACGACGCGCGCTACTCCATGGAAACGCGGCTGATCCGCACGCTGCTGCACGCGTTCGGCAATCCTCCCATCGCCTTCTCGCTCTGGAACGGCGACAAGATTGCGCCGCTCGGCTCGGCTCCGGTCGCGACGCTGCGCATTGCGGATCGCCGCACGCTGCTGCGTCTGTGCACGGATCCGGACCTGCAGTTCGGCGAGCTGTACAGCGCCGGCAAGATCGACGTGGACGGCAGCATCCTGCGCATGATCGAGGAGCTGTACGTCGGCGCCGGCGAGGCCGCTCACGCAATGTCGTTCCGGCGCCGCCTCGCGCAGTGGCGTCATCGCCGGACGCGCAACACCCTCATGGGCTCGCGCGAGAACATTCACCATCATTACGACATCGGTAACGAGTTCTATTCGCTGTGGCTCGGCGAGACCATGGCGTACACCTGCGCGTATTTCCCAACGCCGTCGGCCACGCTCGACCAGGCGCAGATCGCCAAGATGGATCACGTCTGTCGCAAGGTTCGCCTGAATCGCGGCGAGCGCGTTGTCGAAGCCGGCTGCGGCTGGGGCGCGATGGCGCTGCACATGGCGCGTCGTTATGGCGTGAAGGTGCGCGCGTTCAACATTTCGCACGAGCAGATCGCCTACGCGCGCGAGCGTGCGAAGGCGGCGGGCCTCGCGAACGAAGTCGAGTTCGTCGAAGACGACTATCGCAACATCACGGGGCACTACGACAAGTTCGTCTCGGTCGGCATGCTGGAGCACGTCGGCGCCGAGAACTACCCCGAGCTCGGGCGCGTCATCGCCGGCTGCATGAAGGGCACCGGCATCGGCCTGATCCACACGATCGGGCGCAATCGCGCCAAGCTGATGCACCGCTGGATCGACCGGCGCATCTTCCCCGGCGCGCATCCGCCGTCGCTCAAGGAGATGATGGACATCTTCGAGGACCGCAACTTGTCCGTGCTCGATGTCGAGAACATCCGGCTGCATTACGCCAAGACGCTCGAGTGGTGGCACGTGCTGTACGAGCGGGCGGTCGACCGCGTCGCGAAGATGTTCGACGAGCGGTTCGTGCGCATGTGGCGGTTGTACTTGCTGGGCTCGCAGGCGGCCTTCTCGGTCGGCGAGCTGCAGCTGTTCCAGGTGGTGTTCGCGCCCGGCCGCAACAATCAGATCCCGTGGACGCGGGCGGACATCTATCAACGGTGAGCGGACGATGACGACGCACGAATCGTGCGATGTGCTGATCGTCGGCGGCGGGCCGGCGGGCTCGTCGTGCGCGCGGCAGCTGCGTCGTGCCGGGCTCGACGTGCTGATCCTAGACAAGAGCGAGTTCCCGCGCGACAAGGTTTGCGCGGGCTGGATCACGCCGCAAGTCGTCGAAGAGCTGGAGGTCGACACCCGCGACTACCAACAAGGCCGCGTGCTGCAACCGATCACCAGTTTCGTCACCGGCATGGGCGAGCGCACGGCGAAGCCCGTGCACTACGACAAGATCGTCAGCTACGGCATTCGCCGCTGCGAGTTCGACAACTATCTGCTGCAGCGATCGGGCGCGCGGCTGCGGCTCGGCGAATCCTGGGAATCGATGGAACGCGTCGCCGGCCGTTGGCTCGTCAACGGTACGATCAGTGCAGCGCTCGTCATCGGCGCGGGCGGTCACTTCTGTCCGGTCGCGCGTTTTCTCGGCGCGAATCTCGGCAAGGACGAGCGCGCGATCTGCGCGCAGGAGATCGAGTTCGAGATGAGCGACGACCAGGCGTTGCACTGTGGCGTCGAGCACGACCGGCCCGAGCTGTACTTCTGCGACGACCTGAAGGGCTACGGCTGGTGCTTCCGCAAAGGGAATTTCCTCAACGTCGGCCTCGGGCGCGAAGGCAACAAAGGCCTGGTCGAGCACGTGCACGCGTTCAGCCGCTGGCTGCAGTCGCAGGGCAAAGTGCCTGCGGACGCGCCGGCGCGATTCAAAGGCCACGCTTACCTGTTGTACACGCACGCCAAGCGGCCGGTAGTCGGCGACGGCGTGCTCATCATCGGTGACGCGGCCGGTCTCGCGTATCCCGAAAGCGGCGAGGGCATTCGTCCCGCGATCGAATCAGGATTGATGGCCGCGCGGATCGTCGCGAACGCTCGCGGCGACTACAGCAAGCAACGCTTGGCCGAATACGAAGCGCAGCTCTTCGAGCGCTTCGGCGCGCGCAGCAATGGCGCCTCGCTCGCGAGCTCATTGCCGGAATCGTGGAAGCTCGCGCTGGCCCGCTCGCTCATGCAGACGCAGTGGTTCACGCGGAACGTCGTGATCAACCGCTGGTTCCTGCACGCCGACACCGCCCCGCTGCGGGCTTAGCGGCATTCTTGCTCGCTAATCCGCCCGCTCGATGCTGACGACTTTGCCGTCGAGGATCTTGATCATCATCGTCAGCGAGCCGGAGCTGGGTTTGTAGTACCAGCGCTCAGTCACCTGCTCGCCGCGCTTCGTCACGTAGCCTGCCGGGTTCTTGGCAAATACGTCTTCTTTCGAGACGTCCTTCTTTTGCGGCTCGCCGCACTTCTGCAGGATCTCGTCGGTGGTCATCGTCTCGTTCACGATCCACTTGCCACAGCGCATGGAGTCGGCCGACGCAGCGAGCGGCAGGATCGACAAGGCACACATGACGAAGGCAGGTACGCGCATGGGACCTAGCATACGCTACTCGCGACGGGCACGGCGGCGGTCGCCATGGGTCGCCAGTCGCGGCTTCAGGAGTTTTGCGACCAGGCCGGTCCAGCCTGTCTGGTGAGCGGCGCCGACGCCTCGGCCATTGTCGCCGTGGAAATATTCATAGAACAGAATGTAGTCGCGGAAGTGCGGGTCGTCTTGCATCTGCGGGTACTGCCCGAGCACCGGCCGCACGCCGCGCTCGTCCTTGAGGAACAGTCGTTCCAGCCGCGTCGCGAGCTCGTCGGCGATCTCCTCGATCGTGCGCAGCTGGCCGGAGCCGGTCGGGCACTCGACCCGAAAATCGTCGCCGTAGTAGTGATGAAACTTCTGCAGCGATTCGATGATCAGGAAGTTCACCGGGAACCAGATCGGGCCGCGCCAGTTGGAGTTGCCGCCGAACAGCGGCGAGTCCGACTCGGCGGGCACGTAGCGCACGGTCAGGTCCGAGCCATTCACCTTGAAGACATACGGCTCGTGCTCGTGCACTTTGGATAGCGCGCGTACGCCGTAGTCCGAGAGAAACTCCTGCGGATCCAGCATGCGCACCAGCAGCTTCTTCATGCGATGGCCGCGCAGCAGCGAGAGCAGGCGCCGCTTGCCGCGACCGGGCTGGTCCCAGTGCGACACCAGGTTCGCGAGATCCGGACGGTAGTTCAGGAACCATTCGAGTCGCGCTGCGAATTCCGGCACCCGCTCCAGCAATTCCGGCTCGAGCGTTTCGACGGCGAACAGCGGAATCAGTCCGACCATCGAGCGAACCCTGAGCGGCGTGGTGCTGCCATCGGGCGTGTGCAACACGTCGTAGAAGAACTTGTCCGCGTCGTCCCACAGGCTGGCGCCGTCCTCGCCGAACGTACTGATCGCCTCCGCGATGTGCAGGAAGTGCTCGAAGAACTTGGTGGCGACGTCCTCGTAGACGTTGTTGTGCTGAGCGAGCTCGAGCGCGATGCGCATGAGGTTGAGCGCGTACATCGCCATCCAGCTCGTGCCGTCCGCCTGGTCGATGTGGCCGCCGGTCGGCAGCTGCGCGCTGCGGTCGAACACGCCGATATTGTCGAGGCCGAGGAAGCCGCCCTGGAAGACGTTGCGACCTTCGGCGTCCTTGCGATTGACCCACCACGTGAAGTTCAACAGCAGCTTGTGGAACACGCGCTCCAGGAACTTCAGATCGCCGTCGTCGCCGCGCTGCTTGCGGTCGATCTGGAACACGCGCCACGTCGCCCACGCGTGCACCGGCGGATTCACATCGCTGAATGCCCACTCGTAGGCGGGCATCTGGCCGTTGGGATGCATGTACCACTCGCGCGTCAGCAGCACGAGCTGCTCCTTGGCGAATTCTGCGTCGATCAGCGCGAGCGGCAGCGCGTGAAATGCCAGGTCCCACGCCGCGTACCACGGGTACTCCCACTTGTCCGGCATCGAAATGACGTCGGCATTGTTGAGGTGGTCCCACTCCCAGTTGCGACCGTGCTTGCGTTGCGGCGGCGGCGCGATCTGCGTCTCGTCGCCTTTGAGCCATTCCGGCACGTCGAAGTAGAAGAACTGCTTGCTCCAGATCATTCCTGCGAACGCCTGGCGCTGGACGAGACGGCGATCGGCGTCCCCCAAGTCGTGCTGGACCTCGTCGTAGAACTCGTCGGCCTCGCGCAGGCGTTCAGCGAACGTTGCGTCGAAGTCGGCGAAGGGGTGGGGTTGAGCTGCCTTCGTGAGTCGTGTGCGGATCTCAGTGGACCCGCCCGCAGGTATGTCGAGCCGATACCAAGCCGCCGCCTTCGTACCTTCCTGTGCCGGATTCACTGCACGCAGGTTCTCGTTCACGACGCGCTCGTGGAAGGCATCCTTGACGTAGCCCGTGTTGGGAACGTCGTAGAGACGATGGCAATTGGTCTCGTTCTCCGTGAAGAGGAACGCAGGACTGCCATCGGCGTACCAGTGATACTCGCCGAGCGTGTCGTGCTGAACGAGTACGTTCTCGCCGCGCTGTGCGAGGTGCGGCTTCGCAGCGCCATTGCGCCAACACCAAGTGTTGCGGAAGAACAGCTGCGGCAGCGCGTGTAGCGTTGCCGTCTCGGGACCACGATTGTGAACAGTGATGCGCATCAGCACGTCATCGACGTCCGCTTGCGCATATTCGACGAACACGTCGAAGTAGCGGTTCTCCGCAAAGACTCCCGTGTCGAACAGCTCGTACTCCGGCTCGCTGCGCGCGCGACGCTCGCTTTCCTCCACGAGTGCGGCGTAGGGATACGCGCGCTGCGGATACTTGTAGAGCATCTTCAAATACGAGTGCGTCGGCGTGGCGTCGAGGTAGTAGTAGAGCTCCTTCACATCCTCGCCGTGATTGCCTTCGCCGTTCGTCAGGCCGAAGAGTCGCTCCTTCAAGATCGGATCGCGGCCGTTCCACAGCGCCAGCGCCAGACACAGCCGCTGCTCGTGATCGCAGAATCCGGCGAGGCCATCTTCACCCCAGCGATACACGCGGCTGCGCGCGTGATCGTGCGGAAAGTACCCCCATACATCGCCGTTCGCGCTGTAGTCCTCGCGCACGGTTCCCCATTGACGCTCGCTGAGGTACGGGCCCCATTTTTTCCACGCGAGATCGTGGTGCGTGCAATGTGCAAGTCGCTGGCGCTCCGCCAAGTGCGCATCTGCGACTGGACGGCGCGGTTCGGCGCGCTTCGCAACGGCGGGTCTGAGCTTTGTTCTCATTCGTGTGTTCTCGACTCACCCACCCGCCTATAGTAAAACGTCACGCCGATGACATCACCGGAGATTCCTGCCCGCGTCCTGCAATTCCTCGCCGAGCGAATCGATACGGTGCCGCAGCTGGAGGCCGTGCTGCTGCTATGGGAAGACCCGCAGCGTTTGTGGTCGGAGGAAGAGCTGGCAGGACGTGTCTACGTAGGCCCGCCGGTCGCAGCGACGATCTTGCAGGCGTTGCAGCGGCAGCAGCTGGTGACCGTCGAGCCGTCGCCGGTCGTGCGCTATCGGTACAACCCGCAATGGGATCCGACCGGTGAGGTGATGCCCGAAGTCGCGGCCGCCTATCGTCGCCATCTGGTGCCGCTCGCCACGTTCATTCATTCGCGGGCCTCGACCGCGGTGCGCGAGTTCGCGCGCGCGTTCGATCTCAAGAAGGACAGGTGAACCGATGCTCGCCATCGTGAACATTCTGGGGACTCTGACGGTCGGGCTCTGTGCGTTCTTGCTGTTGCGGGCGTACGCGCGAGTTCGCCAGCGGCTGCTGCTGTGGAGCGGCCTGTGCTTCGTCGGCCTTACTGTCTCCAACGCGCTTCTGTTCGTCGACCTGACGCTGGTACCCGGCGCGACTTTGTACACGTGGCGGCTGAGCGTTGCCGCCGCGTCGATGGTGCTGTTGTTGTACGGCTTGATATTCGAGAGCGACTGATATGGTCGAAGGCTTTCTACTCGGTGTGATCGTTACGGCCTCGCTGGCGGCGAGCGCGTTCTTCCTCAAGTTCTGGAGGCAGACGCGCGACACGCTGTTCCTGGGCTTCAGCGCGGCGTTTGCGATCGAAGGCGTGAACCGGATTGCTTTCCTGTTCGTCGATCATCCCGACGAAGGCAATCCGGTCATCTACACGGTGCGCTTGTTCTCGTACCTGCTGATCCTGGCCGCGATCGTCAATAAGAATCGCGCGTGACGTAGCCCGAGCGCCGCGCGAGCAATCCGTCGATCGACAGCGCGCCAGGTCCGTAGAAGATGATGACCAGCAGCATGAAGCCCCAGAGGTAATGCTGGCCGATAGCGGCTTCGAAGCCTTCCCCGAAGAGCACGTGTGCGTAGGAGATGACTGCGAGCGCGTTTACGGCGAACAGCCCGATCGCGCTCAGGCGGCCCGCGAAGCCGAGGATTACAAGAACGGAGAACACCAGCTCGCCGGCAGTGCCGACTACTGCTGCAGCGTGCGGCGGCAGCAATGGCACGCGGTACTCGGATTCGAACAGCGAGACCGTCTGACCCCAGTCGCCGAGCTTGAGCCAGCCGGATTTCAGGAACACCCAGCTGACATAGACACGAACCACCAACGCGAACGGCGCTTGCAATGCATTCAGAAGATGCACAAACCGTGTGTAGGTACGCGCGAGGTTGTTGTTGTTCTCGGCCATTCCGCGAGTTTCCTTCACATATATATGTGAGGCAATAGGCGCGCTGCAGGTCGGCCGCTCCAGCGCATCCTGCGCCCGCGGCATTCGCGCATCCCTGCGCAGCAGGCTTCAGCCCGACAACACCCTCGGCTCCAGCAACTGCACGCTGAACTGCTTCGCCTGATCCATCCACACGCGGCTGACCGCCAAACCAGCCGTCGCGGCGAGATCCGCGAAGCTCTCGAGCGTGTACTTGTGGCAGAACTCCGTCGTCAGGTGCTCGCCCTTGTCGATGTGCACGGTCTCGTCACCGACGTGTACGTCCTGCTCGCGCTTGCTGACCAGATGCATCTCGATGCGGCTCTGGTTTTCGACCCACACGGCGAGGTGCTCGAACGCATCGAGGTCGAAGTCCGTGCCGAGCTCGCGGTTCAGGTGCCGCAGGGCGTTGACGTTGAACTCCGCCGTCACGCCGGCGCGATCGTTGTACGCACGCTCCAGGACGCGCGGATCCTTCTTCAGGTCGATGCCGATCAGCACGGCGCCGTTCGCGCCGATGATGTGTCGCATCCGCTGCAGCAGAGCCTGTGCCTGTTCCTGGTCGAAATTACCGAGCGTCGAACCCGGAAAGTAGACGACGCGTCTGCGCGCCGCATACACGGAGGTCGGCAGATCGAACGGGCGTGTGAAATCGGCGCAGATCGGAATCACGCGCAGCGTCGAATAGTCGCGCGCAATCGCGCTAGCCGCGTCGAGCAGATGATCGCGCGCGATATCGACCGGCACATACGCGGCGGGCGATACGAGCTGAGTCAGCAGCTCGCGCGTCTTCGTGCTCGTACCGCTGCCGAACTCGATGACTGCGGCGTCCGGTCCGATGTGATGCGCCATGTCGGAGGCGTGCTGACGCATGATCTGCAACTCGGTGCGCGTGAGGTAGTACTCCGGCAGCTCGCAGATGCTGTCGAAGAGGAACGAGCCCAGCTCGTCGTAGAACCAGACCGGCGAAAGCTGCCGCGGGTGTTTGCGCATGCCTTCCAGCACTCCATTCGTGAGTGCGTCGGTTCGCGACGGTGCAGGGATCGTGCTCGGATGTTTTGCCATGGATCTACCTCGAACTCACAGGTTGCGGGCGAGTCGCACGCCCATGAATTGCCAGCGTGCGTCGGCGTAGAAGAAATTGCGGTAACTGGCGCGGATGTGATCGGCCGGCGTCGCGCACGAGCCGCCGCGCAGCACCAGCTGATTGCACATGAACTTGCCGTTGTACTCGCCGAGTGCGCCGGGCGGCGGCTGGTAGCCGGGGTATGCGCTGTACGCCGAAGCCGTCCACTCCCAGACGTCGCCGAACATCTGCTTCATCCCGGGTTGAACGCCAGCGGCAGTCGGGTGCAGCGCGCCGGTGTTCAACAGATTGCCGAGCACCGGCAAGGACTCTGCTGCGAGCTCCCACTCCGCTTCGCTCGGCAGCCGTGCGCCGGCCCAGCGGGCGAACGCGTCGGCCTCGTAGAAGCTGACGTGGCACACGGGCGCGGCGGTGTGCAGGGGTTGCAGGCCGCGCAACGTGAATTCGCGATCGAGCGACTCGGCCCAATAGATCGGGTGAGTCCAGCCTTCGCGCGCGACGGTGCTCCAGCCGTCCGAGAGCCAGAACTCGGGGCGGCGGTAGCCGCCGTCGCGGATGAACTCCAGATACTCGCCGTTGGTCACGAGCCGATCTGCGAGGGCGTAGGGCTCGACGAGAGTGCGATGACGCGGCAGCTCGTTGTCGAAACAGAAGTGCTTGCCGCTCGCACCGATCTCACGGATGCCGCCGTCGAAGGGGACGAAGTGCAGCGGCCCGGCCGCGTCATTCGATTCGTCCGCACCCGGCCGATACGCGGGCAGCAGCGGATTGCGCGAGAACAGGTGCTTGATGTCCGTGAGCATCAGCTCCTGATGCTGCTGCTCGTGATTCGTGCCGAGCGTCGCGATCGACAACAGCCTTTCATCTTCCGGCCGGGCACGGAACAGCTTCTGCATGTGCTCGTCGACGTGCTCGCGATAGCGCAGCACTTCCTCGACCGTCGGCCGCGTCAACAAACCGCGCTGCGGCCGCTCGTGCATGCGCCCGACGGACTGGTAGTACGAGTTGAACAGGTATTCGAAATCCGGATGAAACGCGCGATAGCCGGTCAGCAGCGGCTTGAGCAGGAACTGCTCGAAAAACCAGCTGGTGTGCGCCAGGTGCCACTTGGTCGGGCTCGCGTCCGGCATGCTCTGCACGACGAAATCCTCCGTCTGCAGCGGCTCGCAGATCTCGAGCGAGACGCGGCGAACGTGCGAATAGCGAGCAGCGAGGGCTTCTGCGGGGCGGGTTTCCGGAAGAACTAGAACGGGTTGCGGGGCCGCCATCGGGACTCCTTGTGAGCTTTCGCTTTCGTGCGGAGAACGAGGCACCGCGTAGCCCCAACGATTTGCAACCGGAAAAGGTTGCACACCTGCTGGCGGCGGCGGTGCCAGGACGCCAGTCAAACCTGACCGGCTGTGGTCGACTCTACGATGGACAAGGCTCCCGCGGATGCCTCGAAGGGGAGAGCAGTCAACCATCAATCTGTGACGGTTCGTGGCAGGTTTTGGTCCCGGGCGGATGACCGGGGCAAGCCGGCCGGGGCCTTTGCCTTGACGGGCTGGGGGTCCGCCGATTTAATACGCGCCTCTTCAGGAATGGCTCCCATAAGGAACCATTTCCCCGCCTGGCCAGGTAGCTCAGTTGGTAGAGCAGCGGACTGAAAATCCGCGTGTCGTTGGTTCGATTCCGACCCTGGCCACCATTTAATCAAGCACTTACGTGCACTCGTTTCCGGACCGCCGGCCCGCATCCAGTCGCGCCGTCGTTCCGTACTTGACCCGAGCGCGACGTAAGGCATGAGCATGAGTAAGAACGATGACCGCCTGCACGCATTCGATGCAATCCGCGCATCGGCTTTGATACTCGGCATCGTGCTCCACGGCGCATTGTCATTCGCGGCCGGAGTCGACGATCGCTTGTGGCCTGTTCACGATGGTTCACAAAGCGCAGCGGCGAGCACTGCGTTCTTCCTGATCCATATTTTCAGGATGCCGCTCTTCTTCTTCGTCGCAGGCTTCTCTTCGCGAATCTTGTGGCGCAGTCGAGGAGAGGCGGAATTCTGGCGCAACCGCGCACGACGCATCGCGATTCCATTGGTCGGCGGATGGGTTATCTGTTCGTTTGCGCTGGTCGTGATCGTCGCCTATGCCCTCGCGCGACGAAACGGCGGCATCTTGCCGGCAGCGTTGCCGCCGGAAATTCGTGACGCGGGTTTCAGCTTCCTGCATCTGTGGTTTCTGTACGTTCTGCTCTGGTTGTATGTCGGCGTGTCGCTTGCCAAGCGGGTGGACGCATGGGCTCGCGGCGATCGACAAGGCACATCGAGATTGAGTGACCCCGTTCGCTGGGCATTGAGGTCCTCCGCAGGGGCGCTCTTGCTCGCGGTTCCCATCTGTCTGCTGTTGGTTTCGCAGGAAGATTGGCGATGGTGGATGGGCGTTCCGACGCCGGCATACACGCTGATTCCCCCGGCCGTTCCGTTGTGCATTTACGGTTACTGCTTCACGCTGGGATGGATCGTCGAGGGCGATCGTGCGTTGCTTGCAGCTCTCGCCAGCACGTGGCGATGCAACTTCCTGATAGGAGGGCTCTGCGCAATCGCCTGCCTAGGCTTGGCGGGAACTCACATGACTTTCGAAGTGATCACGGCGGGCTTCACGAAGTCGCTGTACGCGTTCGCCTATGGAATCGCGCTCGTTGCGTGGATGCTGTGCGCCGCAGGTGTCGGCTTGAAGTTTTTCTCGCGCGAGTCGGCAACCGTGCGCTATGTCGCTGACGCCTCGTATTGGATGTACATCGCTCACTTGCCGATCGTCATCATGCTTCAAGCCTATGTGATGGATCTGCAATTTCCATGGCTGCTCAAGTTGATCTTCGTCATCGCGGCTACTGTGGCGCTGCTGCTGTTGAGTTATCAGTACTGGGTGCGGACCACCTGGATCGGAGTTGCCTTGAGCGGGCGCCGACGCCGAGATGGCGAGATTTGACGCTGGCTGCGGCATTCCGCAGCACCGGATGGAGGCGGACCCTCGCGGATCCGCCTACTGCCTGCCCACCGGCCTCGTCTACTTCAGGATCACGGTGATCGAACGCGCGGTCATCACGTTCGTGTCGCCGTCGTAGGAACCGGTGGCGTTGAAGGTCAGCATCACGGTTGAACCGTTGAGCCGCGTGCCGAGCTCGGCCACGAAGTCCGCGAAATCGTGGAAGGCGTGCGACTCGTCGCGCATCACGATCAGGTACGCGCTCTGGCCGTCGCTCGGCGGCACGATGCTCGGCGATGACGGCAGCATCTGCAGGTTCAGCACGCGCGGCCCGATCGTCAGCACGTGCAGCCGGCCGATCGCCGGATTGGTGAGATCGAGCACGAGGCCTGTCGGATTCTGGCTCGCGAACGGCGCGGTGGTGCCGCTCGGGATCCAGGTGAGCGACAGCATCGCCGGCAGCCGCGCGAAATCGACCATGGTGCGCGCGGTGAAATCCGGCGGCGCCATGCCGAATGGCGTTGGGAAGCCGATGAGCTTGGTCGGCTCGCCGGTCGACAGGCTCGACAGATCAAGGCCCGCCGCGGCGATCTCGTAGTTGGCCGGATCTGCATCCATCGCCGTGCTCGTGCCGGTGCCCGCGAAGTCGAACGCTGACACCTTGCGCCCTGCGATGGAGTCGAGCTGCAGCGTGAGCGCGCCGGTCGACGCGGACTTCACGAAGCCGTAGATCGGCGTCGGGTGCATGCGCACGCGGCCGGCGGTCGCATCCAGGGTCCAGTCTCCCGACATCGACGCGGCGACCACCGGCCTAGCCGCGCCGAACGCTTCGATCGACTGACCCACCGAGATGTCCTCGGGTGCAGCCATCGTCGGCGGCGACGTGCCACCCTTCACCACCTTGGTGTCGGGTCCGATCGTCACCTTGACGTTGCCGCGCGCGAAGTGCGCGCCGTCACTGTCGCGGATCACGTTGCCGCCGCGCACGGTCAGGACGTCGCCCGCGCGCGAGATCACCTCGCCCATCACAGTGTCGACCCCGGCGCCGGGGACGCTGGTGCCAGCGAACACGGAGGCCGCGTCGAATTCGCGCGTCGCCGTCGTAAGGGTGCCGAGGGCGGCCGTGACCGTGCCCGCGCCCGCCGCGGCCAGCGCGTCGAGACCGGCGCTGCCGGTGTAGTTCGTGCCGTTGATCTCGAACGTCGTGC
>Ga0209382_10003132_pt1 | contig 23161 bp, 23 predicted proteins | sample SoiMetdeltSBSDD5_FD_187599 | JGI IMG/M metagenome (GOLD analysis project Ga0209382, IMG submission 187599) | Bulk soil microbial communities from a Populus tree surrounding site in Tennessee, USA - Soil MetaG P. deltoides SBSDD5 (SPAdes) (version 2) | ecosystem: Environmental > Terrestrial >...
TTCGGCATAGTTCCGGGCTCTCTTGAACTGAGCCCGGAGCATCGCCCAGCTCCGGGCCCAGGTCTCGGCGGCCGCTGCCTCGGCCGGTGGAGTCCGGGAGAGCGCCTTCTCGCTTGCTGGGTCGCCTGAAGCGCCACTTACCTTCATGACCACGACTGTACTGGTGACGCCCAGAACTCCCTCGGCGCTCTCCCAGGCGGAGAGCGCCACCGGCCCTGGCCGTTCCCCCGCGTCCATGGCGGCATGCCCTTCATTCATAAAGGCAAACAGGGCCGCGACCGCGCGAGGGGCGTTGAGATCCTCGTCTAACGCCTCCCCTACGTCCTTGCGGAGACGTTCGGCGGCTTCCCGGAACCGCGGACTGTCGCTTTGGGTTCCCGAATTCTGCAACCGGTTCTGAAACTCCCCCAGTCGGCGGGAGGCCTCCTGCGCCGCGGCCAGTCCTTCGTCGGTGAGGTCGAGCTTCTGCCGGTAGTGGGTCTGAAACACCAGCAGGCGAATGGCTCCCGGGTCCACCCCATCCTCCCGCAAATCTCGCGGTGTCGTAATGTTCCCGAACCGCTTCGACATCTTGGCCCCTCGGATGTTCAGGAACTCACCGTGGAGCCAGTAGCGGGCAAACAGATCCTTTCCGGTATAGGCACAGCTCTGCGCGATCTCGTCCTCGTGGTGGGGAAAGATGAGATCCACCCCGCCCGCATGGATGTCAAGCACGTCGGTACCCCAGTGGCCCCCGATCAGTGCGAGCGCCATGGCCGAGCACTCGAGATGCCAGCCCGGCCGTCCTCGGCCAAAGGGAGCGTCCCAGGCCGCCCCGACCTGCTCGTCCTCCGGCTTGGCGGCTTTCCACAGCGCGAAGTCGCGGGCGTCCTCCTTGGCGTATTCGTCGCTGATCACCCGTTCACTGGCACCGGTCTTGAGCTCCCGGGTGTCGATGCGGGAGAGCTTGCCATAGGCCGGAAAGCGAGCGATGGAGAAGTAGACTGAACCGTCCTCTCCTTGGTAGGCCACGCCTTTTTTGAGCAGTCCTTCTACCAGGGCAACCATGGGACCGATGTATTCGGTGGCTCGAGGATAGACTGAAGCATCCTTGATTCGGAGATACCGTCGGTCCTCATGAAAGGCTTCGATGTAGTGCTCGACGTGATCCTTGAGTGAAACGCCCTTCTCCCGCGCGGCTGCAATGGTGCGGTCGTCCACGTCGGTGAGGTTCATGATCTGGAAAACGTCGTAGCCTCGCGCCTCGAGCCAGCGGCGGAGGAGGTCCTCGAACAGAAAAGTTCGGAAGTTCCCGATGTGGGCGTAGTTGTAGACCGTAGGGCCGCAGGTGTAGAGCGACACTCGTCCCGGCTGGAGCGGTTCGAGGGGCTCGACTTGGCGGGTGAGAGTGTTGTAGAGCCGAACCGCCATTAACCGGCCGCCCCGCTCGCCGCAGCGATAGCTTCGCCCTCCGCGCCACCCTTGACCGTGACGTGGACCCGGCGCTGCTGAAACGGTGTTTCAATTGCCTCGCGGGCGAATCGATTGATCAATCGGCGGCGGAATTCCCGAGCCACATTCCACTGCGAGCCCGGCTGAGTCTTGAGCAGTGAACGGATTACTACGGAGTTGTCGCGCAGCTCCTCGATACCCAGCACTTCAACCGGCCCGTCCAGCTGGAGGCCCCAGGGCTTATCGGTGGAGAACTGGGCGGCCTCGTCGCGAACAACGGAAAGAATCCGATCCACGTCTTCGGTATAGGGGACGGCAATGTCCACCACTGCCCGAGCCCAGCCGCGAGTCTTGTTGCTGACCACCTTCAGCTCGCCATTGGGGATTACGTGCATGGTGCCGTCGATATCCCGCAGTACCGCCACCCGGAGGGTCATCCGTTCCACCACCCCACTCTTCCCGGCGGCCTCGATCACATCGCCTACGGCAAACTGATTCTCCAGGAGAATGAAGAAGCCGGAGATGATGTCGCGGACCAGGCTCTGTGCCCCGAAGGAGATGGCCAGCCCTAGGATTCCGGCACCGGCCAGGATCGGCGCGATGTTGATGAAGACGTTGAAGGTGAGGAGGACGGCAATAGTGACGATGGTCACCCGGCCGATGCTGCGGAGCAACTGGGAGATGGTACGCCCCCGCTTCTCCCGAAGCGTGGTGACCGAGTCGTCTCCGTCATCTACCGACCGCTCGATCCGCCACGCTGCAAGCTTCACCACCCGAAGCGCTATCCAGGCAAGCAGCCAGATACCGAGCACCCGGATGGCGGCCCGGAGGGCGACCTGGCCATCGATCCTCAGCAGTTGGCCGATGCGGTCGAGGATGTCGTTTAATGAAGGGAGCAGCTCCACGCACAATCCAGTCTGTTGGCGTCAACAAAAAATATAGGCGTGATGGGGACGGCAGGCAGCTTAGACCCGGTAATCAATACGGCTTTCGGTGACCGGGATTCCGTGGGCCAGGCAGATGGCCAGGACCTCCTCTGGTGGGTGGTGGCGGGTGGGAACCGAGAAGCCGCCGGGTACCGGCTGAGCCCCCGACAGGATTTCCACAAGACGCTCGGTGCTGGGCAGGTAGGGCGTTCCAGTCACTACCTGCAGAGCGCGGCATCGAATCAGCTCCTCCGCCCGGAGCAGTACCGGTTCCTGCCCCAGCCGGACGGCAATCCAGTCACAGACCCGCAGTAGGCTGCCGAGATCGCACCCGATCAGGGTTCTGTACCTCTGGTTGCCCCATTGAATGCGGAGCGGGATTTCGCGGTGGGCCTCTCGCAGCCAGACACCGATCTGCGACTTGTCCTTCAGCAGCGGAACCAGTTGTTCCAGCGGAAACTGGGGCAACAGCGGCAGTGGCGGGCCGGAGGGCATACATCAGCATGCCGGCGGTGCACCGCCAGACATAACCATCTCAGCGATCACGTGAGCGGAATCTCGCGGGAGCGATGCTAGCTCAGGCAGGCACCAGTCGCTTGCGACTATCCAGGTAGGCGGCCCGGCCCTGACGCACGGCATCCACCAGCGGACCGGCGTCGAAGCGCACTGGATCAGTGGCGGGCAATCCGGTTTCTCGGGTAGCTGCTTCGCAGGCGCGCCGGGCCGCCTCGTCGGTCATGTCGTAGGTGTTGAGCGAGATCCCGATGACTTTGGTGGGATGAACGGTCGATCCGATCGTCTCGTAAAGCCGGATGTACTCCTTCAGCGGAGGGATCTTGAGCCACGCCGCGGGGCGGTAGTCGCCGATGTACTCCCGGGTCGATTGATGGCAGAGGATCAACCCATCGGGACAGGACCCGTGCAACAATCCCAGCGTCACTGCCGAATAGCCCGGGTGGTTGATGCTTCCCTGTCCCTCCACCAGCACTATGTCGGTGTCGGTGCTGCCCTGCAGCACCAGCCGCTCGGCTGCACCCGCCACGAAGTCGGCCACCACCGCGTCAACGGCGATACCCCAGCCCTCGATCATGATCCCGGTCTGCCCGGTGGCCACGAATCGGGTGCGGAGGCCGGATGCGTTGAGCTGCCGGATAAGCTGCAGCTGGGCCGTCATCTTGCCCACGTTGCAATCGGTCCCCACCGTGAGGACCACATAGGGCTCCACCGTCTTGGCGGCTCCCGAGGCTACCGGAAGGTCGGAAGGGGGCTTTCGGAGATCGAAGATCTTCCGTCCGTTCGCCTTTGCCTTGCCGGCGAGCACGGGGTCGTCGCTCAAGAAGGTGTGAAGCCCGCTCCAGAGATCGCATCCAGCATCCAGCGCCTCTGCCAGCCAGCTCTTCCACTCCGGTGGCAAGCGCCCCCCTTGCGGGGCGATACCTATGAGGATGGCTTCGGGGCCCAGAGCCAGGCCGTCCTTCATTGATCCCACCACAGGGATTGCGCCCCCGAATCCAAGGACCTGCTGCACGGTCATCCCGGCCTGCTGACGGTCCAGCACCCCGACCGTTCGCTCGGGCAGGTAGCGGATGACCGAATTGGCCGTCTTCGAGGTCATCGGCGTGAAGTCGCCATCGGCGATAATTAGAAAACGCGGAGCAGCCATGGATCAGGAGGGGACCGGTTCGGCGGTGATTGTGGGTTCGGATTCGGCCGGTACAGTGCCGCTGGGTTTCACTTCGCTCAGCGCATCGCCATAGACCTCGCCCATCAGGATGTGTCTGATCAGTACCATGACAAAAGCCAGAATTGGCACGGCTATGATCAACCCAGCGAGCCCGAACAACTTCCCGATCAGGAGCACGCCGGCAATGGTGATGACCGGCGGCAGGTTCACCTGCCGCTCCATTACCACGGGCGCGACGAAGTTGGCCTCGATCAGGTGGACGCCGATGCCCAGAGCGGTCACCGCGATGGCCTTACCCAGCCCCGCAATGCTGAGTGCGAAGAGCGCCGGAATCAGGGTCGAAAACAAGGTGCCGAAGAACGGCACGATGGCGGCAACCCCGGCAAAGACACCGAACGCCAGGAAGTACGGAATCCCTAGCAGCCAGAGGCCGAGGGTGGTCAGCGCGGCCAGCACGAACATGGCGATGAGCTGCCCCACCACCCAGGCGTGGAGCGTAAGCTTGAGATCGTACAGGATCACCCGCGCGAGCGGACGGCGCTCCGGAGGGACCAGCGCCACCACCCCCTCCACGTAGATCGACGGATTCCGGGCGAGGTACAGGGCCATGACGAAGACGCTGACGACCTCGATGATGAGCTCGATCCCACCCTTGAGGTAGGGCACCGCAGCTCCCCGTAACACGCCGACCAGCTCATTGAGGGCCGTGGCCAGGACCCCCGGACCGCTGCCCTCACTGACCCCCCGCCGGAGCACCGGGATGCTCCGGAACAACCGGTTGATGTTCTGGTCCAGCTCGGTGAGGAACCTTGGCAGATTGGCGATCAGATCCTGCACCTGGGATGCCACCGCCGGTGCAATGAGGAACACTACCCCGACCAGCGCACCGATCGTGAGCGCGACAGCGGCGGCGAGCCCAAGGTCCCGCGGCACCCCCAGGCGCCGCTGCAGAAAGCCGGAGACGGCATCCAGGTAGACGGCCAGGATAATGGCCAGGAAAACGATGAGCAGCACATCGATGGTGCGGACCAACAGGGCCACAACGACGACGGCGAGGAGAACCCATCCGAGTGGGAACCCTCGCCGTCGTTCGGTCTCGGCTGCCGCCATCAGCGCGCTTTCCCCTCGTCCCCTTCTTCGATCAACTCGGCATCACGCACGTCACCCCGGCCGGTGCCTATCTGCTTGGATCCGGGGTCCCTACCCGTAGCAATGAGTCCCATTTTCGCCTTGAGCTCGAGCAGCTGCTGGTCGGAGCTCCCCTTGTACTCCAGCGCCTCGAACTGCCGGACCAGGAAGTCGCCGGAGACCTCCTCGTTGAGCTCGGCTGCCGCCAGGGCCTTGCGCTCGGTGGCCTCGATCTTCTCTGCCATCCGCTCGAAGGATTCGAACGCGCTCTTGTCCGCCAGGCCCGACATTGTCTCCTGAATGCGCTGCTGCGCCTCGGCCCGCTTGGATCGGGCGACCAGGATGTTCTTCTTCCGCTTGGCCTCCTCGATCTTGTCGTTGAGCTGGCGCAGCGACAGCTTGAGCTGGTCGGTCTCGGTCTTGTGGCGGAGCCAGGTCTCGTGCAGCTGCTGGGCCGACTGCAGCTGCTCGTTGTACCGACCGAGGGCCTGTTTGGCCAGGTCGTCTCTTCCCTCCTGAACCGCTATCATGGCCCGTCGTTCCCAGTCCTCCGCCTGCTTTTTCAGGGCTTCGGCGTCGGCCTGGAGCTTTCGTTCGTCGGCGATGGCAGAGGCCACCTGCTGCTTGGCCTTGGCCAGTTGGGTTTTCATATCGACAATCAACTGATTCAGCATCTTCTCCGGGTTTTCCGCCCGGGAGATCAAATCGTTGATGTTGGACCGCAGCATGGTGGAGAGACGGTCAAAGATTCCCATGACGCTTCACCTTTCGCGGTAGGAAGCCAGCGCGCCAAGATGGGAGGCCAACGCCAGCGTGATCGAGTCGAAGCTGGCCTCGAACTCGCTGTAGTCGAGGTTCTCGAGCTCCAGCGTATCGGTGAGCACCACGTGATTGCCTTCCAAGCCGTAGGACCCGTGGACCAGCTCCCGGGCGTTGTACTCGAGCAGCTGGCGGAACAGCTCCCCTCGCCGAGGCTCGCTGCCCGGCAGCTCCATTACGCGGACCCGCAGAATGACCACCGGGGGAGCGTAGTGGACCACCACCTCAGCGTCGTCGGCGGTGCGGCTGAGCCAGAGGTTGGGCTCGATCTCCTTGACGCTGAGACTGCCCCCGCCGAGACGGTCGAGAAATGACTGGATGTCTTCACGGGTGATCATTGCTGCGCTCCCCTGGGCAACTGGTTCGCCGGTGCATCCTGGGTGAGGAGCCGTTCAGCGAAATCTAGCCGCTCCTCGACTTCGGCCAATCGGTGGCGGAGATTGTCCATTTCAGCCGTGACTCGTCCGCCCAGGTCCTCGATTTCAGCATGGGGGTCGATTGCTCCCTGGCGGCCGGACAGCCGTTGGGCAACCGCCGAGCCGATAGGGCCGAAGAACAGACCGATAGCTGCGGCCCCGATCGCCAGAAACATCGCGAGCTCGCCTGGCGGACTCACCGACCGCTCCCCTCGATAGGTCCGCCGACTCGTCCCTGATGCGGAGCCTGGGCTAGCAGCCGCTCGGTGAAATCCACTCGTTCCTCCAGCTCCGCCACCCGGTGGTGCAGGTTGTCCACCTCGCCGAGCCGCGCTTGCAGATGGTCGATTTCCGCCCGAAGAGCCGGGTCTCCGGTCCCTCGCCCCTCCAGCCGGCGGCCAAAGGCACGCATTAGCGGCCACAGAATAATCACTGCGGCCGTAAGGGCTGCGATAACGATCAGGAGCACGACCGGCGGCCCGCCATCGGACTGAAAGATCAGGTTGGGATCAAACGGCAGCGTGGGCGGCGTGGGAGGAGTAGCTTGTAGTATCATCGGGTCGGTTCTCCCTTTTCCAGCTCTCGCCGTTCCTTGCTGGACAACATGCGCTCGGTGAAATCGACCCGTTCCTGCAGCTCCGCCACCTCTTGCCGCAATGCGTCCACTTCGGCTAGGAGCTCCGGGTCATGCGCCGGAGGAACGTTCCCCCGCAGCCGGTCGGCCAGAGCTTTGCCCACCGGGCTGATGGAGAGAAGAAAGAGCGTTCCTCCGCCAAAGATGAAAGTGATCGCGAAAAGCGCTTCCATGTCCATTCCTTATTCCCGCTCCCGGGTAGCACAGTCCCCCATTGCTGGTGACTTACGGACCGGCCGCCCTGGATGTTTCACAACGAAACGATCACCTTGGTAGGATGGCGCAGGAGGTGTCAGACCAGCTCCACCGCCTCGATCGCGGCGAGAGATACGGCAATTTCGGTCTCGTCATCGCCTGCCGGCCTGAGATAGACCTCGTGGGCAGTGATGTGGGTGTCCACACTGAGCGGGATCCCTACTACCTCGGCATGGGACCGGGTGGTGATGCGAACCAGCTGGTCATGTCCCCCGGCATACCCCAGCAGGGCGACGATGTCCTCGTAGGTCATCTGGACTCCCCTGTTGGTAGAATTCATAATCTAGATGTCGTACCCGAGCCTCGCCATGGAGAGACCATGCCCCGATTTGTCCTGCTGACTGCCCTAACACTACTGTGTTCTCTGAGCAGCGAGGCCGCGGCGCAGCGCCAGAAACTTCAGAGCACGGCTGAAGGCAACGCCGCGCCCACGCTGACGATCAGTGGGAAGGTCGGAGGTAAGAACCATCAGGCCAGCGGTCCTGGAAGCTGCCAGCACGCTCCCGACGCTTCCATCCGCGGCGTGTCCGCATCGCTGTGGATGGTCCAATTCAGTGGGGGCGACGGCGGCGGGGTAAAGCAGCTGAACCTCACCCTCTGGCGCCCCAAGGACGGAAGCTCGGACCAAGTCTCGCTGGTCTTCGACACCAAGTCCGGCTCCCACCGGGTCGAAACCGGAGGCACTGCAGAAAACCAAGGCGAGGCCACCGTGGTCATTCTGCCTAACGGCCCCGGCGGCCGGCTCGAAATCAGCGGCAAGGATGGGGATGGCAAGCCGATGCAAGTCACCATCGACTGCCCGGCGTTCGCCGGGGTAGAGGCCGAAGGCGGCTGAGCCTCAGGGCCCTCCGGCCGGTTGCTCGACCGCAGCCCGCTCCGACTCTGATGCTGTCGGGCTGCCGGCCCCCTTGAGATTCTGGTCCAGATAGCGGGTAATCAGCTCGAATAGGTGGAGCTGCGTGTTCTTCCCCTGGCAGATGCAGTGGGTTCGGTTGGGGTACTCCATCAGAGTGAACGGCTTGTTGGCCGCCACCAATGCATTGACCAGAACCTCGGTATTCTGGTAATGCACGTTGTCATCACCACTGCCGTGTACCACGAGCAGGTTGCCGCGCAAACCGTTGACGTAGGTGAGTGGTGACCCCCGGTCGTACCCCGCCTTGTTCTCTCCCGGCAGGCCGTTGAACCGTTCGGTGTAGACGTTGTCGTACAGTGACCAGTGGGTCACTGGAGAGACGACCACGCCGGTCCGGAAGAGGTCCGGATAGCGGAAAAGGCTGTTGAGGCTCATGAAACCGCCGTAGCTCCAGCCCCAGATTCCTATCCGGCGCGAATCCACGTATGGCCGTTGCCCCAACACCCGAGCCGCCGCCGCCTGATCCCGGCCCTCCACCACGCCGAGCTGGCCATAAACCGCTTTACGCCAGGCTCGCCCCAGCGGCGCCGGGGTGCCGTGGTTGTCGACACTCGCTACCAGATAGCCTCGCTGCGTCAGCATGAGATGCCACAGGTAGTACCCACCCCATGAGTCATTGACGGTAGACGACCCCGGCCCTCCATACACGTGGAAGAGCAAGGGATACTTCCGGGCGGAATCGAAATCGGCCGGCCTCATCAGATAAGCCGGCATCTTTGATCCATCATCCGCCGTCACGGTGAAGAACTCGGCGGTACCCCGGCGCAGCCAGGCGACTCGCCGCCGCAACGTGGCATTGTCCACCAGCGTCCGGATGACCTGGTGACCGGGAAGGCGCACCAACCGGATCACCGGGGGGCTGCCGAAGCTGGAGAAGGTCTCCAAAGCATACCGGTAGTTCGGCGCCCGGTCATAGCTGTGGGTGCCCCGTTCATTCTGGGGGGAGAGCCGCTGGGGCGAGCCTTTTCCGTCCAGGCGAGCGCGAAAGAGGTACCGCTGGGACGGATGGTCAGGCGACGCGATGAAGTAGAGCCAGCCGGACTTCTCGTCGGCACCGAGGACTTCCGACACGTCGTAATTGCCCCGGGTCACCAGGCGCACCGACTTTCCATCGCGCGACACCACATACACGTGGTTCCAGCCGTCCCGCTCGCTCACCCAGGTAAATCGCTTGCCGTCGCTGAGCCAGGCAAAGTCATCCACCACGTCCACCCAGGTACTGTCCCGCTCGGTGAGGATGGTTCGCACCTTACCAGTCCGTCCGTCTCCCAGCATGATCTCATTGGTGTTCTGCAACCGGTTGAGCCGCTGGAGTACGACCTCGTCGGAATTGGCGGCCCAGTCCATCCTGGCGATGTAGTGGTCGCGTGGATCGCCGGGGATCTCGAGCCAGCGAGTGGGACCACCGGCAGCGGGTACCACGCCGACGCGAGCCGCCGAGTTGGACTCGCCGGCCTTGGGATATTGAATCGGGATGACCCGGGAGTAGAGCGAGTCGGTGTAGTTGATGAGGTTGAAGTCCTTCACCGAATCAGCGTCCAGCTGCCAATAGGCGATGCTTCGCCCATCGGGACTCCAGCGCCAGCCGTCGGCGTAGTAGTTCATCAGCTCTTCTTCGTAGACCCAGTCGAACGTGCCGTTGATGAGTGTGCGGGAGCCGTCGGTAGTCAGTGCCGTGATGGTGCCGCTGGCCAGATCTTCGGCGTACAGGTTGTTCTCTCTCACGTACGCCACCCGGCGCCCGTCGGGGGAGAACTTGGCAAACATCAACGTCGACGGCTTGGCCGACGGCCCACCCAGCTGGCGGAGTTTCCCGTTGGCCCGCTCCAGCACCCAGTAGTCGCCCCGGGTGTTGAGTCGCCAGACCGGCCGGGTGTTGGTAAAGATCAGCAGCATCGAGGTGTCCGGCGACCAGGCATACTCCTCCACCTGAAGCGGCACACTGTCACCCTGGGGAATCAGCTGCCGTGCCGCGACCAGGACCTGTCTGGCTCCCCGTTCGGTGTCATACCGAACCAGGTTCTGACCGCCCTCGCCAATTTCCTCCAGAGTGGTGTACGAGCTGCCGTCTCCCAGCCAGCGGGCGGGGCCGAAGCTCTGGCTCTTGAATTCCGGCGAGCCGTAGATTCGCTGAACCGTGAGCAGCGAAGAGTCCGCTTGCTGCCCCAGTGCGGGAGCGCTGAGAGTGAAGGAAACCAGCAGGCTTTGAGCGAAGGCGCGCATGACAGGAGATGCTCGGAGTAAAGGTGAGTCAGGTCACACAGATCCGGCGGTGGCGTTGCTCCGGCCGAGCGGGGCGAGTATCCCTTCACCAGAGCACGGCAGCATTATACATCGACGACGTGAGAGTCACATGGTGAGTTCCAAATTCCAGGGCCGCGCGCCCGCGCTCTTGCTAAGTTCATGCATCATGATCGCATCAGGCTGCTCCAAACCAGGGGACGAGCGCCCGGCGGCGGCGGAGATGGAGAGCTCCGCTGAGACTGCCGGCTCCGCAGCTCCGGCCCCCGTCGCGGATACTACCGTCACCCCGGCCCGGGCCGATACACCAGCCAAGTCTCAGGCCCAAACCCCACCAGTGGCCGCTCCGGCAACCTCCAAGCCCCGGATCAAGCCATCGATTGACCCAGGCCGGAAGCAAACCACGCCCGAGCAGCCGGCCCCCAGCGCGCAGTCAGGTATAAAGGAGACGTCTGCCCCAGCCGCACCCGCCGCAGCAGCCGGTAGCCAGAGCCAGTATCTGAAGTACGATGCAAGTAGCAACACCGTCACCTTCGAGCTGATCGCCGGCCCCAACGGGTTCCAGTTCAACGGCTACTCCAGTGGCGGCGCTACTCTCACCCTGCCACCCAAAGCCAATGTGGTGATGAATTTCATCAACAAGGACGGCACGCCCCACAGTGCGGAAGTAATTTCGGGCGACGGACCCCTGCCCAATTCCTCCGTCGACGCGGCAATTCCCCGGGCCTACACCAATCAGCTGCTCCAGGGGCTGCCGCAGGAGGCCACCGACGTGATGCGGTTCACCGTGCCGGAGAGTGGGACCTACCGCATCTTCTGCGGGGTTCCCGGCCACGGCCTCTCTGGAATGTGGATTTGGATGAAAGTGGATCCGGCGGCGAAGACCCCTTCGTTCGGACCCACGAAGGCGTGAGTCGAGGTGGCGAGCCGCGGAGCCGGTCCTACAGGCCCGCGACTCGTGCCTCGCGTATTGGCGCCGCTTCCGGTAAGGCCTTCCTCAGGAACTGCCCGGTGTAGCTCTCCCGGATTTCCGCCACCTCCTCCGGTGTGCCGGCAGCAACTACCTGCCCCCCCTTCTCACCACCCTCCGGCCCCAGATCGATAATCCAGTCCGCGGTCTTGATGACGTCGAGGTTGTGCTCGATGACCACTATGGTGTTTCCCTTGTCCACCAGCCGGTGCAGCACCTCGAGCAGGAGCCGGACGTCCTCGAAGTGGAGGCCCGTCGTCGGCTCGTCCAGAATGTAGAGAGTCCGGCCGGTATCCCGCTTGGCCAGCTCGGTAGCCAGCTTCACCCGCTGCGCCTCACCCCCCGAAAGGGTCGTTGCCGCCTGGCCCAGATGGATGTAGCCCAATCCCACGTCGTTGAGTAGCTCCAGCTTGTCGGCGATGCGGCGCTGGTTGCTGAAGAAGTCCAGAGCGTCTTCTACCGTGAGATCGAGGACGTCGGCGATGCTGCGGCCCTTGTAGCGAACCTCCAGCGTCTCCCGATTGTACCGCCGACCTTTACACACTTCGCAGGGCACATACACGTCGGGCAGGAAGTGCATTTCGATTTTGACCAGCCCGTCGCCCTGACAGGCCTCGCAGCGCCCCCCCTTCACGTTGAAGGAGAAGCGTCCCGGCCCATAGCCCCGCATCTTGGCCTCGGGGAGCTGAGTGAACAGCTCCCGGATCGGGGTAAAGAGCCCGGTATAGGTTGCGGGGTTGGATCTCGGCGTCCTCCCGATGGGGCTCTGATCGATGTCGATGACCTTGTCGATCAGGTCCAGTCCATCGATCCGGGTGTGCGCCCCGGGAACCACTTTGGCCCGATAGAAGTGTCGCGCCAGCGCCTGATACAGAATGTCGGAAACCAGAGTGGACTTACCCGAGCCCGAAACTCCGGTCACCGCCACAAAGAGACCCAGAGGAATTTCGACGGTCAGGTTCTTCAGGTTGTTGGCCCGGGCCCCGACCAGCCGTAGCCGCTGGTCCGGCGGCGCCTCGCGTCGACCGGGCGGAACCGGAATCCGGAGCTCATCGCGGAGGTAGCGGCCGGTCAGCGAGGTGGGATGGCTCCTGATGTCCTCGACCGACCCTTCAGCCACGACCTCGCCGCCGAACCGCCCCGCTCGTGGTCCCAGGTCAATGACGTGATCGGCTGCCTGGATGGTCTCCGCGTCGTGCTCGACCACGATGACGGTATTCCCCAGATCCCGAAGCCCCCGCAATGTCGCAAGCAATCGCTCGTTGTCCCGCTGATGCAAGCCGATGCTGGGCTCGTCGAGGATGTAGAGAACCCCCACCAGTCGCGATCCGATCTGGGTGGCAAGCCGGATCCGCTGGGTCTCGCCCCCGGAGAGCGATGTTGCGGCCCTGCCCAGGGTGAGGTAGTCGAGCCCCACATCCCGCAGGAAGCGGAGCCGGTCAATGACCTCCTTGAGAATGGGCCCGGCGATCTCGGGGTCGAGCCCTCCTCCCCGGCCTTTGCCGGAGGATGCGGTCTCCCCCCGGAGGGGAATGCTCTCGAAGAAGTCGATGGCCCGCTCGATCGGGAGATCCACGACCTCGCCGATACTGGTACCATGAACCAGCACGGATAGACTCTCGGGCCGGAGCCGCTTGCCCTGACAGGTCTGGCAGGGCTGCTCGGTCATGAACTCCTCGAGCGTCACCCGGACCCCCTCGCTGGTCGATTCGCGATACCTCCGCTCGATGTTGCGGAGCACTCCCTCCCATTCGGTCTCGAACTCACCACGGCCTCGGGCGCCGTCGGTCTGGAACTTGAGCTGCCCCGGAGTTCCATGAAGGATGGCGTGCTTGGCAGCCTCGCTGTGCTCCGCCCAGGGAGCGTTGAGATCGAACCTCAGCGCCTTGGCGAGGGTCGGCAGCACGATCTTTCGGAGATACCCGCTCGGCTCACCCCACGGGAGGATCACGCCTTCCAGGATAGAGATGCTGGGATCACCCAACACCAGCTCCGCGTTCACTTCTCGTCGGGTGCCGACCCCGTGACAGTCAGGACAGGCTCCGAACGGAGAGTTGAACGAGAACTGCCTCGGCTCCAGCTCCGGCAGCGACAGTCCGCAGACCGGGCAGGCAAAGCGCTCGGAGAAGACGACTGATTCGGCCGACTCCCGGTCGGACGGCCCGCCGTAGCGCACCACCTCCACCACCCCGTCTGCCGTCTTGAGTGCCGTCTCGATCGAATCGTTCAGCCGAGAGCGGTCGCGCTCCCGCACCACCAGGCGATCGACCACCACGGCAATCTCGTGGTTTTGCCGCCGATTGAGCGGTGGCACTGTGCCGAGGTCATAGATCTGCCCGTCCACCCGCACTCGCACGAATCCCCGCTTGCGCACGTCCTCCAGCACGTCGCGGAACTCGCCCTTACGGCCGCGCACCAGGGGAGCCAGCACCTCGATCCGCGTCTCGGCCGGCCAGCTGGAGACGACATCGGTAATCTGGGCCGCGCTCTGCCGGGTGACCGGAGTGCCGTCGTTAGGACAGTGGGGGATGCCGACGCGGGCCCACAGGAGTCGCAGATAATCATAGATCTCGGTGACGGTTCCGACCGTCGAGCGGGGGTTCTGCCCCGTCGTCTTCTGCTCGATGGAGATGGCCGGCGACAGCCCTTCGATGGCGTCCACGTCCGGCTTCTCCATGAGGCCGAGGAACTGACGGGCGTACGCCGAAAGCGACTCCACGTAACGCCGCTGGCCTTCGGCGTAAATGGTGTCGAATGCGAGAGAGGACTTGCCCGAGCCGGAAAGGCCGGTGATAACGGTGAGTCGGTTGCGGGGAATCTCGACCGAGATGTTCCTGAGGTTGTGCTCCCGAGCACCCCGGACCACTAACGAATCTTTACCCATAGCCCCGAAAGCTACCCGAAACTCGGGTACAGGGTCAACGGGCATAGTCCGTCATTTACGAGAGCCTGCCCTGAGCCAAGGTCCTGCAAGCGTCTCGCATGACTCGTCGACCTTCCAGTTTACCGCCACGCTATCTACCATACTGGTCACGTCAGTATCGCTCCGTCCACTAGCTTGAACCCTATCGTCCCTTGAACCCACCAGCTCCCGTCAACGAGGCCGCACTCTCGCGCGATCGAAGCCTCGCCGAGCAACGGCTGCAACAAGCGATCGAGCTCGCGGCGGGCGGCCTGCCCGGTCAGGCCGTCCGCCCCTTTCGCGAGCTGCTCGAGCTGGAGCCGGGGCACGTGGAAGGCCGACTGCATTTCGCCCGACTTCTGGACCGGCTGGAGGAGCCAGCCGAAGCGGTGGACGTCCTCTCGGAGGGTCTGAAGCGGTATCCCGATCAAACCGAGTTTCTGGTCCTGCGCGGCGCCATTCTGGGCCGAGTGCAGCGCTATCGCGAAGCCGAAGTGGATCTCCGGCGGGTACTCCGGCTGCACCCCTCCCATGGACCGGCGCAATTCGAGCTGGGATACCTCTTGTGGCGGCGCGGACTGGTGCAAGAGGCTGCATCCTGCTTTCACCGCGCGCTCGAGTTCCAGCCGGACAACGCGAAGACCTACTACTACCTTGGCGACGCGCTCAACCAGCTGGGGGATTTGCCGGCGGCCCGAGCCGCTGTAGAGCGCTCTCTCCAGGTAAGCCCTGATGACGCCAAAGCCTACAACCTCATGGGGCGGGTCCTGGACCGCATGAACCTTCCCGACCAAGCACAGGAGATGTACCGCCGGGGGCGCGAGCTCGCCGGCCTGTGATTCAGGTTGTCGTCGACGATTTGGCCCTGATGCAGGCCGACGCCGTCCTTCGGCCAGCGGACGAGACCCTGAGCCCTCTTACCGAAGCCATCTCCCGATTGGATCAACAGGCGGGCGCGCGATTTGCCGAGCAACGTCGGCTCAGCACACCACTCAAGGCCGGGGCCGCGGTAGTGACCGCCAGTGGCGATCTTCCGGCCCCATTCGTGCTGCATGCCGTGATCCGGGATCCCGATGCCCGGGTGAGCCGGGAGGTGGTGCGCCGAGCCCTCGTTTCCGCATGGGAGCGAGCCACCGACTGGGAGCTCGGCGTCATCGCCACCCCCCTCGTGGGTGCAGGCGTCGATCAACTCAGCACGGAGGAGGCGGCTACCCTGCTGGCGGAGACCTTTCCCGACGGCACCAGCGGTTGCCCCTTCGAGCTCCGCATCGTGGTGGAACGGGAAACCGATCGTGATCTGGTCGAGGCTATCGTACGGAGGACTTCTTGATCCGGCTGATTCAGCTGACGAAACGTTACGGGAAGTTCACCGCTGTCGATAACATCGACCTGGTCATTCCGACCGGCGAGCTGTTCGGCTTCCTCGGACCCAACGGCGCTGGGAAGACGACCACCTTCCGCATGATCGCCGGCATCCTCCGGCCTACCAGCGGAACGGTCGAGATCGGCGGGGTCGACGTCCTCTATCGCCCGCTCGAGGCCAAGGCCCGCCTCGGTTTCATTCCGGACCGCCCCTTCGTCTACGACAAGCTCACTGGTGGGGAGTTTCTTCGCTTCGCGGCCGCGCTCTATGGCCAGCAGGGGCCTTCGGTTGAACATCGTATAGACGAGCTGCTGGAGCTGTTCGAGCTGTCCCGCTGGAAGGACGAACTGACCGAATCCTACAGCCATGGCATGCGACAGAAGCTCATCATTTCCGGGGCACTGGTGCATAAGCCCGAGGTAATCGTGGTGGACGAGCCGATGGTTGGGCTCGACCCCAAGAGTGCCCGGCTGCTCAAGGATCTGTTCCGACAGTTCGTCGACCGGGGCGGCACCGTGCTGATGAGCACCCACACACTGGAGGTCGCGGAGACCATGTGCGACCGCATTGCCATCATTCACGGCGGCAGAATTGTGGCCAATGGGACCATGGCCGAAGTGCAGGAGCAGACCTCGTCGGAAGACCTGGGGCTGGAGGACCTCTTTCTCAAGCTCACCGGCGGGATGCGGGATCATCAGCTGGACACCATCCTCGACGCCTGAACTCGTGAGTCCGGCAATGGTGCGGCCAAGCGTTTGGACCGTGCTCATGCCCAAGTGGCGGAGCGTGCTGTCCCGCCTGAGGGAAGAGCAGACCGGCTCCAGTGCCCGCGCCCTGCTCCTGGGACTCGTGGCACTGGGGTTCTGGGCAGCGGCCTTCGGCATTGCCTACCGGGTGCTCCGCTATTTTCGCGGGGTCGAAGACATCGGCAATCTCATGGCCGGGAAGGTGCTCGGCATTATCCTGCTGGCTTTCCTGTCGATTCTATTGCTGTCCAACATCATTACCGCTCTCTCCACCTTCTTCCTGGCGAAGGACCTCGACCTGCTGGTGGCAGCGCCGATCAGCCGCTCCCGTTTCTATGTCGCCAAACTGGGAGAGACCGTGGTGCATTCCTCCTGGATGGTTGGACTCCTGGCGCTGCCCATTTTTACCGCGTACGGCATCGTCTATCAGGGCGGGCTCCTGTTTCCTCTTGTCGCCCTTGCCGCTTTCATTCCTTACCTGATCTTGCCGGCGGTGGCCGGGATCACCATTACCCAGGTGCTGGTGAACATCTTCCCCGCCCGTCGGACTCGCGAGCTGCTGGGACTGATCGCGACCGGCGCGGCCGTCCTCGTCCTGGTGATGCTCCGTTTCCTGCAGCCGGAACAGTTGGCTCGGCCGGAGGGCTTCAAGAACCTGGTGGACTACCTCGCGGTGCTCCGGGCGCCGACCAGTCCGCTGCTGCCGAGCGAGTGGACCGCCGCAATCATCATGAACTGGCTGCTTCGGGTGGCTGATCCTTGGCCCGTTGCCAAACTCTGGGTCACCGCTGCGCTCGCCGTCTTCCTGGGGGCGCTGCTGCACCGTCGGCTCTATCATCCGGGCTTCTCCAAGGCACAAGAGGGCGCCGAGCGGAAGATCCGCCGGCCGATGCGCGGCCCGGTCGCCGGGCTCCTTAGTTCAGTCTCGGCCTCGAAGCGGGAGTTCATCCTCAAGGATCTGCGGCTCTTCTTCCGCGACAATACCCAGTGGACCCAGTTGATTCTGCTGGCAGTCCTTCTGCTGGTCTACTTGTTCAACATCAAGTCCCTGCCACTGCATTCGGGCGAGCGAGTCCCATTCCGGCTCATCACCATGGTCTCGTTTCTGAATCTGGGACTCACCGGCTTCGTTCTGGCCGCAGTGGCGGTCCGATTCATCTTCCCCGGGATATCGTTGGAGGGACGGCAAATGTGGCTGCTCCGCTCCAGCCCCCTCGACGCCAGCGCCATGCTCTGGAGCAAGTATTGGATCGGCACGATGCCGCTGCTGCTCCTCGCGTTGATCATTACCATCTTTACCAACTGGCTGCTGCATGCCACGGCGTTCATGATGGCGGTTGCCGTCGGAACGATCGTGCTGTATACCCTGGCCGCCAGTGCCTTGGCGCTTTGCTTCGGGGCGCTCTATCCCCGGTTCGATACCGAGAACGCGGCCCAGATTCCGACCAGCTTCGGTGGCCTGGTGTATATGATGGGCAGCCTCAGCCTGCTCGCCGCGATCATCATGGTCGAGGCCTCGCCGGTGATGACCTACCTGCGGATGGACCGATACGGCGGCCGGCTGGGCCAGGTCATCCCCGAGCTGGTGGTATCGGGCGTGCTGGTGGCCGGCATTTGCATCGTGGCCACGCTCGTCCCCCTTCGTCTGGCGCTCCGGAGCATCGAGTCGATGGAGTGGTAAGCGTAGACCTGTTCAGCGACACTGTTACCCGTCCGACTCCCGCGATGCGACGAGCCATGGCGGAAGCCGAAGTGGGCGACGAACAGCAGCGGGAAGATCCAACCGTCAATCTCCTGCAGGACATGGTGGCCGACCTCTTAGGCAAGGAGGCGGCCCTTTTCCTGCCGTCGGGCACCATGTGCAATCAGGTGGCGTTCGCCGTCCACTGCCGCTCCGGCGACGAGATCCTGCTTCAGGAGCAGGCCCATCCACTGTTGTTCGAGGTCGGAGGCGCATCCGCGCTGATCGGGGCGCTGCTTCGGCCGCTGGCAGGTCCCGGCGGCCTGTTCACCGCCGAGCAGGTCCGCACTGCCATTCGCCCCCCTGCCTATTACATGCCCAAGACCCGAGCGGTCTCCATCGAGCAGACCAGCAATGTCAGCGGCGGCATCTGCTGGCCGCTGGACCAGATCGAGGAGGTCTGCCGTGCGGCTCATGCGGGCCGCCTGGTGACCCACATGGATGGAGCCCGCCTGCTCAACGCCGTCGTGGCCCGGCGCACGCCGGCCCGGAAGTTCGCCGCTCCGTTCGATTCGGTCTGGATCGATCTCAGTAAGGGACTTGGCGCGCCGGTGGGCGCGGTTCTCGCCGGATCTCGCGACTTCATCGAGGAGGCTTGGCGCTACAAGCAGCGCTTCGGGGGCGCCATGCGACAGGCCGGCATCATCGCGGCGGCGGGGGTGTACGCGCTGCAACATCACGTCGAGCGGCTGGCTGAGGACCATGAGCGGGCCCGCCGGCTGGCGGAGGGGCTGGCAGGCATTCCGGGTATCGGCCTCGACCCCAAACGGGTGGAGACCAACATCGTCGTCTTCGAGCTCCACGGGCTCACCGGCGAGGAGTTCGGAGCCCGTACTCTCGCAAGTCATGGAGTCCGCTTCAGCGTCCTGGGCCCGAGCACGGTGCGGGCCGTCACCCACCTGGACATTCCCACCGACGGAATCGAGCGGGCACTAGAGTCGGCGCGCGCGGCACTACAGCGCTAGTGCAAGTGTTGCGGCGTGCGCCGTCTAACATTTGCGATGCGCGACGAACACCGTCCCAAGCAGGAGCTCGTCCATGAGATCATCGGCCTGCGCAAGCAAGTCACCGATCTCAAGGAGGCGATGACCGCTCGCCGCCGGGTGGAAGACGCGCTCCGGGCTACCGAAGAGTTGCTTCGGGCGCTCACCGATGGCGCTCCTGTCGGCCTCTGCCTCTTCAGACAGGACGGCACTCTCCTGGGGGCCAACCGGCCCTTTGCTCGAATGCTCGGGTACGACTCTCCGGCCGAGCTTCAGGCCATGGGCGCAGTGCTGGGGGTGTTCGCCAGCCCCGAGGAGCAGTCCCGCGCTTTGTGCCCAGCGGCGCCTAGGGGCATTGTCGAGGCCCTCTTCCGGCGAAAGGACGGTTGCCGACGCACTCACCCTGTCCTCCGGGGCGAGACCACTGGGGACCAGGACCCCATCCTGGCCGTATTCGACTGTAGTCCAGGCCTTACCCTCCCCTCTTTTCAGTCCAGCCCCGCGTAACTCAGGTCCACCCTCCAGAAGCACTGGCTCCTACCTTGGCGTCGCCGTCGGGCTCGCGCTTGCCGTCAGCGCACACCACCCACCCAAGGAGGAGCCATGTCTCCCAGGACCACACTCGGCGTGCTCGCCGTGGCGGCAACCCTGACCGCGTGCGATCGCACCCCACCGACCTCGGCCAACGACGATGCCATACCGGCTGTGGAATCACCCGCCGGCCACTACTCGCTGGAACGGGCCGCAATGGATCGCCTCGCCCGGCGTCTCGCTCAGTCGCTGGCCGATCCAGCATTTCGGTCGAGTCTCAAAGCAGAGCTGGACCGCTCGCCCTTCCCGGAAGGCAAGCTGCACCTGCAGCGCCTGCTGCAGGCATCCGGCCGCCGATTGCTGAAGGAGGTGGCGCGCCTCAGTACCTCGGATGAAGCGGAGGTGGAGGCTGATGCCAAGCTGTCCATTCCCGTCGAGGTGTACTTCCCGGTTCCGGCTCACCGAGCCGGCTGGACCGGCGGTCCCGATCTGCTGGTCGCCAGTGCACGGGAAGACCGGGAGGAGCCGATCGCCTATGACGTCACCGGAAGGCGCCAGGCTCTCAGTGCCGATGCACCGCCGACCACCCCGGTGCTGGCCGTGGTTCCGGTGGAGACCAATTTCGACCAGCCCATGGGTCCGGGAGCCGAGGCCACCTGTACGGAATGCAGTCCCGGGGGCACCGGTGGCGGGGGGACCGGCTCCGCAGCGCCAACCGGGATGTTCATGACCTATTCCCACTTCGTACAGGATTTTGAGGGTTGGTTGAAGGGCAGCCCCGAATTTGAGTTCCATATTCTGGGACAGGCCGGGACGAGCGACTCATTGCGAGACTATCAGTGTGCGGGTGCGGCTGCCAGCGGGTACTATCGCTTCGACCAGAACGAGCTGGACTGGACCGGGAGCGTACTGCTGTTCAGCCAGGCGCAGCTGAACAGCTACAAGACCACCCATCCCAATCAGAATTTTCGAATTATCGCGCTGGAAGACGACGATACCGGCTGCTCGATCAAGTTCGACTCTGACAGGTTCCGCCGGGTCATAACTGCCATCCAGACCGAGTACCCTAACGTAACCGGGGCCAAGGATACCACGAGCGGAATTCTGAAATATGTCAAGCGGGCAAATGCGCTCCAGAAAATTCTCCAGGCGGTATACTCGTTCATTACGACCCAGGACGATTTCATCGGCAACGCAATCGAGGATAAGGTCGTAGGCCAGTTCTTTGCCGGAGCAAATTGGATCATCAAAGGCGAGGACAATAAAACCAACGGTTGGATCAAACTGGAGATGCGCTGACCCAATGCTGGCCCATCAGGCACGCAGGTTCGCCAAGCTACTCCTCGCCGGGATCATACTCGCCTTCCCGAGTTCACCGCTCTCGGGACAGTGGCACATCGGGCTTGGGGTGGGTGCGGCCCGATTCTGGGGCGGCTCTCAAGACAATGTGGACGGCACCACCTCGTTCCTTCCCTATCGCCCGACCACGTTCGGAATTGGCTTGGAACGTCAGGCCGGCCACTATGGCTTCGGGTTACAAGGGCGGTATTTCCAAGCCGGAGTGGCGCTGGTAGGCCCGGAAGTCACGGTCTCCTCGGAGGGCATCTTCAAAGTCGTGAGCGTGTCGCCCGAGGTGGTCGCACGAATAGCTACGATCGGACCGGACAATCAACTCCGGATTCACGCTGGCCCCCTCTTCGAAGTCTGGGATATTGTCGACCTCGATTCGCGCACCCGCTTGGGGGCCCAGGGCTCGGTATCTGTCGACGTGCCCCTCGGTGGACGCTTTCGCGGAGCCGTGACCGCGGGAGCCGCGGTGATACCATCGCCCTACAACGAGGGGGAGCTCGATATTGGGGGTGGTGCTCCCACCTACGAGCTGCGAGCGCTCTGGCGACGCAGCTTTGAGGTGACCCTGCACTACCGGTTGTAGCTCGCGAATGAAGCGGAGCGAAGTCGTGCGCACTCGATGGAACCGTTGCAACGCAACCGGACCCTGAAGGGTCCCCACGATGGCTACTGCAGAGAGGAGAGATAGCCCTCGGGCAATCCCACCTTTTGCCCCACAGCCCGAAGCTTGATGAGATAGTCCGGGTTGCGCTCGTTTGGCCCGGGTGGGATTGCCAGATTGTAGCAGAGAGCCGCAGTCACCCCCCCGCTGGCCAGCCTCGCCAGCACCGCCTGGGGCTGGTACTCCCGGACACTGGGCTCTGCATATAGCCGCTCCAGCTCGGATAACGTCAGCGACATAACCACACCATGCACCTGGCTCGACGGGTTCGGCACCAGGGCGGCCCGCTGCCCGACTCGAAGAGCAAACCCGGCCACCATGGCAAGCTCTGGATCTCTGGGTTTCAAATCCTTGGACCGGAGCAAGTCTGCATCCATGAAGAGCCCATAGAAGAAGGCATCCACTCTGCGGGACGAAGTCATAGGTCAGGTTGCCGAGCCTTGGCCCAGGCTAGCGCCGCCGATACCGAGCGCTGCCATCCTTCGAGCAGCCTCCGCCGGTGCGTTGTATCGATCCCTGGCTGAAAGCAGGTAAACCGCCGGCTGGCCTGGAACTCCTCCGTGCTGGTCCAGACTCCCAGCGCAAGCCCGGCCAACCCGGCGGCGCCGAGCGCGGTCGTTTCCACCAGATCCGGACGCTCGACCGGCACCCCGAGGATGTCGGCCTGGAACTGCATCAGCCAGTCGTTCGCCGCCGCCCCGCCATCCACTCGAAGGGCCGGCACATTGAGGTGCTCTGCGGCAGTCATGGCCCTCAGCAGCTCGGCACTGCTATAGGCCATTGACTCGAGTGCGGCCCGGACCAGGTGGGCCCGAGTTGTTCCTCGGGTAAGTCCGGTGATGGTGCCCCGCGCCTCGGGCTCCCAATACGGCGTGCCCAGTCCGACGAAAGCCGGAACGAAGTAGACCCCGGCCGTGTCGGGAACACTGCGGGCCACGCCTTCACTCTCCGCCGCGGTGTCGATGATCCGAAGACCATCGCGAAGCCACTGGATGGCCGCCCCGGCGATAAACACACTTCCCTCGAGCGCGTACCAGGGCTCGCCGCGCGGACCACAGGCAACCGTGGCGAGGACCCCCGGCGGGGGCTGAGGAGCGCGATCACCTGCCAGAACCAGGAGAAAGGCGCCGGTGCCGTAGGTGTTTTTGGCTCTTCCCGGAGCGACACAGCCTTGCCCGAAGAGCGCCGACTGCTGATCGCCTGCCAGACCGCCGATCGGTAGGGACACGTCCAGGTGTGCCCTCGCCGTCTCGCCGATCACCTCCGAGGACTTTACCAGCCTCGGCAGGATCTCCCGGGGCACGCCGAAAAGACCAAGAAGATCGGGATTCCAGTCCCGCTCGCGCAGATCGTAGAGCAGCGTTCGCGAGGCATTGGTGTGGTCGGTGACATGAACCGCACCATTGGTGAGCTTGGCCACCAGCCAGCTCTCGACCGTCCCGGCTGCCAGCTCGCCCCGTGCGG
>Ga0209382_10003133_pt1 | contig 23159 bp, 22 predicted proteins | sample SoiMetdeltSBSDD5_FD_187599 | JGI IMG/M metagenome (GOLD analysis project Ga0209382, IMG submission 187599) | Bulk soil microbial communities from a Populus tree surrounding site in Tennessee, USA - Soil MetaG P. deltoides SBSDD5 (SPAdes) (version 2) | ecosystem: Environmental > Terrestrial >...
GAAAGGGGACGCATATGCCGTCTCCGAGCTGTTCAAGAATCCGGACTTCGGCGCGCACACGCAGCCGCCCGTTCTGCACGACGGCCACTTCTATTCCCATTACACGATCAATGAGCGCAGCGACGGCCTCGTCGCGATGAGCATGGACGGCCAGATCAAATGGAAGACCGATCAGCAGCCGGCGTTCGTCCGCGGCGGATCGATTCTCGCTGACGGCCTGCTGTTGATGACGGATGGCAACACGAAGCTGTATCTCGTCGAACCGAGTCCAGCCGGGTTCAAGCCCCTGGCCAGCGCGGTGATTCTCGAGGCTGGCGACAACTGGGCGCCACTGGCTCTCGTGGATGGCAAGTTGCTCGTCCGCGGCCAGAAAGAGCTGAAGGTGTTGCAGGTGGGAGATCGCCCGTGAGAAGCCAGCGACCGTCCATGCTCTCTCGATCGTTTGTCGTGATCGTTGCGGCGTTGACCGCCCGTGGGACTGGCTCCAGCGTGCTGGCGCAGGCACTCAAAGATGTGCAAGCGTCGGACGCACCGTTAGTACTGAAGGCGCAAGGCAGCTTCTTCGTCGGCGGAGATGTGGTCGAGCAGACACAACGGGAGCTTGGCGACCTCGGCCCCGGTGGGCACATCACCGTCAATCAGATGTACGTGCGGTACATGGTGCCGCAGGGCGGCGAAGGCAACGTGCCGGTCGTGATGGTGCACGGGGCAACGCTCACCGGCAAGTCCTGGGAGACCACGCCGGACGGGCGCATGGGATGGGATGAGTACTTCGTGCGCAAGGGCCATCCAGTCTACGTCCCGGACCAGGTCGGACGCGGGCGATCGGGATTCAATCAGGCGGTCTTCAACAACGTGCGAGCGGAATCGGCGCCCGCCGCCACCCTCCCTCGCTGGATCAGATTCAGCGACGAAGTCGTGTGGCCGAACTTCCGCTTCGGATCGAAAGCTCGCGATCCCTACGCGGACAGTCAATTCCCGGTGACCGCCGTCGACGAACTGTCGAAGCAGGGTGTCCCCGACGTCAGTTTCGGCGGCGTGCCCACACCGAACCCCACTCACAAAGCGTTGTCGGATCTCGCCAGTCAACTGAATGGTGCGGTGCTGATGGGGCACTCGCAGTCAGGAGCGTTTCCCTTGGCAGCGGCCCTGCTGAATCCTGCGGTGGCGAAAGGGCTGGTTCTCGTCGAGCCGGGTGGTTGCCCGTCGAACTACACCGACGAGCAAATCAAGACGCTGGCGGCGCTTCCTGTCCTCGTGGTCTTCGGCGATCACCGCGATACGCCGACAGGAATCGGGATCCGGCCCTCGTGGCAGCTCTCCTTCGAGAGCTGTCAGGCACTCATCGGTCGCCTCAAGGCCGCAGGCGGCCAGGCGGAAATGCTCAACCCAGCTGAGCGCGGCATCCGCGGCAACAGTCACATGATCATGCAGGACAAGAACAACCTGCAGATCGCCGACCTCATTCTCAAGTGGATCGATGAACGCGTCAGTCGGCGCGGAGTCGAGAAGAAGTAAACACTCGCAGTCTTGAGTTATGACCATAACCGCTCGCCTTACATTCGCCGCCGCACTGTCGCTTTCTGTCTTCGCCGGGCGCGGTTTCCCGTCGGCCGCAGGGCAATCAGCACCGGTCGTACGACCAGAAGCACTGGCTGACGGAAAGCGTCTATACGACATCAATTGCGCGAACTGTCACGGAGCTCGCGCTCAGGGAGCGGTTAAGGCGGGGTTTGAGATCTCCATCATCGCCGAGCGTGGCGGGAAGCAGCCGCCTGACCTCACCGATTCGGCCTGGGATCACGGGTCGACCGACGCCAACATCTTCACGGTCATCAAGAAAGGCATTCCCTCAGGGATGATGGCGCCGTACGAGGGGCGCCTCTCGGATGTCGAGATCCAGAATGTGGTCGCCTACGTTCGTTCCCTCTCGTCATCTCAGGCGGCGGCGACGGCGGCACCGCCCCCAGCCCCGGTGGCACCGGCCCCAGGAAGTCCGGAACGCACGCTCGAACTCGCTGACTACGTCGAGTTGCCGATCACTGGTGACGGGTCAACTGATCGCGTCTCTGGCGTGCTCGCACGCGGCAGCATCTTGCGCGACGAACCGGGCAGCCGCCAACGCTTCTTCGTCAACGACTTGACCGGTCCGCTTTACCTTCTCGACAAGCAGACGAAGCAACTGACGACGTATCTCAACTTCAAGGACTTGTTCCCGAACTTCACGGCGGCGCAAGGCTACGCGGCCGGTCTCATGAATTTCGTCTTCGATCCGGACTACACGCGGAATGGCGTCTTCTACACGCTCCACATGGAGAACGTCAGCGCGCCTGGAGGGAGCGTCACGCCCAAGACGGGCGTGGTACCGGGGCTGAATCTCGCGGGCTATACGACCACGCCTGCGTTGTCGACGCCGATGGTGCCCGATCCACGGTTCGCGCGCGACATGGTCATCGTCGAGTGGACCGATCGTCAGATCGGCAATACGACGTTCGAGGGCACGGCGCGTGAAGTGTTTCGGATGCAGATCCCCGGACTCTTTCATCCGCTCAACGAAATCACCTTCAATCCTGCGGCTCGCGCGGGTGATCCGGACTGGCGAGTCATGTATCTCGGCGTGGGGGACTCAGGAACGGGCGAGCGGCAAGGGCCCATGCGGATGCATGCACAACGGCTCGACACGCTTCACGGGAAGATTCTTCGCATCATCCCGATGCTCAGTGAGCACGTGAAGACGAGCACGGTCAGCGAGAATGGCCGCTACCGGATTCCCAATGACAATCCGTTCGTCTCGGTCGAGGGGGCGCGGAAGGAAATCTGGGCTCTCGGACTGCGCAATCCGCACCGCCTGACGTGGTACGTCGATCCATCGCGGCCTCGCGAGGCGGTATTGCTCGCCTTCAATATTGGTCTCGTCAGTTGGGAGACTGTGATGATCGTCAAGAAGGGAGCGAACTACGGCTATCCGCTGCGCGAGGGGACACAGAGCATGTCCGCAACCAATGGGATGGGACCGCTGCCCGCGGACGACATGATTCCGGTGCAGATCTCGGACACGGTAACCCGTGGCACCGTCAAGCCGACCTACGCTGTTGCCGCATATCCCCACGCGCCCGGCGGGGGCGACGCGATCGCCAACGGCTTCGTGTATCGAGGGAAACGGATCCCAGCCTTACAGGGAACCTTGGTGTTCGGCGATATCACGACGGGCCGGATCTGGTACGCCCAGATGAAAGAGGTCCTGGCCGCCGATGACGATAACCCGCTCACGTTGGCACCGTTGCATGAACTAGGCACACGGCTTCGAGCACTGTCCGAAGAGACGTTCCGAAGACGAGGCGGCAAAGGCGACACTCTGCCTGGTCGCGGGGCCGTTGCGGGTGCCGGTCGTGTCGACATCCGGCTGGCCGAGGACAACGCAGGCGAACTGTATGTGTTGACCAAAGGCGACGGGATGATTCGCGAAGTTCGAGGCGTTCGATAGCGCGTGGTTGGATTGACGGTCCTGTGCCTGATGGCGCCGTCGCATATCGTCCGCAGTAGCAGTCCAGAAACTGCGAGGCTCTCGCTAGACGGATGCGCCTCGTTTGATATTGAACGATGAGCCGATTCGCGGTCCAGTGGCTTGTGCCCGCGGAGCCGGATCGCCTGACACACGTCATGCTCCTGGATAAGGAGCGTCCAGCACCCTACACGATGGCGGCCCATGGCGTTGGTTCAGGCCCTTGCTCGATCAAATCTTGACGTGAAGCGCAGTCGACGTGAGGTGGCGTCGGTGTGAACGCGACTTCGAAGGTCTGTCTCCATTGCGCGCCCGCGCGTCGGCCGCGACCACCGGAGCCAGCAAGCCGCCAAGCATTTCGAAAACCGTCACGTCGCTGGCTGCGAACGGTTCGCCCGTTGCGTAGCCCGTGAGCACGCCGATCAGCTTCCCGTCGATGTGCATGGGAGTGCTCAGGCACAGCTCCGGCGCGGGACGCAGCTTCGCCGCGACGTTGCCCAAATCGAGGGCCGCTTCCGAATTGACGATGGTCACTCGATGGGCGGCGACCCACCCGGTCAGCCGCCGGCCAATGCCGATCGTCAGGCCTACGATGACGTCGCGGTGAATCCCTGCCGCGGCTCGTCCAACGAGGCGATCGAGCTGCACGTCGTACTGGTAGATCACCAACGTCAGACTGGGCCTGGACAGCGAAAGCTGCTGATAAATCTCCTCGCATACGTCGCCGAGATCTGTGCGATGGGCGACCGCTTGCCCCAGCCGGCCGGCAAGATTGACGGTCGAGGCCGTGATCGACGAACCTGTTCGGCTCGTGTTCTTGATCGCCTGTGTCGCCTGCGCCATCGTTTCGACCAGCGGCGTTGCCGGAGAACCACACGGCTTGTGGAGCAGGTGCTTCGTCCTCAGCAGGGCTGCGACAACTGTCGGGTCGTACATCACGCCGCTGGCATCGACGATGATGCCAAGCGCGCGCTCGGGGGATAACGCCCGTCGGTAGGGTCGATCGGAGGTGAGCGCGTCGAAGCAGTCGACGACCGAGATGATCCGCGCGCCGATCGGGATCTGTTCACCGCGCAAGCCGTCCGGGTAGCCGCTGCCGTCCCAGTTCTCGTGGTGGTGCCGCACGATCGGAACGACCGGATAGGGGAAATCAATCGGCGAAAGGATGTCGGCTCCAATCGTCGTGTGGAGTTTCATCGTCTCGAATTCGCCCGGCGTGAGTTTGTCCGGCTTGTTGAGAATGTGCTCCGGGATCGCGAGCTTGCCAGTGTCGTGGAGCAGGGCCGCTGCTTCCAGCGCCCGCAGCTGTTCTTGATCCTCAATGCCAAGCTCGCGCGCGAGCAGCATCGCGTTCTTCTGCACGCGGCGGATGTGATCGTGTGTGACCTGATCACGGGCGTCGACCGCCTGCGCGAGCGACTCAATCGTCGACAGGTACATCGAGTTGATGCGCGTCAGGTGACCGACCTGATCCTGCATCCGCGCAACCGCGGTTCGGAAGGTCAAGTACAAGATGAAAGGAATCGGCAGTACGAGTGCAACGACGCGAAAGTCACCCTGCTGCATCGACACGAGAAACAGCGTCAATCCTGCGGCCCAGGCGCCACCGAAGTATCCCGGCCACAGCGAGCGGAAGTGACCGCGCCACACCGACCAGGCGCCCTCGCGGCCGTTGAACCCGATCGCTACCGCCACCAGGCCGGTATTCAGCAGGAAGTACAGCCCGGCAAAGACGGAGAGCGGAATGATGTACCGGAGAACGGCCGGCACAGGCGCGGCGAGCAACAACCCGTCGCTAAGCGCGAAATACGCCCACGACGAGATCGACATCGCCAGCGCACCGGACGAGATGTTGAAGAGATACCGCGTCGGCGTTCGCGCGCCTGGCACCAGATGCATCGAAATCACGGCAGCATCGAACGCCACGACGACCGTCCCGGCGGCGGGTCCGAACAACAACGTGGTCGTGAACGTGAAAACGTCCGAGATGGAAAAGCTGATCGGCACCGCCGGCATCCGCAGCATCAGATGACCGCTGACCACGGTCAGTACGGCCAGCGCCACCCACCGGAGATCCGGCGGCACCGCGAGGATCCGCCAGATCGATAGCGTGAGGACGAACATCCCCAGGGCGATCACCACCCAGAGATAGATCGAACCCGGTTTCGGAAGCTGTTGCCTCCACGCGCGCCCGCGAACCGCCGCTGATTCGAGCAGATTCGTCATCACGATCTTGTTAGTTGCCGGCGTGTTTCAAAATCTCACAGCGACGACCACCAACAACCACGTGTTTTTGCTCGAGAACCGCTACGTGTGCCGATTCGTTGCATGCCGGAAGATTCTCGTGTGCTGTTGCCGGTCACTGGGCCTCTACCTTGCCGTTCGCAACGTCATCGCGTGGTCGCCGCTTTCCCTCGTGCTTTCTGTGAGATAGGCGGCGCCTCACGTTCTCCCGTGTCCCCTGGCCAACGGCTTGCCTTGTCTTCGCGGTGCAAGCCCAGTGACATCTGCTGAGGGCGATTTCAATGAGAATCGCAAGGATTCGAATACTCGTGGCATTGGTGCTCGTGACCGCCGGAATGGTCGCAAGCCTGTCAGGCCGAGTGCAGGCCGTGAAGCCGGCCAAGCGCGCAGCCAAGCTCGATCTCGAGCTGCAGCGACGACTGACGACGAAGGCCGACGGCCTCGTGCGTGTCATCGTCAAACCGGCATCAGGGCGTCATGATGCTGCCGTGAGGAAGCACCGCGAGCACGGACACGCCGTCGGGAAACAATTCAAGACCGTCGGCGCCTTCGCCATGACGATCCCCGCGAACGAGCTGGAAGAACTCAAATCGGATCCAGAAGTCGCCAGCCTTTCGGTCGATGCCGTTGTCAGGTCGGACGCTGCTGTCGGGGAAGTCAACGGTGGTCTCCCAAGCCCACTGCTCGGTGCGCTTGGCCTCGATGAGAGAGACAACGATCTGCCCACGGGCAAAGGCGTCGGCATCGCCGTGATCGATTCAGGGATCGAGCGTGGCCCCGATCTCAGCGGTGCGGAGCATGACGACCAATACGAAACTTTCGACGGCGCACCGAAACGGGTTTCACCGTCTGACGGGTACGGGCATGGCACGCACGTCGCCGGCTTGATCGGTGGCTCTGGAAAAGAGTCTGAAGGGGACTTCGAAGGAACCGGCCGCGATGGAAAGCCGCACAGGTTCAAGGTTCGCGTCTACCGCGGGGTTGCTCCGAAGGCGCACATCGTCAGCCTCAAAGTCCTCGGCAGCGACGGCAGCGGCCTGACGAGTGATGTCATCGACGCGATCGAGTTCGTCATTGAGAACCGCGATCGACTCAAGATCGACATCATCAATCTGTCTCTCGGTCATCCAATCTACGAACCCCGTGAGACGGATCCGCTCGTGCAGGCGGTCGAAGCAGCGGTTCGCGCCGGCATCGTCGTGGTCACGTCAGCGGGAAACTTCGGGACAAACCCTGACACCGGTCTCCCCGGATATGCCGGCATCACGTCGCCCGGCAACGCACCGTCGGCGATCACCGTGGGTGCCGTCGACACGAAGAATACGGCGTCGCCGTTCGACGATGTCGTCGCGTCATACAGCTCGCGTGGGCCGACGTGGTACGACGCCGCGGCAAAGCCGGACGTTGTCGCACCGGGGCATCGTCTCGTCGCGGCCGCCGCCCTCGGCAGTACCCTGTACGCGGAAAGACCGAACCGGCGGGTGAGTGGCAGGGATCAGAAGCAGCGGTACTTCATGTTGAGTGGCACGAGCATGGCGGCGGCGGTGACAAGCGGCGTGGTCGCGCTGATGATCGACGCGCACCAGGAGAAGTTCAAGCAGCCGTTGACGCCGAACGCGATCAAAGCGTTGCTCGAATTCTCCGCCATCCCGCTGCCTGGCGTCGACCACCTGACACAGGGAGCCGGCAGCGTGAACGCCGACGGTGCGATCGCGCTGGCGGCTTCGGTCGATCCGTCGCTTCCCTTGGGCTCCTGGTGGCTCACGAGCCCGGTCGATCCTTCGACGACGATCGATGGAACGACCTTCACCTGGGGACAGACGGTGGTCTGGGGGGATACCGTCGTCTGGGGGAACACTGTCTACTACAGCCTCGAGTCGTGGGCGCTCACCGTCGTCTGGGGCAATACCGTGGTCTGGGGCAACACGGTTGTGTGGGGGAATCAGAACGATGTCGTCTGGGACAACCCGCAGACGTGGGCGACGACAGTCGTGTGGGGCAACACTGTTCTTCAGCTTGACGCCGACGCAAATGGCATAGTCGATTGGGACTCGGTGAGGCCGACGACCGTCGTGTGGGGAAATCTCAATCGGTACTAGCGGCAAGACTGTCGCGAATCCACTCGAGATTCATCCGGACCGTGGATGCGGCCGCGTGACCGGTACCGGACTTCAAGTACTTCTCAAAGCGCACCGCCATCCGTTCCGTGCGGAACTCGACGATGACGTCGACGAACCACGGTTTCCACGGAGCCGTCGACCGATTCGGCCCCGCATTGTGCGCGTTCACGTATTGAGCACGCCGGGCCATATACCACTGGTATATGGCACAATGGTTGTGGAGGACCCTCTGCCATGCCCCGCACCGCCAAGGTGTTTATGACCAATCGCAGCCAGGCCGTTCGTCTGCCGAAGGAGTATCAGTTCACGACGGACGAGGTGTTCATCAGGAAGCAAGGAGCGGACGTCATCCTCTCACCCCGGCCGCGAGACTGGCGGTCGTACCTCGAATCGGCACCTGTGGCATCGGATGCGTTCATGACGGAAGTTGAAGATCTCCCAGTCCAGGAGCGCGAGGACTGATGCCGCGCTTCATGCTGGACACCGACACGTGCTCCTGCATCATGAAGCGGTCCTATCCAGCTGTACTCAAACGCCTACAGGCTGTTGCCGTCACGGACGTATGTATGTCAATGATTACGAAGGCCGAGCTGCTCTACGGAGTGGAGGTGTCGCCGCGGCGCGTTCAGGATGCCGCCGCGCTCGCAGCCTTCCTGCCGTACGTAGGAGCATTGGAATTCACTGATGATGCGGCGCTGCACTACGCGGAGATCCGCGCCGATCTGAAGACGCGGGGCGCGCTCGTCGGCGCCAATGATCTGTTCATCGCCGCGCACGCGCGGGCGCTCGGGTTAGTGCTAGTTACGAACAACATGACCGAGTTCCGGCGTGTCGCCGATCTGAAGCTCGAGAACTGGACCGCTCGCAGCCCATCGCGACGACGATAAGCGCTCAACCTGAGGGACACCACAGCCATCACCGTTGCCGAGTCACTCAAGGCGAGTGGGAGCGGCTGGTCGGTGGTTTCCACCGCGGGTGCCCGTCGAAACTTATTAACGGGATGCGGCCGCTCGCCAAACAGGCGGCTGTACTCTCGATCGCGATGACCTTGCGCTACGCCCGTCTCGCGCCCGAGCACAAGGCAGCGGCCGTCGAAACTCTCCTTGCGAAAGAACGCGATGAGGCCGCCTTACCGTATCGCGTGTCAAGCCGACACAATCCGAAAACGGACGAGGGCACTTGCCTGTGCCTCGGCCAGGCTCTGATCGGGCTATTGCAGCTTGACTGGTCGATTGACGTTCGGGTTGGAACGAGACGACGACCGCCCCGTTTGAAAGCTCCAGTTCACTCCGACGCTGATCGCGCGCTCGGGTCGCGGAAGGCTCCTCCCCCATGCCGCAGTGGTGCCCGTCGCAAAGAGGCCAACCGACTCATTGAGCGCGTAGGTCACTCCGCCGCCAAAAGCGAGCACCCGGGCCCGGAGCAGCCGGTCATGATTGATCCAGTGGTCATCCGTAACTTCGCCGCCACTGGTAAGGCGAGCCTCAAACTCGGGATTCCAGATGAAATACATCCCGTTGTGCGCGTACTGGAACGTCTGGACGAACTGAATTCCAAAGCGAGGGTTGACGAAATAACCGACGGCGCTGTCGATCCCAGTTCGATTCGGACGAATGTTGACGACGTTCTGCGTAATCGCGTAGGAAATCCGAGTCTGGTAATAGAGACCGGGCGCGATGCCGTCCAGGAATCCGCCGATCGCAGATCCGACGAGCAGCATCCGCACGTCGCGACCGGGGGATGCCTGCGAGATTGCCTCATAGCGGTGGCTTGGAATGACGACTTCCACGAACGGCGCTACAGCAAAACGGGGCGACTGCACGGCGCCGTATCGAACGCCGAAGTAGAAATCCTGAAATGCACTATGGTACGTGCCGTCGTCGTAATCGGAGTGCGGCAACGACCCCTGGTACCGCGTCATCATGAATGGCAACGATGCGTGCACCGCGATCCTGTCCGTCAGACCATACTCCACATGCCAGATCAGCGCCTGTGTGTCCCAGCGCTCTCCTTCTCCCTTGGCGCCAGTGCTGTCCGTTTGAGGCCTTGAGAGCACTGATTGAAACGAGGCGCTGACCGTGCCGTCACCTGCTGCGGGGATGAAGGCCTGGCCTGCAGACGGCTGTGCAGGAAGCACGAGCAGCGCGGCTACCGCCAGAAGTCGACCAAATAGTCGGCGAGTCACGATCACTGCCGCCGCGCCGCCGCTTTCTCTCGTTTCAGTTTGAGTTCCATCGCCTCGTCGACGGCATGGCAGTAGTGCCCTGGGCGGCCTGGCACTTCGACGACGACGGAGAAGTCCTTCCAGGCTTTCTCGCGATCCGCTTTGGACTGTTGCTTCGAGATCGGCTGTGCACCCGGTGCGACCAAGTAAATCGCAGGAAGTAACACAGCATTGCGCGCTGCGAGCCCTTGGGCCCGTTCGAGTTCTGGCGCGTGGGTCACGTTTGCGAGAACGACATCGAACGTCCCGCCGCGCAAGGCGCTTTCCAAATCCGCGGGCGACGTCACGGCGCGCACGGCATGGCCAGCCTCGCGCAGTGCCGATTCGAGTTTTGGATCCGTCAGCGCCAGGCCGGTTGCGCTCTCCGGAAGGTACAGAAGCACGGAAGCCGCCCGCGGCGTGTGTTTCGCCTGAAAACGAACCCCGCGACCGAGCATCAGCAGCTTGTCGCCACATGCATGGAGGGGAGCTGCCCCTTGGCCCACGGCTGTGCCGAGTACCGTGACGAGAACTAGAAGCCGTCGCATAGCCTATCCTCCGACTGAAGCCTTTGCCGATAATGAACACGTTCCCGACCCCGCCCAGCCCGCCTGAAACACCTATCCCTGTACTTGTACGCGGAATTCGGCCTCAAAAGGGGCCACGGGTTGCAGCGCTGGCGGCCCACTCTTATGCTGTTGGCGTTTCGGCCCGCGGCTCAGTCACCCCGTGAGACCCTCTAGGGTATCCATGAACAGGCCAGCCTCAGACCGCTGGGAGCGCGTCAAGAGCGTGTTTGCTGAGGCGATTGAGCGTCCAGCATCCGAGCGAACGTCATTCGTGGCGGCGGCGTGCGCCGACGACGAATGGCTCAGGCGTGAGGTGGAATCGCTGCTGGACAGCGATCGACGTGCCGAGAGCTTCATCGAAACGCCGGCGGCCGCTCTTTTACGTCAATCAGCACCGGTCGAATCGGACCAATCGGAACTGCCGGCGGGTACTTTCCTGGGCCCCTACGAGATTCTCGGTTTCTTGGGGGCGGGCGGCATGAGCCGTGTCTACCGGGCGCGCGATACGCGCCTGGGTCGTATCGTGGCGATTAAAGTGGTTGGCGGCACAGGTGCGGATTCCCGCGCCGAGCGGCGGCTTGTGCGTGAAGCGCGTTACGCCTCGAGCCTCGCTCATCCCTCCATCTGTACGATCCACGAAGTGGACGAGGCGGAAGGCCGGCCGTTCATCGTGATGGAGCACGTCGAAGGACGAACGCTCCGCGCAATCATAAAGGAAGGGCCGTTGGGGCTGCCGGATCTGCTGCGTTTCGGGCGTCAGATTGCTGACGCACTCGAGCACGCCCATCAGCGGGGGGTGATCCACCGCGATCTGAAGAGCGCCAACGTCGTCATCGCCTCCAACGGGCCCGCTAAGGTCCTGGATTTCGGACTTTCCAGACGGCTACCGGAAGCGGGTGCGGGTGACACATCCATGTCATCGGCGATGGAGATGACAACCTTTGGCGGTACTTTGAGCCATATGGCGCCGGAGGTACTTCGCGGACACCAGCCTGATCCCAGAGGCGACATTTGGGCACTTGGAGTCCTCCTGTCCGAGATGGCTTCAGGCGATTTGCCATTCAAGGGAGAAACGCCATTTGAAACCAGCAGCGCCATACTTCACGCCGATCCGGCTCCGCTACCCTCGCACGTGCCTCTGGCCCTCCGCCTCGTAATTCAGCGCTGTCTCACGAAGGATTCCAGCCGCCGATACCAGAGTGCAGCGGATGTAAGCACTGCGTTAGCCGCCGTTGAGCGTCGGAAACTACTCCAACTGACTACACGCCTTTTGGCAGCGCGACACGGCCGTCGAGTCGCGATCTGGGTGTTAGCCGCGATCGCCGCCACCGCCGGCATGTTGGCTATGAGCCGGCTCCAACGGCCGGCCCCACCAGCCGGTGCTCAGATACGAACGCTGGCCGTTCTGCCGTTGACGAATCCGTCGAACGATTCAGCGGAGGACTACTTCGCTGACGGCGTCACGGAGGCCCTGATCGGAGCGATGGGAAACATCGATGGGGTCCGCGTGCTGTCGCGAACGACCGTCATGAAATACCGAGCCTCGAGTAAACGGCCGGAAGAAGTTGGCCGCGAACTCAAAGCGGATGCGGTTCTGGATGGCTCGATCGAGCGCACAGGCGAGCGGCTTCGCCTGCGCGCGCGCCTCATAACGGCGGCGTCGGGAGAGGTCCTCTGGTCTGCCACGTACGATCGCAGCATCAGGGAAACACTCGCGGTTGCCAACGACGTCGTGCGAACAGTGGCTTCATCAGGCGAGATGCGTCTGACGAGCGGGGCACGGGAGAGACTGTCGGCCACGCGAGCAGTAGGGACGGATGTGTACGAAGCGTACTTGCAGGGGCGGTATTACTGGAATCAGCGCACCGAGCCGTCGCTCAAAACTGCGATTGCACATTTCGAGAAAGCGATTGCTCTCGATCCCACGTACGCTCCACCTTATGCGGCCGTCGCCGACTGCTACAACCAGCTCGCGACTCTCAATCTGGGTACTGGTTCGCCGCAGGAGTGGCGACCGCGGGCAGCGGCCGCGGCCATTAAAGCATTGCAGATCGATCCTGAGCTGCCCGAAGCACATGCCACGCTCGGATACGTTCGCCATTACGACTGGCAATGGAGCGAGGCGGAGAAGGAATTCAGGCGCGCGATAGAGCTGAATCCAAGCTACGCGCTGGCGCATGTCTGGTACGCGAATCTCCTAGCATCCCGGCGTCGCTTTGAAGAGGCAATGCGTGAGGTCCTACTGGCGCGCGATCTCGATCCGCTGTCACTCATCGTCAATACCAACGTTGGGTGGGTGCTCAACATGGCCAGACGATATGACGAGGCGATCGTGGTATTCCAACGAACGCTCGAGCTCGATCCCACGTACATCCAAGCGCATCGACGTCTCGCAGGCGCCTACGCTGGCTCACGTCGATTCGACGAAGCCATTGCCGAAATGCTGACGGTCGTTCGACTCACTCGAAGCAATCCGTCGAGTCTCGGTAGCCTAGGGCAAGTCTACGCAAAGGCCGGTAGGACCGCTGAGGCTCGTCAGATTCTCAACGATCTGTTGACGCTCGCCAGAACGCGTTATGTATCACCCGGTGTGCTTGCGAGCCTGTATATCGAGCTCGGTGACTACGACGCCGCATTTCCCTGGTTGGAGGCGGCCTATCGCGAACGGTCGAATTACATGGTCTACCTCCTGGTCGACGACGCGCACGATTCCATACGCTCCGATCCGCGGTTCAAGGATCTGCTCCGACGTGTTGGACTCGAGTGAACTGTGGTGAAGTCGTCCGGGAGCAGTCGACCTGATGCGGTTACACAGATACTCGCCGAGTGGAGTCGTGGCGACAAGGCGGCGCTGCATCGTCTGGTGCCTCTGATTTATCCAGAATTGCGGCGCATCGCGGGACACCAGCTGAGGCGCGAGCGGTCGGATCACACCCTTCAGCCGACCGCACTCGTTCACGAAGTCTTTCTGCAGCTCGTCGATCAGCGACACGCAACCTGGGAGAGTCGGGCACAGTTCTTTGCTGTCGCGGCGCAGCTGATGCGACGAATTCTGGTAGACCACGCGCGGAGCCGTGGGGCCCTGAAGCGCGGCGGTGCGATAACGAGGGTTGCACTGGACCTTCAAGCGGTTGACGCGTCGACCGACCCGGTCGCAGCTGAAGTGCTGGCCGTGGATCAGGCGCTCGAGCGACTCGCCGAACGGGATCCCGATCAAGCACGCATCGTAGAACTGCGATTCTTTGGGGGATTGAGCGTCGAAGAAACAGCGCACGTGATGCAGCGGTCCGCGCGAACAGTCAAGCGGGAGTGGCGCATAGCGAAGGCGTGGCTTTTCCGAGAACTACAGGGCGGCACACGACCACAGTAACCAAAGCATTGCGTCGTCTCTCAGAGTCACCAACCTCAAGCAGTTCCGCTATCTGAGCCCCTGTGCGATGTAAAGCTCTCCTCCAAACGTCCAATAGGTGTACGCGTAGCTCTTTCCGTCGGGCGTGATCCGCACCTGTCCGGGATCGGAACCAATGTCGATCAGGACAGCCGGATCGGGAGGCACGAGTTCCTTCCAGAATTCGCGAGCCCCGGTCGAGACGTTCAAACGATGGATCCGAAGGGTGAGATTCCCCGCCTCACGGACGAACAGGAATCGCCCGTCAGCGCTCCACTGGAGCAAGACATCGCCGTCGACATAACCACGCAACGGCTGCGGATCCGATGCACCGCCAATTGCGTAGAGGTAGTACTCACCGTACCGGTCGACCGTCGCCAACGTCTGTCCGTCAGGCGAGAGCAGGAGTCCTACGAAGCCGTCGCGCGTAACCGGCCTCGGGTCGCCGCCATCGACGTCCTGGACGTAGGTTCGACGCGAGTCGGAGGCGTCGCGGCCGGCGACATAGATGCGGCGAAGGTCGGGGGACCACGCTGCCCAGTCGAGGTATTCGGCAATCTGCCCACGCGGTAACGACCTGACGTCGCCGGTGCGAGTTGGCAACAGTACCAACTGTGTGGACGCGTCGTCCTGGACCGCAAGCGCCCACTGGCCGTCGCGCGACAGGGTCAGCGGCCTGCCTTCGCCGAGGCGAATCGCGTCGCTACCGTCCGTCCCTCGAATGAACACCGTCGGCTTGCCGGCGACTCCTTCTCCCCACTCGTCGAACAACAGCATCTTTCCATCCGGCGAGAGGTCGGCGACCGTCGAGTAGTCAAACCACGAGAACTCACGTTCCTTTGCGCCGCCCGCGCCCAGGGATACGATGCCGCCGCGCGTTGTGCCGCGTGTCAACAGCACGTGCTGACCGTCTGAAGAGATGTCGTGCAGCTTGAGCGTTCCGGGAGAGGAGAACACCAGGCGCTCGCGTCCGTCCAGCGTCACCGCATGGAGCGCAGAGCTGCCACCCTTTCCGGTGCGCGAGCCCGTGAACCAAATCTCGTTGCCAGTGCCCGACCACGCGAGCCCCTGCAGCGCTTTCCATCCGGATGAGAGCGTCACCTTTTTGCCGCCGGGATCTAGGATGGCCACCGAACCCCCGATGTCCCCGAGCCGCGGGTGGTCCAGGAATGCAATGCGCTCGCCCTTCGGCGCCATACGCGCATAGGTGATCCAGCCAGAAGGCTCGTACAAAACCTTCCCGATGGGGTGCTCGAGTCGATACCTCCCCCCGCGAACGACACCACGACGAGGCTTTGCCCATCCGGACTCCAGTCGGCGCCGTGAACATCCTTTACGAGCTCGCGTGGCACACCGCCGGTGATTGGCACTTGCGCGAGCGTGCCAATGCACTCGCCCCAGTTCAATCGGCATCCGAGAGCCACCGCCAGGTCGCCTTTCGGCGAGACAGAGAAGATGCCCCCCTGTGGAACGCCTATGGCGCCCGACTGCACGCTTTCAGGCCGAATGACGTACGCGTCCTGCGGCATACCGATCCATGCGGCGCTGTAGACGGTTGTCAGACCGTCGCGGGCGAGTCTGGCACCGCGGAGAGAGCCGTGCCGAAACGTCAACTGGCGAAACGTCGGCTGAGCGACTTGCGCATCACCGCGAAACATCAGGGCAACAGCCGCGATTGCCAGCGACGCCACGGCGACGGCCGCGGCTAGCTGAAACAATCGGCTTCTTACGATCGCCTGGTTCGTGAGGCCGACGCCACCAATGTCGCCGGTTTGTGCGGCGGGCGCGCTCAGCTCGTCCAGCTCGAGACGAGCATCGCCGATATCGCGGAGTCTCCGGGTCGACTCCTTCCGAAGACACCGACGCAACAGGTCGCGAATCCGAGGAGGAGACGACGCCGGCAGCGCATCCCAATCGACCTCGCGCTCCAGGACACGCGCGAACGTGTCCGAGATGGTCTCGCCTCCAAACGCCGTGCGACCCGTCAGCATCTCGAACAGCACGCACCCGAACGACCAGATGTCGGTCCGCTTGTCGAGCGGGCGTCCCCGGGCTTGTTCGGGGCTCATATACGCAGGCGTTCCCAGGATTGCACGCTCTCCCAAGGCAGTCGCCGTCAGCGTGGGGCTCGCTGCAAAGGGGGCCGCCGCAGCACCGTCCCACACCTTGGCGAGGCCGAAGTCGAGGACTTTGACCACACCGGTGCCAGTAACCTTGATGTTGGCGGGCTTGAGATCCCTGTGAATGATCCCTTTGTCGTGTGCCGCCTCGAGCGCATCAGCGATCTGCCGCGCCAGACCGACCGCGTCGGCGAGTGCCATCGGTCCGCGCGCGACGAGGTCCGCGATTGTCGGTCCGTCGACAAGTTCCAGCACGAGCGCGTGCCGGCCCTGTGATTCCTCGAATCCGTAGATTGCCGCGATGTTCGGATGATTCAGTGCCGCAAGCATCTGAGCTTCGCGCTTCAATCGTGCGATCTGATCCGAATCCAGTTCGACAACTTCCGGCAGCACTTTCAGCGCAACGTCACGATTCAGCCTGGTGTCTCGAGCACGGTACACCTGACCCATGGCGCCGGCGCCAATGAGCGTGACGACCTCATATGGCCCTATGCGATATCCGGGTTTGAGAGCCGTTTGAAGGGGAGTTTCGTCGCCTGCAGGATCGCTCGAGGCGGCGGCTATTACCGCGGCGCCGGCCAGCGGTAAGCGATCGAGCACGCTGCGGCCCGCCGCGTCGGACGCGAGAAGCGCCTCGACTTCACGTCGCAGTTCGTCGTCGTCGCCCGCCGCAGCGGCAACAAACGCCGCGCGTTCGGACGGCGGCCGTTCAACAGCGGCCTGGAACAGCGCCTTCGTTCGTTGCCACCGTTGGTCGGTCATGGGTGCGAGTCAAGGCCAAGCTCACGACCCAGCCAGGCTTTCGCGGTGCGCCATTCACGCTTTGCGGTCGATGGCGACACGTCGAGCACACACGCGGCCTCTTCGATCGTCAATCCGCCGAAGGCGCGGAGCTCCACCATTCGCGCTAGGTCCGCATCCATGCCGGCGAGGCGATCGAGGGCTTGATCGAGTGCAAGGACCGCGATCCCATCCGGTGCCGGTACTTCCATCGCTTCATCAAATCGAGACACGAGGGAGTCCGTCGCCTCGCTTGCTCGCGTTGTGGCTCCGGGCGTGATCAACGAGGATCCGGCGCATGACCTGTGCTGCCACTCCGAAAAAATGAGCCCGACTCCGCCAATCGACGTTGCGCTGGTCGATCAGTCGCAGATACACCTCGTGAACCAGGGCGGTGGCTTGAAGGGTGTGGCCGACGCGCTCGCCGCGCAGCCGACGGGTCGCTATCCGGCGCAGCTCCTCGTAGACCAGTGGCAGCAACCGATTGAGCGCGCTCTGGTTGCCGCGACTCCAGTCTCCTAGGAGCGCCGTAACATCGCTGGACGAGGCCATGGGTCGATGAGCGGGTTTGTGGCTCACAGAATAGGGCGCCCCGAGTTCAATCGCAAGAATTCCACGGGTTGGCCCAGTCGCCTGGCGTTTTACGCGATCTCCATTGAAAGCCGGGCACGCACCCACGTCCCGGCAGAAAACGGAGTCAGTCATGTCCGGAGTCACGAGAATCGTCGCCACGGCAGCCTGTCTGGCGATCCTGACGCTTGTCGGGCGAGGCGCCGAGCGGACGCTCGTCTTCAGCTCAATCGACTTTCCAGGCGCCACCCTGACGAACGCCCAGGGAATCAACGCAGGCGGGGAGATTGTCGGCATTTACAACGACGCGGCGACGCCAAGCAGGACCCACGGATTCCTCCTGAGCGGCGGTCACTACCAATCGATCGATTTCCCGGGCGCGCGCGCGACTACAGCTCGCGGCATTGGACCCGGCGGCGACATCGTCGGCAGCTATCAGAACCAGAACGAATCGGGTGGCGTACCGGCGCACGGTTTCCGGCTGAACAACCGCGGCGAGTTCTTCCGGGTGGATTACCCTGATCACCTCAACACGATCGCCCAGCGCATCCTCGCTGACGGCACGATCCTTGGCTGCTATCACGACAACGACACGATGAATTCGATGCACGGGATGACTCTGTCTCCCCGCTTCGGGTTCGACGCGATCCCGGAGGGCATGTCGATGCACAACGGCGCGACTCCGGACGGCCGCCTGATTGTCGGGCTCTTCACCGACATGGACGGGCGGGGCAAGGGTTACTTTGTCAATCGCGGCCGATTCGAGCCGTTCGAGGTGCCCGGCGCCACGTCCACGGCAGGGTGGGACATCAATCAAGCTGGTATTGCGGTCGGGGTTTATCGAGACAGCGCCGGCAGGATCCATGGCTTCCAGTTCGACGGCACGGAGTTCGTCACGATCGATTTCCCTGGAGCCAGTGCCACTCGCGTATTCGGCATCAACGCCGGCGGCGATATGGTCGGCAATTATGTGGATGCTTCAGGCAGGACCCATGGCTTCATCGCTCAGTGGGGGCCAGCACAGTAGTGATGGGAGCCGCTACCTGAGGCGAGTCAGGCGACTTCGGCTATACACTTCAAACACTTTCGCTGGTTCGGCGATCTCAAAGATCTCCTCGAGCTGGTCGCCCCCTGAAAACACGTACGTTTCACGCGCGCGAAAACCGACAGGAATATTTCTCGATCGACTCCGAGACAAGAACCACGCGCTCGACCGTGCTCGCCGGGTCGAGCGCGTACGGATTCAAGAAGCCTTCGATATGGAACTGCTCTTGCGGCGGGTAGGTACTTCGGTTTCGAACCTGGATGAATTTCGACCCGAGCACGCGCTCGTATTGCCGTTCGACCTGCCCCTTGCGTCAAAGACCGGTCGCGAGCCCCTTCAGCGTTGAGCCCACCACGATTGTGAGCATCATCGGGTGCGCCTCCGGCGAGAACCAGGCCGAAGCGCCATCAAGAAATCCGAGAATCGCCCCGACCGTCAATCCAAGAACGGGTTTGCTCATCGGCGGATCACTCCTCGCAAATCCCTATTACGCGCTGCGGCCGAAGTCTGTACGGCGATAACGGGCCTCAATGGACGCGCTCGGCATTCCGGCCGGAGTCGTCGTCGTCAACGGCGTGTGAGCGCGCGATCCAATTCTTCGAGCCGCTGATTGATTTCCGCCCAGCGCGCCTGCTCGCTCGCGATCTGCGACGCGGCATCGGCCTCTTCGGTCTGAAGCCGCTGGATTTCAGCCGTCGCACGCGCCAACTGCTGCTTGTGGTCCGCCATCAAGGCCTGAAGCTGTGATCGGCGTTGAGCTTCAGGGCTGTCTTCCAACTCTCGCTGACCATTTCGCAGACGGTCCTGCAGCTCGCCGGTCTGCTTGTGCGCCGCGCCGAGCGCGTCACGCAGGCCGTCCGCTCGGCGGACGAGCGTGTTGATACGCTGCTCATGAAGCTGCAGCCGCCCCATCGCGAGCTGAATGCTCGGACCCACGGACGCCATCTGCTCTATGGCGCTGCGCAAACCGCGGACTTCGACGAGCAGCGCCCCCAGGGTGTCTTGGTTCGGCTGCTGCGGCGTCTGCCCTCCAGCCGTCGTCCCGAGGATGATCAGCACGGTCACGGCGGCCGGAATCATCCATGAGCGGGAGATTACTCTTGGCATCACGTGCTCCTTTTCCGAGTTCGAGTTCCGTTCGAACGTAGTCTTCTCAGGCGCCGCTTCAGAGTCTCAGTCCTTGCCGCGTTCCACAGGCCGGCCGGCGTCCTTCCACTTGTCAAATCCTCCAAGGAGTGCCTTGGCGTCTCTGATTCCGAGTCTTCGCAGCGTGAGCGCCGCACGGGCGCTCGTTTCCTCGGCTTTTCAACTGCAGTACGTGACCACAGGTTTGCCGAGTGCGCGCAGTTGTTCGACACCGCGCTCCACTGAGGAGAGCGGAATCCAGATCGCGGCAGGAATATGACCCGCAACGAAGCTGTCCTCGTCACGAACGTCCACGACAGTCACCGTACCCGTTGAGGCCAGTGCGACCAACTGCTCGATCGGAATTCGAAGAGACGAATCCTTCAGCTCCGCTTCACTCGCTTCTCGAGCAGACGCGGCGCCAGTCGTCGTGGCGGTCGGCATATCGCCCCGGCTCAGGGTAATCAGCCATTCGATATCGCCGTCACGCCGTGTAAAGGGATCCTTGAGGGCGAGGACTGAGAAACCAGCCGCGCGTGCGTCCTGCAGCACGTACGGGATCAATCTCATGATTCTTTGCTTCATCGGCGCGCGGTCGTCCTCGCCTCGAGGATGTCACGGGTTCGACGATGACGAGTCGGCCATCAGGTTTCAACGCACGGCGCAGTGCCGCGAGTATCAACTGATGTTGGTCCATCTCGTGGTAGGCATTCACGATGAGTGCGGCATCCAACGTTGCGTCGGGCAGTTTCGGATCATCGGATGCGCCCTTGACGATCGTGACGTTTTCGATACCGTCCTCCTGCAAACGCTTGCGGAGCCGCGCTATCGCACCGTCGTCGATATCGACGGCGAACACGCGTCCATTAGGTCCAACAGACCGGGCCAACCGACTGGTGAAGAATCCGTCGCCTGCTCCGATGTCGGCGACGCTCGCACCAGGCCGGACGCCCATCTCGGCGAAAATTACGTCAACGTTCTGCCATTGCTCGCGGCGACGTTCCTGGGCCGCTCGATCTTGGGCAAACACGGAAGTCGCAGAGACCAGGCACGTAAGACAGACCCATTGAAGCGCTGACAAGGCACCGAAGCGTGATCGCATAGGCCTCCTTGGGACGGGAGCAACACCAGATCAGGAGCGAATCGAACGTCGCGACATCGGAAACGTCATCTGTCGGTGCGCGTGTACACGTCGACCGACCACATCCATGTCTCCTGTCGAGTGGAAAGCTCGAAGCCGGCCGACCGAATGAGCGTTTCCATCAGCGCCGCTGGATGTACGAAGGTGCGGAATGGATTGTTCGTCAGACTACGCTTCGCGTTTTCCAGCATGACGCCGAATCGCACGTACCAAATATCGCGTGGATAGGACAGTGCAAGAGACCGTTCCGCGTGGTGGAGTGCCGCGTTCAGCAGCGCTTCATACGACGGGTAGCAGCACACGACGCGGTCGAGCGTGACCACTGTTGCCGCAGGCAGCTCCGGCGCAACGGACACAAAGTCGGCATGGACAAAACGCACCGCGTCTGCGCGGCCCAGACGTTGTGCCTCTTGGCGCGCGACGCCGTTGTACGCCGACGATGCATCGACCGCGACGGCTCGGTTGACGCCGCGCTCAAGTAGACCAAACGTCAGCGAGCCGATTCCGGATCCGATATCGAGCAGCGTTCCGCTCAAGGTTCCTGCGTGGGCGAGGCCTTCTTGGAGCAAGCGCGTCGTGGGCCCTGGACCCTTGGTGCGATAGCGCTTCAGTTCTTCGGCCGCCTTCTTTTCGTTGAACTGTTGATCCGCGGCGCATTCGAATGCTGAGCAACAGGATGACATCGGCCTACCTCACCGCGCACCGATTCGCACCGGCTTCGAGATCGGTGGGATCGATGTCTCGAACGTCACCTGACTCGTTCAGCTCGACGATGCGGACGAAGTTGGGCGGCGTCGGCGGGAGATTCGAAGTGACCCGCTCCACGAATCCTGATTCGGACGCGAGCCACGCAGACAACCAGCCGGCTACGTCGGCGAGTGATGCGGCGATCGGCTGACCGTCGAACGCGATTGGCTCGCTCGCGTGTGCTGGCAAGACCAGCGTAGTGGGTGGCAGCCCTCGCAAGCGAAGGAGCGAGTGGAACAAGGCGCGGGCCCGTTCGCGCGCTGCTTCCGCGTTCGCGTGGAGATCCGGACGTCCCACGCCGTTGGTGAACAGGGTGTCACCGGAGAAGACGGCCGAGCCATCGTTCAGGACGAATGACGTACTCTCCCCAGTGTGTCCCGGTGTGTGTGTGGCGGCGAGGATCGCACTCCCGATTTGGATGTGATCGCCCTCGGCGACTGCCGTGAAGGGAAACTTGGCTCGCTGTTGCACCGGCAGGAGGAGCGCGGCACTGGACTGCGTGGCGAGTTCCCTGGCGCGCGACAGATGGTCCGCGTGTATATGAGTGTCGAGAACGTATCGGATCGTCCAGCGACGTCGGTGCGCCAAATCGACGTAGATGTCGGCCGGCAACGACGGATCGATCACCGCCGCCTCGCCACTGGAGCCGACGAGATACGACAAGCACCCCTTGCCAGTCCGACGGACCTGTATGACTCGAACCGTCGAATCCACGAGCGGTATGTCGGCCGTGTTCCACGCGAGACTCCACGCCTTCATGCCGCCGACGAGAGAGCGCGCATCGAATCCTCGATCGGTGAGTATCGCTGCAGCCGTCTGGCTTATACGACCCGCATTGCACACCGTGACGACGGGGCGGTCGTGCGGGAGTCTCGCGTCAGCCAAGGCACCTGGCTGTCCCGATCGCAAGGCCTCATATGCGTTGATGTGCAGGCTGCCAGGAATGGCCCATTGGGCACGATCCTCGTCGCCGCGCACGTCGAGCACGGTGACAGGTTGGTGTGACTCGAGCCAGTCACGCAATGTGTTCGTCTCGATCGCCTTGCTCATTTCGACCTCCGAAGAGCAACTGCCTGAGGTGCCGCGGAATCCGACGTCGCGCCCCCGCCTCAAAGTGGCGCAGCGTCAGTCGCGATCCGAACGCGAGGCAGCGTCTCGCTCATCTGCGCCCACGCCAGTAGTCCGGACAAGGCCGTCAGGATTCCTGCTACGTGTACCGCCCAAACCAGGCCGAATATGCCGGCAACGATACCGGCCATCAGTGCGCCAACCGCGTAGCCGAGATCCCGCCAGAAGCGATAGACGCCAACCGATGTGGCGCGCCATGCGGGGTGAGCGACATCGCCGACGGCCGCGAGCAGAGCGGGGTACACCATCGCAGTGCCAAGGCCCAGCAGGACCGAGCCCGCCAGACCGGCGAGTAGTGGAGCGGCAAGTCCCAGCCCGATGACTGCGTGTCCAGCTGCCTGAACGAGCATGCCCCCAACAATCAGAGGCTTCCGTCCAATGCGATCGGCCAAGGATCCTGTGACGATTTGACCGGCACCCCAAATAACAGGGTAGACAGCCTTGATCAGGCCGACTCCCTCCAAGCTCACACCGTTT
>Ga0209382_10003134_pt1 | contig 23154 bp, 17 predicted proteins | sample SoiMetdeltSBSDD5_FD_187599 | JGI IMG/M metagenome (GOLD analysis project Ga0209382, IMG submission 187599) | Bulk soil microbial communities from a Populus tree surrounding site in Tennessee, USA - Soil MetaG P. deltoides SBSDD5 (SPAdes) (version 2) | ecosystem: Environmental > Terrestrial >...
ATCGCCGGCGTGACGGCGCCGCCCGGCAAGCGCATGGGCCACGCCGGGGCGATCATCTCGGGCGGCAAGGGCACCGCGCAGGAAAAACTCGCCGTGATGGAGTCCTGCGGCATCAAGGTGACCAGGAACCCGGCGGAGATGGGCCGGCTGCTGAAGTCGGTCCTCAAGTAGGTGCTGCGCCGGCGGCTCGCGGACGCCCTGATCGCGAGCGGCGGGCGCGCGGAGCGCGGCGGCCGCCTGGCAGGGGCCTGCCGCCGCTACCGCATGGCGGCGGCGCTCGCCCCCGGCTACCCGCCGGCGCTGCTCAACCTCGGCGCCGCGCTGGAGGCGGCGGGTGACACCAGCGCCGCGACGCGGGCCTACGAAGCGCTGCTCGCCGTGCGGGCGGCGGATCCCTATGCCAATTACAACCTCGGCCGCCTGCGCCACACCGCCGGCGCGCAGGAGGAAGCCGAGCGGCTCCTGCGCGCCGCGCTGCTGGCCAAGCCCGATTTCGCGGACGCGCGGGTGGTGCTGGCAAACGTGCAGGATGCGCGCGGCGATCTGGCCGCGGCGACGGCGAGCCTGGAGGCCGCGCTCGCCCTGCGCCCGGCCTCGGGCGGCGCCTGGTACAACTACGGCGAGCTGCTGTGGAAGCAGAGCCGCTACGACGAAGCCGAAGCCGCCCTGCGGCGCGCGCTCGAGATCGAGCCGGAGTTGGTTCCCGCCTGGTACCTGCTCGGCAACATGCTGCGCGGCACTTCCCGCCTCGACGAGGCGCTGGCGGCCTTCGCGGCCGCGCGCCGCCTGGAGCCGCTGCGCTTCGACCTGGAATCGATGGAACTGCTGGTGCTGACGCTGCGCGACGCGCTGTCGGCCGAAGAAGTGTACGAGCGGCATCGCGCCTTCGGCGCACGCCTGGAGGCGGCGGTGCCGGCGCACGCCGGGCCCTATGCCGGGTCGCGCGAGCCCGGTCGGCGCCTGCGCATCGGCTACGTCTCCAGCGATTTCTATCGCCACCCGGTGGCGTGGTTCCTGCTGCCGCTGCTGGAGCGGCACGACCGGGCGGGGTTCGAGGCTATCCTCTACAGCACCGGCGACAAGGTGGACGAGGTCACCGGGCAGGTGAAGGCGGCCGCGGATGGCTGGCGCGACGCGCGGGCCATGAGCGACGAGGCGCTGGCGCAGGCGATCGAGCGCGACGCGATCGACGTGCTGGTCGATCTCACCGGGCACGCGGGCGCCCTGCGGCTCGGGGTGTTCGCGCGCCGGCCGGCCCCGGTGCAGTTCACCTGGCTCGGCTACCTGCACAGCACCGGCCTGACGCGCATCGACTACCGCCTCACCGACGCGCGCGCCGACCCGCCCGGAGCGAGCGAGCGCCTGCACACCGAATCGCTGCTGCGGCTGCCGCATTGCCTGTGGTGCTACCGCCCGCTGCATGCGGCGGCGCATGCCGCCGAGGCGCCCTGGCGGCGCAACGGCTTCGTCACCTTCGGCTCGTTCAACCACGCGCCCAAGCTCACCGCCTCGTCGCGGCGCATCTGGGCCGAGATCCTGCGGCAACTGCCGCAGGCGCGCCTGCGGCTGGTCGGGGTGCCCGACGGACGCGCACGCGCGGACCTGCTGCGGGACTTCGCCGCCGCCGGCGTGCCGGCGGCGCGGCTCACGATCCTGCCGCGCGTGTCCTTCGGCGAGTACCTGGAGCAGTTCGACGCCGTGGACATCGCCCTGGACAGCATGCCGTATGGCGGCGGCACCACCACTTTCGACACGCTGTGGATGGGGGTCCCGGTGCTGACGCTGGCGGGCGACCGCCCCGCCTCGCGCAGCGCTGCCAGCATCCTGGGCGCGCTCGGCCTGCAGGACTGGGTCGCCGCCACTCCCGCGGAATACCTGCGACTCGCGCTCGCGCACGCTGGCGCGACCGGGCGCCTGGAGGAATTGCGCGGCACCCTGCGCCAGCGGCTGCGCGCCTCCCCGCTGATGGACGAGGCGCGTTTCGCGCGCGACGTGGAAGCCGCCTACCGGCAGGCGTGGCGCGCCTGGTGCGGCGCGCGCATCACGTAGAATGGCGCCTGCATCACGCCAGCGAGGCGCTCATGTTGGGTGACTGGTTCAATACCAAGGAAGTCGACGCGGTGGCCGACGAGATCGTCGCCGACCTGGTGAAGCGGCTGCCGCCGTCGCCGGGGCCGCACACGCGCAAGACCGCCGACCGGCTGCGCAAGACCCACGACGTGATCTTCGCGCGGCTCGACCAGTTCGCACGCTCGCGCAAGCTCAACATCTACAAGAAGGCCCGCCTCGGCAACCGCGTGCGCTGGGCGCTGCGCGAGGCAGGCTATGCGCCCGAGTTCACCGCCGCGCTCAGCTACGAGCTGGTGACGGTCGCCACCCTGGCCGCGCGCCAACCCGGCAAGACGGGCGGCTGAAGCGGCGCATGCTGGGTCGGCTGTTCGGCTGGAAGCCGCGGCCCGCGCCGGCCTCCGGGGCGGCCGAGGCCCTGGCGCAGGCCCATGCGCTGCACCAGGCCGGGAAGCTGGAGGAGGCGCGCGCAGGCTACGCCTCCGTGCTGGCGCGCGAGCCGCGCAATTTCACCGCGCTGCAGCTGCTCGGCGTGCTCGCATTGCAGGCCGCCCGGCCGGCGGAGGCCGTCGAGCACTTCTCCCTGGCGCTGCAGGTCGATCCCGCCAGCGCGGCCGCGCACAACAATCTCGGCGAGGCCAGGCGCCGGACCGGGCGGCTGGAGGAAGCCGAAGCCTGCTTCCGCGAAGCCGTCTCGCGGGATCCCGCATATGCCGACGCGCACTTCAACCTGGCCGCACTGTTGCGGCGCCTTGGGCGCCGCGAGGAGGCCGCGGCGTCCTATCGCAGCGCCATCGCCGCCAGGCCGGCGTTCGCGGAAGCGCAGCTGCGCCTGGGCGAAACGCTGAATGCGCTCGGGCGCCCGGACCAGGCGATCGAGGCGCTGCGCGCGGCGCTCGCCCTGGACGCGGACATGGCGGAGGCGCACAGCAGCCTCGGCGTCGCCCTGAGCGACGCGGGCAGGCTCGACGAGGCGCTGGTCGAGTGCCAGCGCGCGGTCGCCCTCAAGCCCGGGCTCGCCGTCGCGCATTTCAATGCGGGCAACGTGCTGCGCGAAAAGGGCTTCCTCGACGAGGCGATCGCGGCCTACCGCGCCGCCATCGAGCGCGATGCGCAAATCGTCGAGGCCTACAACAATCTCGGCAATCTCCTCAAGCACCAGGGCAAGGCGGCCGAGGCGATGCAATGCTACGAGCAGGCAGTCGCGCTGTCGCCCGCGTTCGCGGAAGCCCGCCTCAACGCCGCGAAACTGCTGCGCGAGAGCGGTCGGCACGGCGATGCCGTCGCGGCCTACCGCGCGCTGCTCGAGGGGCGCCCGGATCTGGCGGAGGCGCATTTCGACCTGGGCAATGCGCTGAAGGCGATGGGCGACAAGTCCGGCGCGCTCGCCTGCTACCGCAAGGCGCTGGAAATCGATCCGGGCCACGCCGAGGCGCGCTGGGCCTACGCCATGTCCCAGCTGCCGCTGGTGGCCGCCGACGAAGCGGAGCCGGTGCGCAGCCGGGCCGAGTTCGCCGCGGAACTCGAGGCGCTCGCGCGCTGGTGCGAGGGCCGGGGCGCCGAGAAGACGGCGCGCGCCGTGGGCACGCAGCAGCCGTTCTACCTCGCCTACCAGGAGGACGACCACCGCGATCTGCTGGCGCGTTACGGCGCGCTGTGCGCGCGCCTGATGGGCGTCTGGCAGGAGGCGGCGGGCCTGAGCAGGGTGGCGGGCGTCACGCGCGCGGAGATCCGCGTCGGCATCGTGTCGGCGCACATCCGCGACCATTCGGTATGGAACGCGATCATCAAGGGCTGGCTGCAGCGGCTGGACCGCGGCCGTTTCGATGTGCGCCTGTTCCACCTCGGGCAGGCGAACGACGTCGAGACCGCGCTCGCCAAGACCATGGCGACGCACTACACCTACGGCAAGTCCGACCTGGTGGAATGGTCGCAGCTGATTCTCGGCCACCAGCTCGACGTGCTGGTATACCCGGAAATCGGCATGGACCCGGTCACGGCGAAGCTCGCCAGCCTGCGCCTGGCGCCGCTGCAGGCGGCGGCCTGGGGCCATCCGCACACCAGCGGGCTGCCGACCATCGACTGCTTCCTTTCGGCCGAGGCGCTCGAGCCGGCGGGCGCCGAGGCGCACTACACCGAGAGGCTGGTGCGCCTGCCGGGCCTGGGCTGCTGCCTGGAGCCGGCAAAGATCGTCCCCGCGGCAGTGGATCTCGCCGCGCTGGGCATCCGCGAGGGCGTTCCGCTGCTGATTTGCGCGGGCGTCCCGTTCAAGTACGCGCCGCGGCACGACGCAGTGCTGGCGCAGATTGCGCGCCGGCTGGGAGACTGCCAATTCGTCTTCTTCACGCCGACCGGGGCCGACGCATTGATGCACCGGCTGCGCGAGCGCCTGGCGCGATCGTTCGCCGCTGCGGGGCTCGAGCTGGAGTCCTGCGCCGTCTTCGTGCCATGGCAGAACCGCGCGCAGTTCTACGGCCTGCTGGCGCAGGCCGACGTGTTCCTCGACACCATCGGCTTCTCCGGTTTCAACACGGCGCTGCAGGCGATCGAGGCGGGGCTGCCCATCGCGGCCTGGGAGGGCAGGTTCCTGCGCGGGCGCCTGGCGAGCGGCCTGCTGCGGCGCATGGGCCTGCACGAACTGGTGGCGGACACCCCGCAGGGCTATGCGGACATCGCGGTACGCCTGGCGCAGGATGCCGCCTGGTGGGGCGAGATGCGCGAGCGCATGGTCGCGTCGCGCGCCAGTCTGTACGGCGACGCGGCACCGGTGCGCGCCCTCGAGCAGTTCTTCGAGACCGCGGTCAGGCGCTAGGGGCTGCGCCTTTCGCCGGGGGCAGCAGGTCCGGCTCGCCGCAAAACTTCAGGATCTCGGCGCGCACGCGGTCGCGCAGGCGCAATGCCGCCGCCCAGTCGGTGCCGTCGGGCGCGATCGGCGCGCAGATGGTGACCGCGATGGCGGCGCGCCGCGCGTACCAGGTGCCGTCGCGCAGCACCGAGCGCACGCCGCGCAGGGCCACCGGCACCACCGGCACGCCCGACTGGGCGGCCGCCAGGAACGCCCCCGCGCGGAACTCCATCAACCCGGTGTGGCGCGTCAGCGTGCCTTCGGGAAACACCACCAGCGAGGCGCCGGCGCGCACCGCCCCGGCCAGCGTGCCGGCATGCTCGGCGCTCTTTTGCACGTCGAAGCGCTCGACGAACAGCGTGCCGAAGCCCCCGAGCAGGGCGCGCATCAGCGGGTTTTCCTGGAATTCGCTCTTGGCGACGAACGCGTGCACGCGCGGCCCGAGCAGCGCCACCAGCACCACGGCGTCGAGGTAGCTGGTGTGGTTCACCGCGAGCACCGCGGGGCCGCGCGGCAGCTGCTCCGCCCCCCGCAGCACCACCGGGATGCCCGCCGCGCGCAGGAACAGCCGGCACACCGCGCTGCCGATCCGCCAGGTCAGCGTCGGCCCGGCGACCGCGGCGGGAAGCAGCGCGAAAGGGAACAGCAGGGCGAAGGCGTTGTACACGCGCAGGGCGTAGAGACCGCCCAGGACGCTGCGCCAGCCGCGGCGCAGCTGCGGCGCGGCGCCGGCCAGCACCAGGCGCAGGAACTGCAGCCACACCGCCTGCGGCTTCACCGAGGAGGGCCCGCGATCGTAGTATTCGCGCGCCGCGACGCGGCGGATCTTGCCGCTGGAGGTCTTGGGCACGGTGCCCGGCGGGGCGAGCACGATGTCGTCGGCCGGGCCGCCGAGCAGGGACACCGACAGCTCGTTGATCATGCGCTTGAGGCTCTCGTGGCGCGACGCGTCCGCGTCGCGCATTTCCGCCAGCACCACCACGCGCTCGGTGCCGCTGGCCGCGTCGCGGCTGCCGAACACCGCCACGCAGCCGCGCCGCACGCCGGCGAGGTCGCCGACCGCCTGCTCCAGTTCGTAGGGGCTGATGTTGCGTCCGCCCCGGATGATGATGTCCTTCTCGCGGCCGGTGAGGAACAGCGTGCCTTGCGACAGGTAGGCGCGGTCGCCGGTGTTGACCCACTCTCCGGCGAACAGGCTCTTGGTCGCCGCCGGATTGCGGTAATAGCCCGAGGTCGACGACGGGCCGCGGAACTGCAGCAGTCCTTCCTGCCGGTCGGGCAGCTCGAGCCCCGCGGCATCCACCACCCGGATGTCGTGCCCGGGGATCGGCGTGCCGCAGCCGATGACGACGAGCGGCGAGGCATCGTCGGCGCGCGCCTCTCGCGCCTCGCCCGTGCGCCGGAACTGCTCGCGGTCCAGGCGATCCGCGATCCAGGGCGTGCCCGGCACGGTGATCGCCACGCCCACCGAGGATTCCGCCAGCCCGTAGGAGGGCGACAGGCAGTTCCCGCGCAGGCCCCAGCGCGCGAAGCGTTTCTCGAACGCGACGATGGTCTCGGGACTCACCGGCTCCGCGGCATTGAAGGCGAAGCGCCAGGAGGACAGGTCGATGCCTTCCATGTCCTCGTCGGCGATGCGGCGCAGGCACAGCTCGAACGAGAAATTGGGTCCGCCGGACAGGGTGCCGCGGTGGCGGTGGAGGGCGCGCATCCAGCTCACCGGCCGCGACAGGAAAGCGAGCGGCGACATCAGCACCGTCGGGAAGCCGAGCACCAGCGCCGCGAAGTTGGCGCCGATCAGCCCCAGGTCGTGGTACAGCGGCAGCCAGCTCACGAACACGTCCGCGGCGCTGGTGTTCACCGCTGCGCCCATCGCGCGCACGTTGGCCATCAGGTTGGCGTGCGACAGCACCACGCCCTTGGGCGTGCCGGTGCTGCCCGAGGTGTACTGCAGGAAACCCATGTCGCCGGGATTGCCGTGCACCGGCTGGAAACTCCTCTCCGCCGCGCCGGCCAGGTCGGCGGGCACCAGCACCTGGCGGAGCGTCTCCACCTGCGCGCGCAGGAGGTAGGCGAGCGCCTTCGCCTCGGGCACCGTGATCATGATCGTCGCGCCCGCGCTCTGCAGGATGCTGACGTGGCGCGTCATGTGGTCTTCGATGGTGGTCAGGCGCGCCGGCGGGTAGAGCGGCACCGGCACGCCGCCGGCGAGCAGGACGCCGTAGAAGGAGTACAGGTACTCCTTGCAGGTGGGCAGCATGATCGCCACCATCTGCCCGCGCTGCAGGCCCGCGCGCGCCAGCGCCGCCGCGTAGCCCAGCGCGCCGTCCCACAGCGCGCGGTAGCTGAGCGGAAACTCGTTCTCGCCCTCGTACATGAACACCGTCAGCCGGTCGGGCTGGCGCTCGACGTGGTAGGCGAGCGCTTCGGTGAGCGTGCGCGCCTGGGCCTCGGAGGGCGCGCGCACGCCTTCGCCCTGCGCCAGGCCGGCGACGCTGCGGTCCGCGGCCTGCGGCGCCTGGCCCGCGCCCGCCAGCAGGAAGCGCAGCAGGTCGCGCGGCGTCTCGCTGGTGGCGAGCGCCTGTTCCGGCAGGCTGGCGCCGAATTCGCGCTCCAGGCGCAGCACCAGCTCGACGCGCGCCAGGCTGTCCAGTCCCAGCTCCTTTTCCAGCGAGCTGTCGAGCGCAACATGCGGCTCCAGGTGCGGGCGCGCCTCGCGCGCCACGGCCTGCACCACGGCGAGGACCCTCTCCGGAGCGATGTCGGCCGCGGCCTGGTTCATGGCGTGGCGAGTGTACACTCGCGCACTGCATGTCCGCCGACGCGTTGCAGCAATCCGGGCTTGCGCCGCTGCTCGCGGTGGCGCAGCCGGTGTCGTTCACCAAGGGCGCGCGGCTGCTGCAGCAGGGCGCGGCCTCGCGCGGCGCCTATGTCGTGCGCGAGGGCACCGCGGAGGCGATCGTCACGCTGCCCGGCGGCGAGAAGCTCACGGTGGCGAAGCTGGGGCCCGGGAGCGTGTTCGGCGAGATGGCGCTCCTGGAACGCGGCGTGTGCATGGCCACCGTGGTGGCCACCGCCAACCTCGACGGCTGGTTCCTCGATCGCGACGACTTCCGCGTGCTCGCCGCGCAGCGCTCGCCCGAGGCGCGGCGCCTGCGCCACGCGCTGACGCTGATCCTCGCCGGCAAGTTGAGCGCCATGAACGCCAAGGTGCTGGAGGCTGCGGCGCCGGACGAGCCTGCGGCGGCGCGCGTCCAGGGCGCGGATCCCCTGGCCGGCGTGAAGCGCGTGAAGAAATCGGGCTTCGACGTCCGGCCCTTCCTGCCGCTGTTGCCCGCGTTCGACGGGTTCGACGAGGCGGAGATCGCCGAAGTGCTCGACGCCGCGCGGCTGCTCGAGCTGCCGGCCGGACACGGCGTGTTCGGCATCGGCCAGCCTTCGAGCGCCGCGTTCGTGGTGCTGCGCGGCGCGGTGGAGATCCACGCCGCGCATGCCGGCCGCGAGCGGCGCATGGCGGTGCTCGGGCCGGGCCAGATCTTCGGCTTCATGAGCCTGCTCGCCGGCGGCGCGCACGGTTCCGCCGCGCGCGTGCGCGAGTCGGCGGTCCTGCTGGAGATCCCGAAGGCCGCGTTCGAGGCCCTGTACCACGGCGACGGCACGGTGTGCGCGGCGCTGCACCACGCGGTGCAGCGCAGCCTGCTCGGCTCGCTCGCGCAGACCAACCGGCACCTCACGCGCCTGATCAGCCTGGCGCGCCTGCGCGGGGCGAAGAAGGAAAGCGGCAAGCTGGAGACGGCGCTCGGCGGCCAGATCGTGGCCGCCACCGACTAGTCAGGCGAGGTCGCGCAGCGTGAGGGCCGGCTGGCCGTTGCGCCGCAGGGCGGCGTGCAGCATCGAGTATTCGGGCACCTCCACCCAGGCCGAGACGTCGCGCGTCAGCGGCTCGGAGGCGACCAGCACCGCCTCGGCGTTCTCGCTGCCGCCGGTCATCTTCCATTCGCCGTCGTGCAGGCCGTAATCGCGGCCCAGCGTCACCCACAGCGAGTAGTAATTGAGGTGGCCGGGGAGGAACTCGGCGGGGTCCGGCGGATAGCAGCCGAAGTCGAAGGTGTAGCGCACCGCGGCGAGCTGTGTGCCGTCGGTCAGGAACAGGTTCACCGGCGAGGCGAGCGCGATGCCGAGCTCGGCGCGCGCCGCGCGCACCACGCCGAGCATGTGCGCGATCGCGTCATGCAGCTCCTCGCCGGAGGGCCTGGCGTGCGGGTCCTTGAGGCGCGACACGACCAGCGCGTACATCCATTCGCTGTCGGTGGTGCCGCGGATCTGCGCCGCGAACTCGGGCTTCACCTGCGGCGCGAGCAGCGGCTTCATCTGGGCGAAGCGCGCCAGGTCGCCGTTGTGCGCCATCACCAGGGGCACCCCCGCGAACTGGAAGGGGTGCACGTTCTGCGTGGCGATCTCGACCCGGGTGTTGTAGGGCACGCCGCGCACGTGCGCCAGCAGGCAGCGCGCGCGGATCTTCTCCGCCAGCCCCTTCAGGTTGCGGTCGAACACCGGGATCGAGTCCGAGGCGTAGGCGAACGGGCGCTCGGGCTCGTGCGAGGCGCCGTCCCAGGCGCGCATGCCGAAGCCCGCGAGGTTGAGCAGGTGCAGCATCTTCGGCATGGTGCTCTGCTTGACCAGCGCCGAATCCGGCTGGAACAGCAGGTCGTCCAGCAGCACCGGCTGGCCGAGGTAGAGCAGGGCGCGGCACATGGACGCGATGATAGACTGAACCGCAACCGCCATGCCCACGCCCGTCAGCTTCGATCCCGACGTCGGCCGCCAGATCCTCAAGTACGCGCGGCTGCTCTCGGCGCGCGGCTACGTCCACAACACCCTCGGCAACGTCGTGGTGCGCGTACCGCACCCGGATTTTCCCCACGGCGTGGCCTACACCAAGCACGCCGAGCTGTCGCTCGAGGAGATGGAACTCGACAACATCGTCGTCACCGACATTCCGACGAGCCGCGTGCTGCACGGCAGCAAGGTCACCAGCATCGGCCACAACCTGAGCCGGGAGATCCTGCGGTTGCGGCCGGACATCCACGCCACCATCCACGTGCACGACGACGCGCTGATCGCGTTCTTCGGCTCGGGGGCCTACGACGGCGTCGGCATGCTGTCGCTCGATCCGCCGTTCGTGCTCGGCAAGCCGGTGCACCTGGTGCCGGCGCACGTGGACGTCGAGGCCGACGTCAGCGGCGTGAAGGACTTCATCCAGGGCACCAACACCGTGGTGCTGGTGGGCCACGGCGTCACCGCGCTCGGTCGCACGCTCTCCGAGGCCTACCACCGCTTGAATACGCTGACGGCCGAGGTGCGGCGCAACATCGTCGCCGAGGTGCTGGCGCACTTGAAGGGCAGTCGCCCGAGCTACCGCGGCCAGGCGGAGATCGAGAGCATGTACCGCTTCGCCGAGTCCATCATCTATCCGAAGCGCGCGACCCGGGTGATGCGCGAAGACGAAGCGGCGGGCTAGGCCTTCGGCGGCCTGATCTCTTCGAGCCGGTCGGTGGCCGGCGGCGGCGTGCGCGACAGCGCGGTGATCTCGGCGCGCAGCGCAGCGCTCATATCCACCTTGGCCGCGTTGAGCGAGTCCTTCAGCTGGTCGAGATTGCGCGCGCCGATGATCGGCGCGGTGATCGCCGGGTGCGCCCCGACCCAGGCCACCGCGGCGCTCACCGGATGCAGGCCTTTCTGCCTGCAGAAGTCGACGAACGTCTCCGCCACCTCGAACATCCAGGGCTCGCCGTAGCGCGCCTCGTACATCTTGTTGGTCTTCAGCCTGCCGCTCGCTTCCCCGCTGTACTTGCCCGACAGCAGGCCCGCGGCGCCGGGGCTGTAGGGAATCACGCCGATGCCGTTGGCCTCGGCCATCGGCAGGATCTCGACCTCGGCCTGGCGCTTCACCAGGTTGTACATGGGCTGGTGCACCTGCAGCCGCGCCCAGCTGTTGCGCTCCTGGATGTCCACTGCGCGCTGCGTCTGCCAGGCGGACCAGTTGCTCACCGCGGGATAGAGCACCTTGCCCGAGCGCACCAGGTCCTCCAGGGCGCGCATCGACTCCTCGATCGGGGTGCGCGCATCGTACTGGTGCAGGAACAGCACCTCGACGCGGTCGGTCTGCAGGCGCTTGAGGCTCGCCTCCACCGCGCGTGCGACGTGCCGGCGGGAGGTGCCGCGGTCGTTGATGTCCTCCGACGACGGGTTGTAGCACTTGGTGGTGAGGACCAGCTGGTCGCGGTGGCCCTTCACCAGCCGGCCGAGGATCTCCTCCGCCTTGCCCTTGCTGTACTGGTCGGCGCAGTCGAAGAAGTTGATGCCCGCGTCGCGGCAGGCTTTGTACATCTGGGCGGCAGTCGCTTCGTCGGCGTCCCCGCCGAAGGACATGGTGCCGAAGCACAGTTCGGAAACCTGTACGCCCGTGCGGCCGAGGGGTTTGAATTTCATCGCGCGAGTCTACCTTGGCCGGACCCAGGTTTCGGACCACGCCAGGCAGGCGCTGGTCGAATCGCGCTCGCCGCGCTTCTCCGCGTAGGGCGCCCCCGCGGCGACGCGGCCGTTCAGCGCGATGCGGGCGGCCTTGGCGGGGAAAAAGGTGCTGAACACGCCGATCGGCCGCCCGCCGGAGCCCGGCGGCATGTTGAGCACGAAGGGTGCGAGGAAGTCTTCCCAGGACAGCAGCACTTCTGTGTCCTTCGCCGTGACCAGCTCGGCCGCCCGGGTGTCGATGCCGCCCAGGCGGGCGAACGCGGCGGCCGTCACCGGCGTCGCCGCGTCGGCGAAGGCCGGAAACAGCAGCGACTCGATCTCCTTCTGCAGCCAGCGAGCCACCGGCGGGTTGTCCGACCAGATGCGCACTGCGCCGCCGGTGAGGGTGCTCCTGGCGAACAGGGCGTGGCCCGCACCCGCCGGACACCACAGCACGCGCCAGTGGCTCATGCGGTCGGTCTGCGTCTTGCCGCCGTCGGGGCTGTAGCGGATGAAGGAGTTTTCGCCGGTCATCATCACGTCGTTCGGATCCACGGGCGAGGCCATGTTCGATTCCTCCGGTTGTTGGCGCGATGGTAACGCAGCGCGCGCGGAATCTTGACCGCTGTCAAGGCGCCCCCCGGCGCAGCGGCCCGTAAAATGAGGCCGATGAATTCCCCGAAGCGCGGCAGGGCACGCGGCACGCTGAAAGGCCGCGGTGTCGACCCCGCGGCGCGCGAAGAAGTCAGGGCGCTGCTGGGCGGCGACCCCTGCCGGCGCGACCTGCTGATCGAATACCTGCACCGCATCCAGGACCGCTACGGCCACCTGTCGGCGGCGCGCCTCGCGGCGCTCGCCGAGGAGATGCGGCTGTCGCAGACCGAGGTCTACGAGGTGGCGACGTTCTACCACCACTTCGACGTGGTGAAGGAAGGCGAAACGCCGCCGCCCGCAGTCACGGTTCGCGTCTGTGATTCGCTGTCCTGCGAAATGGCGGGCGCGGGCGCCCTGCTGGACAGGCTGCCGGGCGTCCTCGGCAGGGAGGTGCGCGTGCTGCACGCCCCCTGCGTGGGGCGCTGCGAATCGGCGCCGGTGGCGGTGGTCGGCCAGAACCCGATTCTCAACGCTTCGCTGTCTGCCGTTGAGAAAGCCGTTGCAGAAAAACTGGTTCGCTGCCCCGAGACGCCCTACATCAATTTCAATGCGTACCGCAAGGCCGGCGGCTACCGCCTGATCGCGGACTGCCTGGCGGGCAAGCGCAGCCGCGACGAGATCACGAAGATCATGGAGGACTCGGCGCTGCGCGGCCTGGGCGGCGCGGGCTTCCCGACCGGCCGCAAGTGGCGCATCGTCGCCGCCGAGCCCGAGCCGCGCGTGATGGCGGTGAACATCGACGAAGGCGAGCCGGGCACCATCAAGGACCGCTGGTACCTCGAGCGCGATCCGCACCGGTTCCTCGAAGGCATGCTGGTGGCCGCTTGGTGCGCCGGGGTGGGCGAGATCTACATCTACCTGCGCGACGAGTACGCCGGCTGCAGGAAGATCCTCGAAGACGAGATCCGCAAGCTGAAGGCGGCTGCGCCCTGCGCCCTGCCGCCGATCCACCTGCGCCGCGGCGCCGGCGCCTACATCTGCGGCGAGGAGTCGGCGATGATCGAGTCGATCGAGGGCAAGCGCGGCATGCCGCGCCTGCGCCCGCCGTACGTCGCGCAGGTCGGCCTGTTCGGCTACCCGACGCTCGAGCACAACATGGAGACCGTGTACTGGGTGCGCGAGATCGTGGAGAAAGGCGGCGCCTGGTTCGCCGGGCAAGGCAGGAACGGCCGCAAGGGCCTGCGCTCGTTCTCGGTGTCGGGGCGCGTGAAGAAGCCGGGGGTGCACCTCGCGCCGGCCGGCATCACGGTGAAGGAGCTGATCGCCGAATACTGCGGCGGAATGCTCGACGGGCACGCGTTCTACGGCTACCTGCCGGGGGGCGCTTCCGGCGGGATCCTTCCGGCTGCGCAAGGCGACGTGCCCCTGGACTTCGACACGCTGCAGCCGCTGGGCTGCTTCATCGGCTCCGCGGCGGTGATCATCCTGTCGCAGCACGACAGCGCCGCGATGGCGGCGAAGAACCTGATGAAATTCTTCAAGGATGAGTCCTGCGGCCAGTGCACCCCCTGCCGGGTGGGCACCGCCAAGGCGCTCGGCCTGATGGAGGCGAAGCAATGGAACCAACCGTTGCTGCAGGAACTCTCACAGGCCATGATGGACGCCTCGATCTGCGGATTGGGGCAGGCGGCGCCGAACCCGGCGCTGAGCGTGATGAAGTATTTCCCGCAGGAAGTGGGGTGAACTGATGGACCGCATCAGCACGCAACAACTCGCCACCTTGCCGATCGAGTTCAAGCTCAACGGCAGGACGGTGGTCGGCCGGCCCGACGAGACCATCATCGAGACGGCCAAGCGCCACGGGGTGGAGATCCCGCACCTGTGCTACACACCGGGGCTGCGGCCCGACGGCAACTGCCGCGCCTGCGTCGTCGAGATCAAGGGCGAGCGCGCGCTGGCGCCCTCCTGCTGCCGCACGCCGAAGGAGGGCATGGAGGTCACCAGCGACTCCGCGCGCGCGCAGCTGTCGCAGAAGATGGTGCTGGAGCTGCTGCTCTCGGACATGCCGGAGAAGGAGTACCGGAAGGATTCGGAACTGGACCAGTGGGCGCGCAAGCTGGACATGGGCCTGCCGCGCTTCGCGGCGCGCCGGCAGCCGAAGGCCGACATTTCGCACCCGGCGATCGCAGTCAACCTGGACGCCTGCATCCAATGCACGCGCTGCCTGCGCGCCTGCCGCGAGGAGCAGGTGAACGACGTCATCGGCTACGCCTTCCGCGGCGAGCATTCCAAGATCGTGTTCGACTTCGACGACCCGATGGGCGCCTCCACCTGCGTGGCCTGCGGCGAGTGCGTGCAGGCCTGCCCGACCGGCGCGCTGATGCCGGCGCGCGAAGCCGGGCTGCAGGCGATCGACAAGACCGTGGACTCGGTGTGCCCGTTCTGCGGCGTCGGCTGCCAGCTCACCTACCACGTGCAAAAGAGCAGCAACGTCATCAAGTTCGTCACCGGACGCGACGGCCCGGCGAACCACGGGCGCCTGTGCGTGAAGGGCCGCTACGGCTTCGACTACGTGCAGCATCCGCAGCGGCTCACCAAGCCCTTGATCAGGAAGCCGGGCATGCCGAAAACGGCCCACTTCACCGTCGATCCGGCCAACTGGAAGGAAGCGTTCCGCGAGGCGAGCTGGGAAGAGGCCCTCGATTTCGCCGCCGCCGGCCTGAGGAAACTGCGCGACGAGGATCGCTTCTCGCTCGCCGGCTTCGGCTCGGCCAAGGGCTCCAACGAAGAGGCCTACCTGTTCCAGAAGCTGGTGCGCACCGGCTTCGGCACCAACAACGTCGACCATTGCACGCGCTTGTGCCACGCCTCGTCGGTCGCGGCGCTGCTCGAGGGCGTGGGCTCGGGCGCGGTGTCCAATCAGGTGGGCGACGTGATGCATGCCGAGGTGGTGTTCGTGATCGGCGCCAATCCGACGGTCAACCACCCGGTGGCGGCCACCTGGATGAAGAACGCGGCGCAGAACGGCGTGAAGCTGATCGTCGCCGACCCGCGGCGCGGCGAGCTCGGGCGCCACGCCACGCATTACCTGCAATTCAAGGCCGACACCGACGTGGCGCTGCTGAACGCGATGATCCACGCGATCATCGACGAGGATCTGGTCGACAAGAAGTTCGTCGCCGACCGGACCAGCGGCTTCGAGGCGCTGAAGGAAAACGCCAGGCACTACTCGCCCGAGAAGATGGCGCCGGTCTGCGGCATTCCTGCCGCGACGATCCGCGAGGTGGCGCGCCTGTTCGCCACCTCGAAAGGCTCGATGATCCTGTGGGGCATGGGCATCTCGCAGCACGTGCACGGCACCGACAATGCGCGCTGCCTGATCGCGCTGACCCTCATGACCGGGCAGATCGGCCGGCCCGGCACCGGGCTGCATCCGCTGCGCGGCCAGAACAACGTGCAGGGGGCTTCCGACTCCGGCCTGATCCCGATGATGTTCCCGGACTACCAGCGCGTGGACAACCCGGAGGCGAACCAGCGCTTCGAGGCGCTGTGGGGCACGACGCTGGAGAAAAAACCGGGACTGACGGTGGTCGAAGTGATCAAGGCGGCCGATGCCGGCCAGGTGCGCGGCATGTACATCATGGGCGAGAACCCAGCGATGTCCGACCCGGACGCGGAGCACGCGCGCGCCGCGATGGCGAAGATGCAGCACCTGGTGGTGCAGGACATCTTCCTCACCGAGACCTGCTACCTCGCCGACGTGGTGCTGCCGGCCACCGCCTGGCCGGAGAAGGACGGCACCGTCACCAATACCGACCGCATGGTGCAGCTGGGCAGGAAGGCGATCGAGCCGCCGGGCGAGGCGAAGCCCGACCTGTGGATCATCAACGAACTGGCGCGCCGCATCGGACTGGACTGGAACTACACGCATCCGCAGCAGGTGTTCGACGAGATGCGCAAGGGCATGAACTCCATCGCCGGCATCACCTGGGAGCGCCTGGAGCGCGACTCCTGCGTCGTGTACCCCTGCGAGAACGAGGGCGATCCCGGGCAGCCGGTGGTGTTCACCGAGGTGTTCCCGACCGTCACCGGGCGGGCGAAGTTCGTGCCGGCCGACCTGATTCCCGCCGACGAGCGCCCCGACGCCGAGTACCCGGTGGTGCTGATCACCGGGCGGCAGCTCGAGCACTGGCACACCGGGGCCATGACGCGCCGGGCGGGGGTGCTCGATGCGATCGAACCCGAGGCGGTGTGCTCCATCCACCCCCTCGATCTCGCGGCGCTCGGGGTCAAGCCGGGTGACATCCTCACGGTGGAGTCGCGGCGCGGCAAGATCTCGCTGTACGCGCGCGTCGACGAGGGCACGCCGCGCGGGGCGGTGTTCATCCCGTTCGCCTTCTACGAGGCGGCGGCGAACATGCTGACCAATCCCAAGCTGGATCCCTTCGGCAAGATCCCCGAGTTCAAGTACTGCGCCGTCAGGGTCACCAAAGGCGGACAGCGGCCGGGCGATCCGGGCTATGGCAAAGGACGCACTCTGGGTATCATGACCGGCTAGCGTTTCCTGGGAGGGGGGCGATGCCGGTCGTTGCAATCACGCGTGAAATGGGGTCGCTCGGCAAGGACGTCGCCGCCGGCCTGGGCGAGGCGCTGGGCGTGCCGGTGATCTACCACGAGGTGATCGAGCTCCTCGCCGACCGCATGCGTCTGCGCAAGAGCCACGTAATCCGGCTGCTCGACGGCCAGGCGGGCCTGCTCGAGCGCCTGACGGCGGACAAGACCAGCCTGGCGATCTTCTCGGCCGACGAGATCATGGGACTGGCGCTGCAGGGCAAGGGCGCGGTGATCCGCGGCTGGGGCGCCACGCACCTGCTGCGCGAAGTGCCGCACGCGGTCTGCGTGCGCGTGTGCGCGCCGTTCGAGCTGCGCCGCAAGCGCATGATGGAGCGCCTCAATACCGGCGACGCCGACAAGGTGGGCGAGGAGATCCGCAGCAACGACGAGGCGCACGCCGCCATCATGCGGCGGCACTTCGACGTGCACTGGAGCGATTCGGAGCACTACGACCTGTCGCTCAACACGCAGCGCGTGGGCGTCCGGGAGTGCGTCGACGAGGTGCTGGCGCTGGTGCGCTCGGCGGAGTTCGCCGAGACGGAGCAGTCCCGGCAGCGACTCGCCGACCTCGCCCTGGCGGCGAGCGTGCGCGCCGCGCTGCGCACCACGCTGGCCACCCGCGACCTGCGCGTGTCGGTGTCCTGCGCCGGCGGCCGCGCCACCCTGACCGGGGTGGTGGACAGCGGCGAGCAGCGCGCCGCCTGCGCGCAGACGGCCGGCGCGGTCGCCGGGGTGAAGGATGTCGACGACCAGCTGCGCGCCGCTGACGAGGTTCGTCCCCGCTACCACTAGTGCGGAGCGCCGCAGCATGCGGCGCTTGATTTGAGTCAAGAGAGAGGACGCGCCGGCTCGCCTATAGTCGCGGCGTTCGCATAGCCGACTCCGGGACCCCCTTCATGCCGTCCGACATCGAAATCGCGCAGGCAGCAAAGCTGCAGCGCGTCAGCAAGGTCGCAGCCGATCGCCTGGGCATCGCCGAGGAGCACCTCGAGCCCTACGGCCACTACAAGGCCAAGGTGTCCCTCAAGTTCCTGGACACCCTGAAAGGACGGAAGGACGGCAAGCTGATCCTGGTGACCGCGATCAGCCCGACACCCGCGGGCGAGGGCAAGACCACCACCACGGTCGGGCTGGGGGACGCTCTCAACCACATCGGCAAGAAGGCGGTGATCTGCCTGCGCGAGCCCTCGCTGGGGCCCGTGTTCGGCATGAAGGGCGGCGCGGCGGGCGGCGGCTACGCGCAGGTGGTGCCGATGGAGGACATCAACCTGCACTTCACCGGCGATTTCGGCGCCATCCAGCTCGCCAACAACCTGCTCGCCGCGCTGCTCGACAACCACATCAACCACGGCAACGAGCTGGGCATCGACGTACGGCGCATCCAGTGGAAGCGGGTGCTCGACATGAACGACCGCGCGCTGCGCGAGGTCACCGTCGCGCTCGGCGGCCCGGCCAACGGCTATCCGCGCCAGGACGGCTTCGACATCGTGGTGGCCTCCGAGGTGATGGCGATCTTCTGCCTCGCCACCTCGCTGGAGGACCTGAAGAAGCGCCTCGGCGCGATCGTCGTCGCCTACACGCGCGACGGCAAGCCGGTGCTGGCGCGCGAGCTGCAGGCGCACGGCGCGATGACGGTGCTGCTGAAGGACGCGCTGGCGCCCAACCTGGTGCAGACGCTGGAGAACAACCCGGCGTTCATCCACGGCGGCCCGTTCGCCAACATCGCGCACGGCTGCAACTCGGTGATCGCCACCGCGAGCGCGCTCAAGCTGGCCGACTACTGCGTCACCGAGGCGGGCTTCGGCGCCGACCTGGGGGCGGAGAAGTTCCTCGACATCAAGTGCCGCAAGAGCGGCCTGCGGCCGAGCGCCGCGGTGATCGTCGCCACCATGCGCGCGCTCAAGTACCACGGCGGCGTCGACGTCAAGGAAGTGAACAAGGAGAACCTCGCCGCGCTCGAGAAGGGCATGGTGAACCTCGAGCGCCACGTCGAGAACGTGACCAAGGTCTACGGCATTCCCTGCGTGGTGTCGTTCAACCGCTTCACCTTCGATACCCAGGCCGAGGTCGACCTGGTGAAGTCGCGCGTGGGCAAGCTCGGCGTGCCGTTCGTCATGGCGAACCACTGGGCGCAGGGCGGCAAGGGCGCCGCCGACCTGGCGCGCGCGGTGGTGGACCTGTGCGAGAAGCCCTCGAGGCCGACCTTCGTCTACGAGGATGCCGACCCGCTCTGGGAGAAGATCACCAAGATCGCGCAGAAGGTGTACCGCGCCGCGGAAGTCACCGCCGACGCCAAGGTGCGCGGCCAGATCAAGAAGCTGCAGGACGACGGCTACGGCCACTACCCGGTCTGCGTGGCGAAGACGCAATACTCGTTCTCCACCGACGCAGCGCTGCGCGCCGCGCCGAAGGATCATGTCATCAACGTGCGCGAGGTGCGGCTCGCCGCCGGCGCCGAGTTCGTGGTGATGATCTGCGGCGACATCATGACCATGCCGGGACTGCCCAAGATCCCGTCGGCCAACAAGATCGACCTGGTGGACGGCAAGGTGGTCGGGCTGTTCTAGCCGGTTAGAATTCCCCCCAATGAAAATACTCATCGCGGTGGACGGCTCGAAAAACTCCCTCGCTGCCGTGCAGTGCCTGGTCGACCACGGCGACTGGTACCGGGGCAAGCCCGAGGTCGAGCTGGTGACGGTGCACCTGCCGGTGCCCAGGCTGCCGGGCATGGGCGCCGCGGTGGGCAGGAACCAGATCCAGCGGTACTACGACCAGGAAGGCGGGGCGCGGCTCGCGCGCGCCAGGCGCAAGCTCGACGCGGCCCGCATCCCCTACCGGGCGACGGTGCTCGTCGGCCCGGTCGCCGAGAGCATCGTGCGCCACGCCAGGGCCAGGCGCTGCGACCTGATCTACATCGGCACGCGCGGCATGACGGAAATCGGCAAGGCGCTGGTCGGTTCCATCGCCACCAAGGTCCTGCACATCGCCGACATCCCGGTCCTGCTGGTCAAGTAGCCGACGCCATGCTCGAGGAACTCTATACGCAGGCTTTCTGGATCGGGCTGCTGAAGATCATCGGCGTGAACCTGGTGCTCTCCGGCGACAACGCGGTGGTCATCGCGCTGGCGGCGCGCTCGCTGCCCGCCAAGCAGCAGAAGGCCGCGGTGCTGTGGGGCTCCGGCGCCGCGGTGGTGATGCGCATCATCCTGACCATCTTCGCGGTGGCCCTGCTGACGCTGCCCTGGCTGAAGCTCGCCGGCAGCCTGCTGCTGTTCTGGATCGGCGTGAAGCTGCTCATCCCCGAGGACAGCGACGAGAACATCAGCGCCAGCGACAACCTGATCGCGGCGATCAAGACCATCCTCATCGCCGACCTGGTGATGAGCATCGACAACGTGATCGCGGTGGCGGCCGCCGCGCAGGGCAGCTACACGCTGCTGATCCTCGGGCTGGCGATCTCGATTCCGCTGGTGATCTTCGGCTCGACGCTGCTGCTGCACCTGATGGAGCGCTGGCCGGTGATCATCACCATCGGCGGCGGGCTGCTCGGCTTCGTCGCCGGGGAGATGCTGGTCACCGATCCGGTGCTCAAGGACTGGCTCGCCGGGCTCGGCGTGACGTTCGATGAAGGCGGCAAGCCGCGGGTCGGCGGCCTGAGCCTGGAGATCCTCGTCGGCCTCGCGGGCGCGGCGCTCGTCGTCGGGCTCGGCAAGTGGTTCGCGCGCGGCAGCGGCGGCGCGACGCCGCACGCCGCCGGGGCGCAGGCCGGGGAACGCAAATCTTGACCGCAGTCAAGGTGGGAGTTCCGGTACCATGGGAAGAATTCCACATGCGGGGGCAGCGTTCCGCACAAGAGACGCGCACCCCGTAGGCAGAACCCTAAAAAGGAGGGACCAATGAAGACCAGTATCGCTGCTGCAGTGGCAGGGATGTTCGCCGTGGCGCTCGTGCCGGGCGCGCAGGCGCAGTCCTGGGAGCCGACCAAGAACGTCGAGTTCATCATCCCCGCCGGCACCGGTGGCGGCGCCGACCAGATGGCGCGGGCGATCCAGGGCATCGTCGCCAAGCACGGGCTGATGAAGCAATCGATCCTGCCGATCAACAAGGCGGGCGGCGCGGGCGCGGAAGGCTTCCTAGACGTGAAGAACGCGGCCGGCGATCCGCACAAGATCATCATCACGCTGTCCAACCTGTTCACCACGCCGCTCGCCACGGGCGTGCCGTTCAACTGGCGCGACCTGACGCCGGTGCAGATGCTGGCGTTGGACAACTTCGTGCTGTGGGTCAACGCCAAGACCCCGTACAAGACGCCGAAGGAGTACATCGCCGCGGCGAAGGCCGCCGGCCCGGGCAAGATGAAGATGGGCGGCACCGGCGCCAAGCAGGAGGACCAGATCATCACGGCGGCCATCGAGCAGGGAACCGGCGTGAAATTCACCTACATCCCGTTCAAGGGAGGCGGCGCGGTGGCGACGCAGCTGGTCGGCGGCCACGTCGATTCCACGGTGAACAACCCGATCGAGGCCGTGGCGCAGTGGCGCGCGGGCAACCTGCGGCCGCTGTGCGTGTTCGAGCTGAAGCGCCTGCCGTACAAGGAAAAGGTGACCTCGACCATGTCCTGGGCCGACATCCCGGTTTGCAAGGACTCGGGCCTGCCGATCGATTACCTGATGCTGCGCGGCATCTTCATGGCACCGGGCGTCAAGCCCGAGCATGTCGGCTACTACGTCGGGCTGTTCGCCAAGGTGATGGCCACGCCCGAATGGAAGAAGCTGATGGAGGAGGGGGCATTCAACACCTCCGCGCTGAAGGGCCAGGAGTACGCCAGCTGGGTGGCGCGCGAAGAGGCGCGGCACGTGTCGCTGATGAAGGCCGCCGGCTTCATCGCCGGCCAGTAGCCGGCAGCGGCCCGGACAAGGGGGAGGCATGACCGAGGGCCACGAGGTCCGGGCCGCGTTTCGGCAAAAGGGCGCCGAGCTCGCCGTGGCGGCGCTGTTCTTCGTGCTCGGCGCCATCGTCATCGTCGACAGCGTGCGCCTGGGCTTCGGCTGGCAGGAGATCCACGGTCCGCGGCCGGGCTACTTCCCCTTCTACATCGGCCTGATCATGTGCCTCGCCTCGCTGATCAACATGGCGCGGGCTCTGCTGCTGCGCGGCGAGCGCAACAAGACCTTCGTCGAAGTCGGCCAGCTGAAGATGGTCCTGGCGGTGCTCGTGCCGACGGCCGCGTTCGCCGGCCTGGTGACCTGGATCGGGATCTACGTCGCGGCGGTCCTGTTCATCGGATTCTTCATGCGCTGGCTGGGCAAGTATCCCTGGTGGAAGGTGGCGGGCGTGAGTCTGGGCACGGCGGTGGTGTTCTACCTGGTGTTCGAGAAATGGTTCAAGGTGCCGCTGCCGAAAGGGCCGCTGGAAAACCTGCTGGGACTGGGCTGAAGCATGGACGAGATCCAGTCGCTGATGCACGGCTTCAGCGTCGCGCTCTCGCCGACGAACATCGGCCTGATGTTCATCGGCGTGATCCTCGGCGTGATCATCGGCGTGCTGCCGGGCCTGGGGGGCGCCAACGGCGTCGCCATCCTGCTGCCGCTCACCTTCGGCATGGCGCAGACCCCCGGCGGCGCGACTTCCGCCATCATCCTGCTGTCCTGCATCTACTGGGGTGCCCTGTTCGGCGGCGCCATCACCTCGATCCTGTTCAACATCCCGGGCGAGCCCTGGTCGGTGGCCACCACTTTCGACGGCTACCCGATGGCGCAGCAGGGGCGCGCCGGCCAGGCGCTGACCGCGGCCTTCACCTCCTCGTTCGTCGGCGCATTCTGCGCCGTGGTGATGATCACGTTCCTGTCGCCGGTGGTGGCGAATTTCGCCCTCGCTTTCGGCCCGCCGGAATTCTTCGCCGTGTACCTGCTCACCTTCTGCGCCTTCGTCGGCACCAGCAAGGAGCCGCCGTTCAAGACGCTCGCCTCGATGATGCTGGGCTTTGCGCTCGCCGCGGTGGGCACCGACACGGTCACCGGCACGCTGCGCCTCACCTTCGGCTCGACGCACCTGCTCACCGGCTTCGATTTCCTGGTGGCGGTGATCGGGCTGTTCGGCATCGGCGAGATATTGCTGACCCTGGAGGAAGGCCTGGCGTTCCGCGGCGCGCAGGCGAAGATCAATGCGCGCGTGGTGCTGGACACCTGGCGCGAGCTGCCGCGCTACTGGCTGACCTCGCTGCGCTCGACGCTGGTGGGCTGCTTCATGGGCATCGTGCCGGGCGGCGCCACGCCGGCCTCGTTCATGAGCTACGGCGTGGCGCGGCGCTTCTCGCCCGACGGCGACAAGTTCGGCACCGGCAAGGTGGAGGGCGTGGTGGCGCCCGAGACGGCGGCGCACGCCGCCGGCACCTCGGCCCTGCTGCCGATGATCACGCTCGGCGTGCCGGGCTCGCCGACCGCCGCGGTGCTGCTCGGCGGCCTGATGATCTGGGGCCTGCAGCCCGGGCCGCTGCTGTTCGTCGAGCAGAAGGATTTCGT
>Ga0209382_10003140_pt1 | contig 23115 bp, 22 predicted proteins | sample SoiMetdeltSBSDD5_FD_187599 | JGI IMG/M metagenome (GOLD analysis project Ga0209382, IMG submission 187599) | Bulk soil microbial communities from a Populus tree surrounding site in Tennessee, USA - Soil MetaG P. deltoides SBSDD5 (SPAdes) (version 2) | ecosystem: Environmental > Terrestrial >...
GCTCCAGAACGAACGCTACGTCCGGTTCGACAATGAGCGTTCCGCCTGGGCCATCGGTGTCCAGGCTTTCCGGGTCGGCTCGGTGTTCGTGCGCTCGCGCGACATTGTCACAATTGCCCGCCCCTATATGCGGCGCATGATGGAACAGTCGGGTGAAACGGTGAATCTCGGCATACTCGACCGCGGCGAGGTCATCTACCTTGCCCAGGTCGAGTGCCAGAAGATGATGCGGGCGATCGCCGGACCTGGCGGTCGCGCCCCGGTTCATTGCTCCGGCATGGGCAAGGCGATCCTCTCGCATCTCGACGGCCCGCTTGCCGACAAGATCATCCAGACGCTCGAGCTCCGCCGCGAGACCAGCAGCACCATCACCGCCGCGCCCGAGCTCAAGCGCGAGATCGGTGTGGTGCGTGAGCGTGGCTACGCCATCGATGACGAGGAGAATGCCGTCGGCCTGCGCTGCGTCGCCAGCGTCATCTTCGACGAGCACGCCCAGCCGCTGGCTGGCCTGTCGGTGTCCGGACCCACCGCCCGCATCACTGATCAGCGGATCCCGGCGCTCGGCCAGGCCATCCTGTCCATTGCCGGCGAGATCACCGCCGAGCTCGGCGGCCGCCGGCCCGCTTCGAAATGACTGCCAATGAGGGTCGATGCCTGAGCCGATAACGTCCGCCAATCTCACCGCCGAGGCCGTGCGCGCGGCGCTTAGAGGCATCAGCGGCCCGGGAATCGAGGGCGATCTGTCGACCTCGCGGCAGATCTCCGAAATTTCCATCCGCAACGGCCAGGTGGTGTTTGCCATTACCGTCGATCCCAAGCTTGCCCATGAGCTGGAGCCGATGCGCCAGGCCGCCGAGCGGGCGGTATCGCGCCTTCCCGGGGTGAACCGCGCCATCGTCGCCCTCACCGCCGAGACGCGTATCCCCCCGCGGCCCCAGCCGGCGCACCGCCCCCACGCGCCCCGCACGGGACCCAATACGGTCCCGGGCATCCGCCACATCATCGCCGTCGCCTCCGGCAAGGGGGGCGTCGGCAAATCGACGACCGCGGTCAATCTCGCCCTCGGCCTGGCGAGCCAGGGCCTGCGGGTCGGCCTGCTCGATGCCGATATTTACGGTCCCTCGCTGCCGCGGCTCCTCGGCGTCACCGCTCGTCCGAAGGCCGCCGCGCCCGGCTCGAAGGTGCTGGCACCCCTCGAGGCCTTTGGCGTCAAGGTCATGTCCATGGGCTTTCTGGTCGAGGAGAACACCGCCATGATCTGGCGCGGCCCGATGGTCATGTCGGCGCTGCAGCAGATGCTGCGCGAGGTCGCCTGGGGCGAGCTCGACATTCTCGTCGTCGACATGCCGCCCGGGACTGGCGATGCCCAGCTGACGCTCGCCCAGCAGACCCCGCTGGCCGGCGCGGTGATCGTGTCCACCCCCCAGGACCTCGCCTTGATCGATGCCCGCCGCGGCATTGCGATGTTTCGCAAGGTCAATGTGCCGGTGATCGGCATCGTCGAGAATATGAGCTATTTCCTCTGCCCCACCTGCGGTACCCGCCACGAGATCTTCGGCCATGGCGGCGCTCGCGAGGAAGCCCAGAAGCTCGCCGTGCCGTTTCTCGGCGAGGTGCCGCTCGACCGGGAGCTTCGCGAACGCTCCGATTCCGGCCGCCCCGTGGTGGTGTCCGTCCCCGACTCGCTTCATTCCGGCATCTATCGCGACATGGCAGCCAAGGTCTGGCATGCTGTCTCCGGAGCCGCGGCGGCGCGGCGGCCTGCTCCCCGCATCATCGTCGAGTAGGCGAACGACGTCGCCGGTCTCTCAATTTGCGAGTTCTATCGATTGAGGAAGGCCTCTCCATGGATGCTGATCGTTTCAACATGTCGATGCGCAAGTTCCTGAAGCAGGTCGGCGTGACCGCTCAGCAGGCGATCGAGGAACATGTGCGCACCAGCCAGGGCGTTACCGGACGGATCAAGATCCGCGCCGTCGTCACCGCCCCGGAGATCGGGCTCGAGCATGTGGTTGATGGCGAGATCGAGCTTCCTTGACCTGCGGTTGAGACGCGCTCATGACTAGAGCATGAGAACGCTGTTGTATGTCATCGCCATTCTGCTCATTGCCGCCGGCGTGGCCGTCGGGCTTGGCAGCTTCTACGCGCCGGGGCAGGTGGTGATCGGCCTCAACCTCGAATCCGCCGCGATCCTGCTGACCGGCGGCTTCATCATGCTGGGTCTCGGCACCGTCACCGCCGCCCTCCTGACCGTCGCCGATGCCTTGGCCGGGATCGGCGCCCGTCCGGGCGGCGGCGCCTTGAGCGAATCGCCCAGTCTCGCCCCGGCTCCCGGCGACAAGGGTTGGCCGGGCAATTACGGCCGTCGCAAATCCAAGACCGGCGGCGACATGCCGGGCTTCCTGCGTCCGGCCCGCGGCGGCCCGACCGCCGGCGGCGCGCCGAGGCCGCCCGGCCTGGGGCCGGGCCAGTCGCCGCCGTCGCCCGGCGGGCTGTTTCCCGACAAGCCCCCGCCGCGCAAGAGCGAGCCGGTCCCGCCGGTGATCACCACGACCATCGACCCCGGCGTGCCGGAAGACCTCCAAGCCGCGGTCGAGCGCGAGGCGCCGTCTCCCGATCGTCCCTATCCACCCGAGCCTGAGTTGCCGGCCGGGCCGGCAGCACCGCTCGCCACTCCGCCCACCGCGGCGGCATCATCGGCCGAGCCGGCGCCAGAAGGGTCGCCGGCAACCGAGGACCAGCTCTTCGTCGTCGAGGAGCGGCTGGTGCGCGGCAAGGTGGCCCGGGTCCTGTCCGACGGCACGGTCGAGGCCGAGACTGCCGAGGGCTGGATGCGCTTCGAGAATGTCGAGCATCTCGAGGAGTATCTGCAGGCGATGGGGGAAGTGTGAGCGAATAGCGAATAGTGAGTAGCGAATAGAGAGACCGAGCACGATATTTCTATTCGCTATTCGCTATTCGCTATTCGCTCCTATACGCCCTCCCCATCAGCTCATACGGATGCTTCCAGTCGGGCAGCGCCCTGATGCGGTCGAGCCATTTGCCGATATTCGCGAATGAAAGAGGGTCGACGCCGAGCTCGTCGCCGAAGAACAGATAGCCGCAAAGCGACAGGTCGGCGATCGTCGGCCGCCCGCCGACGACGAAATCGCCGCTCGCGAGATGGCGGTCGAGCACGCCATAGGCGCCGTTGACCCGTGTCCTCAGAAACTCGGTCACCGGCGTCTCGCCCGTCTTCATGAAGGTCAGCATGAAGCGCAGCGTCGCCGCATAGCTGGTGAATTTGTGATTGTCGAACAGGATCCACCGCAGGATCTCGCGCCGCTCATCCTCGCTTTTCGGCCCGAATTTGCCACCCCTTTCGGCAAGGTAATCGAGGATCACGCCGGATTGCGAGAGCCTCACCGGTCCATGCAGCAGCACCGGCGCCTCCGCCATCTCGTTCACCTTGCCGCGGTATTCTTCCGATCGGGTCTCGCCGTCGAAATAATCGACATGGATCTGTTCCCAATCCAACCGTGAAAGCTGCAGCATCAGCGCTGCCTTGTAGCAATTCCCGGACTCGCCGAAACAATAAAGCCGGTACTCCGCCATTCCTTGCTCCCGTGCTTACCGCACATCCAATACACTCGTCCGCGCCGCCTTGACCACCTCATAGGCGATAGAGCCGCGAAACACCCGTTGCAGCCGCGACCGGCCCTCGTCGCTCACCACGATGATCCGGTGGTTCGAGCCGCGTTCGATGATCAGCTCCGCCGGCTCTCCGATGGCGGTCTCGATGCCGGCCACCTTGATCCCCATCGCCTTGAGCAGGGCCCGCGCATTCTTGACGTTTTCCTCCGCCGCCTGTGCGCCCGCCAGATCGGGGGCGGCGGAGAACAGCGTGATCGGTTCCTTGACCATATGGGCGAGCACCGCCGAGCGCCGCACCGCCTGCATCGAGCGGGCCGTCCCGTCGGTGCAGATGAAGAAGCCGCGCCGCTCGAGGCTCCCCCGCGCGATCATCACCGAGCAGGGCGCCAGGACCGCCACCCGCTGGACGACGCCGGCATCGAAGAACGAATGGAACTCGCCGCGCCAGCGCGACGGCTCGCCGAGGATCATGAGATTGTAGGGGCCGAGCTCATATTGATCGAGAATGCCCGATGCCGAGTCTGGCGCCGTCTTGAGCTTGAGCACCACGGTGCGGCCCTCGGGGCTGCGATACTCGATCTTGTTGTCGCCGAGGGGATCGCCCCAGGCATCCTCATGAGTGGTTTCCCGCTGCCACGAGCTGACATCGAGCCCCTCATGCTTGAGGATCTCGAGCGCCTGCTTGAGCTCGCGCGCCCCCGGCAGGTCGAACCCCGCCTCCAGCATGTTCTGCCGCGCCAGGCGCACCTGCAGCCCGCCCGACCACAGGCCCTGGTCGACCGGCCGCACATTGAGCACGATGATGTCGCAGTCATTGGTCGGCGCCAGCCGCGCCGCGAACCGGACCGTGACGAACGACTCCTCGCTGCCGTCGATGCAGGCGAGGATGCGGAAGCGCTGCCGCCGCTGCTGGCGCAATTGCTGCAGCGTCCGCTGGACGGCGCGCTCCTGTCGCGCCGAGAGAGTGGTCCGCCGGAACGGGTTCAGCATGCCGACCTCAATAATGGATCAGCGGCCAATAGAGCTGGGCCACGGCAAACAGCAGGATCAGAGAAACGATCATCATTCTATGACCGATCTTCAGAAAATCCGAGCCTCTGAGATAGCCTGACGCATAGATGATGGTGAATGCCGGCTGGGCCGCCGGGGTGAGATAGCCGAATGCCGACGAGATCGCGGTGATGAAGCCGATGACGATCGGATCCTGCCCGGCGACATGGGCCGTTTTGAGGACCACCGGACCAAGCACCGCCACCGCCGCGCCGGCGGTCATGGTGTTCGAGACGCCGGTGGTGATGAGCGAGGTCGCGAGCTCGAGCCCGGCACCGGTCGCCGCTCCGAACGGCCGCAGGACCTCGATGACCGTCTCGGCCAGCCACTCCGCCGCGCCGGTCGCCTGCATCTCGACGCCGAGCGAGATTGCCGCAGCATAAAGCAGCACCACGCCCCAGTTGACGCCCTGGTTGATCTCCTCCCAGCGCACCAGCCCGAACACCAGGAAGGCGCACACGCCCATGAGCGCGATCGAGCCGAGCCCGAGCGTGTCGGACAGGAAGATCCAGCCCAGGATGGTGAGCAGGAAAATGCCGATCGACAGCCAGTCGGAAAGCTTGAGCGGCCCGTCCATCATCACCTGGGTGCGCAGCCGCGCCACCGCCCGCGACATGTCGGAGGATTCCGGCCGGAAGGTCCAGAACAAGAGCGCCGTCACGATCGGCAGCCGGAGCAGGAACATCGGAAAGGCGTAGATGATCCAGGTCAGGTAATCCATGAGGTAGCGCCGCGTCGCCGGGTCGACCGGCGAGAAGAAGATCTCCTGCCAATAGCCGATCATGATGGCGTTGCGCGCCCCGCCGGACGGCGTCGCGATCGAGGCGATCGAGCAGCCATAGGAGATCGAGAACAGGATCACTGCCGCAAGATTGTGCACCTTGCGCGGATCGCTGTGGGTCAGGCTGACCAGCCTCACCCCGACCGGCAGCATCATCGCCGCCACCGTATGCTCGCCGATGAAGGCAGCGATGAAGCCGCAAACCGCCGTGATGCCGAAGCTGATCCAATAGGCATTGGTGCCGGTCATCTGCACGATCGCCCACGCCACCCGCTTGTCGAGCTTCTGCTTGACGATGGCGACCGCCAGCATCAGCGAGCCCATGATGAACAGCACCGAATCGGTCATCAGGCTCTGCGCCACTTTCGACGGGTTGAGACCGAGCAGCACGATCTCGCCGACGATGATCAGGAGCGGCACCGTCGGCAGCGGGATCGGCTCGGTGACGAACAGCACGGTCGCGACCAGCGACATGGCAAGCACGATCTGGCCCTCATGGGTCAGCCCCGCCGGCAGTGGCAAATTCATGACCACGAAGCCGAGCAGCATGGCGACGAAGAACCAGCGCTTCTCCCAGAAGAAATAGATGTCGATCTGGCTGCGCCAGACGAGCCACCGCTGGTATCCGATCCGCGACAGGCGCATGAGCCGCTGGACCGGCTCCCGGGCTTGCAGGCTGTCGCGATAGAGCAGGAACGACGCTTCGCTCACCGGCACGCCCCTTGCCGGCCCGCCTGAGCCCATGTGACAGTGTCCCCGGTGGCGGTTCTGTCAAAAGCTGCAAGAGGAGAATGATGGCCACTCTCGACGATGTGCTCGCCAGAGCCGACCACAACCTCGATCACAGTCTGGACCGGTTGTTCGAGCTGCTGCGCATCCCGAGCATCTCGACCGATCCGGCACATGCGCCCGAGTGCCGCAGGGCGGCGCAGTGGCTGGTCGCCGAGCTGGCCGCGCTCGGCTTCGACAGTGGGCTGCGCGACACGACGGGACACCCGATGGTCGTTGGTCACCGAGCCGGCCCCAAAGGGGCCCCGCATGTGCTTTTTTACGGCCATTACGATGTTCAGCCGCCTGATCCCCTCGAAAAATGGCAAACGCCGCCCTTCGAACCTGTGCGACGCACTGATTCCGATGGTATGGAAAGGATTTACGCCCGAGGAGCATCGGACGACAAGGGCCAACTGATGACCTTTGTCGAAGCCAGCCGCGCCTATGTCGAAGCGGCCGGCGAGCTGCCGGTGTCGGTCACCGTGCTCATCGAAGGCGAGGAGGAGAGTGGCTCGCCGAGCCTCGGTCCGTTCCTCGATGCGCATCGCGGCGAGCTCAAGGCGGATATCGCGCTGGTCTGCGACACCGGCATGGTCGATAAGGCAACCCCCGTCGTGACCACCCGCCTGCGTGGCCTTGTGCATGAGGAGGTGACCGTCACCGGCCCGTCCATCGATCTCCATTCGGGCATGTATGGCGGACCGGCGATCAACCCGATCAAGGTCCTCGCCCGGATCATCGCCGATCTCACCGACGCCGAGGGCAGGGTGACGCTCCCCGGTTTCTATGACGAGGTTCGCGATCTCAGCCCCGAGATCCGCCGCCAATGGGCGGCATTGAGCTTCGACGAGCGAAAGTTCCTGGAAAAGGTCGGGCTGAAGCGGTCGGCAGGCGAGGAGGGCTTCACCGTCCTCGAGCAGATCTGGGCCCGCCCCACCGCCGAGATCAACGGCATCATCGGCGGCTATACCGGGCCCGGCACCAAGACCGTCATCCCCTCGCAGGCCTCGGCCAAGTTTTCCTTCCGGCTCGTCGCCGATCAAAATCCGGACCGCATCCGCGAGAGCTTCCGCGCCTTTGTCCATGCGCGCCTTCCCGAAGGCGCATCGGTGTCCTTCGGCCAGATCCACGGCGCGAGCCCTGCCGTCCACATCCCCGAGGGCAACCGCTTCCTCGGCGCCGCCCGCCAGGCGCTCGAGAACGAGTGGCACAAAGCCCCGGTCCTGCTCGGCTCGGGCGGATCGATCCCGATCGTCGGCAACTTCCAGAAAGTGCTCGGGATGGACAGCCTGATGATCGGCTTCGCGCTCGATGACGACGCGATTCATTCACCCAACGAGAAATACGATCTTTCGAGCTTTCACAAGGGCATCAGGAGCTGGATCCGGGTGCTCTCGGCGCTGGCAAGCGAAAGGTGATGGAGCATCACGAGAACCCGGTCTTCTACAAGGATCTCCTGCTGCTGCTCGGCACCGCAGGCGTGGTCATTCCGCTCTTCCACCGCCTGCGGATCAGCCCGGTCATCGGCTACCTCATTGCCGGCATCCTGATCGGCCCCTATGGCATCGGTCGCCTCGCCGGCGACGCGCCCTGGCCGGCCGCCTTCTCGATTTCCGACACGTCCAGCATCACCTTTGTCGGTGAGCTCGGTGTCGTCATGCTGCTCTTCATGATCGGCCTCGAGCTGTCGCCGGCGCGGCTCTACACCTTGCGCCGCCTGGTCTTCCTGCTGGGCTCGGCGCAGCTCGTCCTGTCGGCCGGGCTCCTGGGTCTCGCCGCCTACCTCCTGGGAATGGAGCCGACCTATGCCGCGGTAGTCGGGCTGGCGCTCGCCCTCTCCTCGACCGCCATCGTGGTCGAGCTCCTGTCGGCCGACAAGCGCCTCGGCACCCAGGTCGGCCGGGCCACCTTCTCGATCCTGCTGCTGCAGGACCTCGCCTTCGTCGCCATCCTGTTGTTCATCGGCTCGCTCGGTCGCAGCGGCGGCGCCGACAACGTCTTTGTCGGAATCATGCTGGCGCTGCTCCAGGCGGTGATCACCGTGATCGCCATCATGGTTCTCGGCCGCTTTGCTTTGCGGCCTTTTCTGCGCCTTGCCGCCGAGGCCGGCGGCGCCGACCTGTTCCTTGCTTCGATCATGTTCATCGTTGCCGCCACCGCCCTCCTGTCGAAGGCCGCCGGCCTCTCCATGGGCTTCGGCGCCTTTGTCGCCGGCCTTCTCATCGCCGAGACCGAGTTCCGCCGCGAGGCGGAGAGCCTGATCGATCCCTTCAAGGGATTGCTCCTCGGCATCTTCTTCATCTCGGTCACCATGACCATCAACCCGGCCACATTGATCCAGCAGCCGGTGCTGGTGTTCGCAGCCGTGCTTGGGATGATCGCCGTCAAGGCTGCGGTCGTCATGCTGGTCGGTCCGCTTTTCGGGCTCCGTTGGCCGACGGTCATCGAAACGGCGCTGCTCACCGGTCCAGGCGGCGAGTTCGGATTCGTGGCCCTCGGTGCTGCAGCCGCACTCGGCGCCGTACCGCGCGGGATCGCCAGCCACGCCACCCTGGTCATTGCCGTCAGCATGGTCGCTCTGCCCTTGATCTCGGCAGGGGCTCGGCGGTTGAACAAGCGCATGGAGGCGGCGACTCCCTTGCCTCCGGGAGCCGCGGAGGAGCCGCCGGTCCATGACGGCGAGCGGGTGCTGATCGTCGGTTTCGGCCGGGTCGGGCAGCTCGTCGCCGACATGCTCGAGGAGTATCGCGTGCCTTACATCGCCATCGATTCGGATGCGAATCTGGTGGCGCGCCGCCGCGCCGACGGCAAGCCGGTCTATTACGGAAATGCCGAGCGCCCGGAGTTCCTGAGACGCTGCGGCATCGCCAATGCCAAGGCGCTGGTCGTCACCATGGATGCTCCCGCCAAGGTCGACAGCCTGACCCAGATCGCCCGGGCCGAGCGCGATGATCTCATCATCGTCGCGCGCGCCCGCGACGAGCAGCATGCCCGCCAGCTCTACCGTCTTGGCGTCACCGATGCGGTGCCCGAGACGACCGAGGCGAGCCTCCAGCTCGGCGAGGCGGTGCTCGACGAGCTCGGCATCCCGATAGGCATCATCATTGCGGGCATCCATCAGCGGCGCGAAGATTCGCGGCGCGCCCTTGGCCGCAAGGATCGCCGCCGCAAGGCCGTCGCAAAGGCAAGCGCCGAGACGAAGGTCGCCGACAAGGCCGGCAGTAGGCATTAGGCATTAGGCAGTAGGGAAGGCCACGGATCACTGCCGACTGCCGACCTGCCGATTGCCCCTCTTCGCCAGCTTCGGCGACAGCTCACGCAGCAGCTTGGCGCGAAACGCTTTGGCAAAATCCTGGTAGGTCTCGGCGGTGATCACGAAGGCGTCCTCGCCGCCGGCGACGAAGGCGGTGAAATAGTCCCCAAGTCCCGGATCGCCATCGAGGATCGGCAGGCCATTGACCGTGATGTGGCGCGCCAATGCGGCATCCCGCGCGATCGCCGGCGCGATGCCGGAATTGTTGCGCCCATCGCCCGACAGGTCGATCCGCCTGAGCCGCCCGGCGAAGGCATTGTTGTCGACGAGCTTGACGCAGAACTGGATGGCATGGCCAAGCGCTGTCTGGTTGGCCCAGTTCGATCGGTGAACCTTCTCGACCTCCTCGGCGAAGCGCAGCGCGTCGGTCCCGCCGCGCAGAAGCCGCCAGGGCACCACCTGGCGATTGATATGGCCACCCGACCAATGGACCAGCGTCAGCGCCACCCCGAAATCATGCGAGGCGATCAGCTCGCCCACCTCCGGCAGCCGCAGCGCCTCGGCAATGCCGATCATCTGCAGCGCATATTCCCGCTCATCGACGCTGCCGGAAACATCGACGGCGAGGACGAGCTCGATGTCGACCGGGAGCCCCTGCGCCGCCGCCGGCCCGGCGACCGCGAGCCCGAGCGCCATTGCCACGGCTGCAAGCCCCCTCATCGCCCACCCATGGCGAACCTGTTGCCGCGTCCCGCCGTCCGCGGCAGCAGCTCGCGATGGAGCTTGCGGGCAAAGGCTTGCGCGAAGTCGCGATAATCGCTCGCCGTGACGGTGAACGAGCCCGGCCCGCCGCTGACCTCGCCGGCATAATATTCGGCAAGCTCGGAATCATCGGTGAGGATGGCCAGCCCATTGATGGTGATGCCGCGATTGATCGCGAGCTGCCTGACGATGCCGGGCGGCGGGCCGGAATTGCTGCGCCCATCGCCGGAAATGTCGATCTTTCTTTCGCGGCCCTCGAAATCATTGCCCTCGATCAACCGGATGCCGCCAGTAATGGCATGGCCGATCGCCGTGTAGTAACTGAGCGCGGCGCGCGGCGCCGCCGCGGTGTCGGCGGCGAACGACTCGACATCCTCGAGCGTCGCCAGCAATCGCCAGGGCACCGCCTGGTGGGTGGTCGCCGTTCCCGACCACTGCATCACCGTCAGCGCCACGCCGCCCGGCTGATCGAGAATGAGCGCGCTCACGGCAGGGCTGCGCAGCGCCGCGGCGATCCCTTCCATCTGGAGGCTGTATTCCGGATCATTGACCGACAGCGAGCAGTCGACGGCAAGAACGAGCTCGAGCCCGACCTCATGCGCCGCCGCGCCCTGTGCCAGGGTCGCAAGCAGGCATGCGGCAACAGACAATGCCCGACCGGCCATGCGCGATCCTCCGCCGGCGAGGATAGCATGGCATGGGCTACCGCCGCCCGGCATATGTCACGGTTTCGGCCAGCTCCTCGAACGCCGCTTCATGCTCGCCGAACTGTTCCGGCGACGCCCAGAACATCATCTGGAAATTGCCGACATCGGGAATGCCGCCATAGATGTTGCGGTAGCGGAAGCTGACGCCGGCCTTGAGCACGACGGTGTAGTCGAGAACCCCGAGCTCGTGGCCGTTGATGGTGCGCGTGCTGTCGCTCACATCCTTCACCTCGCGGATCTCCGGATTGTCCTTGACGGTGGCGAGCACCAGCTCCTTCATCTGTGGCGTGGCGAGCGGCGTCGCCTCGGTGACGATCCCGGCATAGGCGGTGGAGGTCGGGTCGGTGAACAAGCTCTCGAAGAAATAGCGCTCGCCCTGCGAGGTCCAGGTGCCGCCCCTGACGCAGAGGGTCAGCGACAGCCTTCGGCTCTGCCACACCTCGCCCGCCGGACAGTCTTTCGGCGTCGGCGCCAGCTCGTCGACGAAGCGCCAGGTCCGGTCCTCGAAGATCGCGATCGCGCGTCCCCCCACCGTTGCCCGGCCGAGCTCGCGCGCCGAAGCGGCCGTCCCCGCCAGCAGCAGGGCGACCATCAGGGTTGTGATGAACCGTGGCGATACCATCGACGCTGTCTCTGCTTCAAGGTTGACTCCAGAATCGTGTAAAGGCCGCTGCCGGCAATCAGCACGATGCCGATGAATGCGGGGGAATCAGGGATGAACCCAAATACCGCCCAGCCCAGGATCAGCGACCAGGCGATGATCGTATAGCGGAAAGGCGCGGTGGCGGCGATACCCGCGACCCGCACCGCCTGCACCGTCAGATATTGGCCGGCGATCAGGAACAGCGCAGCCAGCGCCAGCGTCATGGCAGTGCCCCCGCTCATCGGCTCGAGCCCTTCGATGGCTGACCATGCGGCACCCCCGAGCGTGACCAGCACCGCCGTCGTCAGCGTCACCACCGCCGAGGGGATCTCCGCGCCGATTTTGCGCGTCACGAGGTCGCGCATGGCAACTGCCACCATGGCACCGGCCGCCAGGATCACCGCCGGGTTGAAGCTGCTGCTGCCCGGCTTGACGATCAGCAGCACGCCGATGAGCCCCACCGCGATCGCCGCGAGTCGCATCCGTCCGACCCTCTCCCCGAGCAGCAGCATCGCCATCAAGGTGGCGGTGATCGGCACCGCCTGCATCACCGCGGTGAGATTGGGGAGCGGCATGTGGAACAGCGCGGCGATGAACAGTCCCGTGGCCACGAGGTCGAGCAGCGCGCGAATGACCACGTCGCGGTCGAAGGCGGAACGGATGCGGTGAACATGGCCGCTGACCGTGACCAGTCCGAAGATCATCGCCGTCGCGAACAGCCCGCGCAGGAACACGAACTCGCCGATGCCGACCTTGGTCGACAGGAGCTTGGTCATCGTGTCGTTGAGGATGAAACAGCACATCGACAGCGACATCAGCAGGCCGCCGCGCAGCTCGCCGGCCTCGCTGTCGCCCGCCCGTGCTGTCAAAGGGGCAGGCGAGCTTTCAGGATGGCTGCTGACCATCGGCACTGGAATCGATGACGATGGATGCGAAGGTCAGATGGCGGGGCCGGGTCAAGATGAACAGCGCCGCGTCGATGACGTCGCGATTGTTGGCGCGCGCCACCGGTCCACGCTCGGCATCCCAGGCATCGGGCTCGAGCGGCGTCAGATCGTCGAGATTGGGCGGATAGATCGCGCTGACCCGCACCGGTCGGTCCTTAAGCTCCTGTCTGAGCCCGTCGACCATCCCCGCTTGCCCGTGCTTGGCTGCAAGGAAGGCGATCGACGTTCCGGAGAGCGAGGCATTGGGCAAGCCCGCCGTCGACACGATCGTCAGGATGTCGCCCGCACCGGAGGCCTCGAGAAGCGGTAGGAGGCCGCGGGTCAGCAGCAGCGTTCCGGTGACCCCCGAGGTGATCGTCGACACGATCGCATAGGCGTCATGGCTGTCCATCGGGCCCGTCAGCCATTGCGCGCCATTGTTGATCAGCACATCGACCGGCTCGCCGACATCGCGCATTCCCTTGGCCCAGCGCGTCACCTCGCCGGGGTCGCTGAGGTCGAGATGCTCGGTCCGCGGCCTTGAGCCGTAGCGGGCGCGGATGGCTTCCGCCGTCGCGCCGAGCGCCTCCGGATTGCGCCCTGTCATGATCACGCGGGCGCCGAGCTCGGTGAGGACGGAGGAAAAAGCCGCTCCAAGACCGCGCCCCGCCCCCGTCACCACCACGGTTTTCCCCGCCAGCGCCTGGACCGACATCGTGACCTCATCGCCGCAACGGGACGACTCTAGCAGGCTCGCTGAGCTGACGGAAAGTCTGGAAAAGGTTGGAGCAGTGTGATCCGGGGGCTGTCGCCATGCCCCCGGATCAGCGAATTCGATTAGCGCATGACCTGCAGCGATACCCTGGCGATACCGGCGGCATGGAGGCCGATTGCCCGGGCGGCGCCGAACGCCAGGTCGATCACCCGGCCACGCACGAACGGGCCGCGATCATTGATGCGAACCACCACCGATCGTCCGGTCCGGACATTCATCACCTTGACCTTGGTTCCGAACGGAAGTGAGCGATGGGCGGCAGTCAACCCGTGCGGGTTGAAGCGTTCGCCATTGGCTGTTTTCGAGCCAGACTTATAATAGGACGCCAAACCTACTTGTGCATTGGCGTCCGAACCGGAAGCCCCTGCAAAAATGACGAACGCGGTGAGCAAAGCAGCTGACGCTATTTTTTTCATGAGACCCCATCTGTGACAGTGAACCTCTCCCCCGCTTGCAACGGAGGCGATCGGACGCGCTGGGCGTGTCCGAACGGCCGCGAGAACGTACCGGAGAATGTGACGAGAAATCGGCTTCTATCCGGAAAATTGCGGGTAAATGCGGATTTCTACAATTATACGATGTATACCCTAGCGGCATAGCACGAGGCATGATTGCACCCGCAACCACAGGATTAAAGCCGGGTCGTTTTGACTACTGTCTTATGGGCCGCCCTTGACCAAGCGTACGGCTTGGCAGGCGAACGCATAAAGAAGCGAAGTGGTTTCCGTTGCCCCGAAACGGCCCGATTCTCCCATGTGTCCCGACGCCATGGCGGTCTTGAGCAGGATCGGCTTGTCGCCGGTTGTGTTGGCCCGAAGCCTGGCCACCCACTTCGCCGGCTCCCAATAGGTCACGCGGGAATCGGTGAGCCCGGTCACGGCCAGGATCGCCGGGTAGGGCTGAGGCGCGATATTGTCATAGGGCGAATAGGACAAAAGCCACTCGAGAGCGGTGCGTGATGCGACGGGATCGCCGAGTTCCGAATGGTCCGACGGGGTGAGCGGCAGCTCGGGATCGAGCAGCGTGTTGACGACATCGACGAATGGCACATCGGCGACGATGCTGGCGAACAGATCGGGCCGCCGGTTAGCCACCACGCCCATCAACGTGCCGCCGGCCGAGGCGCCGAGCCCGACAATTCTGCCCTTGGCCGTATAGCGCTGCTCGATCAGATGGCGGCAGACATCGATATAGTCGTTGAAGGTGTTGTTGCGTCGGTCGCGCCGCCCCGCCTTGTACCAGGCGCGGCCCTTGTCGTCGCCGCCGCGGACATGCGCGATCCCATAGATCATGCCGCGATCGACCAGCGAGAACGGGTCGCTCTGGAACCCCGCCGCCGAGCCGAGCGAATAGGCACCATAGGCTTCGAGCAGCAATGGCGAGGAGCCATCGAGGGCCTGGCCCTTGCGATAGAGCAGCGTGATCGGAACGCTCTCGCCGTCGCGCGCCGGTGCTTCGAGGCGGCGGACCACATAAGCGGCCGGATCGTGACCGCTTGGAATGCGCTGCTCCTTGAGCAGCTCCATCTCTCCCGTTGCCATATCATAGTCGAACCACCTTTCCGGCACCGCCGGCGAGGACATGGAGAAGCGAACGAGGGAGCCATCGAAATCGTCGATGCCGATGAGCGACAGCGCATAGGCCTCGTCCGGAAAGGCAATGGTCCGCTCCCGACCGTCGTTCAGCCGCCTGACGATGATGCGCGGAAGCGCATCCACCCGTTCGAGCCGCACCAGATGAGTCTTCGAGAGATCGAACGACAGGATGGTGCGATTGCGGTCATGCGGCACGATGTCGGTCCAGTTGCGCGGCTCAGGCGTCGCCTCGGGCGCCGCCACGATGCGGAACTCCTCGGCATCGAGATCGGTGGAGATCAGGAATCGCTCGCCGTCATGGTCGAGGGTGCACAGCCCGCCGGTGCCGCGCGCGATCACGCGGCGCGGCGGCTTGTCGATCTGCTCGAGATCGATGACCGTGACCTCCGAATCATCGGCGCTCATTGCCGCGGCGATGGCGAACCGCTCGGACGCAGAGGAATAGAGCGCCAGCGGATAGCTCGGGTCGCTCTCGCGCAGCAACAGGCGATCGTCGCGCTGCGGCGTGCCCAGCCGATGCAGGGCGACCGCGAGACTTCGGTTCTCCTTGTCGAGCGGCTGATAGAGGAGCGACCGGCCGTCCCGCGACCACACGACGCTTGTACCTGCCGACTCGATCTGATCGTCGAGTTCGCGCCCGCTTGCCACATCGCGGATCTTGATGGTGAAACGCTCCGCCCCGGTGCGATCGGCGTTCCAGGCAATCATGCGGTGATCGGGCGAGGGCTCGAACCCGCCCGGATCGAAATAGTCGAGGTCCTTGCCGAGAAGCTCGAAATCGAGCACCACCTCCTGGCGCTCTCTCCCGATTTCGCGGCGCACCACCCGGTAGTGCTCGGCCCCCGCCACATAGGCCGTGGCATATTCGAACCGGCCATGCCGCATGAACGGTGAGAAATCCTCCTTCTCCACCCGCCCTTCGATCTCGCTCTTGAGCGTCGCCATGAGCGGCCGCAGCGGTTCGAGACAGGCATCCGCATAGGCGTTCTCGGCCTCGATATGGCGGCGGATGTCTGGCGGGAGCTTTTGCGGATCGTCCAGCACCTCGCGCCAATTGTCGGCCTTGAGCCAGCCATACGGGTCGATGAGGGCAACGCCGTTGACCGTTCGAATGCTGGTTCGAATCTCGGCGATCGGCGGCCGGGGTGTGGCCCCGATCGCTCGGGCGAAAGGCGCGCCAAGGATTGCCGAGAGGCCGCCCGCCGCAGCGGTAGCGAGCAATCGTCGCCGCGACATGGTGCAGGCGGCGGAACGCCAGCTCACAGGATCTCGTCCTCGTCGAATAGCACGGCCGCCTCCGCCTCGCCGCCGATCTGACCGATCCGGGCCAGCGTCGTCGCCGGGTCCTTCACCCGCGCGACATGGAACAGGGCATCGCCGCGATTGACCACCGGCAGATTGGTGTGACCGATGATGATCCCGTCCTCTGGCGCGACAACCGGCGTCCGCCGCTCGCCGAACGGATCGGAGATCTCGCCCAGCGTCTCGCCGCGGCGCACCATCTCGCCCTTGAGGTAACGTGTCGACAGGATGCCGCCATCCGGTGCTCTGAGCCAGACCGAGGATTGCGAGATTGCCGGTTGGATCTGGCTGAACCTGATCGACGGATCGGAGATCATGCCCAGCGCCTTCATCACTCTGAGGATTCCGAGCACCCCCACCCGCACCGACATCTCGTCGAGCCTGAGCGCCTCGCCGCCCTCATAGAGCAGGACCTTCACCCCGGCATTGCGGGCATGCTGCCTGAGCGACCCGTCCCGAAGCTTCGAGATCAGGATGACCGGCGCTCCGAACGCCTCGGCCAGATCGATCAGCTCCGGCTGCTCCGGCGCGATGCGCACCTGCGGCAGGTTGATCCGGTGCGCCCCCGCCGAGTGCAGATCGATGCCATATTGCGACCGCATCACCACCTCGCGCAGGAACAGGTCGGCGAGGATCGAGGCGAGCGACCCGCGATCGGAGCCGGGAAAGCTGCGATTGAGATCGCGACCGTCGGGCAGATAGCGGGACTGGCTGAGGAACCCGAGCGCATTGACGATCGGCACCGCCAGCAGCGTGCCGGCGATGGTCTGCAGCGCCTCGTCCTTGAGGACGCGGCGGATGATCTCGACCCCGGTGATCTCGTCGCCATGCACGGCCCCTGCGAGGAACAGCACCGGCCCGGGCTCCGCGCCATTGACCACCCGGACCGGCAGGGTCATGGGCATGTGGTTCGACAGCATGCTGACGCTGAGATCGACGGTGCGCTGGGTGCCCGGCGGGATCGCAGTCTCGCCGATGATAAAATCCTCGCGTTTCACCCGCAGCATGGGCGAAGCTCTCTCCTCTACGGCGAAATCAGCCGCGGCCGCGCGTTCGAGTTTGACCCGGCCGATGCTTTTCCTCAATAAATTCCACGATCTTCGAAGCGATGTCGATTCCTGTCGCCGCCTCGATTCCCTCGAGCCCCGGCGAGGAATTGACCTCCATCACCACTGCGCCTTTGGCCGACCGCAGCATGTCGACGCCGGCTACATTGAGGCCCATGGTGCGCGCCGCCCGTATCGCCGTCTTGCGCTCCAGGGGGTTGATATCGACCGACCGGGCCGAGCCGCCGCGGTGAAGATTGGAACGGAAATCGCCGGCCGGCCCGCGTCGCTCCATCGCGGCCACCACATCGCCGCCGATCACGAAGGCACGGATGTCGCGACCCGACGACTCGCGTATGAACTCCTGGACCAGAATATTGGTGTTGGCGCCGCGAAACGCCTCGATCATCGACTTGGCCGACTGATGGGTCTCCCCGAGCACCACCCCGATGCCCTGCGTGCCTTCGAGCAGCTTGATCACCACCGGCGCCCCGCCGGCGATCTCGATCACCTCGTCGGCCTTGGTCGTGTAATGGGCAAAGGCGGTGACCGGCAGGCCAACCCCGTCGCGGGCCAAAAGCTGCAGGCATCTGAGCTTGTCGCGCGAGCGCCCGATCGCCACCGATTCATTGAGCGGCCACACGCCCATCATCTCGAACTGCCTCAAGACCGCGAGACCGAAAAAGGTCCGCGAGGCGGCAATCCGTGGGATCACCGCATCGAAGCCGGTCAGCGTCGTGCCGCGAAACCGCAAGGATGGCTGCATCGATGTGATGCTGACATGGCATCTCAGATAGTCGATCGGCACGATCTCGTGCCCGCGATCCTTGGCAGCCTGGATCAATCGCAGATGCGAATAGAGCTTGGCATTGCGCGTCAGCAACGCCAGCTTCATGACGCCGTCCTGCGCGACAGGCTTTGCTGGGCGGCACGCGTCAGAAGGAAGCTCCTGCCGGGATGGACGACGAAGCGCCCGCGCAGCGTCGCTCGGCCAAGCAGCATCGGCATCCCCATTTCATTGCGGTCAGTCAGCGTTACCAGCGCCCGCCAGCGCGTCTGCCCGAGCTCGATCTCCGTTTCCACCACCCATCGGTCCTCGACCGTGCCGGTGCTGCTCCTCACTCGCTTGACGCCGTGCAGCGGCAAATCGCAGGCGCGGGTGATGTGGCGCGCTTCATCGATGAACGCATCGAAGCGCACCCGCCGCGCGCCATCGACCGAATGAACCACGATGTTCTCCGCGTGAAGCGCTGCCGACACCGCGCCGGTGTCGGCCTTGGCCGGGATCGGCCCGATCTGGAGCTCCGGCAGATTGACGAATTCCCGCCAGCCGGCGAGCATGGCCGGCCCGATGCGGCTCCGCCGCCGCTTCTTGACCTTGCGTGGCTTCGGTTTCTTCATCGCGGGCCGGAGGCCTCAGCCCTCCAGGATATCGGTTGCGGCAATATCGATACCGAAACCCGACAGCCCGACATAGTGGCGATTGCGCGATGCCAGGAGCTTGATCGAGCGCACCCCCAGATCGCGCAGGATCTGCGCCCCGAGGCCGACGTCGCGCCAGGCTTCCTCGCGCCGGCGGGCGGAGCCCGAGCCGCCATCGGCCGACGCGACTCCGGCGGTGCCCTCCCGCAGATAGACGAGAACCCCGCGGCCTTCCTTGGCGAAGCGGTCGTAGATGGCCTTGAGCGTCTGGCCGCCGCCGAACAGGTCTTCGACGAGATTTTCCCGATGGAGCCGAACCGGAACATCGCGGCCGTCGCCGATTTCGCCGAACACGATCGCCAGGTGCTGCACCGGATCGAACGGCGTCCGGTAGGGGATCACCTGCGCCGGCCCGGCGGGCGTCGTCACCGCGAAGGCGGGGCTGGCTTCGACCAGACGCTCGCGCGATTGCCGCCAGGCGATGAGATCGGCGACCGAGATGATCCTGAGCCCATGCTCCAGGGCGAATTGCGATACCTCGGCGCCGCGCTTGACCGTGCCGTCGTCATTGATGAGCTCGGCGATGACGCCGACCGGCGGCTCGCCCGCCAGCCTGACGAGATCGACGGCGGCTTCGGTGTGGCCGGAGCGCATCAGCACGCCGCCGGACCTGGCGATCAGCGGAAACACGTGGCCTGGCCGGACGAAGTCGCTCGCCTGGACATTGGCATTGGCCAATGCATGGACGGTGGCGGCCCGCTCGCGCGCCGAGATGCCGGTGGTCAGGCCCTCGCGATAATCGATCGACACGGTGAAGGCGGTGCCGAGCGGCGCATCGTTCACCGCCACCATCGGATCGAGCTTGAGCCGGCGGGCGTTGTCGGCGGTCATCGGGGCGCACACGATGCCGCTGGTGTGGCGGATCATGAACGCCATTTGCTCCGGCGTGATCTTCGAGGCGGCGGCGATCAGATCGCCTTCGTTCTCGCGGTCGTCGTCGTCGACGACGATGATCATCTCGCCGCGCTTCAGCGCCGTGACCGCCTGCTCGACGCTATCGAGAGACGTCATGGTCGGCGCCTTCCGAGGCCCTGGTCGCTAGGCCTGCACGGCCTGCTTGTACATTTCCTCGACATGGGCCCAGTTCACGAGATTGTCGAACCAGGTCTCGAGATATTTCGGCCTGAGATTCCGATAGTCGATATAATAGGAGTGCTCCCACACGTCGCAGCCGAGGATCGGCTGGGCATTGTGCACCAGCGGGTTCTCGCCGTTCGGTGTCTTCATGATCACGAGCTTGCCGTCCTTGACCGCGATCCAGCACCAGCCCGAGCCGAATTGCGTGATGCCGGCCTGGATGAAGTCGTTCCGCGCCTTGTCGAAGCCGCCGAGGTCGCTGTCGACCGCCTGCGCCAATTTCCCCGGCAGGCTCTTGCCACCGCCCTTCGGCTTCATCCATTTCCAGAAATGGATGTGGTTGTAATGCTGACCGGCATTGTTGAAGAGGCCCTGGTTCTTGCCATAGGAAGCCTTGACGATCTTGGTCAGGCTGAGACCGTCAAGCCCCGAATCTTTCAGGAGATTGTTGCCGTTGGTCACATAGGCCATGTGGTGCTTGTCGTGGTGGTACTGCAGCGTCTCCTTCGACATGTAGGGTTCGAGCGCATCATAGGGATAGGGCAGTTCGGGGAGAGAAAACGCCATTTCGGACCTCCATCGGGGGTGGGGCAGGGCAGCGATCCTTAGGCAATAGGCAATCGCTGGAAAATGGGCAATAGCCAGGAGCGTACCGGCTGCCGAAGTTACGACAACGCCTTTTCCATGAAGATGCTCCATGGATCGCCCAAAGGATAGGCGCCGAATGCCGCGCAGCGCCCATAGCCGGATCGCTCGAACAGCCCGAGCGCCTCGGCTTGCCGCGAGCCGGTTTCGAGCCGGAGCCAGCGCAGGCCCATGTTTCGCCCCTCCGCCTCGATCTCGGCGAGAACCGCCCGGCCGAGCCCCAGCCCCCTCGCGGCAGGGCGGACATAGATCCGCTTGATCTCGCCCCAATCGGGGGCCTCGCGCACCAGGGCACCGCAGGCCTCCGCCGTGCCGTCCCGCCGCGCCACGAAGAAGGCGACATTGTCGGCCGCCAGCGCCTCGAGTGCCAGCAGGTGGTTGCTCTCAGCCGGGTAGAGGCTGGTGAGATAACGGTCGAGCTCGGCGATCATCGCGACGATCTCGCCGGCGCGCGGATCCTCCCGGGCGATCCTGATCCCGCTCATCGCGCCACTCCCTTCGTCAGGTGAAGGCCTGGATGCCGGTCTGGGCGCGCCCGAGGATCAGCGCGTGGACGTCATGCGCTCCCTCATAGGTGTTGACCGTCTCGAGATTGACCATGTGGCGGATGACATGGAATTCGTCCGAGATGCCGTTGCCGCCATGCATGTCGCGCGCCATCCGGGCGATGTCGAGCGCCTTGCCGCAATTGTTGCGCTTCATCAGCGAGATCGCCGGGACCCCGACGCTGCCGCGTTCGAGGCCGCGGCCAAGCGCCAGCGCTCCTTGCAGGCCGAGCGCGATTTCGGTCTGCATGTCGGCAAGCTTCTTCTGGACGAGCTGGTTGGCGGCGAGCGGCCGGCCGAACTGCCGCCGGTCGAGCACATAGGACCGCGCCCGGTGCCAGCAATCCTCGGCTGCGCCCATGGCCCCCCAGGCAATGCCGTAGCGCGCCTTGTTGAGACAGCCGAACGGGCCGGCGAGACCCTTGGCATTGGGCAGCAGGCTGTCCTCCGGCACCTCGACGTCCTGCAGCAGGATCTCGCCCGTGACCGAGGCGCGCAGCGACATCTTGCCGAGGATCTTCGGCGTCGAGAAACCCGGCGTCCCGCGCTCGACGAGAAAGCCGCGGATGCCTTCGTCCTCGAGCTTCGCCCACACCACCGCAACATCGGCAATCGGCGAGTTGGTGATCCACATTTTCGAGCCGTTGAGACGGAACCCGCCATTGATGCGCACCGCCCTGGTTTTCATGCTGCCCGGGTCCGAGCCCGCTTCCGCCTCGGTCAGCCCGAAGCAGCCGACCCATTCGCCGCTCGCCAGCCGCCTGAGATAGCGTTGCTTCTGCGCCGGCGACCCATAGGCCTCGATCGGGTGCATGACGAGCGAGTTCTGGACGCTCATCGCCGAGCGATAGCCCGAGTCGACCCGCTCGACCTCCCGGGCGATCAGGCCGTAGGCGACATAGCCGAGGCCCGAGCCGCCATACTGCTCGCTGGTCATCACCCCCAGAAAGCCGACCTCCCCAAGCTCGTTCATGATCGTGCGGTCGAACTCTTCGCGTCGGAAGGCCTCGAGCACCCGCGGCATGAGCTTGTCCTGAGCGAAGGCCCGCGCGCTATCGCGGATCATCCGCTCCTCTTCGCTGAGCTGGCTTTCGAGATCGAGCGGGTCCTGCCAGTCGAAGGACTTGAGATCCGGGCTCGGGGCAGCCTCTTGCTTCTTGACGGGTTCGGCCATGGCTTATCCTATCTCTGGCTTGATCGCGGCAACCTTCAGCCCGAAAGCATAGACGAAGGCCACCTCCTTCAGCCGGTCGAACCGGCCGGGCGAGCCGGCATGTCCCGCCTCCATCTTGGTGTCGAGCAGCAGCAGGTTGTCATTGGTCTTGGTCTCCCTGAGCCGGGCCACCCATTTGGCCGGCTCCCAATAGGTGACGCGCGGATCGGCAAGACCGGCCACCGCCAATATATGGGGATAGTCCTGGGCGCGGACATTGTCATAGGGCGAATAGGCGGCGATCGTATCGTAATCCGCCTTGGACGCGATCGGGTTGCCCCATTCCGGCCATTCCGGCGGGGTCAGCGGCAGGCTGTCGTCGAGCATCGTGTTGAGGACATCGACGAACGGCACCTCGGCAAGGATCGCCCGGAAGCACTCCGGCGCCAGATTGGCGGCGGCGCCCATCAGCATGCCGCCGGCGCTGCCGCCTTGCGCGACGATGTTTCCGGGCGTGGTGATTCCCTCGGACACCAGATGCCGCGCCACCGCGATGAAATCGGTGAAGGTGTTCATCTTCTGGCGCCGCTTGCCCTCGCGGTACCAGCGATAGCCCTTGTCCTTGCCGCCGCGGACATGGGCGATGGCATAGATGAAGCCGCGATCGAGCAGCGACAGGATGTTGGTGTTGAACGCCGCCGGCACCGTCATCCCATAGGAGCCATAGCCATAGAGCCATAGCGGTGCCCGGCCGTCGAGCGGCGTGTCGCGGCGATGGACGAGCGACACCGGCACGCTCTCGCCATCGGGAGCCCGCGCCATGATGCGGCGTGCCACATAGGCAGCGGGGTCGTGCCCGGAAGGCACCTCCTGGACCTTGCGCAGCACCCGTTCGCGGCTGTTCATGTCGTAGTCGAACACCTCGCTCGGCGTCGTCGGCGACGAATAGTTGAAGCGCAGCGTCGTCGT
>Ga0209382_10003141_pt1 | contig 23114 bp, 20 predicted proteins | sample SoiMetdeltSBSDD5_FD_187599 | JGI IMG/M metagenome (GOLD analysis project Ga0209382, IMG submission 187599) | Bulk soil microbial communities from a Populus tree surrounding site in Tennessee, USA - Soil MetaG P. deltoides SBSDD5 (SPAdes) (version 2) | ecosystem: Environmental > Terrestrial >...
CAAACGAGAGGAAGACAAGGCCTCCAAGGAGAGACTCGCTCAACTGGAGCGCGAAATTCACAACCTGCGGGAAACTTCCGACGGATTGAAAGGTCACTGGAAAAACGAAAAGGAATCGATTCAGCGCATTCGTGAGCTCAAGGAGAAAATCGAAGCGACCAAAGTGGAGGAGCAACAGGCGCAACGCAAGGGAGATCTGAACCGGGCCGCGGAGCTGCGGTACGGTACTCTGACTCAACTGCAAAAAGAGCTGGAAGCAGCCAACAAGAAACTCGCAGAACTACAAAAAGACCAGAAGATGCTCAAGGAGGAGGTGGACGCAGAGGATGTAGCCGAAGTAGTGGCGAAGTGGACCGGAATTCCGGTCTCGAAAATGCTCGAAGGAGACATTCAGAAGCTCCTCAAGATGGAAGACCGGCTCAAAGCTCGCGTCGTCGGGCAAGGGAACGCGATCCACGCGGTTTCCAACGCCGTCCGCCGCGCCCGCGCCGGGTTGCAGGATCAGAACCGTCCCATCGGTTCGTTTATCTTCCTTGGCCCAACCGGCGTTGGTAAGACGGAGCTCTGCCGTGCCCTCGCTGAATTCCTCTTCGACGACGAACAAGCGATGGTTCGCCTCGACATGTCCGAGTTCATGGAAAAGCATTCCGTCTCGCGGCTGATTGGCGCCCCTCCGGGCTACGTCGGCTATGAAGAGGGAGGATACCTGACGGAAGCCGTGCGCCGCCGCCCCTATTCAGTGGTGCTGTTCGATGAAATCGAAAAGGCCCACCCGGAAGTCTTTAACGCCTTGCTGCAAATCCTCGAAGACGGCCGCATGACCGATGGTCAAGGCAGAACCGTCGATTTCAAGAACACGGTTATCATTATGACCTCGAATCTAGGCAGTCAGTATATCCAGGATTTGGCTGGCACAAACCGCAAAGAAATGGAGCGGCAGGTAATGGCGGCGCTGCGCGACGCTTTCAAGCCGGAATTCCTGAACCGCGTCGATGAGGTTATTATTTTCAACAGCCTGGGGCGCGAAGAAATTAAGTCGATTGTCGAGATCCAACTCAAGCGCCTGCGCCAGAACTTGGCGAGCAGAAAAATGGCCCTTGAGATTACCGACCGGGCTAAAGCATTGCTTGCGGACAAGGGTTATGACCCCGTCTACGGCGCGCGGCCCTTGAAGCGAACCATACAACGATTGATTCAGGATCCCTTGGCGGTCAAGATTCTTGAAGGGCAATTCAAAGAAGGCGACCGAATCAAGATCGACTCTGATGGCGACGAAATGCTCTTTCTCCACGGCGGCACTGTGGTGGACAACGAAGGCTGGGAAGAGAGGACCCTCCATTGAGCGCCGTGGCGAAGAAGACAACCGGAAGAATTCCCCAAGGACTGGCAAGGGTGCGAAAGGAGCTTCCTCCTCCCGGGAAAATCTTCAAGAGCAGGAAAAAAGATAGCCGCGAACAGTCGAAGGCGGAACTCCGCCGAGAATTGCAGGAATCTTTCCTGCGCAAACCTTCCTAACAATTCTTCGTGAGCTAACTTCAAAGAGGGGCAGCGACTTTAGTTGCCCCTCTTTTTTTTGTCTGAGCCCCTTTAAGTCCGGTAGCATGAGAAGCTCGCCCCTGTGGTTCTTCTCTAACCGTTGAAGCCCTGCGGGGAGCGCGATAAGATACGCCTGCCGCAACGGAAACACGCAAGTCGCTTTCTGCTGACAATTCCACGATACACGAATAGTGACCTTCGCCCTCGGTGGAGCACTGTGTCGTGACCACAGCGGGAGAGGACACTTTACGGCCCATGGAGTTGGACGAGAAACCAGTCGAGATTCCTAAAAAACACGCGACGCTCATTCTGATGAACGTTTGCGTCGGGCAGTTTATCGTCGGGCTGGATCAGCGCGCGCTGTTGGTGGCGCTGCCGACCTTGAGCCATATCTTTAACAGTAGCCTCACGACCATTCAGTGGGTGTTATTGATCTATGATTTGTTGTTAATCGGCACAGTGATCACCGTCGGCCGTTTAGGTGATTTGTTTGGCAGGCGGCGCTTTTATGCCGGCGGGTTCCTGGTGTTTGTTTTGAGCTCCGCGCTTTGTGGCGCTGCTCAGTCCGCACTGCAGATCATTCTATTTCGCGGTCTACAAGCCATTGGTGGCGCCATGATCTCGGCCAACGGCAGAGCCGTCGCTTCCATTGCGTTGCCAGCCGGTCAGCGAGGCAAAGCTATGGGCATTGCTTCAATGGCTTTTCACATCGGCTTTCTGACGGGTCCGACCCTCGGAGGATTCTTAATCGACACCGTCGGCTGGCGTTGGATTTTTTACCTCAATCTACCGGTAGGTATTTGGGGCGCGTACCTCGCCTGGAAGCTTTTGGAAGAAAGCAAAGAAGACGTCAAAGGAATATCCGTTGACTTTCCGGGAGCTATTTTGCTGATGATCACGTGCAGCCTCTTCATCTATACTATGAATCAGCTGCCACACGTCGGGTGGAGGGATCCGACGGTCTTGAGATTGATGTCGCTTTTTCTTGTGTCACTTGTACTTTTCGTTTTTGTTGAACTGAGAGCCCGAACCCCGATCTTGAGTTTTTCCCTTTTTCGCAACCGGCTTTTTACCGCCTCGATCTTGAGCTTGTTTTTCATCACCTCGACCCAGTCGGCCATCAGTTTTCTCATGCCCTTCTATCTCCAAAACATCCTCCATTTCTCGCCGTCGCAAATGGGCTGGATCATGATCGCCGGCTCAGTCGTGATCGTCATGGTCGCTCCCATTGCCGGCTGGATGTCCGATCGTTTGGGCTCGCGGCTTCTCTGTACGGTGGGCTCCGGGCTGATTGTTATCGCACAATTTTTCATAGCATCGTTGGGCTTGGATTCCTCGATCCCGCGCATCATTTTTCCTCTGATGCTATCCGGCCTGGGTTGGGCGATCTTCAATTCACCGAACCAGAGCGCAATTTTGGGGTCTGTGCCGAGAGATAAAGTCGGAACTGCGTCTGGAATGAACACCACCGCGGCCCGCACCGGCGGCGCAATGGGTGTGGCTGTCTCCGCCACCTTGTTTACCTACGGTTTGACGGCAGCGGGCCTGTCCTCAATGCAGATCGAATCGCCGCAAAGTTGGGGCGCAGCGCCTGAAATTTTTGTCCGCTCATTCAACCATACGGTGCATATCGTCAACTTCTTCACCCTGCTCTCGATTTTTTTCTCCGCAGTGAAGGGTTCGCGGCAAGAGTGAGCCAACGCCTGCAGATCGAGTTCAATGACGCTATCAGGTGAACAAGAGATATCACGACGAACCTCCAGGCTTATTTTGTTGAGCGTTTGCATCGGCCAGACCATCGTCGGGCTCGATCAGCGCGCCATCACGGTGGCGCTGCCCACTTTGACGACGACCTTTCATACCTCGTTCACAACAATTCAATGGACGATCTTGGTCTACGACCTGGTTTTGATTGGGTTGATTATCACCATGGGCCGGCTCGGCGATCTTTTTGGCCGGCGCCGGTTCTATAGCCTGGGCTTTCTGATATTTGTCATCGGTTCCGCCGTTTGCGGCCTCTCTCAGACGCCAGGCCAATTGATTTTTTTCCGCGCCGTTCAGGCCCTCGGCGGATCCATGATCGCCGCCAACGGTCGCGCTATCGTCTCGGTAAATTTACCGCTGCAGGACCGGGGTCGTGCCCTCGGGCTGACTTCGACGGCGTTTCACATCGGTTTTCTGATCGGTCCGGCGCTTGGCGGTTTCCTGATCGACAGCATTGGCTGGCGCTGGATCTTTTATATGAATATGCCTTTCAGCCTCTGCGGCGCTTATCTCGCATGGAAAGTCGTCCCGGAAACCAGAACTAATGAAAAAATCGCCGTCGATGTTCCCGGTGCTTTGCTACTGCTTCTGACCAATAGCCTATTCATTTACGCCATCGATCAACTGCCACGGATCGGCTGGCATCATCCCCGGTTTCTTCTGACCTTGTCGCTTTCTGTGATCGCGCTATTGTTCCTGTTACGTGTAGAAGCCAAAACGAAGACGCCGATCTTGACTCTGTCAATGTTCCGCAGCCGGCTCTTCAGCGCGGGCATTGCAAGTCTTTTTTTGATCGCCGGCACTTTATCGGCGATCAATTTTCTGCTGCCCTTCTTTTTACAAAACCTGCTCGGCTATTCACCATCGCAAGTCGGTTGGATCATCGTTGCGGACTCGGTCATCATCATGATCATGGCGCCCATCGCCGGCTCGCTATCAGACCGCTTTGGCTCCCGCCTGCTCTGCACCACGGGTTGCGCGATCGTCGGCGTGGCCCAATTTTTCTTGGCAACGTTAGATCTCCATGCGTCGTTGTTCAGAATCATGCTTCCACTTATTGTCTGGGGCGTCGGTTGGGCATTGTTTAATGCGCCGAATCAAAGTTCGATTCTGGGCGCCGTCAGTCAGGAAAAAATCGGTGCTGCCGCCGGCATGATCGCGACAACCGCACGAACCGGCGGCGCCATGGGAGTGGCGCTTTCGGCGACCTTGTTCGGCTACCTTTTGTCGGCCGCAGGTTTGAGCGGCAGCCAAATCGAATCGCCCGACAGCTGGCGCGCTGCGCCGGAAACCTTCATGGGCGCCTTTTCAACGACGATTTTTGTTTTGAACTTTTTTGCGCTGATTGCGGTCCTGTTTTCCGCCGTCCGAGGCGAAAGACCCCAAGCTTGATCGAACAAAACCGGCGTGAATCATCCAGAGCCGTTCATGCTCCCTTGACATGAACGGGCCTGCCTCACTACTCTGCGGCAGTCGAACGACGGTCAATGAACTATGGGCTGGTATCTCCATATCGACATGGATGCGTTCTTTGCCTCCGTGGAGCAAGTGCTTGATCCAACTCTCAAAGGCAAACCCGTAATCGTTGGTGGCCGTAGTGGCCGCGGCGTCGTCACTTCAGCCTCCTATGAGGCGCGAAAATTTGGCGTGCATTCAGCGATGCCGGGCTTTCAAGCCAAGAAACTCTGTCCCAACGGGACCTTCCTGCCGAATCGCCGCCGAGTCTACTCGGAATTCTCCGACAGAGTCTTCGCGATTCTAGAGCGATACTCGCCCACGGTTCACGGGCTGTCCATTGATGAGGCACTTGTCGATCTCACCGGCACCGACCGGCTCTTCGGTCCGCCGCTCAAGACCGCTGATGGGATCATTCGCTGCATCGAAACGGAAGTGGGGTTGCCGTCATCCGCCGGACTTTCCACGAGTAGAGTCACGGCAAAAATTGCTGCGACCCTGGCCAAACCCCACGGACTCATTTATGTCCCATCCGGTTCAGAAGAAGATTTTCTTGCGCCGCTGGCCGTGGAATCGATTCCCGGCGTCGGGCCGAAAACACACAAGACACTAAATCAGAGGGGAATAAAGACCATCGGTGATTTATTGAAGCATACCGAATTAACCGCGCGCTATCTGGATTTGGGTGCGTCGTCCGAACGACATCACCACCACGACCATTCCATCGGCAATGAAACGACTTTGGATAAGGCGGTTAAGGAAATCGCCCAGATGGAGAAAGTCCTTTGGGAACTGGTGGAAGAAGTGGGAGGCAGATTACGCAGCGAAGAACTCTTCGCTCGTTGTTTGACCGTAAAGATCCGCTACGCCAATTTTCAAACCATCAACCGCTCGCGCACCCTGCCCGCACCAACCTGTTTCGACAAAGAAATCTTCGAAATCGTAAGCGATTTGTTAAGGCAAAATGTCAGTCCGGGCAGAGCGGTACGGCTCCTTGGGGTAAGCGCCAGCGCGCTGCAAAGTTCCGGCTGGCAGGAACCGCTCTTGAATCATGACAAGCGTACCGCCTACGAGCAACTCTACAAAGGCATCGACGAGCTGCGCCGGAAATACGGCGAGGATTCCATCGGCGCCGCCACACCACGCAACCGTGCGGGTTGATTTTCCCTTCAAAGCTTCTTACTGTTCTGACGACTAATCGAACATGGCAACTATGACCACTCATCCTTTTCTCGCTGCCTGCCGCCGAGAGAAGACTCCTTATACACCGGTATGGCTCATGCGCCAGGCCGGACGCTACATGGAGGAATACCGCAAGCTCCGGGCGCAACACGACTTCCTCGACCTCTGTAAAAGACCCGACCTCGCCGCCGAGATCACCGTGACGCCAGTTGAACGTTTGGGCGTGGATGCGGCGATCCTATTCGCCGACATCCTGCTTTTGCTCGAACCCATGGGTGTGGGGCTCGAATATACAAAAGGGGATGGTCCCGTAATCCACAATCAGGTCAGCAGCAGAACCCATGTTGAACAGCTGCTCGAATTCGACCCGCGAGAAGCTCTTCCGTTTGTCTTCGAGGCGGTGCGCAAGGCTTGCGCCGCCCTGAACGGCAAAGTGCCGCTCATTGGATTTGCAGGCGCACCCTTTACCCTTGCCTCTTATCTCATCGAGGGCGGCAGCTCCCGCAACTATCTCAAAACGAAGAGGCTCATCTATTCGAATCCCGGTGCCTGGCGCGGCTTGATGGAGCGACTTTCTTCTCTCACCGCCAAATATCTGAACGCTCAAATCGCAGCCGGAGCGGAGGCTGTGCAGCTCTTCGACAGTTGGGCCGGCTGTTTATCTCCCGAAGACTACGAGAGGTTCGTTCTACCCCATACGCGCGCCACTATTACGGGCTTGACTCCAGGCGTGCCGGTCATCCATTTCAGTACCGGCACCGGCGGATTCCTCAAGTCTCTCCGGGCTGGCGGAGGCGACGTGATCGGGGTGGACTGGAGAGTGAATCTTGATGCCGCCTGGGATGACTTGGGACACGATGTTGGCATCCAAGGAAACCTAGATCCAGCCGCGCTCCTTGCTTCGCCTAAGGAAATCCGTCGACGAGTCGCTGAAATTCTCACACGTGCCGGCGGCAGGGCCGGTCATATATTCAACCTGGGCCATGGAGTTTTGCCCGAAACTCCCGTCGAGAATGTCATCGCCATGGTCGAAGCAGTCCATGAGCTGAGTTCTCGGTAAACATCTACAATGAGTCTGCGCTACGATGCGGTGCTTCTGATCGCTTTCGGCGGTCCGACTGGACCCGAAGAGATCCGCCCGTTCCTTGCGCGCGTCACGAAAGGCATTCCCATCCCGCCCGAACGTCTGGAAGAAGTGGCTCATCACTACGAAGCCGTCGGCGGCAAGTCCCCGCTCAATGAAATTACCTTCCGGCAGGCCAACGCCTTGCAGGAGTCGCTGAAAAACAGGGGTTCGCCGTTACGCGTCTACGTCGGCATGCGCAACACCCGTCCGTTCTTCACCGAGACTTTCAAACGGATGACCGCTGACGGCGTGACGAGAGCGCTGGGAGTTATTCTCTCCTCACTTAGAACCGAGGCAAGTTGGGAACGCTACCAACAAAACATCGCGGATGCGCGCGCCGCGCAGGGTCTTAACGCGCCTGAGATCGATTACTGCGGGGGCTGGCACGATCATCCCCTTTTCATCCAAACCTGGGCAGAACTTATTCAAGCGAGCTTTGCCGATATCCCGGTCCACCAGGGCTTGAACACAGACCTCGTTTTCACCGCACACAGTCTCCCCACGGCGATGGCGTCTCGTTCCCCGTACGTCGAACAGTTTGAGGTTACGGCGCGCTTGGTCGCTGCAAAGCTTGGCCATGAACGCTGGTCAATCGCCTATCAAAGCCGCAGTGGCAAACCCACTGATCCTTGGCTCGAACCCGACATCGGTGACGCCATTCGAAAACTGGCCACCGAAGGTCGCAAAGAAGTCATCGTCGCGCCCATCGGTTTTGTTTGCGATCATGTAGAGGTACTCTATGACCTCGACATCGAGGCCAAGAAAATCGCTGAAGATCACGGCGTCACCATGCGGCGTGCAAGTTGTCCCAATGACCACCCCACTTTTATCCAGATGATCGCTGAAGTCATTCAGGACACAATGAAAAACGCCGAGGATCGAGATTAGAGCATGGAAGATCCCAATCTTCGATCATCTATCATCCATCCTCGATCTATAGCGTCATGAATCGCCGAGTCGTCGTGGTCGGTGGCGGCATCGCCGGGCTCGCCGCAGCGCACCGCCTCATCGAGCTGAACAAGGAGAAATCTCTTGATATCGAAGTGGTGCTGCTCGAAGCATCCGCTCGACTTGGCGGGACCATCGCTACGGAGCGCGTTGGAGATTTCCTCGTCGAAGCCGGTCCGGATTCCTTTATCACGGAAAAGCCTTGGGCACTTCGTCTGTGCGCGCGCTTGGGACTCAGCTCACGCCTGGTATCGACCGAAGCGGCGTATCAAAAGATCTACGTCGTCCATAAGGGTCGGTTGGAACCTCTTCCGGAAGGCTTTTTCCTACTTGCGCCCACGCGCTTCTGGCCCTTCGTGCAGACGCCACTTTTTTCATTGACCGGTAAACTCAGAATGGCCGCGGAGATTTTTCTGCCGCGTGGCGCTGTCAATGGTGACGAAAGCCTGGGGGCGTTCGTTCGGCGGCGCTTTGGCGCAGAAGCTTTAGATCGAGTTGCGCAACCCCTCGTCGGCGGCATCTATGCAGCGGATCCCGACAAACTCAGCCTCAGCGCGGCCATGCCGCGCTTCAAGGAAATGGAACGCGCCCATCGCAGCGTTATTCTCTCGATGGTTTCCGAGCAAAGGCGGCGCGCCCGCAACCGCGAGGCCGGCAGCGGCGCCCGTTGGAGTTTGTTCGTCACCCTCGCCGGCGGCATGCAGGAATTGGTGGACCGGATCGCAAGCCGGCTTCCTGAGGGATGTGTGCGTTTGCACACTCCAATTGCGGGACTGATCCGGGATACGGATAAGAACCTCTGGAAGGTTACAACCCGCGGGAACGAGAGCCTTGAAGTGGACGCAGTCGTTCTCGCAACTCCTTCATTCCAAACCGCTGAAACAATTGGCGACGTTGCCTCCAGTGCTGCCGACGCGTTGAAGCAAATCACGTACGCATCCACGGCAACGGTCAGTCTCGCGTTCCGACAAAAAGACTTCCCTCGCCCGCTCGATAGCTTCGGCTTCGTCGTACCGGCCATCGAGTCGAGAAAAATCATGGCCTGTACTTTCAGCAGTTTGAAATATCCCGGTAGAGCGCCGGAAGGTCATGTATTACTGCGAGGCTTCGTCGGCGGCAGTTTACAGCCAGAATTATTTCAAGACGACGACGCAACAATGGAGAAACATGTTCGTGACGAACTCGCGAGCTTGCTGGGCGTCGTCGCTCAACCCGTCTTCTCGCGCGTCTGGCGCTATCCGAACTCCATGCCTCAGTATCATGTTGGGCATCAAACGCGTATTCAGCAAATCGAAGCACAGCTCGCAAAATTCCCTAGCCTCGCTCTCGCCGGCAATGCTTATCATGGCGTCGGCATTGCCGACTGCGTGCGCACCGGAGAAGAGGCAGCGGAGAGGATAATCAACCGGCTCTATTCGCTGTAGAAATAAGCCCGCCTTTTTTCTTGACGCCCGCAGTGTAATCGGACTATCAGTCATACATTGACGAATCGTCCACGCTTTAGGTGGGATTGAGGAGGCACTGTATGGCCATGATCATCATCGACTCACAAGTTCACATTTGGGGACCGGAAACGCCCCATAAACCTTACTTCACGGAAAATGCATCCAAACCTCATCGCCCAATACCTCTGGATCACAAGGAACTGCTAAACGTAATGAACGCCAATGGCGTGCAGCGAACTGTCTGCGTGCCGCCGACGTGGGAAGGATTCAGTAATGAGGAGTCACTGCGAGCGGCACGGTTGTACCCCGATCGTTTTGCAGTAATGGGGCGAATAGCAATAAATCAGCCCGAAAGCCGCGGGTTGTTACCGAAATGGAAAACCCAACCAGGCATGTTGGGCATACGCACGACTTTTCATCAGGGCCGCGCGCCATTGTGGCTGGAGGACGGCACCGCCGACTGGTTTTGGGACGCCGCCGAGCGGTACGACGTGCCGGTGATGGCGTTGGCTCCCCAAGCCGTGCCGAAGCTCGGCGAGATCGCGGAACGTCATTCCGGTTTGCGTCTCATTGTCGATCACATGGGCCTTAGCTCCGCGCTCCGGGGCAAGCCGCTGGACGGCGCGATAGATAATCTGGTCAAGCTGGCGCGGCTAAAGAATGTCGCGGTTAAGGTGTCTGCACTGCCGTGTTACGTGGAAGAAGCCTACCCGTTCCCGACGCTTCACCCTTTGATCCGTCGTGTCGTCGATGCCTTCGGCCCTCAGCGTTGTTTCTGGGGCACGGATCTCTCTCATTTGACGTGTCCATATAAACAATGCTTCACATTATTTAGCGAAGAACTGAAATTTTTGTCCGATACGGACAAGGAATGGATCTTGGGCCGCGGCATCGCGGAATGGCTGAACTGGCCACTACCAAAGTAGGCCCGAGGCCTAAGGCGTCGCACGATCCGCATCTTGCCGTAGCCTAATTTGCATGGGTTAACGATTCACGACATCGAGTTTCGGCGTGGATCGTTACCTGAACGGTTGCATCGGTGGTTTACGTGAGGAAGCTCTTCCGCAGCATCGCACTGCTTTTCCTTCTTTCGCCGGGCTATTCTCCAGCCGCTGAGACCCCGCTTCGGTTCGTCACCTGGAAATCGGAGACGGCGCAGATGTGGGACCAACCAATAGCTGACTTCGAAAAACAAAATCCCGGGCTGAAGATCATCCGCGAAATCGGCCCTCAGTCATCGACCCAGCTCCATGATCTCATCACTCAAAAGCTTAAAAACCGCGACACGGAAATGGACGTTTTTGTAATGGACGTCATCTGGCCCGCTGAGTTCGCATCGGCGGGCTGGGCGCTTCCGCTGGACCGCTTTTTTGCTTTAGCGGAACAAAAACAATTTCTCGATGCGCCGATCCTGGCCAATCGCTATCGCGGGCAAATCTTCGGGGTCCCGCTTTTCGTTGACGCAGGACTGCTCTATTACAGGAAGGATCTGCTGGAGAAATATCGTATACCACCACCGCGGACTTGGCCGGAATTGGTGCAAGCGGCAAAAACAATTCTGGCCCAGGAAAAAGACCCCCAGCTCGTCGGCTTTTCCGGCCAATTCAAGCAGTACGAGGGACTTATCTGCAATATGATGGAATATATTCTGAGCAACGGCGGCAACCTGTGGGATGATCAAAAGCTAGTAAGCACCCTCAATCAACCGGCCGCCCTGGCCGCGGTACGTTTCGTCCGCGACCATATCATCGGCGAGATCGCCCATCGCGGCGTGCTCGCTTATGAGGAACCGGAATCACTGGTGCTTTTCACCGAAGGGAAAGCGATCTTTCATCGTAACTGGCCTTACGCCTGGAGCGTCGCCAACGATTCGCGGAGCTCCAAAATCGCCGGCAAGATTGGCATGATGCCATTGCCCTTCTTCCCCGGCGGCAAAGGGGCCGCGGCCCTCGGCGGCTGGCAGCTTGCGATCAGTCGTTTCTCGAAAAAAAGCGAGCTGGCCTGGCGCTTTGTGAGCTTCATGACGAGTCACGCGATGCAGAAGCGGGTCACACTGAGCACCGGGCGCGCTCCCGCGCGCGCTGCGCTCTATACAGATCGGGAAGTGTTAGACCAACTGCCGCAGTTAGGATCGTTGTGGGAGACTTTCAAACAGGCGGTTCCCCGCCCAACGACACCCGTCTATGTTCCGCTGTCGAATATCATGCAGCGTTATTTCAGTTCGGTGTTGGCGCTGCCGGACACAAATATCGACAAACGCGCCGCCTTGGCCGCCAGGGATATGGACCGCGTCCTGGATCTTGTGCGCGAGGCGCCGGCGCCATGAGAAGCTCGCATCGTCTCGCCTTCTTGTTTCTGCTACCGAGCCTGATCTTCGTCGGCTTATTCGCTTTCTATCCGATCTTCGAATCCTTCCGGCTAAGTTTTTATCGCTCGATCCTGACCCTACCGTGGCTTGGCCAGAAGATGGTGGGCTGGGAAAACTACACCGATCTCTGGACCGACCCCGTAGCAGCCCAGTCTTTGCGCACCACCGTGTTTTTCGTTGTCACGACCATTCCGCTGGAGCTCGGCATCGGCCTCGGCATGGCGCTGGTGATGAATGAAGTTTTTCGTGGCCGCGGGCTGCTGCGCGCCATTGTCCTTATTCCCTGGGCAATCCCCACAGTGGTTTCCTCCCAGATGTGGCGCTTCATCTTCAATGACCGTTATGGGCTTTTCAATTTTGTTCTGTTCGGCGGCGACGCCTCCCGCTATCTCGCGCCTCTCGCGGACCCTATCCTTGCGCCTCTGACAATCATCGTGGCGGAAGTATGGAAGACTGCGCCCTTCGTCGCCTTGATCGTATTGGCCGGGCTTCAAACTATTCCCGATGAACTTTACGAGGCGGCCAGCATCGATGGCGCAACGGTGTGGCAGCAATTTCGCCACGTTACCTTACCTCTTATCAGACCGGCGCTGCTTTTGGCTCTGCTTTTCCGAACCATCGATGCTTTGCGGGTATTTGACCTGGTTTTTGTCATGACTCAGGGCGGCCCGGCGGATGCCACCAATGTGCTTTCCTTTTACGGCTACAAAAAAATCTTCGCGGAAGGCATGGTCGGCTACGGCTCCGCCATCGCGGTGGGGGTTTTTCTAGTCTCCTTGATCCTCTCCCTCGTCTATCTTCAGATTCTCAAGTCCAGCCGTTTGGAAAGGACGCCGCGATGAAACGCGCAGCGATGCTGGCGATTTTTTCTGTGGGAATCGGCATCTACTGTCTGATTCCTTATCTTTGGTTTGCCCTCACTTCGTGGAAAAGTCCCGCGGAGCTCACCGCAATTCCGCCGAAACTGATTCCCTCCTTTCATTGGGACTTTTACCGCTCGGCACTGGAAGAGCGTGGCTTACTCCGCTACATCGCCAACAGCATCATCGTGGCGGGCACGGCGACCGGCATCGCCATCGCCATCGGTTCTGTGGCGGCCTACGCTTTGGCCCGCTTCCAGCTCCCATGGACAAATGCGTATCTGCTTCTATTGCTTGCCATTTCGATGTTCCCGCAGATCGCCATTGCCGGCCCGGTGTGGAACCTGCTCAATCATCTCGATTGGCTCAACACCTATCGAGGGCTGGTGGCGGCCTACATCGCGCTTTCGTTACCCCTGGCCACTTGGATTCTCACGACCTTTTTTCGTGAGGTGCCCCATGAGATAGAGGAAGCCGCGCTCATCGATGGTTGCAGCCGATTTCAAGCTTTTTATAAAATCGTGCTGCCGATCTCGACGCCGGGAATTTTCACTGCCGCCTTGCTGGTCTTCATTAACGCGTGGAACGAATTTTTCTTTGCGCTCATTGTGTTGACCGATCCCAATCTTCAGACGCTGCCGGTGGGCATCGCCCTTTTTCCCGGAGAATACACGATGCCCTGGGGCGAGATCGCCGCGGCCTCAACGCTAGCGACAGTGCCGCTGATTCTCCTCACACTTTTATTTCAGCGCGGCATCGTGCGCGGTTTGGCAGCGGGGGCCGTGAAAGGGTGAACCAACTTAGGGAGGGTGACTTATCGCTTCTCTTGCCGTGCGCCGGCTATCGAAGCAGTTTGGCGCGAACCAAATCTTAAATAACGTTTCCTTCGACGTCGCCGAAGGCGAGTTTTGCATACTCTTGGGGCCCTCGGGTTGCGGCAAGTCGACGGTTCTCCGGCTGATCGCCGGGCTCGAACAACCTACCGCGGGTAGCATTGTTATCGATGGCAAGCCGGTGGATGATCTCGCACCCCGGGATCGCGATATTGCGTTCGTATTTCAAAGCTATGCTCTCTATCCGCACATGACGGTGTTTGAAAATCTCGCCTTCTCGCTGCGGCTGCGCCGCGCGGACACAACGGAAATCGAATCCAAAGTCCGAGATGCTGCGCAGTTGCTGGAGATCGACACCTTGCTGGGACGCCGCCCGCAAGAGCTAAGCGGCGGGCAGCGACAAAGAGTGGCGTTGGGGCGCGCCATCGTAAGACAACCGAAAATTTTTCTTTTCGACGAGCCGCTGTCGAATCTCGACGCTGCGCTCCGGGCCACGATGCGGGTGGAGCTGACTCGATTGCACCGCAGGTTGCACGCCACGATTGTTTACGTGACCCATGACCAGGCTGAGGCTTTGACCCTCGGCGACAAAATCATCGTACTGCATCAGGGAGCGATTCAGCAGACCGGCTCCGCATCGGAGATCTATCATAAGCCGGCCAACATTTCGGTAGCGCGTTTCGTCGGTAGCCCGCAGATGAACCTGCTGGAAGGCCGGTTGGATGCCGACGGTGTGATCTTTCATAGCGGAGAACTGCGCTTGGATCTATCGGCGTTGTTCAAAAGGCCACTGTCGAGACTGGCGGGTCAGGCTCTGACATTGGGCATCCGCGCCGAAGATCTGCAGCCGACGGAAGATCAAAAAGGCTGGTTACACGGCGAGGTGGAGCTGGTCGAAGATCTCGGCTCCGACCGGTTTGTTCATCTGAAATCGGGCCACCTGGACTTGGTCGCTAGAGCCGGAAGAGACCTCGCGCTGCCCCAAGGAGAGACGATTGGACTAAAGGTAATTCCCGATCAAATCCACTTTTTCCAAGGTGGAGACCGCGTTGAACCCTAAAGACGTTCTTCGGAGGTTCGCCAGGCGTTGTCCCTTACTTCGTCCATCGCTGACGTTTTCCATTCTATGCTTTCTTTCCGATCCGGCCATTGGAGCCCAGTGGGATGTGGCTGGGAAAGCCGCCGTGCTGATGGAAATGCCAACGGGAAAGATTGTATGGGAGAAAAACAAAGCGGCGCCGCGACCGCCGGCCAGCACGGCGAAGATCTTGACCGCTTTGGTCACCCTCGATCGGGTGCCGCTGAAAGAAATCGTCACGGTATCGATCACGGCAACCGCGAACAAGAGCTCCGCGGTTGCCCTCAAGAACGGCGAACGACTAGCCGTTCAGGATTTGCTCTATGCCTTGCTCCTGCAATCGAACAACGACGCCGCCTTGGCTCTGGCTTCCCATATCAGCGGATCGACACCGAAGTTCGTTCAAATCATGAATCAGAAAGCCCGCTCTCTCGGCGCGCTCCATTCCAAATTCTCAAATCCCACAGGCCTGCCCGACCGCGGTCAGGTCACTACGGCGCGCGACCTCGCGCTGATCACAAAGGTGGCGCTCGAGAACCCGGAGTTTCGGAGGATCGTCGCGACCAAGAGCTATCCCTGGAAAAGCTCGAAGTGGGAGGGTGTGCTGGACAACTCGAACGAGCTGTTAGGAAGCTATGACGGCGCCATTGGGGTGAAAACAGGAAATACCAGGGAAGCAGGTTACTGCCTGGTGGCGGCAGCGCAGCGGCGCGACCAAATTTTGATCGCCGTGATCCTGGGCAGCCAAGAAAAGCACGTATGGCAGGACGCCAAGAAACTTCTCGATTATGGCTTCAAGAACTCTACAGATGTGGCGCCCGGCGGCAGACCTCTAACTTCCCGCTAGGCTCATCAGTTATCCCTTGTCAGAGTTTGATCCAACGTGATATCGAAACAACCATGCTAGGAGGTCTAAACCTATGAAGATCATTAACCGCGATCTCTCTCCCGAGAAAGACGGCATCCCCGGATATGTCGCGCACCCGGATCGTAAAGAACCGGGCCCCGGCGTGCTAATCGTGCACCACCACTTTGGGGTTACAGGAAATATGAAGGTCAACGTCTGTAACTTCGCCAAGCTCGGTTATACAACAATCGTACCTGATCTCTATAAGATGCTCGGTGAATCTGACGGAGTGCACGAAGCGCAAAAGAAAACCACCGACGGACAATTCCTCGAAGTGGTTAACCAAAGCTGGCGTTATCTAACGACCAGACCCGAAGTCGACAGCAAGCGCTGCGCAGTGGTTGGATACTGCATGGGCGGACGCATCGGCATCCATTTTGTCGCCGCAACCCCGAGCGTTCGGGCTTTCGTCGGCTATTATCCATCAGTCCGCGAGGAAGGACCGAGTCAGTTAAGACCACGCCATCCCAATGACGCAGTTAAGGATTTCAAATGCCCATCGCAGATATTTTTTGGCGCGCAGGATCACGTAGCCAGCATTCCGGTGCAGCAACAGCTAATGGCGAGTTTGCAGTCCAACGGACAATCGCTGGATTGGCACTTCTTCCATCGCGCCGGCCACGGATTCGCGATGGCCGATGGCGAATGCTACGATCCTGTCCTGGCTGAATCGGCTTGGGGCCTTACGGCAAATTTCTTGGCCCGGGAGCTGGACAATCAGTAAGAAACATCGGGAATGGGATGTTGGAGTATGGGAGTATTGGAGTATTGGAGTGTTGGGTTCTAAATGCATCCATCCAGTACTCCATCGCTCCTTTACTCCGCCACTCCAATATTCCAGCCTACCGAAACTGCCCGAACGTCGGCCTCCGGCCGCAGGACGGGTGATCATAGCGAAGATCCGACTCCCATCAACCAAGCCGATGCGACACCTCACGGAATCCGATAGATGAAATTCGCGGCCTCAGAACGCTCCACCCAACCGGCTTTGACGTAGAACTGTCGCATGTAGGACTCGCGGTTGCGCAAATTGATCAAGGACAGTCGCACACAGCCGCGTGCCTTCGCCTCCGTCTCGATGGTCTTAAGGAGCTCTCGACCGATGCCTTGCCCGCGCGCGGATTCGCGAACGAACAGTTCGGAAACATATCCTTCCGGTCCCTGCAAGAAAAGATAAGGCAACCAGTGAACGGAGCCGTAGCCCACGATCTTGCCGTCAGGCGACTGCGCGACAAACGCTGAGTGACTGTTATCAGCGTGGCACTGTTCGATGTGGGATCTCACCCGCTCGCTTGCCGCTGCGACGAACTCGCCTTTGAAGGATTCAAACCAGCCGATCTCCTTCAACAGTTCGGCAATTTGCGGCGCATCCTGAGCGGTGAGTTTTCTGATTTGTATTCTCATGGAATCCGTTTATCACCTTCCTATGGAAGCCATCACACCTGAATTTATTTAGATCTACTTGCATGGCGAAATGCAATCGTCCGCTTTCCCCAACCCATCTGCTGAGCGGTTCGAACCTCATGCTCTGGCAATGGTTTTGTAACCCCCTCGGGACACAAGCATCGAGAAGCACTCGCACGCCCGCAGCCTATCGATCGGCTATGCGACCGCAGCTTTTGCAATGAGGGCGGATTTGGCAAGTTCTAAAACAGCAATGGCGTGCTCGCGGGAAACACTGGGAAAATCTTTTAGGAACTCATCCAGGGGATCGCCTGCCTCAAGATAGTCAATAAGCGTTTGGACGAGGACTCTCGTTCCCGCAAACACTGGGGTACCACTCATTCGATCAGGCGACGAAGTTATAAGTGGTTCAGGAACTGGCATTTCATACTCCGACTCACTTTTTTCAATATAGCATAACGTTCCCATGGTGGCTAACAACACCCTATTACAGCACCGCTGGATAGACCGATTTTCGTGTTGAAAGCCTCAGTCCGACCAAGATAAGGACTATCCGGCAGGCATTTTGTGTTTTCGCCGTGGCAGATTCATTTTCAAAGTAAGTTATTTCGTTCCGGCAAAGTAGTGGCAAAGTAGAAAAAATTGTCTTTTGTTCTCTAGCGGTTAGACGCGCTACGAGGATTGCGAATCCTCTGCTCTTTTGATTCGATTGCGTGCGCGACGCAGGCGACCCGTGAGGTTAGCTGCTGATGAACGCGTCATTTTCCCGCTGGCTTGACCGGCGTATAACCCGGCCCCGAATAGACGACCATACGCGTAAGTTTGCCACTCTGGACCGTGAAGAAATCACCGACCCTCATGATTTTCCCGTCGCAGTCAAGTCCGATCTCCACAGCAATCTGGTTCTTCCAGACGTACCGCGGCCCTGGCTCAGGTTGAAACTGCTTGCACTGAAAGATGCCATTCCGATAGAAGGCAGCGATGGCTTCATGCCCACGATGCTCGCCAGCAGCAGTGACGATAACGGCATCTTGGTCGAACACCGCCAGTACTGCATCGATGCTCTTGCTGGAAACCGCAGCAAAATACCGGTCCAGCACCTGGTTGGGCGTTGCCGTCCCTGTGTCCCGGCCTCCCCCCATCGAACAGGACACGCCGATGAACAAAAACGACACAACGATAAGTCCGACCTGGCATTGCATACGCGTCTCCTCTGAGCAGATATGTGACGCTGTATAACCTTGAGGATATTCAGAGAGCACCATGACGCCGCTGCCGTCTTCCGGCACTTGCACGACCGAATAGGCGGCCAAGGGCGATTCGTTCGTGATGATAATGGAGCGCTGAAAAAGATCGGGATAGGGCGCTGCAGCCGCAGCACCCAGCCATACGATGAGGCAGGCTCCGCTCACCCACCATACTACGCTGGTGCAGAAGGCTGCTTTCATGCGCAGGAAATACATGCTGGCTCTCTTTCTGGCGTCCTCAGGATTTGCCCGGAGGGGAAGATGATAGGAAATTGCTTTTCACACGCCGTTACGAAACGCAAATCATTTGCCCCGTGACCGGGGGCCTTAACCACCTTCGGGAAACCGGAGGCCACTGGAAAGAGCGGGCGATCCCGCCGATGGCCGTTTTGGGCGAACAGTATCCGATAAGGTGATCTCACGTCAATCTTACCTTGCAGAGGAACAGAGGATTAGAAGTCCTCTGCTCCAGTCATTCGATTGCGTTCGAGGCGGAGGCGACGTGCTCGGATGCCGCGCACTAAAGAGATCGGCTTTACGATTCCGCAGTCCTTGCTCTACCGAGCAGGCAATGGTAATCAAGTGAGGAAGAAGCACAATGGCTGAATAAGTATGGTCGCATTTCGACGCGAAGTTGAGGGAAGCAATGGCTACAGAAAAAGCTGGAGAAACTGAGGTTACAATACTCTTTCAAAATGAAAGAGTCACAATAGCGGAAAGCCGAGCACAACCCGGCGATAGGGGCAAAATGGTAGAACGTCCAGACAGAGTCCAGTATGTTGTGAAGGGAGGAAAAATCCGCGAGCATTTTGCTGACGGCCAAGCGGTAGAGTATGAACTGAAAACTGGCACGGCGAAATGGATGGACAAGAACACTTCATCAATGGAGAACATCGGGGAATCGGAAGTCGTGTTTGTGAGCGTGCGTCTATTGCGTTGACTTAGTCATTCGCCGTCAATGCTTGAGTCAGTTGAAGACTGACGCTCTGGCGAAACTCTTGATTGGTATGATAGAGCCACGTTGTAACAGCTCTGAGTTATCTAAACTTCATTTAATCCGATGGAGACAAACTATCACTGACTCGCGATCTTGCGGTCAATTTCTTTTTTCTTATCGGCCTTCCATATTTTTCTGCTTCGGGCCTGTATCTTCACCTTAGTTTTTGCGTCCTTGAAAAACCGATTAAAGTAAAAGTTTCGTCACTCGCTATTTCCGATTGCACTAGATCGGCGACTAGCTCTATTGCCCGTGCAATCTCACCCTTTGCTGACTCCTCGTGATCTTTCTTAATGTTGGCTTTTTCACATGTCTGGCACAGGGCGAAGAGAACGTGGTAGGCGCTCTTAACCTCGAAATAGCTCGCTGCTTTGAATGTGCTTTGAATGAACTATATGCCATTATGTGTTCGAATCGGTAGAATCAACCGGCTGTGACCGCCGTTAAACGCTTGAATAGATACCAATAGCGACCGATGGTGTCACATAGTCTCGCTACGGCAAGAGGACTGAAAATCCTCGTGTCGGTTGGATTCAATTAGTCAGGTGTGTTCGACGCGCTCTGCTTTTTATGGGCTAAAAGAATAAAGTGCAAAGAGTTAAGGAATATCCTGGGCAAGACGAAAGCCAATGTAGTTGGTGCGATTGACGGCGAAGCCCGAGTGCCGGGAAGACGCACGCAGGAGCTCCGGCTGGCCGCCCCAGGACCCGCCGCGCATCACGCGCTGGCCGCAATTTCCACCATTCTCTTCGCCCCAGGCCCGCCCGTCTGTTGGCGCTCCGTTGTAGTTCAAATGCCAACAATCCTGGATCCATTCCAACACATTGCCACTCATGTCGTACAACCCAAGGTCGTTCGGTTTGCGGCTCCCTACGATCTCGGTTTGATTCTTGCGCAACACCGCATAGTTGTCTAACTGCTTCTCATCGGATGTTCCAGCCCAGACTTCGTCTTTTCCCCCGCTTCGTGCTGCGTACTCCCACTCGGCCTCACTGGGTAAACGGTAGCGTTTGCCCGTTTGTTTTGACAACCAGTCGGCAAAGTCACGCGCATCCTCCCACGATACGTTGATTACCGGTCGCTGACCCCGGCCCCACACCTGATCATCAAGCAATGGTTTTCCGGTCGCGAGCGCAAAGCGATCATATTCATCAAACGTCACTTCGTGCTTCCCGAGCTTGAACGGTTTTTGAAGCTTTACCTCATGAACAGGTTGTTCGTCTTTATCGCCCCGCCTGGCAACATCGCCCATCTGAAAGGCGCCCGCCTTGACTTCCACCATTTCAGGTTCAACATGAATTCCTGCGAGCACGGACTTGAGCTTTAGCCAGGTGTATTCAACCGACAATCCTTGCTGCCAAGCCCGAGCAATAAATCCGAAGACCAGCGCCAAAGCCAGCCCGCTAACTGCTTTCATCCACCACGCGCGGTTGCTGGCGCTAAGATAACTCTTGGCTTGCGGTGTGGGCACGCCAGCACGCCGAAAATCCCTTAGCTCTCGTCCCCACGCAAGCCCACCAAACCACGGCTTGCCCATGTCGATCCATTTGCGAGCGCGGTTCTCCAAGAGCGTCTGATCCATCAAGAACTTCTTATTGACGCTGATATAGTCTCGCAACGCCGGCCAAGCTTCGAAAAGTTTCTCGTGGCTGATTGCAACCGTAGCGTTTTTATCTTCGCCTTCTGTGTGCAGCAACCGTCCCTCTACTAGGAGGGCGATTAACTTCTTCATTTCCTCCGGAAATTCAGAAAGCAGCGGACGGCGACGCGTCGGTAACCCTTCCTCTTTTACGATAACCAGCGACTGAAAGAGTTTCGGCAAGAGATCGGAGACCTTGGCCCCTAGGTTATGTCGAGTGCTTGTTTCGACGCTTCCGGCCTGTTGTGCTATGGCACCCGTGACGCCACCCAGCACATTGTACTCAGCCTCGCTCAGTTCATGGTCTGACCGCTTCTCAAAGAGCTGATTGAGAACAAATGCGAGAAGCGGAAGGCTACCCGGTTCCGTACCGGTATCCTGTACAATACGGCGAGCAAGACCTTCGTTGACGCTGAGTCCAGCACATTTGGCGGGCTTAATAATCATATCGGACAGCATGAACGGTTCGACCGGCCCCAAGGGATAATGTCCCGCCGGACTGCGCAAAATTCGCAGCATCTCTGGATGCGTATGGCAATGATGCAAATGATCGCTTCTGATTGTCGCCAGTACCCGGAGCGAACCTTGCTGAGCGGCGTCATACAAAGTCGTCAGGAACTTATTCGACACCTTAGCGTCTTGCGCCGTGAATAGCTCCTCCATCTGGTCTAAGAGTAAGACCAGACCATTGCCGTTCAAGCCCTTCGATACCATTTCCCGGATTTTCTCCGGCAGAATATCAGGTTGCGCCGCCATCTTTTCGGCCAGTTCGTAGACATTGAATCCCGCACGCTCAGCATAGGCGTGAAGGGGCCGTAACAGGGCATCAAAGGGATTAATGCCTTGGCTAGGAAGCATACGCGCACAAACGTACATTTTCCCGTCACCAATGCCGCTTTCCTCTACTCTCGGCAAGACTCCCGCGTCGACAAGCGACGACTTGCCGGTCCCGGAACCGCCGCTGATGATAATGAACCGGCCTTCCGGTTGGCGCATCCGATCGAGAATCTCGTGAGCCTCGACCTCGCGTCCGAAAAACACCGGCGCGTACTTTCGAGTGAAATGCATCAGGCCGGGATAGGGCGAGCCATTTTCCCCTATGTCCCACGTCGGTAACGCAGGAGACTGGCTTTCTTCGAGGCCCGAGGCTTGCGGTTTTTTATTGTCTTCGAGATACTTCGTTACTGCAGCGAGAACCAATGCCGCAAGTTCATATGGCTCTGAAAAGGAACTGGCCATCTTTTCAGTTAGCAGATATTGGCGCAGCCGGTTGATGCGCTCGCCCTTGTCCTCGGCTTTACGCGCGTCGTCAAACATCGGGGGCCAGGCTTTGCTTTCATTGACAACGAAGGTCAGGCACGGCTTTTTAAGACTTTCCGCCGCTCGAAACTCCAATTCCGTAATCGACAGTCTGTCGGGGTTCCCGTGCGTCTCGGGTGGCACGTAGCCGTAGCGGAAACCGAAGACACCTATATAAAGATTGGCGTGTCTTATATCTTTAAGACACTTGTCCACGGGCCGCTGGTCCGCGGCGACATAATCCTCCATCGCGATGACCTGGTGGCCGCTTTTTCGAAGAGCATCGAAAACGACGCTCCGATACTGTTTTAAGTCTTCGTATGTGGAGGAAAGATAAATCGTCGTCATGGCGATGAATACGCGGAGAAAGTTGTATCTTGCGTCGGCGTGCGAGCGAGTCAGTGCGTATGCCGAATCTACCCAGTGACAAGAAGAAAATCAAAGTAAGTTGGGCTGAAGGAGTAGGAAATCCTGTGCTGTAATCCCCACAAGAGAAATTCATGCCCCCGCCGCTTGCCTTTTATATTCAGTGCCGCATCCTTGTCGGGCTACGAAACGGCCACGGCGCTCCGCGAAACCGTCAGGAGTTTCATCGGAGCCAGCTCAATGAACTTGCGAACACCGGCTTTGAATCGTGGGCAAAAGGGAGCTTCGAGATTGCAACCAAGATTGCTTATCGTAACCGTGGACCGATTGGGATTCCGAAGGACGGCGATATGCCATCAGCAGGCGCTTGACGGTGTCTCGGTTGCTGCCAGGAAGCTTTTAGGAGTGGTCGGACAGAAGTAAGGAAATGGATAGCTCTTTGGAAAGTCAGCAGTGGTAATGAGCGTTCTGCTGGCCATGACTTTGGTGAGATGGATAGTTCTGGAAGTCCACTCTTGCCTTTCAATCCTGCCATTTCGTTTTGTCCTAGGTGTCGAGATTCATTTCTGCAACTGGTTTCATTATAGCAAAGTAGTGGCAAAGCAGAAAAATTCGATTGTATTTTCTAGCGGTTAGATGCGCTACGAGGATTTAGAATCC
>Ga0209382_10003142_pt1 | contig 23113 bp, 22 predicted proteins | sample SoiMetdeltSBSDD5_FD_187599 | JGI IMG/M metagenome (GOLD analysis project Ga0209382, IMG submission 187599) | Bulk soil microbial communities from a Populus tree surrounding site in Tennessee, USA - Soil MetaG P. deltoides SBSDD5 (SPAdes) (version 2) | ecosystem: Environmental > Terrestrial >...
AGAGAGGATGGTTGCCACCGGAGCGTCGACGTCCAGCTTTCCGTCTTCCTGCAATTTGGCGACCGCTGTCGCGGTCAGCAGCTTTGACACGCTCGCCAGGCGGAACAGGGTCTGGTCGTTGACCGGAAGCCTATGCTCGACGTCGCGCTTCCCGGACGAACCGGTCCAAATGATCCTGTCGCCCTTCCAGATGGCCGCCCCCATGCCGGGCACGCCGTTGGTCCGGACCAGCTCGTCGAGCATCCGCTTCGATACGGCGCTAGGTTCAACGGAAGCCGCGATCAGGGGCGAACTGGCCGTCAGCAGCAGGAAGCAAGCGAAACGGATCGAGATGGTACGCACATGGACTCCTTTCGTTTCGGAGCCGAAGCCATCTCCGTTCCACGGTTGCTCCACCCTGAACGGGGCTTCCCCGACAGACGAGCGTCTGCCAAGGCGATTTTGGGGTGCGGCAAGCCTCGAAAATTGCCGGAAAAATCCTATCTAGGGCAGGACGCCCTCGCGCGTGCGCGCACACGCGCGTTTGCGTGAGACTTTTGCGACTTTTCCCCCTATCGAAAGACTTATGGCTACCGATCCCAACCAGAATGAATATGGCGCCGACAGCATCAAGGTCCTGAAAGGCCTCGATGCGGTGCGCAAGCGCCCCGGCATGTACATCGGCGACACCGACGACGGATCGGGCCTCCACCACATGGTGTTCGAGGTTTCGGACAATGCGATCGACGAGGCGCTGGCCGGTCATTGCGACAGGATCGTGATCACCTTGAACCCCGACGGGTCGGTCAGTGTCGAAGACAATGGCCGCGGCATCCCGACCGGGATCCATCCCGAGGAGGGCGTGTCGGCGGCAGAGGTCATCATGACCCAGCTCCACGCCGGCGGTAAGTTCGAGAACACCAGCGACGAGAATGCCTACAAGGTTTCCGGCGGCCTGCACGGTGTCGGCGTCAGCGTTGTCAATGCGCTGTCTGAATGGCTCGACCTCACCATCTGGCGCGAGGGCGAAGAGCATTTCATGCGCTTCCTTAGCGGCGATGCCGAGGCGCCGTTGAAGGTCGTCGGCCCGGCCCCCGAGGGTAAGAAGGGGACCCGCGTCACCTTCCAGCCGAGCCCGGAAACCTTCAAGATCGTCGAGTTTGATTTCGAACGGCTCGAGCACCGCTTTCGCGAGCTTGCGTTCCTCAACTCGGGCGTACGGCTGGTCCTGGTCGATGCGCGCCATGCCGACCGCGTCGAGCATGAGCTGTTCTACGAGGGCGGCATCGCGGCGTTCGTCAAATATCTCGACCGCGCCAAGACGCCGCTGTTCCCCGATCCGATTGCCATCCACGGGCAGCGCGACGACGTCGGAATCGATGTCGCGCTGGAGTGGAACGACAGCTATTACGAAAACGTCCTCTGCTTCACCAACAACATCCCGCAGCGCGATGGCGGCACCCACCTCGCCGCCTTCCGTGCGGCGTTGACCCGCACGCTCAACAATTATGCCGACAAGTCGGGAATCCTGAAGCGCGAGAAGATCAACCTGACCGGCGAGGATATGCGCGAGGGCCTGACCGCGATCGTGTCGGTCAAGCTGCCCGATCCGAAGTTCGGCAGCCAGACCAAGGACAAGCTGGTCAGCTCCGAAGTGCGGCAGCCGCTGGAAAGCCTGATGGCCGACAAGCTGGCTGAATGGCTGGAAGAGAATCCGGCCCACTCCCGCGCCATCGTGCAGAAAGTCATCGACGCAGCCGCCGCGCGCGAGGCGGCGCGCAAGGCCCGCGAGGCCAGCCGCAAATCGGTGATGGGCATCGCCTCGCTTCCTGGCAAGCTGCACGATTGTGCCGAAAAGGACCCGGCCTTGAGCGAACTGTTCCTGGTCGAGGGAGACTCGGCTGGCGGCTCGGCCAAGCAGGGCCGCGACAGCAAGTATCAGGCGATTCTTCCGCTGCGCGGCAAGATCCTGAATGTCGAGCGCGCGCGGTTCGACCGCATGTTGGGCTCAAAAGAGATCGGCACGATCATCCAGGCGCTCGGCACCGGCATCGGCCGCGAGGAATTCAACCTTGAGAAGCTGCGCTATCACAAGATCGTGATCATGACCGACGCCGACGTCGACGGCGCCCATATCCGCACGCTCTTGCTGACCTTCTTCTACCGGCAAATGCCGGAACTGATTGAGAAGGGCCATCTGATGATTGCCCAGCCGCCGCTGTACAAGGTCGCTCGCGGCCGTTCCGAGGTGTATCTCAAGGACGATGCCGCGCTTGACGACTATCTTGAGGAGGCGGGCCTTGAAGGGATGATCCTGGAGACCGCGGAGGGCCAGCGGTCGGGCCGCGACCTCAAGACTTTGGTCGATCACGCCCGCCGCATCCGCACGCTGATGCACTATGCCCCTAAGCGTTACGACCCGGCGATGCTTGAAGCACTGGCGATCAACGGCGCGCTGGATCCGAAATTGGATCAGTCCAAGCGGGCCCAGGCCGTGGCCTGGGTGGCCGATTGGCTGGGCCGCGGCGATCCCGAGGGCCAGTGGAGCGGCGAGCTGGCGACCGAGGGCGGCTATATGCTGAAACGTCTGTGGCGCGGGGTGACCGACGTCACCATCATCGACACCTCGTTCATCGCCTCGGTCGAAGCGCGCAAACTGCATGCGCTGGCCGAAGAGCAGGCCACGACCTATGCGACGCCGGCCCAGCTCAAGACACTGAAGAAGTCGGCCGCGCAGGATGCGCCGCCATCGGCCGAGGAGGCCGAAGGCGAAGCCGAGGAGCAGGAGACCAAGGGCAAAACGGTGCAGGTCACCCGGCCGTCCGAGCTGCTCGACGCCGTGCTCGCCGCCGGCCGCCGCGGCCTCTCCATCCAGCGCTACAAAGGTCTGGGCGAAATGAACGCCGAGCAGCTGTGGGAGACCACGCTCGACCCGTCCAACCGCTCGCTGCTTCGCGTCGAGGCCGACCAGGCCGACGTCGCGGACGAGATCTTCACCCGGCTGATGGGCGACGTGGTCGAACCGCGCCGCGAATTCATCCAGGAGAATGCGCTCTCCGTCGCCAACCTCGACGTGTGAGGAACCGACCCATGCGGCGGGGGTTGGCAGCGCGATGACCTCCGCCCCGACCATCACCGTCGCCAGCTATAATATGCGCAAGGCGATCGGGACCGACCGGCGGCGGCGGCCCGACCGGGTGCTTCATGTCCTCCAGGAAATCGACGCCGACGTGGTCGCGCTGCAGGAGGCCGACAAGCGCATCGGCGGGCGCGGGGCGGCGGTTCCGCACGAGCTGATCGACGAGCACGGCCTGTACAAACCAGTGCCGCTTCGCGTCCGCCACCGGCGGGCGCTGGAGAAGCTGCCGGGCGGAAAGCATGCGGAACGGATTTTCAAGATCAACACCCGCAACCTCGGCTGGCACGGCAATGCCCTGCTAGTGAAGAAGCATGTCGAAGTGATGGACGTGGCCGCGATCGACCTGCCGATGCTCGAGCCGCGCGGTGCGGTGATGGCCGAACTGCTGATCGGCGACCGGCCGCTGCGAGTGGTCGGGATGCACCTCGACCTCTCGGGCCTGTGGCGGCGGCGGCAGATGCGGGCGATCCTCGATGCGATCCATCGGCGCCCGCACAAGATGCCGACCATCCTGATGGGCGACACCAATGAGTGGCGTGATGCCGGCGGCTTCCACAAGGAATTGAACGGAAGTTTCCGGATTGCGCCGACCGGGCCGAGCTTCCACTCGCGCCGGCCGTTCGCCGCGCTCGACCGGATCATCGTCGACCACCGCCTCGCGATCGAGGCGGCCGGCGTCCACGCCAGCCCCGAAGCCCGCAAGGCCAGCGACCATCTGCCAATCTGGGCAAGGGTGTTGCTCTGACCGGCGAAAAATTGCTGGAAATGTAGGATTTCATTTGGCAGCCGGGTGACGGCTCTTTGAAACCGTCGACCGTCCACCTGCCTGTCGATGAACTGCGATCGGCCTTGCCAACGGCGCACGCGATGGCTTTTTTGGCGTAACCTTAGCCTAACCTTTCGCCCCGAAAGGAGTGCCGGATGTTGTTCACGAGCGTGAACATTGTGAACATTCAGCTGGACTAACCGGCGACCATCTTGCGCTGCCGCCGGCGCTGGATCGACGAGCCGATCCCCATTGCCTCGCGATATTTGACGACTGTCCGGCGAGCGGCGTCCATGCCACGGTCCTTCAGCATCGTCGCGATGGCATCGTCGCTCAGTATTTCGGTTTCGTCGTCGATGATCGCCTTGATCGCTGCCTTGACCGCCTCGGACGCCGCGCCCTCGCCGCCTTCGGAAGCGACACCCGAGCCGAAGAAATATTTGAGCTCAAACAGGCCCCGGTCGCAGGCGAGATATTTGTTCGAGGTCACCCGGCTGACCGTCGATTCATGCATTTCGATCGCATCGGCCACCTTGGCCAGGGTAAGCGGCCGGAGCGCCGACACTCCCTGCTCGAAAAAGCCCTGCTGCTGCTTAACGATCTCGGTCGCGACCTTGACGATCGTCCGTGCCCGCTGGTCGAGCGCTTTGACCAGCCAGTTGGCACTGGCCAGGCATTCGCCCAGCCAGGCCTTCGACGCCTTGTCCTGCGGTCCGGTTTTGAGCTCCGCATGATAGCGGCGGTTGACCAGTACCCTCGGCAGGGCGGCATTGTTGAGCTCGACGATCCAGCCACCCTTCGACTGGCGGACGAACACGTCGGGCGTGATCGCCTCCGGCTCCTTTGAGACGAAGCGGCAACCCGGCTTGGGGTCGTAGGCGCGGAGCTCTTGCACCATGTCGGCAAGATCCTCCTCGTCGACCCCGCAGATGCGCCTTAGGTCCACCATCCGCCCCTTGGCGAGCAAGTCGAGGTTGGCGATCAATCGCGCCATGGCCGGGTCGTGGCGGTCGGCTGCCTTGGCTTGCAGCGCGATACATTCCTCCAGGTTGCGAGCGCCGATGCCGGACGGATCGAGCGACTGCACGATCGCAAGCGCCTGTTCGGCTTCGTGGAGGCTGGCTTCGCATTCGTCGGCGATCAGCCGCAGGGGCGTTTCGAGATAGCCGGTCTCTTCCAACTCATGGACGATCGCCTCGGCCAGCCGGCCAATGGTTCCGCCGGTGCCGTGGAGCTGCGCCAGCAGATGCTCCGCAAGTCCCGTCTCGCCGCCTTCCAGCCGGTCGAAATCGAACGCCTCATCTCCGCCGGTGCCGCCGCCGACGTCGGCGAAGCTGTCGGTCTCGAGCGCCGCCTCACGCCAGTCCATGTCGACCGGCGAATCTTCGGTGCCAAGCTTGCTACCAATGAGCTCGTCCGACCCGGTCGGATCGGCGGCTTCGTCGCCAAATTCGCGATCCTCGCGGATGACGACCCCTTCGCCCGGCGCGCCTTCGCCAGGCCGCGCCTCTAGCAGCGGATTCTTGGCCAATTCCTCGGCAATGACCGCCTCGATTTCGAGATTGCTGAGGGCGAGCAGCTTGATCGCCTGCTGCAGCTGCTGGGTCATTACCAGCTGCTGCGAAACGCGAAGGTCGATACGCGGGCCGAGCCCCATGGCTACCCGTCCGCTCTAGAGTGCAAAGCTCTCGCCGAGGTAGAGCCGCCGGACATTTTCGTCGGCAACCAGCGCCTGAGGCGTGCCTTCGAACAGCACCTGACCGTCGTAAATGATGCAGGCGCGATCAACGATGTCGAGTGTCTCACGCACATTATGGTCGGTTATCAGCACACCGATGTCGCGCTGTTTCAGTTCCTTCACCAGTTCGCGGATGTCCGAAATTGAAATCGGGTCGATCCCGGCAAAGGGCTCGTCCAACAGCATGATCGACGGTTCGGCGGCCAGGGCCCGCGCGATCTCGCACCGCCGGCGCTCACCGCCGGACAGCGCCATCGCCGGGGAATCTCGCAAGTGGGTGAGGCCGAATTCCTTAAGGAGCCGCTCCAGCTTCTCGACCCGTTCATTGTGATCGGGCTCGTCGACCTCCAGCACCGCCATGATATTCTGTTCGACGGTTAGACCACGGAAGATGGACGTTTCCTGCGGCAGATAGCCAAGTCCGAGAATGGCGCGGCGATACATCGGCAGCTGGGTGATTTCGCGTCCATCCAGGAAGATGCGGCCCGCATCAGGCCTGACCAGCCCCATTACCGAATAGAAGCTGGTGGTCTTGCCCGCGCCGTTCGGCCCCAACAGCCCGACCACTTCGCCTCGCTCGACGTGCAGCGACACATCATGCAGCACGGCGCGCTTGTCATAGCTTTTGGCGATCGAACGCACTTCGAGCCCGCGCACTACCGTACCAGCAGTGCCTAGTTGGCTATCGAAGAGCGCGGCTTCGTTCATGGCCTGGTGTTGCGCTTGGGCACGGTAAAGCGGCCCGTGACCCGCCCGCCGCCGGGCTGGTTCACACCGCGCAGGCCGCCGTCCATCACCGCGCGGCCAGTGTCGAGGTCGATCGTCAGCCGCCCGCCGCTCAGGAATGATCCGCCGCGTTCGAGACGGACATTGCCGATCATGGTTATGAGGCCTTCTTCGAGATCGTAGACAGCGAACTCCCCGCGCGCGGTCTCACTCGGGGATGTGACAGTCACTCCGCCACTGGCGTCGATGCGGTTGATGTCGATCCCGTCCTGGCTGGCATAGGCAAGCGTCAGCCGCGCCGTCCGAAGTGTCAAATTGCCTTGGCGGACCACCACATTGCCGGCGAAGATCGCGCGGTCGGAGCGGTCCTGGGCTTCGGCCCGGTCGGCGCTGAGGTCGATCGGCGCCTTGCTGTCGTGCCCCTTCAGCGCGGAGATGCTGTCCTGTGCACCTGCCAGCCCGGCGCCGAGGGTTGTGGCGGCGAATGCAGCGATGGCGAGGATCGGCTTGAATTTCATCACGTTCATCTGACCGCCCCCTGCACAATTTTCAAGCGCACGCCGCCGTCCAGCCGGATGGTCCGTTCGTCCAAGTCGGCGTTGAGGCTGCCGGCCTCAAATCGGCCGAGCGGCATCGTGCCGCTGACCCTGCCGGTCGAACGCATGGTGCGCTTATCGAGATCGACTGTCACGTCCCGCGTCGCGAGCCGGTAGCCGTCGGGTCCGACGACACGGATCGGTCCGTCGACCGCCACCAACTCTTGCTCCAGGTCGTACCGCCCCTTGAGGGCTGCAATGCTGAGCGGCCCGCGCGCGAGGTTCAGCCTCGCACGCATTCCTTCGATCATGACGACCGGCACATTGCTCGACTGCTGGACCGCACGGTCGGCAACGATCAGGAACCGCTGCCCCTTATTGTCTTCGCCGGTGTAGCGAGCCTGCTCGACCCTCATCCGCTCACGCGCCTGTTCCACCTCATTTTTGTCGAGGATGAAGCTGACGTCGCCGCGCCGGTCGAATGGGGCGATGGCGAGCAGGACGACGAGGCCTACAATCAGGATCGGCAAGCCGAATTTGACCGCCCGGATGACTGCGTCGTGGCGACTACCCGGTTCGGCCCAGTGGCGCATCATCTCATGCTTGCGGTCGGCGGCTTCAGACATCGTGGCCTGCGTCACCCATCATGGGCGAATATGTCGACCTCGGCCCACCCAGCGAGGTCGAGTAGCGCCCGTGCCGGGATGAAATCGAAACAGGCCTCGGCCAGTTCTGTCCGGTTTTCGCGCGCCAAGCGAATATCAAGTTGCTCCTTCAGCCGATGGAGGTAACGCACATCGCTGGCGGCATATTCGCGCTGTGCGTCGCTGATGCCGGACGCACCCCAGTCGCTGGTCTGCTGTTGCTTGGACAGGTCGGTGCCGATCAGCTCCTTTACCAGATCCTTGAGGCCGTGGCGGTCGGTATAGGTACGGACCAAGCGCGAGGCAGTCCGCGTACAGTAAAGCGGGGCGGCGGTGATCCCCAGATAAGCGCGGATGATCGCGACATCGAAACGGGCGAAGTGATAAAGCTTGAGCCGGTCGGGATCGGCCAGCAGCACTTTGAGGTTCGGTGCCGCAAAGTCGCTGTCCGGGCCAAAGCGGACCAGATGCTCGTCGCCCGTCCCGTCCGACAGCTGGACCAGGCACAGCCGGTCCCGGCCGGGGATCAGGCCCATGGCCTCCGTATCGACCGCAATCGGCACACCGGTCGCGAACAGTTCAGTAGAGGGAAGGTCTTCTTCGTGAAAATGGATCGCCATGACAGTCCCGATGTTACTGGCCGGCCTCGCCTGAATGCGCGGTGACGGCAGTTGATTGCTTCTCCTCTAGTCGCATCGGGGTGACGGTTGCCAGCCTTAACCATAGGGTGACTAGGACAACCGCCAATTTTCCTGTACAGACCGCGCCGTGCGTGCAGATGATTCTGCGCGTTCGGCCGGTTGCGCCACGGGCCCAGCGCGTTGGTTTTTTTGATTACGGGGCACAAGAGAGTTTGGATTTCCATGGGTTTCGATAGAGGGCGTAAGGGTGACCGCGGTGGTCGCGGCCGTGACAAGCGCGACAGTTTCGGTGGTGGCGAGGAGTTCGCGGGGTTTGACCGCGGTCCCGGTGAGCGCAGCGGCTTCGGCGGCGGCTTCGGTGACCGTGGCGGCTTCGGCGGCGGCGGCGGCTATCGCGGCGGCGGTGGCGGCTTTGGCGGCGGGGGTGGCGGCGGCTTTCGTGGCGGCGGCGCCGGCGGCGGCGGTTTCCGCGGCGGCGGCGCCGGTGGAGGAATGCCTCCCCAGGTCGTTGGCGAGGGCAAGGGCACCGTCAAATTCTTCAATCCGCAAAAGGGTTTCGGATTCATTGTCCGTGACGATGGCGGCGAGGATGTGTTCGTTCACATCTCTGCGGTTGAGCAGGCCGGTTTGACCGACCTCGCCGACGGCCAGCCGCTGGAGTTCACGCTCGTCGATCGCGGTGGTCGCATCTCGGCGACCAACCTCAAGATCGACGGTGAACCGATGGAAGTCGTTCGTTCCTCGGCACCGCGCGAAGGCGGCCGCGAGGGCGGCTTTGGCGGCGGCCCGCAGCGCCAGCTTACGGGCGAAAAAGCCCAGGGCACCGTCAAGTTCTTCAACTCGATGAAGGGATTCGGGTTCATCAGCCGTGACGACGGCCAGCCCGACGCTTTCGTCCATATCTCGGCGGTCGAACGCGCCGGCCTGCCCACGATCAATGAGGGCGACCGGTTCGAGTTCGATATCGAGGTCGACCGTCGCGGCAAGTTTGCGGCGGTGAACCTGCAGCCGCTGAGCTAAACGATTTCCCCTGAGCGGGGGAGAACAAGGGCCGTCCGGAGCAATCCGGACGGCCTTTTTCATTGTGTGGCCATTGCCATCAGCGCCTCGATCCGGTCGGCCTCATGCGCCGGCTTGTCAGTGCGGATGCGGCTGATCCGCGGGAAGCGCATGGCGAGGCCCGACTTATGCCGGGTCGATTTATGGATGGAATCGAACGCAACTTCGAACACGAGGCTGCGGTCGAGCTCCCGCACTGGGCCAAAGCGGTTGACGGTGTGGCTGCGGACGTAGCTGTCGAGCCATCGCAATTCTTCATCTGTAAAGCCAAAATAGGCCTTGCCGACAGGAAGCAGATCGCCATCGGCCGTCCAACAGCCGAAGGTATAATCGCTATAGTAGCTGGATCGTTTGCCGGAGCCACGCTGGGCATACATCAGAACACAGTCGGCGGTCAGCGGATCGCGCTTCCACTTGTACCAGAGGCCGGTGCGGCGGCCGACGACATAGGGCGAATCGCGGCGCTTCAGCATCATGCCCTCCACGCCCTCGCTGCGCACGCCGAGCCGCATTTCCTGCAATACCTCGAAGCTGTCAGCTTCGATCAACTGGGATAGGTCAAACCGATCCGGATCGAGGCCGGGGAGGAACGCCTCAAGCCGAGCCCGGCGGTCGATCCACGGAAGCGAGCGGAGGTCCTCCTCGCCGTCGAACAGTATGTCGTAAAGGCGGACGAAAGCCGGAAACCTGTCCCGCACCTTTGTGCTCACCGATTTGCGTCCCAGGCGCTGCTGCAACGCATTGAAGCTGGCCGCCGCGCCGCCTTGCACGTCGCCCCTGACCAGCAGCTCGCCGTCGAGCACCGCTGGGAGCGCGAAGGCCGACGAAATTTCCGGGAAGCTGCCCGAAATATCGTCGCCAGTGCGGCTGTATAGGCGGGTTTGCCCGCCGGCGTGGACCAGTTGGACTCTGATCCCATCCCATTTCCATTCCGCCGCATATTCTTCGAGCGAAACCCGTTCGTTTTCCAGCGGATGGGCGAGCATGAAGGGGCGAAAAATGGGAACATCCTTCGCCGTAGGCTGCGGCCCCCGGCCTTCACCCCAAGCAAAAAGCTCGCGATAGGGCGGATTTAGACCGTGCCAAACCTCCTCGACTTGCTCGACATCGAGTCCGAAGGCATCGGCCAGCGCCTGCTTGGCGAGCCGCGCGGATATACCGACACGCAACGCGCCGGTGGCGAGCTTGATCAAGGCGAACCTGCCCGGCGCATCGAGACGGTCGAGCATCTCTGCCAGGACCGCCGGGGCGTCAGATCGGCTAATCGTACCTAGCCGCGCGACCACGTCCGCGATCCTGAGCGTGCCATCATCGAGTTCGCAGCGCTCGCCCTCAAGTGCAGACCAGAGCAGCGAGACGGTCTCGGCCATGTCGCCAACATAGTCGCGGCTCATATAGAGCAGGACCGGGTCGACGCGCTCCTCGGCCATGGTCCGGACTTGCGCCGGCTTTACGGCCGGTAAGTCGAGCGTGTCGGTCAAGGCCGCGAGCGCGATTCCGCGATCGGGATCGGGCGTGCTCTTGAGATAGTCACCGATCAGCTTGAGCTTCGAGTTGCGCGACCTGGTATAGGTCAGGTCGTCGAGCAGCTGGGAAAAGGCGCGCATGGCGCCTTCAATGTACCCAATGTCGCGAGGGTTCGCCTAGTGAAGTCGGATCGCGAGCGCGGCGAGGATCGATTCCCGGTCGTGGGCGGCTTCGCTGCTGAGCGCCTCGCCCATATGCTCAAGGCAGGCGCGGGTCGCGGCGACATGGCCGGGCATCAGCGCGTGGTGAGCGGCATAGTCGGCCAGCCCTTCGAGCGCAGCCAGGCCATGTTCGGCGGCCATGCCGCGGATGGCTTCCATCTTGGCGCAGATGTCGACCGGCTTCAGCCGCGCGACACGATCCTCTATCTCGGCAATGCGCTCGCCGATCCGGGCGCGAACAATATTGAGCGAATCGAGGGCGGCCATGACTGATTCTCCGTTTACGGAGCAAGGCTCGCCGAAAATGGTTAACGAGGAGTCAAAGCGCCGGCAGGTCCTTCCGCTTGACAGAATCGGCCCCAATCGTCATGGAGCCGCGGTTCGGGCGGCGCCTGTTGGCCCGCCTTCAATTTTTTCAGCTTTGCAGGATTCTCGCGATGGCCAAGCCGGCAACCGTCAAGATCAAGCTGGTCAGCACCGCTGACACGGGCTTTTTCTATGTGACCAAGAAGAACCCGCGCAACCAGACCGAGAAGATGTCGTTTCGCAAGTACGACCCGGTCGCGCGCAAGCATGTCGAGTTCAAGGAAGCCAAGATCAAGTAGCCGCGACGCGGTTCATTCAAGGCCTTCATTCGGGGCGGTTCCGGCGACGGGGCCGCCCCGATGCGTTTCGGAATTGCCTGCAGCAGGCGATCAGGTCTTAAAGTTCGCCCCTTGCGGCCCATTAGGATTGGGACCTGCAACGTCCCCTATCTCGCCGAGACGCTTCAGCTCCGGCTTGGTCCACTTATTCGACTTCACAGCTTTCTTCGACACGCCTTGGGCTACCCAATAGATCAACGGGCGTGCTCACTGCTCGCGGAACCGTTAAATTTGCGTTGAAAAGTCTGGAGCGGGCGAAGGGATTCGAACCCTCGACCCCAACCTTGGCAAGGTTGTGCTCTACCCCTGAGCTACGCCCGCTCGATTGGCGGACCGGAAAGAAGTCCCGGTCGGGTGGAGCGGGCGCCTAGCAACTCCATCGGGGCCACGCAACCCCCAACTGGCTGACTTGCCGCGATGTCGTGGGCGGCCCATATGCGTGGGCCGTTACAAGAGGAGTGAGGCGTGGCGACATTGGGCATGACCGAGGCGGAGCGGGAGGCCATCCAGCGCTTCCAGCTCGAGGTCATCGAGCCCTCGATGTCGAACCTCGTCATCCTCGACTTCTGGGCTGACTGGTGCGGCCCCTGCAAGCAACTCACTCCGGTGCTGGAAAAGGTCGCTGCCGACTATGCCGACAAGGGCGTGGTGCTGGCCAAGATTGACGTCGAGGAGGACAAGCTGATCGCCAGCCAGTTCCGCATCCAGTCCATCCCGACCGTCTATGCACTTTTTCAGGGCCAGCCGGTCGCCGACATTACCAATTACCGGACCGAAGCGCAGTGTAAGCGCATTCTAGACCAGCTGCTCGCCCAGCTGCCGGTGAAAGGCGCGGCGCAGGACCTCGCCGCCCAAGTGGAGCCGCTGATCGCCATGGCCGAAGAAGTGCTGGGCGACGGCGATGCTGCGCGCGCCGAGAATATCTACACCCAGATCCGCGAGATGGACCCCGATAATCCGGCAGCAATTGGCGGACTTGCCCGCGCAATGATCGAGTCCGGCAGGAAGGAAGAGGCGCGCGCCCTACTCGATTCGGCCGATGAAGACCAGGCCAAGCACCCCGCCATCAGCCGCGCACGAGCATCACTGGAAGTTGCCGAGGCGCCGGTTGCGGACGTGTCATCCGAGGAGGCGCGGCTGGCAGCGAACCCTGACGATCATGACGCACGCTTTGCGATCGCCCAGGCGCGGCTGGCGGCCGGCGACCGCGACAGCGCCGCCGACGCGCTGCTGGAGATCGTCGCGCGCGACAAGGACTGGAGCGGCGGCGCGGCGCGCACGCTGTTCCTGCAAATGCTGGAGGCCGCAGGATTGGAAGATCCCTGGGCTCGTGCCCAGCGGCGGCGGCTGTCTGCCCTGCTCTTCACATGATGGGCAGCAAGCCAGCACGAATTCCCTTGTTCCCGTTGGCAGGAGCGATCCTCTTTCCGCGCTCACAGCTGCCGCTGCACATTTTCGAGCCGCGCTACCGCGAAATGGTGCGAGACGCGCTGGCAGGGCCGGGCAGGATCGGCATGGTGCAGCCGAGCGGTGCGGGCGAGCCACCGCCCTTGTTCCATACGGGATGCCTGGGCGAGATCGTCGCCGCCGAAGAGCTGGAAGACGGACGGTTCAACATCGTGCTGCACGGCTCCAACCGCTTTCGGCTGATTGCCGAGCGCGACCTTGGAACGGCATATCGCCAGGCCGACGTCGATCTGGCTGCGTTTGACGATTCGGAGCCCGAGCCGCTGGCGCTGATCCAGCGCGCCGATGTCGAGCGGGAGGCGCGGCGGTTCGGCGATGCTTTGGGGCTGGCGGTCGACTGGGAAGCGGTCGGCCAGCTCGACGATGAAATGCTGGTCAACGCCATCGCCCAGGTCGCGCCGTTCGACGTCGGCGCCAAGCAGGCATTGCTGGAAGAGCCGACCCTGGCCGGACGCGCCGACCTTGTTGTGCAGCTCATGCAATTCCAGCGCCTGGCGCCGGGCGGCGCCGACGTTGGGCAGACGCTACAATAGTCAGATCGGCAAGCCCCTGAGCAGCAGCGGCAAGTCGCCGCTGGTGCCGCGCGCCTCAGCCATCAGCCGGTTCTTCACCGGACCGATACGGTTGATCAGGCCCATGCCGAAACGGCGCACCTTTGACGCGGTTCGGCCCGGGATTCCGTAAATCTTGGTCAGGCTGTCGGTTGCCAGGCTGACCATGAAAGTATCGAGGCTGCGCCAGCGCTGATACCGGGTCAGCAGCTGATGATCGCCAAGGTCGAGGCCGAGCCGCGCTCCTTCGACCAGAACCTGCGCCAGCGCCGCCGCGTCGCGGTAACCAAGGTTCACGCCCTGTCCGGCGATGGGGTGGATGCCATGCGCCGCATCGCCGATGAGCGCCAGCCGATGATCGGTAATGCGCGCAGCATGATGGAAACCGAGCGGATAGGTCGAGCGCGGCGCAAGCAGCTCGATCTTCCCAAGGAAACCGCCCATGGCCGCCTCTGCCTCGGAGGCGAAATCGGCATCGCTGAGCGACATGAAGCCCGCGGCATCTTCCGCCTTCACCGACCAGACGATCGCGGAGCGGTGCCCGCCTGAATCGTCCGTCATCGGCAGCAGCGCGAACGGCCCCGACGGATAGAAAATCTCATAGGCGACATGGTCATGCGGCCGATCATGACGAAGCGTCGAAACGATCGCCGAATGATCATATTTCCAGCGGGCACAGCGAATCCCTGCCGCCTCGCGCATCGGCGAGTTGCGCCCTTCGGCGGCGACCAACAGCGGCGCGCCGACGACCCGACCGTCCTCCAGCCTGACCGTGACACCATGCTCGCCGCGCGCCACTTCCGCCGGCCTGGCCTTCCACATCAGCCAGATGGCCTTACCCGCCTCGGCGCGGGCGAGGAGGGCGGCGCGCAGGTGCCTATTCTCGTTCATCCAGCCCAAAGGTTCATCGTCATCGCCTGGATCGAACGCCAATCCGCCCGGATCGAGGCCGTCGGCCACTTCAATCCTGCGGATGGGGCAGCCGGGCACGGGGAAATGCTCGCTGATCCCGATGGTGTCGAACATCCGCTTCGATGAGGAGGAAAGTGCACTCGTGCGGCCGTCAAAGGCCTGCGTCTTGCGCGCTTCGGGATCGGCAGGGTCGATGACAATTGACGACAAGCCGCTGCTGTCCAGCGCCGCCGCCAGCGCCAGGCCGACCAGGCCGCCGCCCAGTATGATCACATCTGCCCGATCCATGCCGCCTCACTAGTCGTCGCATCCTTGAGAGGGAAGCCTTGCCCCCGAGTCCGGCGACAGGCACAATGGCAAATCGTTGGAAGCCGGGGGAAATGACGTCATGGCGACGGCCGCTGAGCGGGCGCAAAAGAAGGATCTGGGGCCGGACTGGCGGGAGACGCTGGCCGCTTCGATCCGTGGATTTGTGCGCAAGACCATCGGCATTGTGCTGATCGGACTGTCGATCGGGCTCGGCGCCGCCCTCGTCACTCATTCGAGCACCGACCCGAGCCTGACGACCGCCGCCGGTGGCCCGCCGGCCAATTGGCTCGGATCTTTTGGAGCCTATGCCAGCGATGCCATGCTGTTCCTGTTCGGCCCGGCTTCGGCGCTGTTCCTGCCGCTGGTAGCGCTGGTTGGGCTCAGGATGGTCCGCGGGGTTGATACCGGGCGCATGCGGCGTGCGCTGCTGGTGGCGCTAATCGGCGTGGCGCTGATCGGGATCGCGCTTGGGCTCTATGCCGGCTCGGCCGTGTCGGGGTTGCCCGCCGGCTATGGAGGCGCGCTGGGCCTGGCCGGCGCCTACGGCGTGGATTCCGCCGTCGCTTTGGTCGACAACCCCGCGATCGAGGAACCGCTGCGCCTGGCCCTCATGGCCATGCTGGCATTGGCGGGCTTCGTCGTCGGCTGGATCTCGCTCGGCATCCGGCCTGAAGAAAAGCAATGGGCTGCCGACAAATTGCGGCGCGACCGGGCAATGCCTCCGCCCAGGCCAAGGAGGACGCGCGAGGAGCTGGCCGAAGATGAGGATGGAGTCGCAACGCCGCCCCGATCCCGACCGGCAGTCGCGGTTGCGGACCCGGCCCGGCCGATTGCGCCTGCCGCCAAGCCGAACGCCAGGAAGGGCAAAGGGGCGCTGCCGGGCCAGGCCAGCCTGGCACTAGGCGACAATTACCAGCTTCCGTCACTCGATTTGCTCGCTGCGCCGCCCGAAAAGGGGAAGAGCCAGATCGATCGCGCCGGCCTTGAGCGCAATGCGCGGCTCCTCGAAAGCGTGCTTGAGGATTTCCACGTCCGCGGCGACATTGTCGAGGTTCGCCCCGGCCCGGTCGTCACCATGTACGAGCTGGAGCCGGCCAGCGGGATCAAGGCCAGCCGCGTCATCCAGTTGGCCGACGATATCGCCCGCAACATGTCGGCGCTCTCGGCCCGTGTCGCCACCATCCCCGGCCGGAGCGTGATCGGCATCGAGCTGCCCAACCACAAACGCGAAAGCGTGTCCTTGAGCGAACTAATCGGCAGCCAGACGTTCGAGGACCAGAACATGGCCCTGCCGCTGATCCTGGGGAAGAACATCTCGGGCGACCCGGTCATCGCCGACCTGGCGCCGATGCCGCACCTGCTGGTCGCCGGAACCACCGGATCTGGCAAATCGGTCGGTTTGAACTGCATGATCCTGTCCCTGCTCTACAAGATGAGCCCGGACGAATGCCGGCTGATCATGATCGACCCCAAGATGCTGGAGCTCAGCATCTATGACGACATTCCCCACCTGCTCGCCCCGGTCGTAACCGAGCCGGGCAAGGCGATCCGCGCCTTGAAATGGACTGTCGAGCAAATGGAGGAGCGCTATCGCATGATGGCCAGCCTCGGCGTCCGCCAGCTGGCCAGCTTCAACGCCAAGGTGCGCGACGCCAAGGCCAAGGGCTCACGCCTCGGGCGGCGGGTCCAGACCGGCTATGACGCCGAAACCGGGCAGCCGGTCTATGAGACCGAAGAGCTGGAATATGAAGTGCTGCCGCAGATCGTGGTGGTGGTCGATGAGCTGGCCGACCTGATGATGACCGCCGGCAAAGAGGTCGAGTTCCTGATCCAGCGGCTGGCGCAGAAGGCGCGCGCTGCCGGCATCCACCTCATCATGGCCACCCAGCGGCCGTCCGTCGACGTCATCACCGGCGTCATCAAGGCCAACTTGCCGACCCGCATCAGCTTCCAGGTGACGAGCAAGATCGACAGCCGCACCATCCTTGGCGAGCAAGGTGCGGAGCAACTGCTGGGCAAGGGCGACATGCTCTACATGCCGGGCGGCAAGCAGATCATCCGCGTACACGGGCCGTTCGTCAGCGATGAGGAGGTGCGTGCGGTCGCCGACCATTGGCGGAAGCAAGGCGTGCCCGAATATAACCAGGCGGTCACCGAGGAGCCGGAGGACGGCGGCTACCTATTCGACGGTCAGCCGGTCGGCGAGGACGATCCCGAGACCCAGCTATACCGCAAGGCAATCCAAATCGTGGCCGAGAGCCAGAAGGCGTCGACCAGCTATCTCCAGCGGCAGCTCCGCGTTGGCTACAACAGCGCGGCCCGCCTGATTGAGCGGATGGAGAAGGATGGGCTGGTCGGGCAGCCGGATCATGTCGGCCGCCGCGAAGTGCTGGTCGACACCGAGGGGCACCCAATTTGAGGGGATTCACGGCTGACTCGCAGCGTGGTAGGATTTGCCCGCTCGAGTCAGGAGAATTCATGGATTTGGCCAAGCAAAGCCGGGAGGTTGACCGCAATTACGACGCGTTCATTCGCATGCTGTCATCAATCATTGCGGAACACCGGGACGAACTTGCCCTGATGCGTGATGGCAAGATCGTCGGATACTACATCACTCCTCGGCAGGCGCTGGAGGCAGCAGTCGAGCGGTTCCCTGATCGCATTTTCTCAATCCAGGAAGTAACCGACGAGCCAATCGACCTCGGCTTTTGGTCGCATGTCGGCCTTTGAATGGCAGCGCGAACCTCGACGAATCCTGTTGCCTTGCCTGGTCCTAGCACCATTTCCGGTGACAGATTTGACAGGGATTGAGGCCATTGCGCTGATCGACACTGGTTCCTCCGTAAGTGGCATCTCCAGCAAGCTGGCAAGAACTCTCAGTTTGGTGGGACTTGGGAAGCGGCCCTTGAAGTCCGCGCAGGGAGAAGGCCAGGTTGAACGATATGCGTTTCGAGTTGGGCTAAGGCCGGACGGGCCTGGCTCCTTCCCATTCTTGTTTGAAGAAGTAATCGGAATCGAACTCACGGACGCTTTCGAATTCAGCGCGCTCATCGGAATGGATATTCTCGCCCAATGCGATTTGACGATCAGGCGAGACGGACGATGTGAGATCTGCTTCGGTCTTAACTGAACGTCACGGAACCGACGGGTTCAGGGCGCATTCAAACCCCAAACGCCATATCCGGCGAGAAATTTTCGGGAGTTTTGTAATGAATTTTGTCAGCAACCTGGGACGCGCGCTGATCCCGGTCGCGGTTGTTGCGGCCGCCGCCGCGCCGGCGCCGGCAGCGACGTCGGCCGAGCTTCAGGCGGTCGAGGCCAGCCTTGCCGCGACCCGGTCGATGACCGCCGATTTTCTTCAGAGCGATGGCAAGGGCCGCCAGATGGCGGGGACCTTGAGCCTGAAGCGCCCCGGCAAGATCCGCTTCGCCTATGGCGGCGGGGTCAACATGCTGTTGGTTGCGGATGGCAAACGGCTCACCTTCGTCGATTATGAAGTGGCCCAGAAATCGAGCTGGCCGATCGCCAACTCGCCGCTCGCCGTGTTGCTTTCGCCGCAGCCGGACCTGGCCCGCATTGCCCGGATTATTCCAAGCGAGAATAAGAATGTGATCGTCGTCCGGGCCCGCGATGCCCGCCGGCCCGAATTCGGCACGCTGGTACTGGCCTTCATTCGTGAAGGAGGGGCCCCGGGCGGACTGAAGCTGGGAGGCTGGACCGCGATCGACGCCCAGAACAAGCGAACTACCGTCCGCCTCTCCAACCAGCGCTACAATGTGGCGGTGCCCGACAGCGCCTTCACCTATGCCGAGCCGAGGCGCAAAAAAGCGTAGCAAACGAAAACGGTTAAGCTTCGCGACAGCTTCCACGGGATATAGCGGGTAGAGATCGCTGCCCACCGGGGTTTCCCCCTGTTACCCGGGTTAAGCAGCGATCACCTTGCGTGACTACGCTTGGTCGGCCCTTGCTCCATGCCCCCGGAGCAAGGGCCTTTTCGTATCTGTCCGGGGGACAGACACGAAAGGGCCCTCCTTTTGCTTCCCATCCGGGGGCAGGCAGCTAAAAGGCCCTCCGTACGACCTTCATGACGGGCCCTTTCCCACCTGTGACCACGCTCAAAATCGCTTCCTGGAACATCAACTCGGTCCGTGCGCGGATACCGAACGTCGAGCGCTTCCTCGATGAGGAGCAGCCCGACATCCTCTGCCTGCAGGAGACCAAGGCGCAGGACAATGTCTTCCCGGCGGAGCTGTTCCATTCGCGGGGCTATGTCCATCACGAGCTCAATGGCCAGAAGATGCATCATGGCGTCGCGATCCTGAGCCGCGTGCCACTGCAAGACAGCGGCCGCCACGACTGGCAGGATAATGGCGAAGCGCGCCATGTCGGCGCCCGGCTGCCCCAGGGAATCCGGTTGGAGAATGTCTACATTCCTGCTGGAGGTGACATTCCCGATCGCAAGCAGAACCCGAAATTCGGCCAGAAACTCGACTTTATCGAGCGGATGACGCGCTGGTCGGAAAAGTTGGCTGAGCCGACTTTGATCGTCGGCGATTTCAACATCGCGCCGCTGGAATGCGACGTGTGGAACCACAAGGCCCTGCTCGACGTGGTCAGCCATACGCCGATCGAGGTCGAGACGCTTGGCCGGCTGCAGGCGGCGCATGACTGGGTCGACCTTGGCCGCAAGTTCATCCCCGCGCCGGAGCGATGCTTCACCTGGTGGAGCTATCGCGCCCAGGACTGGGCGGCCAGCGACCGCGGCCGGCGACTCGACCATATGTGGGCGTCGCCCGCGCTGGCGCCCCAGGCCAAGGCGCACCGCGTGCTCGAGCCCTGTCGCGGATGGGAACGGCCGTCGGACCATGTGCCGCTGGTCCTCGAGATCGAGGTGTGACGAGCGCTTCGGCTCTCGAACTGGCCATTGCCGCGCTTCGCGCGGGCCGGTTGGTTGGGGTCGGCGGCGTGACGGTCCTGTCGGTGGAAACCGGCACCCAGGCCATGCTCGACATGATCGATCCTGGGGGCTGCGCACCCCTGCTGCTGAGCGGTCAACGGGCTCAGGCCCTCAGCCTCAGCAACGAGCGCGACGCGGCGGACGAAAGCCAGCCGGTTGAAGTCAGCCACTGCGAATGGCTGGATCGGGAGGCGGCGCGCGCCTTGGCCGATCCGGCGCGCGATTTCGACCGCGGGCCGATCGGCCCCCTCCAGGCCATTCCGGTCGAAAATCCGCGCTGCGCCAGGGCGGCGCTAAGCTTGGCCCGGCTTGCGGGGCTTTTGCCCGCGCTATGGCTGGTCGAAGGCGATACTCATGCTGCGGTCGATCCGGACGCGATTGAACAAGCCATCAAGTCACCGGTTGCGACGATCGTCGCCCGCGCCAATCTTCCGCTCGATGATCTGCCGCCGAGCCAGATGATCGCCTTCCGCGATCCGGCCAGCGGCGAAGATCATGTCGCTTTGGTCGTCGGCGCATTCGGCGGAAAGGCCCCCCTCATCCGGCTGCACAGCGAATGTTTGACGGGCGATGTGTTCGGCAGCCTGAAGTGCGATTGTGGACCGCAACTGAAGGAGGCCCTGCGGATCTTGGGCGAGGCTGGCGGCGGAGTGCTGCTTTACCTCCGCCAGGAAGGACGTGGTATCGGCCTTGCCAACAAGCTGCGCGCCTATGCGCTACAGGACCGCGGGCTCGACACCGTCGACGCCAACCGCCGCCTCGGATTTGCCGACGACGAGCGCAACTATGGAATGGCCGCGGCGATGCTCCGGGCGCTGGGCATCGACAAGGTCAAGCTGCTCACCAACAACCCAAACAAGGTGGCCGGGCTGGAAGGCGAAGGCATCGAGGTAATCGATCGGGTCGCCCATCACATGCCGACCAACCCCCACAACGCCGACTATATTGCCACCAAGAAGAAGCGCAGCGGGCACCTCGACTAGTCGTCGAACAGCGCGCTTCCTATCCGGACGACCGTGGCACCCAACATCACCGCCGTGAGATAGTCTGCCGACATGCCCATGCTGAGTCCCGCGACGCCATGACGCCGCGACAGTTCGGCAAGTAGAGCGAAATAGGGCCCCGGCTGCTGCCCCAGTGGTGGCATCCCCATCAACCCGGCCAGCGGCAGCGGCGATGCACGCACCTGGTCGAGGAGGCCGGCCAGCGCTTCGATCGCGACCCCACCCTTCTGTTCCTCCGCCCCGATATTCACCTGGACATGCACGTCAGGGTAGCGGCCCGCCTTTTCGCCGGCTTTGACCAGGGATTCCAACAGCGATGGCCGGTCGAGCGAATGGATCACGTCGAATAGCTCGACGGCCTCGTCGGCCTTGTTGGATTGCAACTGGCCGATCATGTGCAGCCTGAGATGGGGATGCGCCTCACGCAGTGACGGCCACTTCTGCGCCGCCTCCTGCACCCGGTTTTCTCCGAAATCGGTGACGCCGGCGGCAATCAGCGGCTCGATTTCTTCGATGGCGCGCTGTTTCGTGACCGCGACGAGCGTGACGTCCCGTTCGTCACGCCGGGCCATCTTGGCCGACCGTGCAATCCGGTCGCGGATTTCTGCCAGCCGTGTTGCCGCATCACTCATGCGCCGCGCTATAGGAAGCGCAATGGCAGCGAACCAGCCCCCATGGCCGCGCGAATGGCTAATGACCGACGAGCGGTTGGGGGAGAAGCTGTGGCAAGCGATCGATGCGCTGCCGGCCGGCGCTGGAATTGTCTTTCGCCACTATGCGACGCCACCCACCGAGCGGCTGCGCTTGGGGGAAAGGGTCGCCGCGGCGGCGCGGGACCGGGGACTGGTGCTGGCCGTCGCGGGCATTTGCCAGCTGGCAACCGAGCTAGGGGCGACGCTGGTGCACAATCCGGATTCAGCAGGCGACTTGCCCTTCTCCATGGCGGTCCATGATGAGAATCAGGCCCGGGCCGCGCGCAAGCTCGGCGCCGTGCTGGCCTTCATCGCTCCGATGTTCCCCACGCGCTCACATCCGGGAGCGCGATTGCTGGATGTGCAACAGGCGGTAGCGCTGGCAAGACTGGCGGGGTGCCGGGCGATCGCCCTAGGCGGGATGAACGCCAGCCGATTCCGTGAGCTGGACGCGGCGGTTCCTGGCGCATTCCACGGCTATGCGGGGATCGACTGCTGGTTGAACGTCTAGGAAGTTAGAACTTGAAGGCGGTGCCGACGTAGACGGCCTTGCTGTCGCGATGATCCTCGGCCAGCGCCGGAATCTGGTCGCGCTCGATCTTGTAGCGGACGCCGCCGGTGACCGCGATGTTGCGGCTGATATTGTAGGAGCCCCCAACGTCGAGCGACACGCTATCTGGACGAGCGAGCTGGGCAATCCGGCTGTCGTTGCGTTCGCTGCCGACCGCGACTCGGCCGGTAAACTTCTTGAGATTGTAGCTGACGCCGACCACCGCCGTCTCGCGCGTGCCGATGACAGGATCCGGGCTGCTGGTGCGTGCGACATCGCCATCGACTGCGAAGCGCTTCCAGCCCACGGCCACGCCAAGATCATATTGGGCCGGGGTCAAATTGCTGACCGGCGATGCGACCGCGACCTCGACTGGGCGAGCCGGTGTCGGCGCGCCGCGCGCGCGCAGCGCGACTCGCACCTGTGACGGGCGGCCCTTGGCGGCAGCGGCCGGAGTGAATTTATAGTCGGCGATCGAGACGCCACGGCTGGCGAAAATTGCCGCCAGGCGGGGATCTGCGCCCGCTGGAGTAAAGTTCGGAATCTTGTCGAAACTCAATGCGATAGCGGGTGGCCGTTCCTTTCCGGCGGCCGCCAGTCCGATAGCCGGGGTCATGACTAGAGCAGCCGCAGCCAGCACGGCCGCGGCCTTCCCCGACGTCATGGACACCCTGTTGAACACGACAAAAAGACTCCTGTTGAGGATGGAACATAGGCTTTCGAAGCTGACTCTTCCATGACCGGAGTCGATTCAGCAGCGGCCTGTTGCGAAGAGTCCACAAAACTGTCCACAGTTGGGTCAGGATTCTCGCGCTTGCCGGGACGGGCACAGCTTCTATAACGCCCGATGATGCCGCTTCCACGAGAGAGAAATATGTCCCGCTTGACCCTTCCGCTTATTGCCCTCGCCGCCGCGTCCATTGCGACAACCGGCTGCTCCAAAAACCGGGACATTCCGACCGAGTTGGCGCCGTCACGGATGACCCAGATCGGCGTCAATAGCTATCTGTGGCGCGCCGCGGTCGATACGCTGTCCTTCGCGCCGCTGATCACCGCCGATTCCAACGGCGGAGTGATTGTCACCGACTGGTACACCAACCCCAATTCGCCG
>Ga0209382_10003143_pt1 | contig 23109 bp, 17 predicted proteins | sample SoiMetdeltSBSDD5_FD_187599 | JGI IMG/M metagenome (GOLD analysis project Ga0209382, IMG submission 187599) | Bulk soil microbial communities from a Populus tree surrounding site in Tennessee, USA - Soil MetaG P. deltoides SBSDD5 (SPAdes) (version 2) | ecosystem: Environmental > Terrestrial >...
GCTAGCTCAACTGGCAGAGCAGCGGACTCTTAATCCGCGGGTTCGGGGTTCGAGTCCCTGGCGGCGCACTTACCATGAGCAGGGCGTTTACCCAGGCGGGTGGACGCCAGCTTCGTCTCCGGCTCCCGTTGACAGCAACGGTGACAGCAACCGCGTCAGCCATCATCGCGCTCGTCCTCGTCGTCCTGGTCCTCGTCGAGGTCGCCGAGCGCGGCGTCGATCTGGCCGGCCGCCTCCTGTTGCATGGCCGGGATCACGTGCCCGTAGATGTTCATCGTGACGGCGATCTGCGAGTGGCCAAGAATGTCCATCACCATCCGGGGCGAGACGCCCCGAGAGAGCAGCAGCGTCGCGCATGTGTGACGGAGATCGTGGAACCGGATCGGCCGGAGGTCAGTCCGGGCGAGCAGGCGGGTGTATGCGGTGTTGAGGTTGCGCGGCTCGACGTGCCGGCCGGTGCTCGTGGTGAACACCAGCGGGGACTCCTCCCACTCCAGTCCCGCCGCCTCGCGTTCCTTCGCTTGCCGGACCCGGTGGCGGCTCAGCGCGTCGACCACCACGGTGGGCATGGTCAGGACTCGGCGGCTGCCCATTCTCCACTGTGGGCGGTGCGGCATGAGCAAGAACACCATCAAGCCGCGCCTGACGATGCCCGGACAGGTCGGCAACGACCCGCTTGGCGATCACGTCGATCTCGAACCTGATCGCGTCGACAAGCCGGCGTAGCTTGGAGCCATCCGGGCTGAACAGGTCCGACATCGGCACCCGCACGCCCTGCTTGGCCAGCACAGCATGCGCCCATGAGCCGGAGCACTGCGCGGCCGGCTTGGCCCGATGCCGTACCGCCTCCCGCAGACCACGCGGCGCCTGTGTACGGGAGTACGATGCGACGGTGGGCCCGCCGTCACTACCACTTCGTCAGGCGATTCAATCCCTTGAGAACCGCTTCGGCCCGTTGGAAACACGCAAGCTTCTGTATGAGCTCAAAGAGGCCTACGCCAGCGGCGGACGAGAAGAACTGATCGCGCGGTTCTGGGCGGCATGGGCCGAAACACGAGCAGACTTCCCTCGTATAGACATCACAGCGACCGACAACGTCGGTCTTAGTGACAGCGTCACTGCCGCTATCATTGTCGGCAGCGTAAACGTGACTGATGCCAGCAAGCGCGAGTCCCAAGGGATCAGCCTTCGGCCCCGTAGTGCAGGTGATGTCTATGCTTTGGCCGCTCTTCTTGTCGCCATCGTCCAACTAATACTGAGCCTCCAGCAGCCAGCTGAGCGCCCAGCAGAGATGTCGCCGGACCAGATCCAGCACATCATTGAGGAGGTCTTCGATCGCCTTGACGACGAGCCGCCATCGCCGACGACATCACCCTCATCGCCTAGCAGGCAGCAGCAGAGCCACCGCGTAACGCATCAAGCGGAGTAGGACAAGTCCCGACCTGCCGTGTCAGGGCCTGGCTGGTTACCGCGCCTAGCTCCGGTCGGTGAGAACTTTCTATACGTCTTCAAGGCGGCCGCAAGCGCCGCCCTGGCTCGGCGCCTGCCGCCTTCGGCTCCGGCGCCGAGCCCGGCGGCCAAACCACGAGACAGCATGAAGCCCGACGTTCACGACCAGGTCGACGCCGAGCTGCAGGACCGAAGGCGGCGCAACCGCTACGGTGGGCGGGCCAAACGACGTGCCGTCGGATCCGCCGGGCCACGGACGATGTCTCCGGCGTCCAGGACCTCCGACCCTGGACCCGGGATCGGCCTCCGGCGGCCGGGACCTCCGGCCCTGGACCCGGGATCGGCCTCCGGCGGCCGGGACCTCCGGCCCTGGACCCGGGTATCGCCACGACGCCCAGGGCGCAGACGATCTGGGCAACGCCAGGCCAGATGTTCACGAGCAATGCCTCCGGCGGCCAGGACCTCCGGCCCTGGACCCGGGCGACTCCGGGAAGCTCGACGCCACCTGGCCACCCGACGCGCACCACAGGCAACCAGACCACGCCCTGCTGGGGAAGGTCGTACGTCCGGTGGGGCGCTCCACCTTCCCCAGCAGGGCGTGGCCCGGTAGGACGGAGCCTGCGCGACGGGACGTCCTAGCCGAGTCATCGACACCTGAGTACTAACCATCGGTACGATCGGCTGCTACGGAGAGCTTGTCCTCTTGGGCCAACATGAACAGCGTGGACAGCAGCGGTGGCGAATCTCGGCCCGGCCGGAGATGGCAGGCGCGGCTCACCAGCTTTCTGTTGGGCACCACGAGCGGTATGGGTGTCAACCTGGTGAGCACGGACGCCGGCTACCGAGGCGTGGCTGTCACTGCTGCGCTGGCGGCTCTGCTCACTGCCAGCTCCTGGCTGCGCACACTGCCGCCGCGTGCGCCGATCGTCCGGCACAGTACCCGACTCTTGTTGGCCGTCGGTCTTGTAATGGCAGCCATCGCTGCTGCGGGTCCGCAGCGACTGGCACCTTTCGCTGTTCTTGCCGCTGCCGTCTCGGTCGCTGGCGCGATCTCGATCCGCGTCGGTAGCCGCCAGGTCGTGCGAATCCTGATAGGAGCCGCGTTCGTCGGTGCCGGGGTGGGAGCCGTCGGTGCCGGCGCGGCGGCCCTGGTCGACCGTGATTGGCCGCTCGGGGCGGCGATCGGCGGGTTTGGGGTGGCGGCCGTCGGTGCCGGAGCGGCGTTCCTCGTCGACCGTGAGCGGCTCGCCGATGTGGCGTTCGTCTGTGCCGGGGTGGCGGCCGTCGGTGCCGGCGCGGTGGCCCTGGTCGACCGTGATTGGCTGCTCGGGTCGGCAGCCGTCGGTGCCGGGATGGCGGCCGTCGGCTATGGGGTGGCGTTCCTCGTCGACCGTGAGCGGCTCGCTTATTTGGCGGCCGTCGGCTTGGGTGCGACGGCCGTCGGCTATGGGGTGGCGACCCTGGTCGACCGCGATTGGCTGCTCGGGGCGGCCGCCGTCGGTATCGGACTGGCGATCGGCAGCCTCGGAGTGACCCGTTTCGTCGACAGCACGGGTCACTCCCGTTTTCGAGGCTGGCTTCTGTCCCTGACCCGGGAACCCGCCAGCCAGCCGGCCGTAGGCCGAATAGGGGGCACGGGCGCCGAGCGCCCTGGGCGCCACCAATCCGCCACCTGAGACCACATTGGCCGAGGTGGGCGGGAACGGCGAGAAGGAGTACAGCAGCGGAGTACAGCGGCCGGGCCTGCAGCTCACACCGAAGAGGCTTCTCCGCGGCCACCAGCGCGGAGATTCAGATGACAGCAACGTCGACAGCAACCGACGCGGGCGGAGGCCGGCCGACGCGACGATGCCCAGGAGGGCAGGCAACGTCGTGTAGCGGCGGCCAAGAGCCCCGCCGCCCCTCTTAATCCGCGGGTTCGGGGTTCGAGTCCCTGGCGGCGCACCCCTATGTGAGCAGGGCGCCCTTTCCGGGCGCCCTCACGCACAATGCCCTCCGGGTCAGTTCGACAGGTTCGGTCAGTTCGGCGGGTGCAGGTACTGGACGGTCAGCGCGGGGTCGCCCGCGATCTCCGTCTCGGTGTACCGCTCGGTGATCCACCGCCCGGCCGCGTACCGCCGGGTCTGGTCGGTGTGGAACGGCGAACGCGGATTGGCCGACTGCGAATACACCAGCAACGTAAGGGTGTGCGGGCCGGTCGGGCCCAGTTCCACGGCCATCAGGAAGCTGGTACCGAACGTCACGTCGGGGTAGGTGCCGTCGGTCTCCAGGCCGCCCGGTGGCTCGATCGCGTTGAAGCAACCCTCGGCCTGCGTACAGCCGTGCATCGGGATCGACAGGTACCGCTGCGCGTCGCCGAGCGCCAGGTCCGGACGCAGGTGGGCATCGGCGAAGAAGCGGGCGGTGTCGGCCAGCGCGGCGCGTACATCGGGCCGCCCGGTGGCCAGTTCACGCGGCGTCGTCAGCGGGCGGGCCGGGTCGAAGGGGACCCGCCACACGGCGTCGCCGGCCGCGTCCATTGCCCGGCCGAAGAACTCGCGCCACAGCACGGCGCCCCGGCTGGCGGCGCCGCCGCGGGTGTCCCATCCGGCCAGCGCCCGGCAGGCGGTGCGCACGTCGACCGGCCGCCCGTCGCTGCCGGCCAGTACCGGGTGGGCGGTGCACAGCGCGACCACAGCGTCGCGGCCGAGTTCGGCGCTCAGGTTGCGGTCGCCGAACATGGTCTGCGACAGGGTGTCCAGGGTGAACCCGGGCCGGCCCAGCCCGTCGGTACCGGCCCGCCGCCGGGTCACCATGTCCAGGCCGAGCCGGGTACGCAGGGACAGCGGCGTACCGGTGGTGCCGACGATCGCCGGGAACCCGGTCAGCGGCCGGGCCGGGTTGACCAGCCACGGGCTGTCGTTGGAGTTGGCGACGAAATCCGTGCGCACCAGGGCGGGCAGGCTGGCCGGCGCGAACAGCCCCGGTTCGACCGCGCCCGGGTCGATACCCCAGCCGCAGTCGCCGCGGCTGCCGTCGAGGACGGGCAGGCGCGTGGCCGCCGTGATGTCCGGGCCGGTCGGCGTGGTGCACCGCTGCGCCAGCGCATCGGTCACGGCGGGTACCACCTGGACGTCGTTGTAGACGGTGGCACCGGTGGCGTCGGCGGCCAGCGTGTTCATCCACGGCAGGCCCTGGTATCGCGCCTGCGCCGCGCGCAGGTCGGCGACGCTGCCGGCCTGGTTGATGGCCAGCCACTGGTCGACTAGGCGCAGGTTGTTGGCGTTCGCGTCGTGCAGCACGTAGGCGGTACCGGTCGACCAGTCGAGCAGCCCCGGCACCTGTACCACCGGCCCGTCCGAGGTTCGGTACAGCGTGCGGGTCACCGTGCCGGTGCTGCCGTCGGGCTGGCGTACCCGGACCGACACGGTACGGGCCGCCATCCGGTGCACCCGCCCGTCGATTAGGTAGCTGGTCGGGTCGCCGGGTACCAGGGTGAGCTGGGTGAGGGTGTCCGGTACGGCGGTCGACGTGGTGTGCGTCCAGGCCAGCCGGTCGGTGTGCCCGACGCCGACCACCGGCATTCCGCCGACCGTGGCGCCGCTGACATTGAGCTGCCCGGGGATGGTCAACTGGAGCTGGTACAGCCGCAGGTCGGCGCTCCACGGCAGGTGCGGGTTGGCCAGCACCATGCCGGTACCTGCCACGGTCGCGTCCCGGCCGATCGCCCAGCCGTTGCTGCCGGTCGGGGTCGGCTGGAGCGCGAGCCCCGGCCGGGCCCGGTTGCCGGCCGGCGCGGCGGGGGCCGGCCCGGTGCCGGGCGGCACGGCGGTGGCGATCTCCGCCCGGAAGGCGCTGGCGCCGTTGAGGCCGGCGATCTGGTACGCCCGTCGCCACAGGTCCAGCTCGGTGATCGGCCGTACCCAGCCCGCGCCGCTGCAGGTGGGATCGGGCAGGTTCGCCACGCCCTGGCGGGCCAGGTACGCGTCGACCCCGGCGGCGTACCCGCGCATCAGGTCGCGCGCCCGGGGCGACGGGCCCAACGGCTGCGGCCGGGCCAGGATCGACTCCACGATGCCGGACCCGCGCAGCGCGGCGTAGAACACGTCGCTGTCCAGGTTGCCGACCCCGTCCGGGGCCGACGCGTCAGGGCCGAACCAGCGCGACCGCTCCCCAGACACGGTGAGCATGTCATCGGCCAGTGCGCACATGTTGTCCTGCGCGTATGCGTACCCCGCGCCGTAGCCCAGGTCCCGGTACGTGCCCGCGAGCACGTGCGGGATGCCGAACCCGGTACGGCGTACCGCCACCGTGCCGGCCGTGCCGGCCTGGGCCGCTACCGTCGCGGCCCCGGTGGCCGCCACGACCGCCACGATCGCGGCTGCCATCGCCATGAGCCCGGTCAGTCCACACACGACGATCGAGCGCTTTCGACGCTTCGGCCGTTGTGGTTGCGCCATCTCAGGGTCCTTTCGCTCGGGTGACCCGATGGAGGGATGTGACGCCTCAGTGTGGTCATCGAGGCGGTTCACCGTCCCTGGCGCAGGCCCCAGATTGGCGCCTGTGGTTTTCCTCAGGATCGGTACTGTGGCCGGTCACGTGGTGAGACCGGAAGGTGCGGGCTACCGTGCGTTCGTGACCCCGCGGGACCAGCCGCCGACCCACCGACCCGCCCGGGCGACCGTGGCCGTGGTGATCGCGTTGACGCTGGCTGTGCTGGGCTGGATCGTGGTTATCGGCCTGCCGGTGCTCGTCTGGTACTGGCCGGTGTGGCGGCTGCTCTACGGCAACGACCAGTACGGGTTCCTCGGCAGCTGGCCGATAACCCCCGTTCTGCTACTCCTCGCAGCGGGGCTGACGCTGTTCGGGTGGCCAGCGCTGATCCGGGCTGTCACGACGGCGCACCGGCTGCGACTGGTACACCTGCTCGGCGTATCGGTCCCGCCGCCGCCCCGACCCGAAGGACCACTGTGGACGGTTGCCTGGCGGGAGCTGCTCAGTCCGGCCACCTGGCGCCAGTTCGCGTACCACCTGGTGGCACCGCTGCCCGCTGCGGCGGCGACCGTGGCCGTCATGGCAGCCTGGCTGGTCGCCTACCCACGGGCCGCGGGGTTCGCGGTCGCTTTGGCCGAACTGGACGCCGCGGCGGCCCGAGCCCTGCTCGGCCCGAGCCAGCACGAGCAGTTGGCGCGCCAGGTGGCCGAGCTGACTCACAGCCGGTCCGCGGTGATCGCGGCGACCGACGCCGAGCGCCGCCGGATCGAACGCGACCTGCATGACGGTGCCCAGCAACGGCTGGTGTCACTCGCGATGAAACTCGGCCTTACCCGAACGACCATGACCGACGTACCGGACTCCGTGCGCGATGCGATCGCCGAGGCACATGAGGAGGCGAAGATCGCCCTCGTCGAGTTGCGTAGCTTCGTGCGCGGGCTGCATCCGCCGGTTCTGGAAGATCGCGGGCTGGATGCCGCGTTGTCCGGGCTCTGCACCATGGCACCGATTCCGGTGCGGCTGCGGGTACGAGTGCCCCAACGCTGTCCACCGGTAGTGGAGGCGGTTGCCTACTTCGTAGTGGCTGAAGCGTTGACGAACGTGGCCAGGCATGCCCGGGCCGAGCGCGCCGAGGTGGTTGTCGAGCAACTGGCGCATAGGCTGCATATCGTGGTCAGCGACGACGGCCGCGGCGGCGCTCGACCCGGTGCCGGCACCGGCCTGGTGGGCCTGGCGCAACGGGTAGCCGCCGTGGATGGCACGTTGAGCATCGAAAGCCCCACCGGTGGCCCGACCCGCATCACCGTGGACCTGCCGTGCGCGTCGTGATCGCCGAAGACTCCGTGCTGCTTCGGGCCGGACTCACGACACTGCTCGAGGCGTCCGGGATCGCCGTAGTAGCTGCGGTGCCGGACGCCGAGACGTTGCTGCGCTCGGTCGCACAACACCGGCCCGACCTGACCATTGTGGACGTACGGATGGCGCCGACCTACCGGGACGAGGGCGTGAAGGCGGCCCTTGTCCTGCGCCAACAGTGGCCGGAGATCGGCGTGCTGTTGCTGTCCCAGTACGTGGAGGAGCGGTACGCCACCGAGCTGCTCTCCACCTCGACCAGTGGCATCGGCTACCTGCTCAAGGATCGCGTTGCCGACGTCACAGAGTTCCTCGACGCGTTGCGCCGGGTCGCCGCCGGCGGCACCGCACTGGACCCGGAGGTGGTCGCGCAGCTGCTGCAGCGACGCCAGGATCCCTTGTTCCGGCTCACCCCCCGGGAACTGGACGTACTGCGACTCATGGCCGAGGGCCGCTCCAACCAGGGCGTCGCGGCCAGCCTGAACATCAGCCCGAGCGCGGTGGAGAAGCACGTCAACAACATCTTCACCAAACTCGACTTGCCGCCCACCGAAGTCGACCATCGCCGGGTACTCGCGGTCCTCCGCTACCTCGACGGCTGAGCATCTCCCATCCGTCCGTGGCGCTGCGCGGTGGGGCGCTCGCAGGCCCGCGTGATGCAACCAACTGGACAAGTAATGTGTCTAGGGAGGCGGAGGTCCGCGATGGCCGATGCCGACATGACGCTGTTCGACGAGTTCGTCGTGGACCGGATCGCATCCCTGTACCGCTACGCCCTCGTGCTGACGGGCAACCGTCACGACGCGGAGGACCTGGTTCAGGAGGCCTTGGTTCGGACCGGTCTAGCCTGGCGGTCGGTACGCCGTAAGGACTCACCTGAGCGGTACGTGCGCACGGTCATGGCCCGCCTCATGGTGAACCGGTGGCGGCGTCCGCGCCGCGAGCGGCTCATGGCGGACGTGCCGGACCGCGGTGTCGAGGACGCGGAGCTGGCCCGCGTATCGGACGATGCCGTGCTGGACGCCGCAATCAACGCGCTGCCGCCCGGCATGCGGGCCGTGCTGGTACTCCGGTACGTCGACCAGCTCAGCGAGGCCGAGACGGCCGCGGTGCTGGGTTGTCGGCCGGGGACCGTCAAGAGCCAAGCCGCGCGCGGCCTGGCCAAGCTGCGGGTGATGCTCGAGCGGGAGGAGCCGACATGGACGAGTTGACGGCACGGGTCGCCGAACGGCTCGAGCTCCGCGGCCTCGACGGCGCTCCTCCGGCCGGCCTCGCCGACCGGGTCATCAATGTGATGCGGACGAGGCGCCGACGGAGGCGCCGCGGTGCCGTGCTGGCCGCCGCGCTGGCTGTCGCCGTGGTGGCCGTTCCGGCGAGCGTGCTAGGGCGCGGTGCGGCTCCACTGGAGCCAACGCAGACCCCACCGGTGACCGCCACGGGTGGTCCACCGGGTCCACCGCTCGTCGCGCCGCGCGCTCCCGAGGCCCTCGACCAGGTGGTCGACCGCTCCTCGGCTCTGACGCTTCCGGTCGAGTTCGATGTGGACGGACAGCTGCTGCTGTTCCGCGCCGAGGCGCTCGGGGCGGGCGGGATCGTCCTGGGCGGTACCGGATTCGACGCCGATCCGTTCCGTGACACCGATCGCCGGATATGGATCGGCCTCCCCGCCACGGGCGGGAGGGTTCCGTTGACGGGGCCTGCGGACGCGTGGGGGCATGCGGCCGGCGGTACCGTGCTGGCCTGGCTCGAGCACCGCGACGAGCAGCACGACTACCAGCTCATGTGCGCTCAGCTCGGCAGCGGTCGGCCGCCTGTTCAAGTCACCCGGGGCGGTGTGCAGAAGTACGAACAGCCCGTCCACACCGACGGCGACACGATCGCGTGGGTGGACGAGGAGAACGCCGCCTGGGTCGTCACCGGCTGCACGGGGACGCCCCGGCGCCTCCCGGTCGACGGGCCGGTGGTCGCATTCGCCTACCCGGAAGCGTTCGTCGTTGACCTGCGCAGCGGTGACCTGCGCGTGGTCGACGTGACGACCAACGCGTCCGCGTCAGTCGCCGGCGTCCCCGCCGGCATCTGGAACGGCGACTTCACGTACTTCGCGGCGAGTCGGGAGCTGCTTGCCTGGGTGAGCAACCGAACTCTGATGGTCCTGCACCGGCGTACCGGCCGCGTCTACAGGAGCATCTCGAAGCTGCCGGTCAGCAACGGCGCCGCCGGTGACCGCATCACGCTGACGGCCGGGGATCGCCTCGTCGTGTACACCTGCCGGCCGATGGAGGGCAGCCCCGAGACAAGCGTCGCGGTGGTGTACGACGCCGCCACCGATCGCGAGGTGCTGCTCGCCTCGGAGGCGTACACCGCGGGTGAGCGGCTCCTGTGGCGCGAGGGACCGGACTACGTCCTAGCGACCGTGCGCCCCTAGCGGGCGCCAGCCCGGCAGCGGGTCTTCGCCGACGCGTCCGTCCTCGGCCTCGCGGGTCAGGTCGGCGTGCCCCGTTTGCTGCCGTATTCCTCGATCAGTTCGCAAGGCCAGGGCGACGCGCGTCAAGGCAGTATGTACCTTTGCGAACTGACGAGATGAGGAGGAGACAGGTGACTACTGGTGGCTTCTCGTCGAAACGGCTGGCTCGGGTGCGAGAGCTGCTCGATCGTCACGTCGACTCCGGCTTCGTCCCGGGTGCGTTGGCCATCCTCGCCCGCCACGGCGACGTGCACATCGAAGCAACGGGCAACCTCGCGTTCGAGGGCGCCGGATCGAAGACGCCGATGGCAGCCGACACGATCTGCCGCTTGGGCTCGATGAGCAAACCGATCGTCGCCGCGTGTGCGATGACGCTCGTCGAGGACTGCACCCTGCGCCTCGACGACCCGGTCGACGACCTCCTCCCGGAGCTGACGAACATGACCGTGCTCGTCGATCCCAACGGGCCACTGGAAGACACCGTGCCGGCGAACTGCCCGATAACGCTGCGGGATCTGCTGACCTACACCCTCGGCACCGGCATGGTCCCTGCCGAGCCGGGAACGGTCCCGATCTCGGACGCGCTGGGTGCACTCGGCAGGCCCGCCCCGGACGAATGGATGCGCCGGCTCGGCAAGCTGCCGCTCGTCCACCAACCGGGTGAGCGATGGATGTACGACACCGCCGCCAACGTGACGGGCGTGCTCATCGCCCGCGCCACCGGCATGTCTTTCGGGGATGCCCTGCGCGAACGGATCTGCCATCCGCTCGGGATGAAGGACACCGCATTCAGCGTAGGCGCCGAGAACATCGGCCGGCTCGCGACGGCGTACGAGCGCGACAATGCAGCCACCGGTGAGCCGGTCGTCGAAGACGGCCCCAACGGGCAGTGGAGCCGGCCGCCGGCGTTCGAGTCAGGTGGCGGCGGGCTCGTCTCGACCGCCGACGACTGGCTCGCCTTCGCCTCGGCTCTGCTCGCGGGCGGCTCCCACCACGGCGAACGGGTACTCTCGCGGCCGGCGGTGACGCTGATGACCAGCGACCAACTGACACCCGCGCAGAAGGCGATCTCCGGGTTCTGGCCGGGCTACTTCGACAACATCGGCTGGGGTTTCGGAATGTCGGTCCAGACCCGCCGCACCCACCTCGGCCCCTCGGTCGGGACCTACGGATGGCCCGGCTTCTACGGCACCGCCTGGTACAACGATCCCGCCGAGGACCTGACGGCGATCTTCATCATGCAGCGGGCGCACGCGGGCGACCAGAGACTGCCGATGTGGCACGACCTCTGGACCGCTGTCTACCAGGCGATCGACGACTGACCGCGGGCGGAGCGGCCGGCCGTGGGCTCGACCGAGCCGGGCATTGGTCACTCGCGACGGTGGGTAGGTCAGGCATCGTCCTCGGTGGAGAGGTCCTTGTCTTCCATCTCCCACGCATGGTCGAGGGTGTGGAAGGCGGAGTGTCGGATCAGGAATGCCAGCGTCCACGACCGCATGCGTCGTTTGACCTCACCGGCGTTGTACGCACGCATCGCCTCGACGTACGTCTCCCGATGCTGCCGCAGTCCGTCGGGGGTCAGCGCCGCACCTTCCGGTACCCGCAATCCGACCTTTTTCGCGAAGTCCTCGCTTTCGGTGCGGATGGTGTGGCGGATGATCTTGTCGCGGTCGCGCCCTCCGCCGCGCGGACCTTTGCGCATCTCCGCCGAGACTCGCGCCGCGACGCCGTCGAAGAATGACCAGCTGGCCCGCAATAGCGTGATCCCGCGCTCGAGTGCCGCCTCGCCCATCGGCTCCTGCTCGGTCGCGGAGGGTGCGAAGGAGATGCCCCAGAAGTCAGTCGAACCGGGCCCGACCCTGTCCTCCACGATCTCGAGAGGCCCGGCGGCGTCGAACTCGCGTGCCATTCCGGCGAGAACCGCGATCGGCCGGTAGCGCGCCCGATAGGACTCGAGCGTCTCCAGGGCGAGATCCGCGCTCTTCGCGCCCCGACTCCACCCCGGCCAGTCGATGCCGAACGCCACCGACTTCTTGCCTTTGGGTCCGCGTTCGACAACAGTGCGTACGGTCGGCTTGGCCTTGGTCATGGCTGCAGGGTAGAGCGATTTGCGGACGGAATGCGTCCGGATTGTGGCCGAGCTGATCAGGTGCGGACCCGATGGCGAACCCACGCCGCGCCGATGTCCGGCCCCGCCCCCATGATCCGCTGTCAAGTGGGCAAGATCTATCAGTCGGGAGGAAGTGGAGCAGGTCGGCGCGGAACGACTCGGGAGCGGCAGCGGGGCAATGATCATCACGCTGGTCATCGATACGTTCAATGTCAACAACAACGGGACCACGATTTCGGCGATGCGGTTCGCCGCCACCCTCGTGTCGCGGGGGCACACGGTGCGCGTAGTCACGTGCCGCGAACCGGGCGGACAGGAACTCAAAGGCCCCGAGATGTTCTACGTTCCGGAACTCGTGGTGCCCATCGCGAGCCGGTTCGCGCATCGCCAGGACACCATGTTCGCGAAGCCTGTCCGAGAGGTGCTGACGGCGGCGATCGAGGGCGCCGACGTCGTCCACATCTACCAACCGTGGCCGTTGGGTCGGGCAGCCGAGCGGATTGCCCGCCAGCTCGGCGTGCCTGCCGTCGCCGCCTTCCACATGCAGCCCGAGAACATCACCTACAACATCGGCCTGGGCTGGTTCCCCCCGGCCGCGCATCTCGTGTACCTCCTGCTGCGTCTCGCGTTCTACAGACGCTTCGCCGACATCCACTGTCCGTCGACCTTCATCGCGGCACAGCTGCGCCGCCACGGGTACCGGGCACGGCTCCACGTGATCTCCAACGGCGTGGACGACAGCTTTCGGCCGGGACCGGCCCGAGCGCGGAAGGCCGACGAGCCGTTCCGGATACTCACGGTGGGCCGTTTCTCCCCCGAGAAGCGGCAGGCCGTGCTGATCCGGGCCGTGCGACGATCGCGCTACGCCGCGCGAATCCAGTTGTACTTCGCGGGGCACGGCCCGCGGGAGAAGCGCCTGCGCCGGATGACTGCGAAGCTCGCGAATCAGGCCCAGTTCGGGTACTACTCGCAAGAAGAGCTCATCGATCTCATCCGTAGCTGTGATCTCTACGTGCACACCTCCGATGTCGAGATCGAAGGACTGTCCTGTATGGAGGCGTTCTCCTGCGGGCTGGTACCGGTCATCTCCGACAGCCCGCGGAGCGCGACGAGCCAGTTCGCGCTGGGATCCCGGAACCTGTTCCCCTCCGGTGACCCGTCAGCGCTCGCCGAACGGATCGACGGCTGGATCGACGATCAGGCCGCACTCGAGGCCGCGTCGGACACCTACGCCAGTTACGGGAAGCTCTTCGCCGTCGACCGTAGCGTCAAGGCGATCGAGAGGGTCTACGCGAGGGCGGGCCACGCGCCGGAGGTGCCGACCGGGTACGCCGGCTGGGTGTACCGACTGTTGTCGAACGCCTTCTACTACGTGATCGCGATTCCGATCCTCTTCCTCTGGACCCGCGTGGTCCTGGGGGTCCGTAGCGAAGGCAAGAACCGACTCCCGCGAGACGGCGGCGCGCTCACGGTGTGCAACCACGTACATCCCCTCGACAGCGCGCTCATCGCCCTTGCCCTGTTCCCGCGCAGACCCGTCTTCACCTCGGAACCGGCGAACCTCCAGAACCGCTGGTATGGCGGTCTGGTGCGACTGCTGGGCGGCGTCGCGGTACCGCTCACCCCGGTGGGGCTGCCGCTCTTCTTCTCCGAGATGGAGCTGTTCCTCGCCAAGGGAAGGATCGTGCACTTCTTCCCCGAGGGCGAGCTGAAGCCGTACGACACGAGCCTGCGTGACTTCAAGCGAGGCGCGTTCCACCTCGCCGCTCAGGCCCGGGTACCCGTCGTGCCGCTGTCGATCCGTTTCACCCCGCCGACCGGGTTGCGGCGACTGTTCTCTCGCAAACCCACCATGGTCATCGTCCTCGGCGATCCCATCGCTCCGACGATGACCGATCCACGCAGTGACCGACGCATCCGCATGGAGCTCGCCCGGCGCCGCATGCACGATCTGATCACCCGCGCGGCGTCGTGACCGCAAAGAGGAATGGGAAGTTCCGGACGTAGAACGTCCGTAATGGCGTCTACGGTGGCGCGATGACCAACCGGACGACGACCAAACATCAGGTCGACTGGCTGCTCGACTCCGACCCGGCCATCCGCTGGCAGGTGCTGCGCGATCTGACGGACGCGTCACCCGACGAGGTGGCCGCCGAGCGGGCGCGGGTGGAGCACGAGGGCTGGGGTGCCCGTCTGCTGGCACTCGAGGGTACCGACGGCTTGTGGGACGGCGGGGCGTGCTTCCCGGCGTCGTACAAAGGCGGCGAGCCAGGGCAGCCCTGGACCGCGACGATGCACACGCTGCAGACGCTGCAGATCCTCGGCCTCGACCCGGCGTCGGAGTCGGCACGCCGTGCGGTCGCGCTCATCGCCGAGCACGGGCGTTGGGAGCACGAGGGACAGCGGTACTTCGACGGCGAGGTCGAGCCGTGCATCAACGGCAGGACGATCGAGGCCGGCGCCTACTTCGGAGTGGACGTCTCGTCGATCGTCGACCGGATCCTCGGTGAACGGCTCGCCGACGGCGGGTGGAACTGTGAGGCCGAGAGAGGATCCGTGCGCTCGTCGTTCGACACCACGATCACCGTGCTGGACGGGCTGCTCGAGTTCGAGCGCGCGACCGGCGGGTCCGACGCGGTGCGCGAGGCGCGCCGCGGCGGGGAGGAGTACCTGCTCGAGCGCGGACTGTTCCGTCGCAAGAGCACCGGAGAGATCGTGGATCCGGAGTATCTCGACTTCGCCTTCCCGTACTACTGGCACTACGACGTACTCCGCGCACTGGACTACTTCCGGGGTGCGGGCGGGAAGGCGGACTCCCGGATGGCGGAGGCCGTGGATGCCGTGCGCTCGAAGCGGCAGCCGGAGGGCTGGTGGTTGCTCGACCGCATCCATCCCGGTCGCGTTCACTTCGCCTTCGAGGGTGGCGTGGGAGAGCCGAGCCGCTGGAACACGCTGCGAGCGCTGCGGGTACTCGATTGGTGGGAGGGTGCTATGTAGAGTCCAGGCCGCGTACTTTGAAGATCAAGTCGACCCGGTCACGGGCTTGGAACTTCGCGAGTATTCGCGACATATGGTTCTGCACGGTCTTCGTGGACAAACCGAGCTGGCGGGCGATGGTGCCCGGGTCCGTTCCACTGGCGAGTATTTCGAGCACCTCGGGTTCGCGTTCGGTCAACGGGGGGCGTCCGTTACCACCACTGAGGCTGGTCCGGACGCGACCGGCGACGGAGCCGGTGAAGACCGCACCGCCGCCGACGCAAGCGAGGTCGCGTACGTCGTGTTCCGGAGTTGGTTGAGCACCTCACCGCGGAGAAGGAGAACCTCACCGCGTTCTTCGTCGAAGGCGACGCCCGTCTTCCTGACGACCACGCTGGCGCCGGGCTTCGCGTCGGGCGCAGCCCGTATTGACAGTCTTCACTGTGCGGCGCAGCCTGGGTGAGAGCGCTCTCACGACTCGAGGAGACGACGATGAGACAGCCCCTGATCCTGTGCACCGTCGCCGCTGTCGTGGGAGGGCTGTTCCTCGTACCGCCCGCGGCGCACGCCGTACCGGCCCGCACCCCGCCACTGTCCACACCGTGGACCGCTCAGGCGTTGGCCGGTACGCCGTTGCCGGAGTACCCGCGGCCGCAGATGACCCGCCCCGAGTGGCAGAACCTCAACGGTGAGTGGCAACTGCGTCAGTCCACCACGAACGACGCCCCACAGTTCAACACCACCCTGCCCGAGCGGATCAACGTACCGTTCCCGGTCGAGTCGGCGTTGTCCGGCGTCATGCGGCCGGCGAACGACAACCGGAACTACCTGTTCTACCGGCGTACGTTCACCGTCCCGTCTGGTTGGTCGGGCCGGCGGGTGCTGCTGCACTTCGGCGCGGTCGACTGGCAGGCGACGGTCTGGGTGAACGCGGTACAGGTCGGTACGCACTCCGGCGGCTACGACGCCTTCACCTTCGACATCACCCCACAACTCAATGGCGGCACCAATGAACTCGTCGTCAAGGTGTGGGATCCCAGCGACACCCGCCAGAACGGCAGCCTGCAGCCGATCGGTAAGCAGACCAAGACACCCAACGGCATCTTCTACACGCCGAGTTCCGGCATCTGGCAGACGGTCTGGCTGGAGCCGACACCCGCCGCCTCGATCAGCCGGGTGGACCTCTACCCGAACCTGGCCAACAACACGGTACGGGTGCGCGTCTTCACCCGCGGCACGGTCACCGGCCACACGGTTTTCGCCGAGGCACTCAACGGCGGCACGGTGGTCGGGTCGGCCACCGGGGCGTTCACCGAGTTCGCCGTACCGGTACCGAGCGCGCGACGCTGGTCACCGGAGGATCCGTTCCTGTACAACCTGCGCGTCACCCTGCGCAACTCCGGCGGCGCGTCGGTCGACCAGACGATGCACTACTTCGGCATGCGGGAAGTCGGCACGGGTCTGGTCAACGGGGTACTGCGGCCGCGGCTCAACGGTGAGTTCGTGTTCCAGATCGGCACGCTCGACCAAGGCTTCTGGCCCGACGGTGTCTACACCGCACCCACCGACGCCGCACTGGCGTTCGACATCCAGAAGCACAAGGATCTGGGCTTCAACATGGTGCGCAAGCACATCAAGGTGGAGCCGCAGCGGTGGTTCTACCACGCGGACCGGCTGGGACTGTTGGTCTGGCAGGACGTCCCGTCGCTGACCGCGCAGAACATCGACCCGAACGACACGCAGCAGGCCCAGTTCGAGACCGAGGCCCGCGAGATAGTGGACGAGCACCGCAGCTCTCCCGCGGTCGTCGCCTACACCGTCTACAACGAGGGCTGGGGCGAGCGGGCGCTGGCCGATACGCAGCGGGTCGGGCAGAACGTGAAGAACCAGGACCCGACTCGACTCGTCAACGTCCACAGTGGATACAACTGTTGCCAGTCGCTGGGCAACCCGGGCAACGGCGACATCGACGACTGGCACGTCTACGTCGGGCCGGACTCCCCGCTGCCGTCGTCGACCCGGGTCGCGGTACTGGGCGAGTTCGGTGGGCTCGGCCTGCGCACTCCGGGGCACGAGTACAGCCCGAGCGGCGGCTTCTTCGCCTACGAGTGGCAGCCCAACTCCACAGTGCTCACCGACCGGTACGTCGGCCTCGTGCAGGGTAGCCAGAACCTGATGGTCGGGCGCGGGTTGAGCGCCTCCATCTACACCGAAATCACCGACCTGGAGGGCGAGCTGAACGGCTTCGTCACGTACGACCGGCAGATCGTGAAGGTGGACCAGGCCCGAGTACGGGCGGCCAACCAGGCCCTGATCGCCGCGTCGAGAGCGTTGAACAACTCCGCGCCAGTCACGTTGCCGTTGAACGTACGCCGCTCGTACCAGGTCACCACACCCGGCTTCACCAACCGGTACCTGCGGCACATGAACAGCTTGGCGTACACCGAGGTCGTCACGGCGAGCAGTCCGGCGCTGCTGAAGAACGACGCGACCTACACCATCCGGCCCGGCCTGGCCGACGCGAACTGCTACTCGTTCGAGTCGGTGAACTTCCCCGGCCAGTACCTCCGCCACCAGAACTCGCGCGTCCGCAACTCGGTCAACGACGGCACCGCGCTGATGCGCGCCGACGCGACCTGGTGCCCCCGTACCGGGCTGACCGGCAGCGGGGTGTCGTTCGAGTCGTTCAACTTCCGCGGCTCGTTCATGCGGCACTTCAACGCCGAGGTATGGATCAGCAACGGAGCCGGTGGCCCGGCGTACAACACACCCAACCTGTGGGCACCGGACAGCACGTGGAACGTGGTCGCACCCTGGGCACCGTGAGGCGGACGAACCTTTTGGCGGGCCGACCCACTCCAGGAGGGTGTGGTAGCACAGAACTGGGAGTCGTTCGTCGAGTTCGTCGCGGCACGCTCGTCGGCGCTGCAGCGCGCGGCGTACCTGATGGTCGGTGACGTGGGTCTGGCCCAGGATCTGGTCCAGGAGGCACTGGTCAAGACCTGCGGCGCCTGGCCACGCCTGCGCGACCCGGGTGCCGCCGAGGCGTACACCCGAAAGGTGATCACGACGACGGCGATGGCGTGGTTCCGCCGCCGCGCGTGGTCGGCGGAGCGGGCGTCCGACCGACCGCCCGACACGCCCGCGCCGGGCCATGCCGACGGCGTCACCGATCGTGCCTGGTTGTGGCAGTGCCTGCTCCAGTTGCCGCCGCGCCAGCGGGTCGCGATCGTGCTGCGCTACTACGAGGACCTCACCGAGGCCCAGACCGCCGAGACGATGAACTGCGCGGTCGGCACCGTGAAGAGCCAGGTCTCGGCCGGGCTCGCCAAGCTCCGCGCGCTGGTCGGCGACGAGCTGCTGCTTCCCCCCGAGTCGCATGAGGTGGTCACGTCATGACTGAGTCCCTGAAGTCCTTGCTGGAGCAGCAGGCGGCCGCCGTCGCCTTCAAGCCGCCGGACCTGGACGCCATCGCCCGCGACAACCATCGGCGCGTCCTGCGCCGTCGAGCGGTGACCGCGCTCGCCTGTGCGGCCGCCGTAGCGGTTGTGGCCGGTACCGCGGTGGTCCTGCTGGCTCCGGCGAAGCGTCCGCCCGACGTCCTCGCCGAGCCGAGGGCAACCGACGGCGTGACCTGGGCGGTCGGCTCGACGATCCACGACGGCGACAGAACCATCGAGGTGGGACACCCCGTCCGCGCCCTCGTCCCGACCTCGGTCGGGTTCGTCACCATCGACGGCGGCAACAACGTCTTCTCCGTCACCAATCGGGGCGTCACGCAGATCGGCCAGGCGGTAGCCGTCCCGAGTGACGGCACCGAGTATGTGCGCCTGTTCTCCGACCCGCGCGGCACCCTGGCGGGCTGGATCGGTGTGGGGCCGTCGAGTCTGGTCATGCAGGTCCACGACCAGGCGACCGGTCAGACCCGCTCGTACGAGATCGGGGGTGCCGCACCGCCCGTGTTCTTCGCCATAGACGACCGCACAGCCTACTGGCGCAACGCACCCCGGGACGGTGTCTTCGCGGTCGACCTCGATACCGGCGCCGAACGGCAGCTGGCAAGTGGCGACCAGGCTCGCAACCTCGAGATCTGGAGCGTCGAGAACGGTGTTCTGGTGTTCAGCCGGGACCGCCAACCGAGAGGCAACCTGACGTCGATCCGCGTCGGCCGGTCGATCGACGATGCCCGGGAGTTCACGTTCAGCGAGAATGCCGAGGCGAGTCATGCGGTCCGGCTGTCGCCGGGCGGCGCCTGGCTGACCTACCTGCTCTACGAGTTCAACGGACCACCGCAGCACGACGACGTCCGCGCTTTCCTCGCGCAGGTCCGTGACGCCGATACGGGTGACCTGATCCGCCTTCAGCTCCCGCAGCCCAGCTTCGCCGTTCCCGTCGTCTGGCTCGACGAGACCACGTTGCAGTTCCTGGTCCTCGGGCCGCAACGGGCCAACATGTACACCTGCCGGGTTCCCGAAGGATCCTGCGACGTCGCCGCCGATCTCCCCGCCGCCGCTGTCGAAGGCAGCAACCTTGTGTTGCCGACCGGAGGATGGATCGGGGAGTAGGTCAGGGAACCTCGGGGAACGGAGAGTTCTCTTCGTCCTCCACGGTCTGACCCCAGTCCCGGTTGCAGCCGTATTCCGTAATCTGGGCTGGAGTAAAGAAGTTGCCGGTGTACGGCGAGTAGCAGCCGACGTAATTGCCGCCGCCATCGTATTCAGGAATGCCCCAGTAGTCGGAGGCCGTTGCTGCGCTCGCCGTGCCCAGGACAGCCGCGCCCACAGCGAGCGCGATCGCGGACAAGGTCAGAGTGAGTCGTCTATTCATAGCGAGCCATCATCGGCCCCGACCGGAACCGCGTCTAGATTAGCGAGGTCAGCTACGTATCCCAGCGCTGTCGAGTAGTCTGCGGCCGTGACCGTGGCCGACCGCCTGGCTGAGTGGGCAACCGGGTTGGTGCCGACTCAGGAGGACCTCGAGTTGGCGAGCCGGTCGCTGCGGGACACCGTCGCGGTGACGATCGCGGCGAGAGACGAGGACATCTGCGGACTCGTCGCCGATAGCCCGCTACCGCTGCGATGGGCCGCGATCGGGCACGTGCTCGACTTCGACGATCTGCACATACCGTCTACCGCCCACATCAGCGTGGTGTGCGTACCGGCGGTTCTCGCCTGTGGCGGAGATGCCCGGTGCTACCTGGCCGCGGCCGGGGTGATGGCGCGGCTGGGTACGGCGCTTGGCTGGTCGCACTACTCCCGTGGCTGGCATGCGACGTGTACCGCTGGCGCGCCGGCCGCGGCGGTCGGCGCCGGCCTGGCGCTCGGTCTGGACGAGGAGGCGCTGACGCGGGCGATGGCATTGGCCGTTCCGGCGGCTGGGGGAGTGCAGCGGGCCTTCGGCACATCGGCCAAGTCGCTGCAGGTCGGTTTCGCGACCGAGGCCGGCGTACGCGCCGCGCGCCTGGCTGCTGCCGGAGCCAGCGCCGATGCGGCCGCCCTGGACCAGTGGTTCGCGTTGATGGGCGGTAGCGCGGCGCGCATCGACCTCGACGGGCCGGCGGTACCGGGTGGCTTGGCGATCAAACTGTTCCCCTGCTGTTACGCCGCGCAGCGCCCGATCAGCGCCGCCCGGGAACTGGCCGAGCGTCCACTGCACGCGAACGAGGTAGCCCGGGTTGTGGTGCGCACCCCGGAGGCAACCCTCCACCCGCTGATCCACTCCCGCCCGGTGACCGGTCTGCAGGGCAAGTTCAGCCTCGAGTACGCGATCGCCGTGGCGTTGCTGGACGAGTACCCCGGCCTCGACAGTTTCACCGACGAGGCGGTCTGTCGAGCGTCAGCGCGCGAACTCGTCGAACGTATCCAGGTCTGCCCCACGCCCGGAGGCGACGGTCTGCTCGCCGGAGAACTGGAGCTGGAGCTGATCCTCTCCGACGGCTCGGTGCGACGGACAACCGTGGGACCGCCGCCGGGTTCACCGGACCGCCCGCCCACCGCCGCCGAACACCACAGCAAACTCGAGCATTGTGTCGGAGAGGCATTGCCCGAGGTGCTCGAGGCGACCTGGACCGATGCGCCGCAACTGCTTCGAGTTGCCCAATCCGGATGGTGCGCGAAGATGGGCTCATGATTGGCCGTCATCGATGACGGGAGGTCTGAGGTCTCATGAGTAACCGGGCATTCGCAGGCGCCGCGGTAGTCGCGCTGCTGTTGGTCACTACCGCCTGCGGTTCCAAGCAGGCACCGGAAGCTGGTGGCGACAGCGGCCGCCTCGTGCTGGGCGCATCGCTGTCGCTGACCGGCGCCACCGCAAAGGAGGGCATCCTCACCAGGGAGGGCTACGAGGTCTGCACGAAGGTCGTCAACGACAAGGGTGGCGTCGCGGCGGGCGGCACGAAGTACCAGCTCGAGATCCGGTTCCAGGACGACACCTCCAAGGCGGACGTCTCCGCGCAGTTGGTGGACCAGTACAACGACCAGGGCGTCAAGCTCATCCTCGGCCCGTACGGCTCCGGTCCGACCGACGCCGTCGCCGCGGTGGTCGAGCGTAACGGCCAGGTCATGGCCGACAGCGCCGGCGCCGACAACAAGATCTTCGCCAAGGGGTACCGGCGGTCGTTCGCGGTGCTGTCCCCGGCGACGTCGTACGTGGCGAGCATCGTGCAGGCGATCAACGATCTGGCGACGCCGAAGCCCAAGACGTTCGCGTTCATCTCCGCCGATGACGGCTTCTCCAAGACCGCTACCCAGGGCGGCATCAGCAAGGCGAAGGAACTGGGCTTCGAGGTGATCGCCGAGGAGTACGTGCCCAACCAGACCACGGACGTGTCGTCCGCGCTGACGAAGATCAAGCCGAAGAACCCGGACGTGATCCTCGGCTCGGTACACCTGTCCGAGGGCATCGCCATCGTCAAGCAGTCCAAGGAATTGGGCGTACGGCCCACGGGTGGATTCGGCGAGACGGTGGCCCCGCCCATTCCGGACTTCGTCAAGACGCTGGCCGGTTCGGCCGAGGGCGTGCTCGGCTCCACCCAGTGGACGCCGAAGACGGCCGGTTCGGAGCGGTTCTTCGGTAGCGCCACCGACTACGCGGCGACGTTCAAGACACAGTTCGGTGGCCGGGATCCGGTGTACCACAACGCCGAAGCCACCGCGGCGTGCCTGGCATTGGTACTGGCGGTGGAGAAGGCCGGCTCGACGGACCCGGACAAGGTACGCGACGCGCTGGCCGCTCTCGACACACCGTCGTTCTTCGGCCCGATCAAGTTCACGCCGGAGGGAATGAACGTCACCAAGCAGATGGCGGTGATTCAGATCCAGAACGGCAAGGCCGTACCGGTCTGGCCGGCGGACTCGGCCGAGGCGCCGCTGAAGTGGCCGGCTACCGCCTAACTCGAGGGAAGCCCAGGTATGGCCCAGTTTCTGCAAGCAACGGTGTACGGCCTGCTGCAGGGTGGGCTGCTCGCGTTGATCGCGGTCGGATTCTCCCTCGTCTGGGGAGTGATGAACGTGGTCAACCTGTCGCACGGCGCGTTCGTGTTGGCCGGCGCGTACGTGGCACTGCAACTGCACGATGCCGTCGGGCTGGACCCGTTCGTCAGCATGGTGCCGGCGGCTCTGTTGCTGTTCGGCTTCGGGTACGTGGTCCAGCGCTACCTGGTGAATCTGGTCGTGAACGGGCCGATATTCATCACGTTGCTGCTCACCTTCGGACTGGAACTGGTCCTGGTGAACCTGATGCTGTACCTGTTCACCGCCGATCACCAGTCCATCCCTACCGGGTACGCCGAAGGATCGCTGGTCCTGCCGGGCGATGTACGCATCCCGTACGGTCGGCTGATCGCCGCGCTGCTCGCACTCGCGTTGACCGTCGCGCTGGTGTACGTGATGCGGCGTACCCGTACCGGTCTGTCGATTCTGGCCACCGGCATGGATCGTGGTGCGGCGCGATTGATGGGCATCAAGGCGCGGCACGTCTACGCCCTGACCTTCGGCATCGCCGCGGCGATGGCGGGGGCGGCCGGCGCGGCGGTCGGCGCGGTGAGCACGTTCTCACCCGCCGACGCCGGCCGGTTCACCCTGTTCAGTTTCGTCGCGTCGGTACTCGGTGGTCTGGGCAACATGTGGGGCGCGCTCTACGGCGGGTTGGTACTCGGCCTGGTGCAGGCCTGGGGCGGTCAGCTGCTGCCCGGCACGCTGGTCAACGCGGTGGCGTTCGCGGTCCTGGTCCTGGTGCTCGCGTTCCGGCCGCAGGGCATCGCCGGTAAGCCCTTCTACGCCAGCCG
>Ga0209382_10003144_pt1 | contig 23081 bp, 22 predicted proteins | sample SoiMetdeltSBSDD5_FD_187599 | JGI IMG/M metagenome (GOLD analysis project Ga0209382, IMG submission 187599) | Bulk soil microbial communities from a Populus tree surrounding site in Tennessee, USA - Soil MetaG P. deltoides SBSDD5 (SPAdes) (version 2) | ecosystem: Environmental > Terrestrial >...
CATTCAAGCAGTCCGGTCGGCACCCCCGATGTCGATGGTCGCCAGCCGGGGCACCGGCGAGAAAACGACCCAGAGCGATGCACCGGCCACCCCGACCACGCCGACGACCATGGCCGAGTACGCTCCCGCTTGAGTCGCGAGCAGTCCGCCGAGACCCGCACCCGCCGGGATCGCGCCCCACGAGATCATCCGGTACGCCGCGTTGACCCGACCCCGCAGGTTCGCCGGCACGGCGGTCTGGCGCAGGCTGACGCCGTGGACGTTGGCGATCCCGATCCCGATCCCCATGGTGAGGAAGACCAAGCAGAGCAGGAGGAGTGGCCACTCGACCCGGTCGACGAACACGGCGGCCAGGGGCGCGATGTTCCCGATGATCAGCGTCGTCAGCAGCACCCGGCCGTAGCCGAACCGACGCGTGAAACGCGCGCCGAACCAGGCGCCGACGAACGAGCCGGCCCCGCCCATGGTGAAGACCAGACCGACCGCGGCCGCGGAGAAATCGAGGTCGCGTACGAGGATCAGCATGAGCGCGAGAAAGAAGGCCTCGCTGAACATGTTGTACGTGGTCGACTCGCCAAGGAGTGGCCTGATGTAGCGATTGCCGAGCGCGATCCGGAGGCCCTCGACGAGTTCTCGCCCGGAACTGGCGGCCTCGGCAGTGGTCGAATCCGATGGCACCTCCTCGGGCACTCGAATCCGGCGCAGACTGAGGGCCGACAGAAAGAAGCCGAGCGCATTGACGACGACGGCGACCGGAGCAGACACCGCCTGGACGAGCAGCCCGCCGAGTCCGCGGCCACCAACCTCGTTGGCCGCCTGGGTCGCGGTGATCTTGCCGTTGGCGTCGACCAGCAGGTGGCTCGGAACCAGGCTGGGCAGCAGGGCGAACTCCGCGACCTGATAGAGCACGGTGAGCGTCGCGACGCAGAAGATCGTCACGCATAACAGCTCGAGGCTGGCGAAGCCGGACCACACGGAGATCGGGATGCTGGCGACGAGCACGAACCGTGCGAGGTCCGATCCGACCATCATCCGCAACCGCCCCGAGCGCCGTCGGTCGACGAGCAGACCCAGTGGCAGCGTCGCCAGCAGGAACGGCAGGAACTGAGCGGAGCGAACCGCGCTGAGTTCCGCGGCGTTCGCCGACAGGGTCACCAGGGCCAGCAGTGGTACGGCGATCTCGGCGATCTCCGAGCCCAACGACGAGGCCCCCGCGCCCACCCACAGGCGCCGGAAGTTGGCATTCGTCCAGGCCCGCTCCGTGGCCTCGGTCCGCATAACCTGTGTCATGATTAAGGAGGTTATGAGTAACCGGCTGGCTTGGCAAGATGGTTATCCTGGATTCATGGTCGCGACGACGCCTGCCGCGCCGGGGGCGCTCGAAGCCGTCCGCCAGTTCGTCAACACACTCGACGTAGAGACCGGTGCCGACCAGATCGACGAGGCCAGCGGCTTGCGTACCTGGCTGGTCACGCAGGACCTGGCGACCGATCCCACGCCGACGAGCGGCGACGTCCGGCGCGCCATCGAACTACGCGAGGCACTCCGGATCGCCCTGGCCGCCAATCACGATCGGGCCCACATCCCCGCCGACGCCCGGCGGCTGCTCGACGCCGGCGCGACCCGAGCCGACCTGTCGGTGGAGTTCACACCCGATCGCGGCTGGCATACGACGGCGCGCGCTGCCGGCGTCGACGGCGCCCTCGGAACCCTCCTCAGCCGGGTCGTCGACGCCATGGCCGACGGCACCTGGCGGCGCCTCAAGGTCTGCGCCGACGACCAGTGCCGGTGGGCGTTCTACGACAACTCTCGTGCCGTGACGGGCAAATGGTGCACGATGCGGGTCTGCGGCAATCGCGCCAAGCAACAGGCCTGGCGGGATCGCCAGCACTGAGCCCGCCGCCGGTCTTGCGCCCGTACGCACCACCGCGACCGGCTCGGACGGTGTACGCGGGTGCAAACCGATGGCGGCTCAGGCGAAGCGGTCGCCCGACTCGGCCTTCTCGACGAGCAGCGCCGGGGGCTCGAACCGCTCTCCGTAGGCAGCGGCCAGCTCACGAGCCCGGTCGACGAAGCCGGGCACGCCGCCGTCGTAGCCGTTGATGTGCTGTAGCGCACCGCCGAAGCACGGGGGGAAGCCGATGCCGAAGATCGAGCCGATGTTCGCGTCCGGCACCGACCGGAGCACGCCCTCGGCCAGGCAACGCACGGTCTCGATCGACATGATGAACGTCAGCCGCTCCTGCATGTCGTGGAACGACACCGGTCCCTCGCCGGTGACCGGGTCGGACCTCGTGCCGACGAAGTGCTCCCACAGGCCCGGCCACAGCTGCTTCGATCCCGATCCGGGGTAGTCGTAGAAGCCGGCGCCGGCGGCCTTGCCGGTCCGCTCGAACTCGTCGACCATGCGATCGACGACCGCCATGCCCGGGTGCTCGGTGAAGGTCACCCCACCACCCGACTCGGCGGCCGCCTTCGCCGCCTTGGCGATCGTGCGCGGCAGGGTCAGGGTGACCTCGTCGATCATCGCCAGTGGCGGCGCCGGGAAGCCGGTCGTGACCGCCGCCTTCTCGATCGACGCCGGGTTGACGCCCTCGCCGAGCATCGCGGCGCCCTCCATCACCAGCGAGCCGAAGACCCGCGAGGTGAAGAACCCACGCGAGTCGTTGACGACGATCGGCGTCTTCTTGATCTGGCGTACGTAGTCGTACGCCTTCGCCAGCGCAACGTCCGACGTCTTCTCGCCGACGATGATCTCGACCAGCGGCATCTTGTCGACCGGCGAGAAGAAGTGGATGCCGATGAAGTCGTCCTGCCGACCCACCCCGGTGGCGAGCTCGGTGATCGGTAGGGTCGAGGTATTCGACCCGAGCAGCGCCTCTGGCGCCACGACACTCTCGATCTCGCCGAAGACCTTGTGCTTGAGGTCGGCGTCTTCGAACACCGCCTCGATCACGATGTCGCAGCCGGCCAGGTCGGCGGCGTCCGCGGTCGGCCGGATCCGGTCCAGGATCTCGTCCCGCTTGGCCGGCGTCGTCCGGCCCTTCTCGAGCTGCTTGTCGAGGAGCCGTTGTGAGTACGCCTTGCCCTTCTCGGCCGCCTCAGTGCTGACGTCCTTGAGCACCACGTCGATGCCGGCCTTCGCCGAGACGTACGCGATGCCGGCGCCCATCATCCCGGCGCCGAGGACCGCGACCTTGGTGGCCTTCCACCGCGGCGGCTCCGACGGCCGCGAGCCACCGGAGTTGATGTAGTTGAGGTCGAACCAGAACGCCTGCGTCATGTTCTTGAACGTCTGGCCCACGATCAGGTCGACGAGGTAGCGCGACTCGATCCGGGTCGCGGTCTCGAAGTCGACCTGGGCGCCCTCGACCGCGGCCGACATGATGTTGCGCGGCGCGGGGTAGGGCGCGCCCTTGGTCTGCTTGCGGAGGTTGCCAGGGAACGCGGGCAGGAACTGCGCCAGCTTCGGGTTGCTCGGCTTGCCGCCGGGCATCTTGTAGCCGTCGCGATCCCACGGCTGGGACGCCGCCTCGGCGTCGTCGGCGTGCTCGGTGATCCAGGCCTTGACCGAGGGGATCAGGTCGTCGATGCTCGGCACCAGCTCGTCGACCAGGCCGGTGTCCCGGGCGCGGGCCGGCTTCATCCGCGGTCCCTGCAGCAGCACGTCCATCAGCGCCTTCTGCAGCCCGAACATCCGGACCGTCCGGGTGACGCCGCCGCCGCCCGGCAGCAGCCCGAGGGTGACCTCGGGGAGCCCGAACTCACTGCGCCCGTCGTCGACCGCGATCCGCCGATGGCAGGCCAGCGCGATCTCCATGCCGCCGCCGAGCGCCGTGCCGTTGAGTGCCGCGACGACCGGCTTGCCGAGCGTCTCGAGCGTTCGCAGCTGCGCCTTGATCTCCTCGATCACTTCGAACAACCGCGGCGCGTCTGCCTCGGTCGCCCGCATCATCACGTCGAGGTCGCCGCCGGCGAAGAACGTCGACTTGGCACTGGTGACGATGACGCCCGTGACGTCGTCGCGCTCGGCGACGAGTCGGTCGACAGCGGCCCGCATGCCACGCGTGTAGCGCTCGTTCATCGTGTTGGCGCTCTGCTCCGGATCGTCGAGCACCAAGGTGACGATGCCGTCGTCGCCGCGCTCGTACCGTACGGCGGAAGCCTCAGTCGGAGTCGTCACGAGTCAGTCCTTCCCATCTGTCGCGCCGAGGTTGCGCCAATGTCCCGCCATCATCTGCCTACCCGCGACCGAACAGTCTGGGTGGGACATTGGCGCAATCTCGGCGCAAAGGGACGCTCTTCACAGCCGCTCCACCACGGTGGCGCAGCCCATGCCGCCGCCGACGCAGAGAGTGGCGAGGCCATAGCGCTGGTCGCGTCGGTGCAGCTCGTCGATCACGGTGCCGAGGAGCATCGCCCCGGTGGCACCGAGCGGATGGCCCATCGCGATCGCGCCGCCGTTGACGTTGACGATGTCGTGCGGGATCGAGAGGTCCTTCATGAAGCGGAGCACGACCGCCGCGAACGCCTCGTTCATCTCGAACAGGTCCACGTCGGAGACGTCGAGCCCGGCCTTGGCGAGCGCCTTGCGGCTGGCCGGAGCCGGGCCGGTGAGCATGATGGTCGGCTCCGAGCCGCTCACCGCGGTGGCGAGGATCCGGGCCCGTGGGGTCAGGCCGTGCCGCTTGCCGGCATCCTCGCTGCCCACCATGACGAGGGCGGCGCCGTCGACGATTCCGGAGGAGTTGCCGGCGTGATGGACGTGGTTGATCTTCTCGACCCAGTGGTACTTCTCCAGCGCGACGGAGTCGAAGCCACCGAAGTCTCCGATGGCGGCGAACGACGGCTTCAGCCCGGCCAGGGTCTCGACCGTGGTGCCCGGCCGGATGAACTCGTCGTGGTCGAGGACGGTGAGGCCGTTGCGATCGACCACGGGCACCACCGAGTCGGCGAACCAGCCGTTGGCGGTCGCCTTCGCCGCCCGGGCCTGCGACTCGGCCGCGAAGGTGTCGACTGTAGTCCGGTCGTAGCCCTCGATCGTCGCGATCAGGTCGGCGCTGACGCCCTGTGGGACGAAGTCGGTCTGGAGGGCCGTCTCCGGATCGGTGTACCAGGCACCACCGTCCGAGGCCATCGGAACTCGGCTCATCGACTCGACGCCGCCCGCGAGGATCAGGTCCTCCCAACCGGAGCGGATCCGGGCGGCCGCCTGGTTGACCGCCTCCAGGCCGGACGAGCAGAACCGGTTGAGCTGGACGCCGGCGACGGTGTACGGCAGCCCGGCGGCAAGGGCGGCCGTCTTCGCGATGTCACCACCCTGGTCCCCGATCGGACCGACGACGCCGAGTACGACGTCCTCGACGGCCGCCGGCTCGAGCTCCGGATTGCGGCGCTGGATCTCCTGGATCAGCCCGATCAGCAGGGAGATCGGCTTGACCTCGTGCAGCGAGCCGGTCTGCTTGCCGCGCCCGCGAGGGGTCCGAATCGCGTCGTAGACGTACGCCTCGGTCATGGAACATCCTCTGCCGTCGGGCCTATGGTCGAGTCTGTCTCGATTCTGACACCGATGCTGTCACGGTGGTCAAGGCCGACGGCCTGTGGCGCTCGTCATGCCGCCGGACAGCAGAGGGATAGCGCAGACGTACGTGACAGGTGCACCGAACTCCCCGGCACTTCGGCGCACCTGTCACGGATGGAACATCGAGCCGCCGGCGGGTCCCGGCCACTGGATCGGCGATTCACTGGAACTGGGGCCGGAGCCGCCAACGACGCCCGGCCGGCGACGATCTGACCCAACCCGGCAGCCGCGAGCGGTCCGCCGATGCCGATCGGCCGGACCCTGCGACCCGCAGCCGTCCAGGCCCGTACGGCCCACTCGGTCAGCAGGATCAGGCCGCCCGCGACCGCGGCGTCCATCCAGTAGTGGTTGCCCGTGCCCACGATGACCAGCAGCGTGATCACCGGGTGCGCGATCCACAGCCAACGCAGCGGCGAGCGGCTGACCCGGATGATGCCCATCGCCACCACGATGGCCCAGCCGAAGTGCAGGCTCGGCATGGCCGCGAACTGGTTCGCGACGCTGTCGGCCTCCGGCGCCTGGCTGTAGACGGTCGGGCCGTACATCTGCGCGGTGTCGACGAATCCCAGGCCATCGAGCATCCGCGCCGGGGCGAGCGGGAAGGCCGCGTGGATCACGAGAGCCATTCCGGTGAGGATCGCCATCGAGGTCCGGATCCGGGCGTACTGCTCCCGCGACCGGACGAACAGCCAGATCAAGAACGCGGCGGTCAGCGGGAAGTGAACGGCGAAGTAGTAGACGTTGGCCACCCGCGTGACCCACTCGCTCGACAGCAGGATGTGCTGCACGGCGAGCTCGTTCGGCAGCCGGAGCGCCCGCTCCCAGCCGATCAGCTCGGACGCGTTGTCGAAGGCGGCGGCGCTGGAGTGGCCGATGGCCAGGCGTCCGTAGCGGTAGGCCACGATCAATGCACCGACGACCAGCAACTCCAGCCCGATGGCACGCAGCAGCGACATCCGCGGCGTGCGAGATGTCGTTTCCACGATCGTCGTCCTTTCGGTGCTGTGGTCGGGCGATGTGCTCAAGCTTCGTGATCGGGGCTGACGGGCGACATGGGGATAGACCCCTAAAGACCCTGGGCCTACCCCCACCTGAGGTCAGTGGTCAGCTCGCTCCTCCGGGGGAGCCCGCCGCCCGCCGACCGGCTCGACGGCGGGTCGGCGTCATGGCACGGACGTGCACGTGCTCGCGCCGGTCGGTCAGTCTGGTGACCACGTACGGCGTGTAGCTGGACAACATCGGGGGCTCCCTGGATCTTTGTGGCTTGCACTTACGAGCCTGGCTGCCTGAGGAGGCTCACCCCATAGGAAGATCGCCTTATCTTTGGCAGCGCCGTCTCCTAGGGGCCTTAGACGGACACCGTTGATACTGCGACGCAGGTCACGAGGCGCGTTTGTCGGCCAGCGGCGTGACCGGCAGTGCGGGCTCGGTCACCGGACGTGGGTACGGCTCGGGGCTGGTCAGGACGAGCCGGCGACGGCCGCGATGTTCGTGCAGCCAGGACGCGAGGAGCAGGGCGCCGACGACGATCGTCATCCCGACGACGACGTCCAGCAGGTAGTGGTTGGCCGTGACGACGACGCTCAGGGCCATCGCGATCGGCAGCAGGCAACCGAGCGCCCGAACCCAGACCCGGCGCCCCTCCCGTACCAGTGCGATGCCCATGAGCAGGTCCCACCCGGCGTGGAAGCTCGGCATCGCGGCGAACTGATTGACCAGGGACGGCGGCTGCAGTACGCGATAGGCGTGCGACTGCTGGGTGACGGTGTCGATCATCCCGACGTCGAACAGCCGCGGCGGTGCGACCGGGAAGGTGGCGAAGATGACGATCCCGACCAGGCCAGAGATCAGCATGGCGTTGCGATAGACGGCGTAGCGGTCCGGCACCCGGAGCACCAGCCACACCAGCACGGCGACGATGACCGGCCAATGGCCCCAGATGTAGATCCAGTTGGCCAGCTTGGCGAGTCCGTCCCGGTCGACCACGAACTCCTGCATCGTCGACTCGACCTGGATGCCGAGCCGCTGCTCGAGATCGACGATCCGACCCGCGTTACGGGCCGCCGTCGAGGGCGCCCCCTCGGTGAGGGTCCGGACGCCGAAGTAGATGACGATCGCGCCGAGCAGGATGCCCGCCTGGGTGAGCCAGAACCGTCGTCGGGACCGACCGCCCTCGTGTCGAGTCATCGTCTGGGTCTGGCTTCCCCACCGCGTCATGGCGCCTCCGATCCGTACGCAAGATCCAGCTTTTGCGACCGAAGATGAGAGCGACATGGGGATGGGCCCCGACGGACCCTGGGGCCCACCCCCACGTCATCTCAGGGGCGGCGTCGATCAGCGAGTACGAGGCCGTCGGAGCGCGACCCGTCGACGGTCGACCGGCTCCCGGCGGCGCCGAGCCGAGACGGCGCCCAGAACCGCGGGCCGATCTCGAGGGCAAGGGCCGGGACCAGCAGGGATCGGACGACGAACGTGTCGAGCAGGACGCCCAGCGCGACGACCACGCCGAGCCCGATCATGAACACGATCGGCATGACCGTCAGCACCGAGAACGTGGCGGCCAGGACCAGACCCGCGCTGGTGATGACACCGCTGGTCGCGATCAGGCCGCGGACGACACCGTCGCGGTGACCGACCCGAACGGCCTCCTCGCGGACTCGCGACATCAGGAAGATCGTGTAGTCCACGCCGAGTGCGACCAGGAAGACGAACGCCAGCAACGGCAGCGACACGTCGACCGCGTCGAACCCCATGGCGTGCATCAGCAGCCCACCGGCGCCCAGCGCCGCGGCGTACGACAGCAGCACCGTGCCGAGCAGCACCAGGGGTCCGACGACGGCCCGCAGCAGTGCCATTAAGACCAGCACCACCACGATCAGGACGACCGGGATCACGACCCAGGCGTCACGCTCGGCGCCGGCCGCGGTGTCCATGGCCTTCGCGGTCGGTCCGCCGACGAGCGCGGTGTCGTCGACGCCGTCCAGGACGGAGCGCAGCGCGCGTACGGTGTCCTCCGCCTCCGGAGTGTCGGCGGCGTCGGTCAGGAACGCTTCGTAGCGCAGCCGCTGGCCGTCGGCCGACCGTCGCGGGTCCGCGACTCGCTCGACGCCGTCCACACCGACGATCGCCTCGCGTACGGCCTCGGCGTCGGAGGCGTCCGCGACGATCACGGTCGGTGCTGCGCTGCCGGCCGGGAAGTGCTCGGCCAACACGCGCTGGCCGGCGACCGAGTCGGGCGTCGTGCTGAACCTCTGCTCGTCGTCGGTCCCGACGTCGAGGCCGATCGTCGACAGCGCCAGGGCGGCCAGTGCCACGGCCGACAGGGTCCAGACCATCCGCGGCGCCGCCGTGACCACACGGGCGATCCGGGCCCAGACGCCGTGCCACCGCACTGTGTGGTTCGTACCTTCGGCTGTGGTAGCTGCCGCTTCGGTGTGCGGAATGAACGGCCAGAACACCCAGCGGCCCAGCAGGGTCAGGAGCATCGGCAGCACGGTCAGCATCGCGACGGCGGCGAACCCGACTCCGATCGCGCACACCGCCCCGAGGCTTCGCGTGGAGTTGATCTCGGCGAGCAGCAGGCAGCTGAGGCCGAGCACCACGGTCGCGGACGAGGCCAGGATCGCCGGGCTGGCCCGCCGGACGGCGATCCGCATCGCGGCGTGCCGGTCCGCACGCAGATGCAACTCCTCGCGGTAGCGCGCGATCAGCAGCAGAGCGTAGTCGGTGCCGACGCCGAAGACCAGGATCGGCAGGATGCCGCCGCTTTGGCCGTCGACGGGCAGGCCAGCGTGCGTGCCGAGCAGATAGATGACGGCCTGCGACAACACCATCGCGACCCCGATACTCAGCAGCGGGATCATCCACAGCACCGGGCTGCGATAGGTCAGTAGCAGGAGGACGGCCACGACGAGTACGGACGCCCCGAGGATCCGGCCGTCGATGCCGTCGAAGACGCTGACGCTGTCGTAGATCGTCGCGGCCGGACCGGTCACCTTGGCGTCGAGGCCGTCCGGTGCGGCGGCGTCGACGGTCGCCCGCAGGTCCTCGAAGCGGTCGAAGACGGCCTCGTTCTCGGTGTCGATCCCGAGCACGAGCGTGGCTGCCTCGCCGTCGGCGGAGAAGTCGGGCGGCGCGACAGCTCCCTCCGCGGCGTACTCCCGCAACGCCTCGCGAGTGTCGGTGATCGCCTGCCGGTCGACGCCGGTCAGGCCACTGTCTCGGGCATAGACGACGGCGGCGGTCTCGACGCCGTCGGAGTCGAACGCGGGCAGCTGCTCCTCGACCTTCGTGGACTCGGCGTCGCGCGACAGCTGCGAGGTCGGGCCGTTCTCCTCGACGTCGCCGACCTGGCCGGCCAGCGGACCGGCCAAGAAGATGACGCCGACGACGCCGAGCAGGACGAGGAACTTGGAACGCCGCCCGGCAGCGGCCGTGGCCAGGCTCGCCAAGCCTTCAAGGCGGCGAGATCGTGGTGTGTGACGGTCAGGGGGAATAGAGGCAGCGGGCATGGGTATGGTCCCCTTCGGCGATGCGTGTTTGGTCTGGCGGGCTAGTCAGGCGGGTTCGTCTCGCTGGTGGGTCGCCGAGTGGCAGCTCGGCGACCCACGCTGGATGTTGGCTATTCGACCTCGCGGAGCATGGTCTCGATCGAGTCGAGTCGCTCGCGGATCGTGGTGAGCTCGGCGCTGGTCGTTTCCTGATGCTGGGCGGAGCGGCCGGCGAGCGACTCGTACCTGTCGATCATCTCCTGCTCCTGCGCCTGCTCCCGGCGGGCGATCCGGGCGCGCGTGAAGGCACCGATCTGGATCAAGATCACGACGAGGATGATCGTCACGAGGATCAGGAAGCCCAATCCGAAGAACAATCCGTACCAGTCATCCGCGGTGTCCATGGCTACTTTCCTTTCGTGCGTCCGGTGGGCTCGGACTTCGTGAGCGTGCGTGCCGCCGCTGCGATGGCGGCGGCGTCGACCCCGAAGGCGAAGTCGGTGACCGCGTAGTAGCGCATCGCCTTGCCGTCGTCGGAGACCTCGATATGCCCCTCGACCAGGCCGGCCGCTTCCAAGCGCTGCAGGTGCATGTGCAGCAACGGGCGGCTCAGCTGCAGATCGCGGGCGAGCTGGCTGACGTAGTTGGTGCCCTCGGCCAGCGCCGCGATGATCCGCAGCCGGTGTGGGTTTGCGAGCGCGTTGAGCACCAGCAGCAGCTGGTCGCCGTCGAGCGGCTCGCGGTCCGGCATGCCCACTCCCCTTCTACCTGTCGGCTCGAGCTTTTACCTGTCAGAATATTCTTACAGGTGAAAGCCAGGACTGTCAATGCGATCGTGGGAGCCCGCCGCTCGCCCGCCGACGCCTTACCCTCGACCCATGACGGACACGCAGGCTGACCCGACGACCGAGTCTGCGAACGTGTCGGCCGACGACGAGACGCTGAGCGTCGACGAGCTGGCCCGCCGGGTCGGCATGTCGGTGCGGACCGTGCGGTTCTACGCCGGACGCGGGTTGATCCCACCGCCGCGGCGGGCCGGCCGCAACGGCTACTACGGGCCCCATCACATCGCGCGGCTCGAGCTCGTCCGCGAACTGCAGGCGCACGGCTTCACCCTGTCGGCGATCGAGGGCTATCTCGACCGGATCCCGGCCGGTGCGTCGCCGGAGGATATCGCCCTGCATCGCACTCTGCTCGCACCGTGGATGCCGGATCTCCCGGAGACACTCGATCGCGACGCCCTCGACGATCGGTGCGGGCGGATCCTCTCCGACGACGACCTGGAGACCCTGATCGCGCTGCGGCTCGTCGAGCCGACGCCGGACGACGGCGTCTTCCGCGTGGCGTCAGCGCTGCTCGGCCTGGGCACGGAGTTGCTCGACCTGGGGCTGCCGCGCGACGTCGCGGTCGCCGCGCAGCGGATCTTCCACGAGCACGGCACCGCGATCGCCGAGGAGCTGTCCGAGCTGTTCCGTACGCAGGTCTGGCCGCACTACCGAGAGGCCGGTGTCCCACCGGAGCGGTTGCAAGCCATGGTCGAGCGGTTCAAGCCCGTGACGGTGCAGGCCCTCGTCGCGGCGTACGAGACCGCGGTCAACGAGACGCAGCGCGAGTCCGTACGCCGTCGCCGCTGACCGCCCACGACGCCGTCAGTTGCGCGAGCGGATGAATCTCCCACCGACGTCGGACGGCAGCTTCTCGGCGGCGAGCCGGACGGCCGGCCGGGGCATCGACTCGGCGTGCTCGTCGAGGAACCCCACCAACGCCGTCTGGTCACGCGTCCCGGCGTGCTTGAGGAAGATCCCGACGGCGTTGTGGACGACCGGCTCCGGGTCGTCGGCGAGCTGGGCCGCGATGGCGTAGGCCGCGGCCAGGTCGTCGTCACTTCCGGCGCGGGTGAAGAACAGCGGCGCCGTGATGGCGGAGCGCCGGCGCAGCGGCTCGTCCGACCCGGCGAGCTCGCGCAGCGGCGCCTTCGACCGGCCCGCGAGGTAGCCGCCGACGACCCGCGGCGCCGACCGATCCACCATGTCCCAGGTCGTGATCCGATCGTGCCGACCGAGGTAGAGGTCGTAGAGCTCGCGCCGCTGCTCGTCGCTCAGCCGGCGCCGGGCCTTGAAGTCGAGGACGCAGAACGCGGCCAGGCGAGGCTCGTACGCCGGGTGGTCGAGGAGCCGATCGACCTCGGCCAAGGGCAGGTTGGTGTGCCGCTTCGCGATCTCGAACAGGGTCCCCATCCGGAGCCCGAAGGCCTCCTCGTCGGGTCCGAGTCGCTGGCGTACCTTGGCCAGCTCGGGCGCCGAACTCTCGGCGCGCAAGCCCGCCACCAACACCTCGGCAGTGAGATCGTCGCCCATCGGATCACCCTAGCCACGGCCCCGACATCGCGGACCGCCGACGAGCGAGGGACGCCGAGGGGCGAGGGTTCACGGGCTTCGGGCGAGGTCCGTGGATGGGCCTGGCCGCCGAGTGAGGAACGAGCGAGGCTGGTTGGACCTCGCCCGAAGCCCGTGAAGCCTCACCGGAACGGAGGGTCAGAGGCCCATCGTGCGGCCGATGATCTCCTTCATCACCTCGGTAGTCCCGCCGTAGATCGTCTGGATCCGGGTGTCGAGGTAGGCCTTGGAGATCGGGTACTCGCTCATGTAGCCGTAGCCGCCGTGCAGTTGCAGACACTGGTCGACGACCCGCTTCTGCAACTCGGTCGTCCACCACTTCGCCATGGCCGCGTCGGAGACCGTCAGGGTGCCGGCTGCGAGCTCGGTGATGCAGCGGTCGACGTAGACCCGAGCGATCTGCGTCTCGGTCGCCATCTCTGCGATGGCGAAGCGCGAGTTCTGGAACGAGCCGACCGGCCGACCGAAGGCGGTCCGCGACTTCACGTACTCCGTCGTCAGTTCCAGCAGCTTCTCGCACGCGGCGGCCGCGACGGTCGCGATCGCCAACCGCTCCTGCGGCAGCCGCTCCATGAGGTAGACGAAGCCCTGACCCTCGTCGCCGAGCCGGTACGTCACGGGTACGCGTACGTCGTCGAAGAACAGCTCGGCGGTGTCTTGGGCCTTCAGGCCGATCTTGTCGAGGTTGCGACCGCGCTCGAACCCCTGCATGCCGCGCTCCACGCAGAACAGCGAGATGCCCTGGTAGCCCTCGTCCGGCGCTGTCTTGGCGACCACGATGACCAGGTCGGCCAGGATGCCGTTGCTGATGAACGTCTTGGCGCCGTTGAGCACGTAGTGGTCGCCGTCGCGGACCGCCGTGGTCGAGATCCCCTGCAGGTCGGACCCGGCGCCCGGCTCGGTCATGGCGATCGCCGTGATGAGCTCGCCGCTCGCGAAGCCGGGCAGCCAGCGGTCCTTCTGCTCGTCGGTCGCGAGGTCGAGCAGGTACGCCGAGTTGATGTCGGTGTGCACGCCGAACCCGGGCCCGCTCGCACCGCATCGGGTGAGCTCCTCGATGAGTACGGCGTTGAACCGGAAGTCACGCTGCCCGCCGCCGCCGTACTCCTCCGGCACCATGAACCCCAAGAACCCCTGCCGACCGGCTTCGAGCCACAGCTCTCTCGGGACGATCCCGGCGGCCTCCCACTCCTTGTGGTGCGGCACGATCTCCTTGTCGCAGAACGCCCGCACCGACTCGCGGAACGCGTCGTGCTCGGGCTCGAAGATCGTGCGCCGCATGCTCACTCCTCGGGGTCGTTCATAAGGCCGGCGCCGACGACACCGGACTCGACCAGGGCCTCGACATCGTCGACATCCCAGCGCTGCAAGGCTTCTGGACCGTCGGCGCCGGGCGGGCGTGGAGGCGTCGACAACGCTGCGGGAGTACGGGAGAACCGGGGCGCCGGAGCCGGCTGGGTCACGCCGTCGTGCTCGACGTAGGTGCCGCGCGCCGCGAGCTGCGGATGCTCCGCCGCCTCCGGCATCGACAGGACCGGCGCCACGCAGGCGTCGGTGCCGTCGAACACGTCGGCCCACTCCGCTCGGGTCCTGGTCGCGAAGGTCTCGGCGAGTCGCCTGCGGAGCTCCGGCCATCGGGCCAGGTCGTTGCGGTCGGGCAGCTCGGCGACGTCGACACCGACGTCGGACAGCCGATCAAGCAGGGCCTGCCAGAACTGCGGCTCGATCGCCCCGACGGCGAGGTGCTCGCCGTCGGCGGTCTCGTAGACGTCGTAGAACGGTGCCCCGCTGTCGAGGACGTTGTGACCGCGCTCCGGACGCCAGGAACCGACACCGAGCATGCCGACGATCATCGTGGCAAGGTGGGCGGAGCCGTCGACGATCGCGGCGTCCACGACCTGCCCCTGCCCGGAGCTGCGGGCTTCGAGGATCCCGGCGAGCACGCCGACGACGAGGTAGAGGCCGCCGCCGGCGAAGTCGCCGAGCAGGTTCATCGGGATCTGCGGTGGGCCGCCGGCCCGCCCGATCGCGTGCAGCACGCCCGACATCGCGATGTAGTCGATGTCGTGGCCGGCGGTCTTGGCGAGCGGCCCGGCTTGGCCCCAGCCGGTCATCCGGCCGTAGACCAGCTGCGGATTGACGGCCAGGCAGTCGTCGGGCCCGAGCCCGAGTCGCTCGGCGACCCCCGGCCGGAAACCCTCGACGAGGGCGTCGGCGCCGGTGACGAGGTCCTTGACGACGCGAACGCCTTCGGGCCGCTTCAGGTCGATCGCGACCCGCGGCCGGCCGCGAGCGAGCAGGTCGTACGACGGCGGCGCGGCGGCCAGTTCGTCGCCGCCGGGCCGGTCGACCCGGATTACGTCGGCACCCAGGTCAGCCAGCAGCATGGCGGCGAACGGCGCCGGACCGAGTCCGGCCAGCTCGACCACCCGTACGCCATGCAGCGGTCCGGACGTCATGATCCGATTGTGACAGCAGCACTGTCACGATCGTCAAGACGCCCGGACCCACGGCTCGCCGCCCTCGCGTTCCGGGTTGGCGTTGGTGTCGAGGGACGACGACCAACGCTAGGTCGGAACTCGAGGGCGGCGGCACTCAAGGCGAGCGGCGACCGAAGCCGTCAGGCGATCGGGGGGTACGGCGGGCCTGGCGGGCGCGCCGGTGCTGCTCAGCGGCGGACATCCGGTCGTGTCGCTGGGCGTCGGCAAGGGCCTGCAGTTCAACATGGGCGCGGTGCATGACTGTCTCCTTGTCCTAGGCCCCGCCCCGTCGGCGACGCCGGTCTTAGGGGCTCACGCGGTGGTGGCCAGTGAGCGAAGTTCTTGCTGGGTGTCGAAGTGACCGTGGGGATCCCACTCGGCCTTGAGGGCAGCCAGCCGGTCCGTGGCACTCCCGAACGCGGCGCTCATCCGCGCGGCGCCTTCCTCACCGAGGAAGTTCGGATACGACGCTCCCGTCGACCACCGCTCCAGGTCGGCTCGGATCGCCCGGCCCAGGTCGCGGTTGCGGTCGTCGTCGGCCGCGTCCTCCCACAGCAGCAGCGGGTGAATGATGAACCGGGCCTCGCGGCCGGCGAGCGGCGAGTGCTCCGGGCCGAACTGCCCGACGGCACCGCCCCACGCCACGATGAAGATCTGCGCCGGCCCGAACGGCAGCTCGGTCGCCCGGCTGACGATCCGGTCGACGGCCTCGTCGGGCAGGTCGACGACGTTCTCGGCCGTCCAGTAGTTCCGGAAGCCAGGCGGGTCGTCGATCGAGCACTGGAAGTCGGCGTACGGCGTCGGCCCGAAGAAGTCCGCGTCGGGTCCGAGCGCCCGGATCGGCGCCAGTGCCGCCTCACCGTCCGCGACGTCTCCGGCCCAGATGCCGGCGACCAGGACGATCCGACGGCCTCGCAGCTCGACCGGGACGTCGTCGTCATCGTCGGGCGCCGTGGTGAACGAGGCCGCGAGCGAGAGCTCGTCGGGGGCGTCGTTCATCAGGTCGCGGTAGGTCCGCAGGACCTCCACACCGCGCTCGGCGGGGAAGAGAGCGAGCCCGCCATAGACTTCGGGCCCGACCGGATGCAACGCCAACTCGAGCGCGGTCACGACGCCGAAGCTGCCGCCACCGCCGCGCAGCGCCCACAGAAGGTGAGGGTTCTCGTCCTCGGACGCATGGACGATTCGGCCGTCCCACGTCACGACCTCGGCGGCGAGCAGGTTGTCGCACGCCAGGCCGTACTTGCGCTCGAGCCAGCCGGACCCGCCGCCGAGGGTCAGCCCGGCGACTCCGGTCGTGGAGACCCGCCCGCCGGTCGTCGCGAGGCCGTGGGCCTGGGTCGCGCGGTCCACGTCGGCCCAGATGGCGCCGCCCCCGATGCGAGCGATCCGGCGATCCGGGTTGACCGCGATATCCGCCATGCCACGCAGGTCGAGGACGACGCCGTCGTCGACCAGCGACCGGCCGGCGAGGGAGTGGCCGCCGCCACGGACGGCGATCGGCAGGCCGTGGACGCGGGCGAACGCCAGCGTCGCCACGACGTCGTCGACCGCGAGGCAGTGGACGACCAGCCGCGGCCGCCGCTCGATCATCGCGTTGACGAGCGTGCACGTGTCGTCGTACTCGGGATCGCCGGGCTCGAAGACCCCGCCCCGCAGGCGGAATCGGAGCTCGTCGACATGGGCGGTGAAGCTGATCTCTGTCATGCCGAGGAGTCTCGTCGCGCCGACGTCGGCTCGGCTTCGCCCGAAGCGGCCATTCGGCCCGATGGCCCGATCGGGCCAGGGCGTCAGAGCAGACCGTGCCGAGTCGCATACCCCACAGCCGCCGCCCGGGACGGTACGCCCAGCTTCCTCCGGATGTTCGCGACGTGCCGGTGCACCGTATGCGGGCTCAGGAAGAGCCGCTCGGCGATCTCGGTGTTGCTCAGCCCCTGGGCGACCAGCCGCAGGATGTCGACCTCCCGGGGACTGAGTGCCTCGCTCTCGACCCGCTCGCCGGTCGCCGCCGTGCCCAGCAGCGCGAACGCCTCGCGGGCGGCCCGCGCCTCGTCAGCGGCCCGGTCGGTCCGACCCAGGGCCTTGAGCGCCGTGGCCAACACCATGCGAGCCTCCGCAGCCTCGTACGGCGCCGAGCTGGCGGTGAACAGATCGACCGCGTCCTCGGCGGCCTGCCGCGCACCGTCGTGGTCATGGGCAGCGGTGAGTACGTGTGCGCGTACCAACCGGCCGCGGCCACGCATGTACGGCGTGGCGAGCCGGATCGCGTCCCGCTCGACGTCGTCGGCGACCTTCGCCGCCGACTCACCGTCGCCCGCACTCGCCCGGGCCCGGGCCAGCAACTCCAGCGCGGAGAACCGCTCCAGCACGCTCGCCTGGCTCAGGCGACGCAGCGCACGCTCGGCGGCGTCCACCGCCGCGGTGGCGTCACCGGCATCCAGGTCGAGTCCGCCCAGGGAGACGATGGCCGACGGCAACGGCACCGCGGACTCGAAGAGGCGACGGGCTTCGGCGACGTCGCCCTGCCGGGCCCGCAGGCAACCCAGGCGTACCGCCGTCGGCGCCGCGAGCGCCGGCCGGGTAGCACTCAGGTCCTCCATGGCGCTGACTCCTCGGCCGACGACCAGTCGCCGCCGGTCGCGAGGACGTCGCCGTAGGCGGTCCGGCAGATGCCGAAGAAGTGTCGGGCCTGCCAGGTCGCCGACCACGCGTGCATCGCCCGGCACCACTGCTCGGCTCGTGCGAAGTCACCGATGTCGGCGCACGCCGTCACCGTGTGGCACAGCGCCCACCCCGGCGCCGCCGCCTCGGCGAACTCCTCGCCGACCGCCAGCTCCGCACACTCCTCGAGCCGCCGCACCCCCTCCTCGACACGGCCCGAGGCGATCAGCGCACTGCCCAAGATCGCCAGAGCGATCACCTCGACTCCGGTGTCCGGCACGGCTTTCCCGACGTCGAGCGCGCGCCGGGCGACCGCTTCGGCCGTCGTGGGATCGGAGTGCGCGAGCAGCGCGATGTCGGCTTCCAGCACGAGGAGATTGCCCTGTTCGGCCGACGGATCGAGGTCACCCACGAGGTCCCACCCACGCCGCAGCCAGGCCGACGCCACCGCGTCGTCGCCTCGGAAGTCGAGATGGTCCGATGCCAGCCACATCGCCATCCGAGCCGCACCGTAGGGATCGCCGGCGCGGGCGATATGCCCGATAGGCCTGTTCTCGAGCCGCCATCGTCGGCTCCTGGTCGCCCTGCCACCAGGTGGCGCGACTGAGTCCCTCCCATGCCTCCGGCGCGTCCGAACCCGCGACCGCTGCCTCGAACGCCTCCCGCGCCTGGGCCCAGGCCGCGCGCGCAAGTGCCTCCTGACCTGCAGCGACAAGGTCGTCCACCCCCGCCGGCTCAGACGTTCGCAGCCGGCTCGCCCCCTCGGGATTGGCGGCCATGCGCCGACTGTGCCACCGGGCCAAACTGCCCGGACAGGGCCGGAAGACCCAGCGCCCGGTTACTGAAGTTCACCGACGCTGACTAAGTTGGGCTTGACGACGGAATGTCCCATCGCGCGGAGACTGTGATCGGCATGAGCGTGGAAGCCAAGGTCGACACGCTGCTACGCGTGGTCGCCGACTGCGGCGAGGACCGGGTGCCGGCCAGCGAACCACAGCTGCAAGACCGGCTGCACGATCCGGCGGTCGGTGCGACCGCGCGAGCGGCGGCTGACGCCGGTCTCCTGCAGTCGACGCACGGCGGCTGGGCGTTGACCTCGATCGGGCGGGAGCGGGCGACGTCGGCCGTCCGGCGGCACCGCACGATCGAGGCGTTCCTCGCGCAGGTGCTCGGAGTGGCGTGGGCCGACGTCCACGCCGAAGCCTGTCGATGGGAGCAGGTCGCAGGGGACGTCGTCGTCGCGAAGATGACCCAGCGGCTTCGCGACCGAGTGAGATCGCCCTACGGCGGAACGATTCCGCCGCCGTCTCCCACCAGTTCACCGGTCGCGCCGGAACGCTCGCTCGCCCTCACCGAAGCTGTCCAGTCGCGACCGCGTGCGGTGCGCTTGGTCCGGATCGGCGAGGTCCTGCAGGACGACCCGGAGCAACTGCCGCGGCTGGCGGCCGTCGGCTGCTTCCCCGGGGTCGAAGTGTTCGCCACGCCCGACGGCGGCGGCGCCCGGCTCGAAGCGCCGGGTGGCCCCGTTCACCTATTCCCACGCCATGCGGCAGCGGTGTTCGTCGAGCCTGTCGCATAGCCCGATTGACAATCCTCGAAAGGACCAGATGACGTCGCGAGACGCACTCGAAGACGATGGCCTGGCTGGCAAAGCTTGTTTCGACGCGATTTACACCCGCGACGACCCACGCGCCTACTACGCGGCACTCCGTCCGCTGGAGTACCAGATCCCGCATCACGCGCAGTGCATCGTTCAATCGCTGCTCCGACAACGAAGCGGCCCCGAGATCATCGTCGACCTGTGTTGCTCCTACGGCGTCAACACCGCCCTGCTGGCGCATGACCTCACGCTCGAAGACCTCTACGAGCACTACGCCGCCGAAGTCGGGACCGACAACGTGGCCGAGCTGATCGCCCACGACCGGGCCTACTTCGCCGCGCACCGCCGATCCGACGCACCCCGTACGGTCGGCCTCGACCAGTCCGCCCCGGCCATCGCGTACGCCTGCGCGGCCGGCCAACTCGACGCCGGGTTCGCCGAGGACCTCGAGACCACCGAGCCCAGCCCGGCCCTGCGCGAGGCGGCAGCGGACGCCACGATGATCACGGTGAGCGGCGGCGTCGGCTACATCACCTACCGCACCTTCGAACGCGTCCTGGCAGCGGCGAAGCAACCACCCTGGGTCGTCGCGCTGGTGCTGCGCGAAGTGTCCTACGAGCCGATCGCCGAATCGCTCGCCGGATTCGGCTTGGTCACCGAGCGACTGGCGACGCCGACCTTCCGGCAGCGCCGGTTCGCCGACGACGAGGAGGCGCAGGCGGCGCTGAAACGGATCGACGCCCTGGGCCTGTCGGCCGACGGCAAGGAGGACACCGGCTACTACCACGCCGAGCTGTTCCTCTCCCGACCGCCGGCCGAGGCCGAGCGACCGGTCGAGGAGCTGATCGACCTGTCGGTGTGACGCCCGCCGTCAGGCCAGCCTCGAATCGTGCGATTCCGGGCCCACGATCGCGGCCTCCCTCCTTCGCGCGTCGCCCAAACGTGGCATTCCGATCACGCGGCGGCGCGTGGAAGGAGGGAGGCAGTCGCCGTGTCTGGACCGGCTCCCAGCTGCGGCGCAATGTGACACCATGACTGTCACGGTCATTCCGCAGGGACGCCGACTCGGAGGTGGGGCCGCCATGGGCCTGGACATTCGATACGTACGCGCCGGAGCCGGCGAACCCGTACTGCTGGTCCATGGCATCGGGCATCGCCGTCAGGCCTGGGATCCGGTCATTCCGCTGCTCGCCGAGGAGTGCGAGGTCATCGCGATCGACCTGCCCGGATTCGGGGAGTCGCCTGGCCTCCCCAAGGACATGAGCTACGACATGCGGACGACGATCGCCAACTTCGGTGACCTCCTCGACGACCTCGGCATCGAGACACCGCACATCGTCGGCAACTCGCTCGGCGCCGCGATCGCCCTCGAGCTCGGCGCCGCCGGACTCGCCCGCAGCGTCGTCGCACTGGCGCCGGCGGGCTTTTGGACCATGGCCGAGCGGCGCTACGCGATCACCTTGCTGAGCTCCCTGCGGATGTCGGCCCGGCTTCCCGACTCGGTGCTGCGCCGGATCGCCTCCCGTCCCCGGCTCCGTCGAGAGTCCGTACGCACGATCTACTCGCATCCCGAGCGGATCGACGAGGAGCGGTTCCTCGGCGACGCGCGTGCGATACGCGACTCCGTGGGCTTCCGGCCGACGGCTGCCGCCGGGAAGACCTACCACTGCCACGCGGCGCCGTCGGTCCCGACGACCGTCGCGTGGGGCGACCGGGACCGAGTGTTGCTGCCTCGAGAAGCCGACATCGCGCGCCAGCGGCTGCCGAACGCCGTGCACATCGCCCTGCCGGGCTGCGGCCACGTGCCGATGGGCGACGACCCCGAGCTGGTCGCCGAGGTCATCCTGCGGGGCACTGTCGCGGCCGACAGCGACTCCACCGACGCGACGAAGCCGGCTGCTACGGCGTAGCCGGCTGCACCCGGGGGTCGAATCCGAAGGGCAGCTCCAGCCGATGCGCCCGCAGCAGCTCCTCGTCGGCCAGCAGCTCCGCCGTCGGTCGATCGGCGACGACGATGCCCTCGTCGAGCAACACGGACCGTGGACACAGCTGCCACGCGTAGGGCAGGTCGTGGGTCACGATCAGCGTCGGCAACGACAGACTCTCGAGGATCTCGGCCAACTCCCGACGGCTCGCCGGATCCAGATTGCTGGTCGGCTCGTCGAGGACCAGGATCTCCGGCCGCATCGCCAGCACCGTCGCCACCGCCACGCGGCGCCGTTGGCCGAAGGACAGATGGTGCGGCGGCCGATCCGCCTCGGCCGCGAGACCGACTGCCGCCAGCGCCTCGGCCACGCGTTCGGCCACCGTCTCGCGACTCAGACCCAGGTTGGTCGGGCCGAACGCGACGTCCTCGGCGACGGTCGGCATGAAGAGCTGGTCGTCCGGGTCCTGGAAGACGACGCCGACCCGGCGCCGGATCTCGAGCAGCTGCTCACGCGCCACGGGCAGACCGCCGACGGTCACCGAGCCGTGGCCAGGCGTCAGGATGCCGTTGAGGTGCAGCACCAAGGTCGTCTTGCCGGCTCCGTTGGGTCCGAGCAGGGCGACTCGCTCGCCGTCTCCGATCGTCAGGTCGACGCCGTAGAGCACCTGCCGCCCGTCCGGATAGGCGTAGGCGAGCTCCCGTACCTCCAGCGCCGGTGCGGTCATCGCCCCTCCTCCACCACGGGCTCGCCGGCTCACGATGTCGCCACCCAAGCTGCCACGGCGACCATCGCCCCGACCGCGGGCAAAAGTGCCGCGGACAACCACTCCCGCCGGGTCGCCGGCCGATCGTTGTAGAGCACGAGCCGGCCCGTGTAGCAGCGGCTCAGCATCGCGAGGTGGACCCGCTCGCCACGTTCGTACGAGCGGACGAACAGTGCACCGGCCGCCGACGCGAGCACCCGCCAATGCCGCGGCCCGCGAGCGCTGAACCCCCGGGAGTCACGGGCGATCCGCATCCGGCGCAGGTCGTCGGCGACCACGTCGATGTAGCGGACCATGAACGACAGCGTCTCGACCAGCAGTCGCGGCAGCCGTAGCCGCTGCAGCCCGGCGACCAGCTCCTGTGGCCGCGTCGTCCCGGCGAGCAGCATCGACGTCCAGACTCCGAGGGTCGCCTTGGCGAGCAGGGTCGCGGCGTCGGCCAGCCCCTCGCGGCTGATCGACAGGCCGAGGATCTGGATCTGCTCGCCGCCGGCGACGAACAGCAGGAGGATCGCGAAGACGACGAAGGGCAGCTCGACCACGAAGCCGCGGGCGATGAACCGTGGCCCGATGCCCGCGACGGCGGTGACGGCGACGAGGACTCCGGCGTAGGCGACGAATGCCGCTCCGGCCCGCCCTGGAGTCGCGACGACGGCGATGACGAAACCGAGGACGGCGACGACCTTGACGTGGGCGGGCAGCCGGTGGATCAGGCTGGTGCCCGGGCGATAGAGGCCGTCGGACCGGCTCGAGCTCACGGTCGTGACGCCTCGACCTCGGTGACGTCGCGGTCGTCCGACGGGCGGGAGCGCCGCCGAATCAGCAGAGCGGCCCCACCGGCGACCACGAAGGTCACCCCGACGCCGACGACACCGGCCATGCCGCCGGACAGGCGGTCGTTGTCGACGTCCTCGGTCTCGTAGCCGGCCAATGGCGAGTCGGCCAGGTCATGCGGTGTCTCCGACTCGGCCATGCCTTCGTCCTCGGACACCTTGGTGAGTCCGTCCGGATCGGCGCTGGCGTAGTAGCTTCCGATTCCGGCCAGCGCCAAGGCGACGAACAGTCCGGCCAGGAGGAAGAGCTTCGTACGCCGCGACCGTCCGGTGTCGGTCGTCGGAGTTCCGGTCGTCATGACGTCGTCCCCCTCGTCGGAGCCGGCCGCAACTCGAGCTGTGGTCGCGG
>Ga0209382_10003147_pt1 | contig 23077 bp, 16 predicted proteins | sample SoiMetdeltSBSDD5_FD_187599 | JGI IMG/M metagenome (GOLD analysis project Ga0209382, IMG submission 187599) | Bulk soil microbial communities from a Populus tree surrounding site in Tennessee, USA - Soil MetaG P. deltoides SBSDD5 (SPAdes) (version 2) | ecosystem: Environmental > Terrestrial >...
GCCTTGCGCTCCTCGACGAGGCGCTGCTTGACCTCGTCGCGAACCTCGGCGTAGGGACGCTGGATGCCGTCGCGCCTGAAATCGTTGGAGCGGTAGAACCGCTGCAGCTCCTCGTCGCTCGGTTCCGGCCCCACGCCAAAGCGCTGCGAGAGATACTTCTCGATTCGCAGGTTGTCGCGGACGCGTGCGCGGAGCTGATCCGGCGTGAATCCGTTCTCGGTTAGCGCCGCTTGAAACGCCGCATCTCCACTGAACCTCGCCCGGATCTCGGCCACCTTCGCATCCAACTCCGCAGACGTCGGCTCCGGCGGGAGATAACGATTGACTTCCATCAGCTGCAGTTGTCGATCGATCAGGCTATTGAGGGCAGCACGCTCCGGCTTCTCACCTGAAGGCGCCGGTGACACGAGCCCCAGCGCGATCGCTGCGCGGACGTCCGATAGCGAGATCGGTTGGCCCGCCACGACAGCAAGCACTCGATCGATGATCTGCGCGTTTGCGGTTACGACGACGATCAGACACATCAACGTTGATGCCAGCCGGCACCCGCTTCTTGCCTTCTGCCTTCTGCCTTTTGCCTTATTCACAACTCAGAAAGCCTGACCCAGGCTGAAGTGCAGCGCCGTCCGGGGCTCGAGCTCGCCCCGGCGCAGGCGCCGATCCAGCTTGAAGCCGAGATCCACGCGAATCGGTCCAAACGGCGATCGATAGCGAACGCCGAATCCCACGCTGCCCCGCAGCTCGGTGACGTCGAACTCGGTCACGCGACGGAACACGTTTCCGCCATCCACGAAAAGCACGCCGCCGAACTCCTTCCACACCGGGAACCGCAGCTCTCCGTTCAACAGCAGCACGGCGTTGCCACCGGTCGGATATCCGTTTGCACCGATCGTTTCAGGAGTGCCAACCGTGTCGAGCGAGAAGCCGCGAATGGTACTGTCACCGCCGGCGAAGAACCGCTCACTCTGAGGAAGATCCTCGATGCTCACCGGCGGCCCTGGGATCGGATTGCCGTCTGCATCGGTCGGGTCCACGAACCGCTCAAAGCCGTCCGCGAGGCCGACTGCCGCGCGAGTCGCAAAGACAACACGCTCGGTGCTCGGAATCTGACGAAACCCAAACGCCTGCAGGTAGGTCTTCATGAAACCAACCTGCCCGCCGAGCGCGCGGGCCGCGACCGAACCTTCACCGCTCAGGAACCATCCGCGCGTCGGATCCAGCACGTCGTCGCGTGTGTCGCGCGCGATCGCGCCGGAAAAGCCAGACAGCCGCACACGTGGGAACGCCTTCTCGATCGCAGCCTCGTCCTCCTCTGACAGCCGTTCGTTGAACGTGCGCGTGTTGCTGAACGAGTACCGCGCGCTCGCTCGCAGCGACGCCGAGAGCCGGCGGACGACGTCGAAGTTGACGCCTCGCCGAGCGAAGCTGAACGTCGTCCGTTCACCCTCTTCAAGGATGGCGGTGACGGTCATGTCGTTCGCCCCGAACCAGCGCGGCTGCCGGTACGTGCCGACGACGCGATACTCGCTCAGCTCGAGGCCGGTGCCGTCCAGCTCCGGATCGTCGGGCACGCTTCTCGGCCGCAGGCTGACGCGGGTATAGAGGCTCACAGAGCGATTCGCGCCAAACAAGTTCCGGCGGCCGATGTCGAAAAACCCGCGCGGGGCAAACTCGAGATGCTCCTCCGCCGCGCCGCCGCTCTTCGGCCGCGCCGCCGGGCCCGGTGGAGCGCAGCCGCTGCGTCGCCTCGAGACCGCCGCCGTAGCCAACGCTCGTTGCGGGAGCCTCCTCGACAGTAATCAAGACGTCGCGCTCGTTGCTGCTTCCATGCGGCACCTCGGTGATGCGCACCCGGCGGAACAAACCGAGGGCGCTCAGTCGGCGCCTGCTCTCGAATTGATCCTGCAGACCGAGCGGTTGCCCCGGACGGAATTGCAGCTCGCGGAGGATCACATCGGAATCGGTTTTGACGTTCCCGACAATGAGGATGTGATCGACGATGGTTTGCGGACCTTCCTGGATATTGAAGACGAGATCGACGCGGGATCGGTCCTCACTCACCCGCGGAACAGGTGTCACGACAACGGATGCAAAGCCGCGATTCACGTACTCGAGCGCCAGCGCATCGCGCGATTCAAGGACCTTGGGCTCGTAGTACGGCTCGCCGGGTGCAATGCGTATAAGGGGACTGAGTTCTTCGAAAGCGATGGCGGCATTGCCGCTCACCCCGACCTCACCAACGAGCGATCGCGGTCCTTCCACGATCACGATCGCGGGCCGAACCAGGCCTTCGCCGGGGCGGGGAGGATCGATTTCGTTGACGGCTGACTTGATCTCAGCGGAAGCAAACCCGCGGGTGCGATAGAGATGGAGGATCGCGGACACGCCGGCCGACAACCCCGACTCAACGAAGACCCCGCCCGTCTTGATGGGGATGAGCGGCGTCAACTCAGTAATCGAAATCGCCTGCATGCCGCTCAGCTCGGTTGGTCCGGCGACGCGATACTGCCGGCCGCGGTTCACATGGAAGATGATCGCCAGCTCCTCCTGTTGCTGTTCGCGTCGAACCTGGACGTCAGCTTTCCAGTAGCCCTCCTGACGCAGGAAGTTCTCGAGTCGCGACTCCGAGTCCTCCAGCAGGTCTTCGTCGACCGTGCCTTCCTGCTCAATCGGGACGAGCTCCTTGAGCTTGTCGGGAGGAATCGGATCGCCCTCGAAGCGAATCGTGACCGGCGGACCGGGATTGATGTCGACCGTCAGGTCGATGGTCCGGCCATCCTCCGCCTCCAGGGCGCGGAGCGATCCTTGTGCCTCGAAGAAGCGACGGCCCCGCAGTTTGCGGATGTACTCCTCGAGCTTCTCCTGCAAACGTGGCCGCGCGAACACCGCACCCGTCGTCGCGCCGAGGCGGCGGAGGAATTCCTGCGGTGGGATGAGCGGATCACCGGTGACCTCGGTTCGGCCGATGATCGCGCGCGGACCCGCATCGATGATGAACGTGAGTACGGTCCGATCCGGATCGTGGAGAATGTCGGGGCGCGCTTCGACCCGCGCCCGGTGAAAACCTTGGTCCGCATAAAACTGCTGCAGCGTTCGTGCTGCCGCATCCACACGGCCGATCGAGGGCGAGTCACCGTAACGCTCGACGACCACGTTGCGAAGCTGTCGCTCGGGCAGGCCCAGCGTCCCCTGGAACTCGATCCGCTCGATGTCGTGAAGCGGAATGAGATTGAACGTCAGGCGGACGCCACCCCCGGGCGCATCAACCGCTTCGACCTGGATGTCCTGGTAGCGGCCGAGGCTGAACAGATGTCCAATCGATTCTCGAACGCCCGCTATCGATAGCGGGTCGCCCGTACGCAGTTCGATCAGGTCGAGCAGCCCCGGTTGAGCACTCGGCGCATCCTCGACGAGCAGACGGATCTCTTCGACCGGGCGGCCCACGTACTTCGCGGCGATCGACTGCGCCGCAGCCGGAGCGGCCATGACGACCATCACCGCCAGGAGCAGCAGTTGCCGCAGGTTGAGCATCGGCTCCAGCATCAGAACCTGTGGCGCACCCGGAAGTCGAGCGCAAACGTGCGATCGCCGATCTGCGTCAAGACCCAGCCCACGCGATCGTCCTGGTCGTACTCCAGCACGAGAAGTTGATCTTTCGAGCTGCCGGTCGAGCCGAGCGCGCGGGCGTACGTCAGATAGGCTCGGTTCGAAATGCGCTTCCCGATCACAATCCGGGCCGACGGCGTCAGTGAATCCCCTTCGTTGCCGACAAACGTGGGCGTGATCTGCACGGTGTCAATGCCAAACGTCTCGCCGAGGGCGCGGCTGACCGGCGTCGAGATCGGACTGATGAGCATCCGGGCCATGCCCTCTCTGAGCAGCGCTTCTTCGGACTGCTGAGCGGCGCTCCCACTCAAGGCGCGCAGCTCGGGGTTGTCGAGGTTCACTTCCCCACCAAACATCAGCGACATGATGTCGACTTGCGAGAGGGGCGGATCTGAATTCAAGGCGTACGTCATTCGCGTGGTGGTGCCGCTGAGGCCGACCGTCACCCGATAGTCCGCCTGCGGCCGCCGGATTCGCGTTTCCATCTCGAAGTCGAAGAACGGTTCGATTCGCGATGGGTTGAAGAAGTCGATGCTGCCGCCAGGCGTCACGACGTAGCGATTGCCCTCGAACACGAAATCGCCGCGCTCGATCTCAGCGCGACCGAACAGCACGGGACGATCGTACGTGCCTTGCAAGCGCATGTCGGCGCTCGCAACCATGTTGGCGATGTTGTTCTGAATGCGCAGGCTCGACGCCGAGACGATGCTGATATCGAAGCGTAGTGGCAAGGTCGGGGCCGATGCGGCCGCGACGAGTGGCGTCGAACCACCAGCGAGGTTGAAGAAATCCGGATTCGTCTCGATGCGCCGCGACCAGACCGCGTCTTGCACGACCACATTGCCGTTGAGAACGAGCGCGTTCAAGGTGCCTTGCAGGTTCAGATCGGCGTCGACGATCGAGCGGAAGCCTTCGGGATAGCGCACCGACATCCGCTCACCAATGGCGGTGAGGCTCAGGTTGCCAATGGCAAACCCGGTCAAGCCGATCCTGCCGCCGAAGGTCACGTTCCCACCGCCCAGACGCCCCTGGACGTCGTCGACGCGAATGCCGCTGGCGTCGAACGAGATCTTGCCGTTGATGGATTCCAGCGAATGCGGCAACGAAAAATGCCGGAGGCGTCCGTCAGTGATGGTGGCGCTCCCGGAAAAGACCGGACTGTTCAATTGACCGGTCATCGACGCCTTCAGGGCTGCTGTGCCGCGGCTTCGCAGGTTGCGGAAGAACCCCTGGAGGATGCCGAGGTTGGCGTCGCCGGTTGCCTGAACACCGATCGTTTTCTCGCGCAGGTTCAGTCCGCCGTCGAGCTGCAACTGGGTGCCGTCGCCAACGAGGTGAAAGTTGCCGATAGCCAGCTGATTGCGGTCCAGCGTCAACTCGATAGGGCCCTCGTTCCGCACCCGGTAGTCGAACAACTCGAGATCGAGCTGTTCAATCTTCGTCTCGACGACGAGATGATCGAGATTTGAGAGTTCGCCAACGGCGCGCAGCGTGCCGCCAGCGACTGCGGTCGTGAATGGGGACAACCGCGGCTCGAAGAAGCGAACGTACGGATCGAGCGACGTCTCCCTGAAGCGTACTGTCAGCTCGGCATCGAGCTCCGGCGTGAGAGCGATTCGTCCTGACCCCGAAACCACGAGTCGCGGAGAGGCAGCTTCGAGATCGAGCGTCAGCAACTCGCCGCGAAGCGCCAGCCGCCCCGAAAGCTGGCCAATCCCTTCGTCGCCGGCAAACAAGTCGTCCACGCCAAGCTTGACGTCGTAGCGCGGCTCGTCGAACGTGCCCACGCCGGTTGCGTTGAACTGCAATCGTCCGGAAAGCGGCGCCTTTGGAAACGATACGCTGGCCAGGGATTCAACCGGAATCTTCGCGCCGTCCGCATTGAACGAATAGGTGCTGTCCCACCCTACCCACGCCGCGCCGGTTACCCCGCCGGTGTTCTTCTTGATCTGAATCCCGTCGAGTCGGACGCCGTTGCCCTCGAAGCGCAACGCAGCCGTCGCCGCATCGAACGTTTCACCGTACGCGGTGCCTGATTCAATGTTCAAACGGCCGAAGCCGAGTGGTGTTTGGTACTTTCCGTAGAGTTGGTACTCTCCTGACACCGTCCCTTCAATGGGATAGTCGTCGAGGTTGAAGGCGTGCCGCAGATCGACGAGCGGCCATCGGGTGACGCGGATGCTGGCGTCGATCTCGTCGCCGCCATCGCGCCGTGGATAGCCGAGAGAGAACTGACCATCCGCGCGAATCTCGCCGTCACCAGACGACATCGTGGCGTTCGACACGAACACGTAGCTGTTCTCGATTGCCAGGTCCGCTCGACCGCTGCCCCAGACGACGTCCCAGGCGCGCATGGCCTCGCCGCGCATCTTCCCTTGAATTCGCGGGCGTTTGAATGCGTCGAGCAGCACGCCATCGAACTCGCCGTATCCGCCAACGGGTACGGCGCCGGTGGGTGCGCCGAACGCGGTCATGATCCCAGCTAGCAGCCGATCGCTTTCCTGCCAGTCGAGGCTCGTGACATGGAACGGAATGCGTGAGCGCTCGCCGAACGCGGTCTGCCCTTCGAACTCGACGTAGGTGCGCTCGGTAGCCGCCCAGCTTCGGTCGAGACGAATCCACTCGGGATCGAGTGCGTACACGATGCGGCCCGCCAACGGTTGGTAGCCCAGCGAGAGTTTCGGGTTGAACGGGCCTGTCTCTTCGGGCAGCGACGTCACTGCGGCGACGAGATCCGGTGGGAGCTCGCGCGTCATCGGTCGGACACCGGCAGGCGGCGTTACGGTCGTTTCGCCGCGGCCAGTCTTGAGGCTCCATTTCCCGAGCGGCCATTCGAGATGGTTCTTGCCAGTGGCACGGCCCGACAACCGAAGGCCTTGAGTTTCGAGAAAGTCACTCAGCTGCGCGAGGTCGACGTCTTTGTACTCGACGTCCCACGTGGCGCGCGCCGGCGTGGACGGTTTGCCAAGCGGCGCCATGATGTAGTCGAAGCGGGCAGCGCCGCCGTAGAGCCCGCTGGTCGCATTGGTGATCTCGAGACGCTCTGCTACCCACCGCACGTTTCCGCGAAGATTGGGAAACCGCCAGTCGTTCACGCCGGCCATCGGGCTGGTGAACGAACCTTTCAGCTCACGCCCACCCTTGAAGAGGTGGAACGTGCCGGTGAAGTCCCCAACCCCCGAGACATCAAACTTCTGACCGTGGAAATAAATATCCTTCTGCGTTGGAAAGTCGATCCGCGATCGCAGCTGGTAAAGCTGCTCCGGCCAGCGCGTGAGGTCCGTCACGCCCGTCGCGACCGTCTTGGCGCCGTCGCTGTCGAGATCGATGCGGTCGAACTCCACCTTCCCGCCGTTGATCTTGAACCGTGAGCGCATGTCCAGCGCGAACGGCTGGTAGGACATGATGCGGACGGTTGCACGCGAGAACGTTGAGCGGCCGCGATAATCGTTCGTCGGTCCACTCTTGACCAGTTGCACGGTCAAGTCGGGCGCGTCGATCCCCCACGGCGTCCCGTGATCCTGGTACACAAAATGACCGCGCGTCGCCAGAACGGACTTGACCGTCGTGATGAACGGCGGCGGCCCTTCGCGTTTGTTCTTCGGTGTGACCTTTGGAAAGTTGTGCCGGCCACCCTGCCACGTCTCGATCGTCATCTCCCAGTCGGTTAGCATCACCGACTCGACGATCAACTCGCGAGTGATCACACTCCACCACGGCAATTTGACCGTGATTGTCTTGGCTTTGAAGAACGGGGGATCCGCGGGCGCGCGCCCTTGGATCACGAGATCCTCGACCAGAAACTCGCCGGGCGTCAGCTTCGCCGACAACCGGCCAATCCGCATCGGCCGCTCGAGGTACTTCGACCCTTCCTTCTCCGCAAGCTCTTTCAGCCACGGACCGAGATCCACGGAGAACACCGTCACCAGCAGCGCGGCCCCGACCGCCACGGCCAGCGCCATCAGGCGGAGCAGGACCCGACGGTATCGCCGCGGTTTTGCCGGCGTGTCCGTTGGTTTCTCTGGTTCCGGTGCTTCTGCGTTCTCTAGCAAGTTCGTGTTTCCCACTATCCGCGTTCACTCAATGACGGCCAGCACGCGACCTGCTTCAACCAACATCCCTGGCGTCACCGCCACCTTCGTGACGCGGCCTGCCTTTGGCGACCGCAACTCGTTCTCCATCTTCATCGCTTCGACGACGACGACGGCTTGGCGAGCCGCAACCTCCTCTCCTTCTCCGACGAGCACACGCACGATACGGCCGGGCATCGGCGCGACAATCGCCTGCTCGCCGTGCGTATGAGCACCGCCGTCCGAGGTGCCGCGCCGGCGGCGGCCATCGACCGACACGGTAACCGTGCGTCCCCCGAGCCCCACCAGCAGCTCGCCCGTCTCCCCCGCCGACGCCACGCTCACTTCACGGCTGCGCCCGGTCGCCTGATCGAGAATCAGAGAGAGGTTGAACTCGCCAGAGCGTTCGGCCAGAACATCGTACGGCTTGCCGTCGAGCGTCACACGATACCGGCCCGGCCCGGACGGCTCGACCGCCACCGCCACCCGGCGGCCGCCAATCTCCATCTCGAACGTCATCCGCGCAAGGCCTCAGTCCGCGCGGTCCTCTGCCAGAGGCTCACAGACGATGAGGGGCGGTTGTCCGATCCGTGGGCGAGCGCGCGCAAGTAGGCGTCGATGGATGCGGCGATCGTCGCGACCGTCTCCTCGTCAGCCTCGAGCTCATTGAATCCCATGCAGTTCCGATCGGCCATGACGCGATCGAGCCAACTGGTGTCGTAGCGTCCCTTCCGATAATCCTCCTGATTCATCAGCCAGACGAAGAACGGGATCGTCGTCCTGATCCCGAGTACCTGATACTCGGACAGCGCGCGAGACATGCGCGATATCGCTTCGTCGCGCGAGCCGGCCCAGGCGACGAGCTTGGCAATCATAGAGTCGTAATAGACGGGCACCGTATAGCCGCTGCTAACGCCGCTATCGTCGCGGATGCCGGGGCCGGACGCCGGCCGAATCGCGCGAATCAATCCGGGCGACGGCATGAAGCCCCGATCCGGATCCTCGGCGTAGATACGGCACTCAATCGCGTGGCCTTGCGGCGTCAGCGCGCGGACGGGATCGATGTCGAGTCGCTCGCCGCGCGCAATGCGGATTTGCCACTGCACGAGATCAACGCTCGTTACCATCTCGGTCACCGGATGCTCGACTTGCAGCCGTGTGTTCATCTCGAGGAAATAGAAGGCGCCATCCTCGTCGAGCAAGAACTCAATGGTGCCGGCGTTCGTGTAGTTGACCGCTCGGGCGACGGCGGCAGCAGCATCCGCGATTCTTTGACGCAGCTCGGCGGTTACCGCAAGCGACGGCGACTCTTCGACGACCTTCTGATGGCGGCGTTGGATCGAACACTCGCGCTCGACGAAGGGTACGACCGTGCCGAATTGATCGCCGAGCAATTGAATCTCGACGTGTCGCGGTCGAGCCAGGCGCCGCTCGAGATAGATGCTGCTATCACCGAACGCAGCGCCCGCTTCCGAGCGCGCGAGCCGCACGGCAGCCGTCAGCTCGGCTGACGTTTGCACGCCGCGCATGCCTTTGCCACCGCCACCAGCGACGGCTTTGACGAGCAGCGGATAGCCGATATCGGCGGCCGCCTTTGCAATCTCGAGCTCGGTGGCATCGGGACCGAACGGCTGATCGGTGCCCGGCACGACCGGCACGCCGGCGCGGATCGCAGCGGCGCGCGCCGCCGTCTTGCTCCCCATCAAGGCGATCGCATCAGGCGACGGGCCGATGAACGTCAGGCCGGCATCCCGGCAGGCGGCCGCAAAGCTGGCATTCTCGGCAAGAAAACCATATCCGGGGTGGACGGCGTCCGCACCCGTCTCGCGTGCGGCCGCAACCAGCCGGTCGATGGCGAGATAGCTGCGAACGGCCTCGTTCGGGCCGATGTGGACCGCCTGATCGGCGTCGCGCACGTGGCGGGCAGCGCGATCGCAGTCGGAGTAGACCGCCACAGTCGGCAGCCCCATCTCGCGGCACGCGCGAATAATCCGGACGGCGATTTCGCCTCGGTTGGCTATGAGGATTTTCACGAAACGTCGATGTCCGGGGCAGGGGCTCGGCTCCTCAATTCTAATGGAGAATAAGTTAGTCGTCAGTCGTTAGTCGTTAGGCGTTAGTCCGGGCCAGCGGATAGCGGCCCGCCGATAGCGGCCAGCGGATTGCGGCCAGCGGCCTAAACACCATGAATCAAATCGACCTGGACGGCCGTGTCGCCGTCATTACCGGCGGCGCCCGAGGAATTGGATTCGCGGCCGCCAGCCGGGCCCTGCGCTCGGGTGCGGCGGTTTCGCTCTGGGATAGCGATGCCGGGCGGCTCGAAACCGCCGGCCGCGAGCTGTCGGCCCACGGACCGGTCACCACGAGAACGGTCGAGTTGACCGATGCTCGGGCGGTTGAGGAGGCTGCGGCAGCCACGATAGCGGCACAGGGACAAATCGATGTCCTCGTCAACAACGCCGGCATCACCGGCGGGAACGGCGTCACCTGGGAACTCCCGCCTGAGGTCTGGCGCCAGGTGGTCGACGTCAACTTGACTGGCAGCTTTCTCACCTGCCGCGCCATCGTTCCCCACATGATCGACCGCGGCTACGGGCGCATCGTCAACATCGCGTCGATCGCGGGGAAAGAGGGCAATCCCAACGCGTCTCACTACAGCGCGTCAAAGGCCGGCTTGATCGCGCTGACGAAGTCGCTGGCGAAAGAGCTCGCGCCGCGGAACATCGTCGTCAACTGCGTGACGCCAGCAGCCGCGCGCACCGAGATCTTCACCCAGATGAAGCAGGAGCACGTGGATTACATGCTGTCGAAGATCCCGATGGGGCGATTCCTCGAAGTGGACGAGATCGCCGCGATGATCTGTTGGCTCGCGAGCGAAGAGTGCTCGTTCTCGACCGGCGCGGTGTTCGACATCAGCGGTGGACGCGCCACCTATTGACGCCTCAGGATCCTGTCCTCGGCAACCGGAAGAGATCCTGCGGCACCGCGGCAAAGCCATTTGCTCCCGGGAGCAGCCATTTCAGGCTCAGCGATCGTCCCTGATCACGGTAGATGTAGCGAAGGTCGATCCGGTGCGTGCCGGCGGTCAGCAGGACGGAGCCCTCGTTGATGCCGCCGTGGCATTCCAGCACAATCTCGCCGTCGATGGACAAGCAGCCTTCGTCGTCTGCAAACATCGAGAACCAGTACTCGCCGTCGACTGGCGCTGGCAGGAATGGCAGGAATCCGCGGATGCTGAGCGTGAAGGAACCCGGGGCACCCCCGGCTTTTCGGACGAGCTCCTCGAGATCGAGTGATTGCGCTGTGAACGTTTTCAAGCCGCCAGCGGCGTCGTCCGGATCGCGGGTGATGTTCACGTCGGACGAGTAGCCCACGAGAATTCCCTGCTGCTCACCTGGCGACAGCGAACGCCCGACGGCGATACGCGGCGGATTCAGTGCGGCGGCACGCGCGGCTTGCTGGAGCGCGCGCTGTCGATGAATGGCCCGCTCGATGTCACGAGCCAGCCGTGGTCGGCTCAGCCACTCGACCCCCGATCCCTGCAGATTAAGGTTGAAGGCCTCGCGCCCGCCATTGTCTGGCACGAACACCTGAAGGTGCGAGGCGTTCGAGGCCACGCCGAACACGAACACATAGCGCTCGACCCAGAGAACGAACGGTGACAGCGCAGCGTCAGGCCGAACGACGCGATCGAGCATGCGCAGGAGATCCGCCTGCTGCAGCCAGCGATCGTCGACGACGTCCCTCGGAACATCCTTGCCGATGACGACCAGCGGAATGCGCGCCTTGGCGCTCTCTCCGTATTTCTCACGTTCGGTCTGCGTAATCGGCTTCATCCGGCGATGGTCGCCGGTGACGATCATGATCCCGTGCTCGAAGAAGCCGCGGCGCGCGAGCTCGTCGTGGAGCCAGCGCAGTTCGTCTTGCACGTAGGACCAGACGGTGGGCCCGTCGTCCTGGACTCCGCGCGGATCCACCCACGGCGTATGACTGCTGGCGGTCACCACCGCGGTCAACCGCGGCGCCCGCGAGCCGCGCGGGCTCGAGTCGAGCCGCGCGAGCACCTCTTCATACAGCACGTGGTCGGCGGGAGCCAGAAAGGCGTACCGAGGCGCATCGCGTAAGCGCTCCGTTTCACGCTGCCCGGCGGCGAACCGAAAGCCGACGGCCGGGCTGCGTACGTAGTGATCCATTTCGATGAACTGCAGCGGCACGCTCGTGAGGAACTCCGTCTGATATCCCTCGCGGGCGAAGCTGGCGATGATGCCGCGCTGCAAGGCGTACTCGCCGAACGTATTCGTCGAAGCCGTGGGGAAATGCAGCGGGGGCACGCCGCTCAACAGCGACACAATACCGCCTTCGGACGCCTCGAAGTTGGCGAAGAAGTTCCGGAACAGCATGCCGTTGCGGCTGAGGGCATCGAGACTGGGCAGCAGGTCTCCGACGCCGGAACCGCGGGCAGAGTCAGACGCCGACAGCGACTCGACGATGACGAGCAGTACGTCGGTGCCGGTGCGCGCGTACGGCGCGTCGAACAGGTGTTCGTACTCCGCACGATACGTGGCGAAGTCACCCGCCGAGTAGCGTGTAATCGGCTTCGGACGGCTGCCCCAGAGCTCGCGCCCGAGCAACAGCACGGACCCGGTGTACTTGTGAAGGTACGAGGGGATTCGGCCGCCGGGAACGGCCAGCGGTACAAGCAGCAGCGCCAGGCCAGTGCCCGACAGCAACGGTGCGAGCCGGCGCGGAACGCGCACCTTCACGAATACCGCAGCGCACGCGAACGCGATCGCCACAACCGTCCAGACCGTGAGGAAACCCGGAAGCAGCCACCACTCCTTGAGGAACGTTCGCAGATCCGCAAGCTGTAGCCGTGCGTTCAGGAGACGAACCGCTGCCACGTCGGCGACATGAAACGCATAGACGATGAGCATCGCTGCGGTGGCCGCGGCGGCCGCGATGCGGCGGCCACGGTCCCTCAGGCTCGCCTCGCCGATTGAGAGGAGCAGGAGGCTTCCGAGCACTGCCAAGTCCGCCAGCAGCAGAAACCCAACTTCACGCCACTGAAATCCGGAGAGCTGGAGAGATAGCCACACCGCGCGGTAGGCAGCGAGACATCCGGAGGCGATCAACAGACCGATGCGGAGCGGCATCTACGACGCCGGTAGTCGCAGGTCCCTGCGAACATAGAGGATGAGGCGCACTCCGGGGCGTAGCTTGTACGCGCCGACCGCCTCGTAGCTCGCGCCGAGCATGGCACCCAGGACGAACTGCTGGTCCTCGGACGCGATCACGATCGGATCACCGGTCGCAATTTCACGGCCGTAGTAGCCGGCGCGGTAACCGCGCAAGTACCACGAGAGCGGGAACTGCTGCGGCGACGTCACGGCAATCGTCAACGGACCATGCGCCGCCTGCAGCTGCGCGATGCGTTGCACGAGTCCAAGCACTTCACGCGACGTGTGCGCGTACACGTACGCATAGCGATCATTGTCATATTCCCGGAAGTTCAAGACTAGCGCCTGGCCAGTCGACAGTCCGAGCGCGAGCAACGCCGCCACGAACAGCGCCGCTCTGAACCGGTGACGGAAGCGCCACGCCAGTTCGCACGTGTAGCCAGCGCAGATCGCCAGCGGCGCAAGCATGTTCAGCGTGAGCCATGGTGTCTTGTAGGGGATCAGTGAATAGGCGGCCACCATGCCGACAACCCACAACGCGCTGAACACCATGAACCGATCCACTCCGCGCCATATCGCATGCGCGGCGCCGAGCGCACCCAGCAGGAACAGCGGCAATTCCGCTGCCGCGAGCCAACCGACGTACGCGTGCCACGGCCGCACGTGCGCGCTCGTGCCGGTGCCCGTCCAGATCGCCAACGACCGCACCGCATCCATCACGCCGGGCCAGTGCGTGAAGAACGAGGAGTAGAAGAGCACGTTCACCGCAAGGAACACGATCAGTGCAGTGGCAACCGACAGCGCGTGCGAACGACGATCAGGCACCAATTCACGAATCGTGACTGCTGTTGCACGGAACAGACGCGCAAGCAGACCCTGCGTCTCTCCGTCAGGCGTGGCCTCGCGTAGCCGCACGAACGTACCGCTGCTCACGACGGCGATGGCAATCACACCCGCCGTGATGATCGCGGTTTCCTTGGTGGCGAAGGCCAAGCCGGCGGCGGCCGCAGCACCGGACAAATACAGCAGGCGGAACCGTGGCGGCGAGGTGACTGTCAGCATGACGGCCCAGAGGGTAAAGCAGACCACCCGCCGTGATGATCGCGGTTTCCTTGGTGGCGAAGGCCAAGCCGGCGGCGGCCGCAGCACCGGACAAATACAGCAGGCGGAACCGTGGCGGCGAGGTGACTGTCAGCACGACGGCCCAGAGGGTAAAGCAGACCAGCAGCATCTCGTGGATGTTGTAGCGCGAGAAATACACCGCTCCTGGGGAGACGGCGAACAGCAGCGCGGCCGAGATGGCACCGACGGCGCCGAGACGGCGCTTGAGCGCCAGGAGCGCGAACACCGCCAGCATCCCCGTCACGGCGGTCACCGCGCGCATCGAGGCCACGGACAGGCCGACGGCGAGCGCACTCAGCCAGCCGAAGTAGTACAGCGTCGGGCCATGGTAGTTCGCCGGGTCGTACTTGTAGACGTGCGGTGGCTCCACCAGCTTCACGAGGAACAGCGCGTTGACTCCCTCGTCGTGATGCAGCGGCTTGAGCGGGAGCGCGTAGAAGCGCAGCAGCATCGCCACTGCGGCAATGTAGAGCAGCGCGTGCATCCACGCGGTGCTCGACATCGCTGAAGGCGCAGAGTGTGCGGTCCCCTGCTCCTGTTGCACGACGCTGTCGATCACGGACGACCTCCGGCAGGGACTTGGTAGAGGCGATAGCCCTCCACGTCAAGGATCGGAGTCCACCGCGAAAAGAACGCCTCGTTGACGCCGAAGATCAGCTCGTGCGGCCCCACCACCACAAAGTCGATACCGTAGTGCGCCAGCAGACGGGAGGCGTCAGGCGCGCCGCTATACATGCGGCGGATGTCGGCTTCGCGCGGACCCGGGTCCAAGCCATGCGACCACACGTGGCCCGCATACCCCATCAACGATCGTCGTCCGCTCAACGCCACCGGGTGATTATGGATGGGTGCGTGGAGAATCAGTGCGTGCGGGGAGGACACAGCCGCAACCGCGTCCGCGAACTGCATGCCGGCGCGATCGTACACGCGCGACTGGTACGCGGCGGACGACACTCGCCACAGATCCAAGGCGCCGGCAGCCGTGCACGCCACGAATGCGACCGCTGCGCAAATCTGCCCGACGCGCCCGAGGCGAGCCAGCCGTGTGAGGGCGAGCGCCGCCAATGGAATCGAGCCGATGAACCAGTAGAGTGAGGGCGAGCGCCGCCAATGGAATCGAGCCGATGAACCAGTAGATCAGAATCTTGATGTTGTCCCAGATCCATGGCGCCAGCCGCAACAGGTTCGGAACGATGAAGCAGAGGACGAAGGGGAGGTAGTAACGGCGGAGGCGCCGCGATCGAACGCGGTCACCTGTGCCGGCGAGCCAGCCCGCCACGACGAGCGGGATAAACACGCCCGCGTTTTTCAACCAGAAGACGATGGGATGCTGACTCCCGTGATCCCAGCCGATGGACCATGCGAGAAACGATCGGCTGTCCATGCTACTCATCCGCGATAGCCACCAGACCTGAGGCAGGCCGAGCGCCAGCGCCCAGGCGAAGAACGGGAACCACGCCAGCCGTCGCGGGAACAGCAAGCAGAGCACACCGCCGGCAGCGAGGACCACTGCGAAGCTGTGCGCGTGCACGAGCGGCAACATGCCGGTGACCACCCCGGCTGCGATCATTCGGGCGGCTGCGGCCTGCTCGTTTTCGTTCTCGTCATTCTTATCCTCATTACCCGAGAGCGTCTGCCACCACAGACCGAACACGAGAATCGCGAGCGGCAGGCCGAGCAGCAGCCCACGCTGGGTTACGAGCACGGAGGTGACGAGATTGCCCCACCGGAACTCGTTGTCGGGCGTGATCGTGAAATCGTGCGGGAGCTTCGCCAGGAACGACATCACACCGCGATCGGACGCTGTTGCTTCGGCCGCGAATCGCCACCAGCCCAGTCCTCCGCTGAAGAGGGCGAGGAGCGGCGCGAGCAACGCCGCCATGCGGCTCGCCGTCAACGACAGCGTCCATCGAGACAGCAGTAACGCAAGGCTCGATGCGAGTACGAACGTCGACCAGACGATCACCGTCGGTATCGGCAGCCCGGCCTGCACCAGCGCAGCGCCAATGAAGTCGGTGAGGAACGGATACGTGAACCCCACGCCGGCGAACGACGGATGCTCGGGTGGATAGTTGCCGCCGAGGAGAAACCTGCCGGTGACAGACAGGTGAAACGGCAGGTCACCGATGTTCTGCGTGACGCCGGTATACAGCCCGTCGTCGCGCACGAACACGGCTCGCGATGAGACTCGCCATAGGAGAATTGCGACCCCGAGACCCGTCATCGCGTTGATCAACGCGGGGGGAGACGGTCGCCGCACAGCAGCGGAAAAGCTACTGATGCACTCGCTGAGATCATCAGCCACGCGCCGGCGGATCGCGGTGATGAACAAAACACCTGCCGTGCACGCGACGCCCGCGCCGGCGCTGAACACAACGGGGCGGCTCAGTCCGAACCGCATTGCCAGCACGAGTCCAAGCAGCCCAAAGGCCGCGAACCCGAGACATGTGCCGGCTGGCACTCGCCATGGCAGCGGTGTGCGCTGGTCGTAGAGATACGTGACGAGGGTGCCGGCCACGACAATGGCGGCACAGAGTGCGACGGCCAGGCCACGCGGACCGTCACCAAACATCTTGGCGGAACCACACAAGCCCGCCGCGCCGGGAGCGCGACAGGGGAATGTTACGCAGTCGCGCGAGTGGCGGCTGCCTCGACCCGGGACATCGCATCACGACGCGCGATAACGCCCGAGCGATGGACGGCGCTGTCGTAGGCGCCGCCGACGCCGCGCAGGCGCACGGTGTAGATGTCACGCAGCATGCGAAGACCGTCGCGCAGCATGTTGACCTTGCTGCCGTCGCAATGATTCCAACGCACCGGAATCTCGCGAATGCGCAGGCCAGCGCGATGCGCCTCGTAAAGGAGTTCGATGTCAAAGCCGAACCCGTCAATAGTACCCGCTTCGATGAGGGGCCGGCAGACGCTCATGCGGAACGCCTTGAAGCCACACTGCGTGTCCTTGAACGGAAGGGCTGTGGCCAGGCGGAGCACCACGTTGAACGCGCGCCCTGCTATCTCGCGGAATCGCGACTGGCGTACGCCGATCAGGCTGCGATCCAAGGCCCGGGAGCCGAACGCGACGTCGGCTTCCCCGTTTTCCAGCGTACTCAGCAGCCTGGGCAGCTCCTCGATGGGCGTGGAGAGATCGGCATCGCTGAACACCGCGTACTGGCGTACGCCAATCAGGCTGCGATCCAAGGCCCGGGAGCCGAACGCGACGTCGGCTTCCCCGTTTTCCAGCGTACTCAGCAGCCTGGGCAGCTCCTCGATGGGCGTGGAGAGATCGGCATCGCTGAACACCGCGTACGGTGCGCGTGCCGCGGTCAATCCCGCTCGAACCGCATATCCCTTGCCGCGGTTCTGCCGCGACCGGATAACGCGGCCCGACACGTTGGGGGCCATCCGCAACAACGCGCCCGCCAGCGTGGCGGTGTCGTCCGTCGAACCGTCGTCCACCACGATCACTTCGAGCGACAGCTGAGTGGCGGTGGCATATTCAACGATGGCTTTCAGGCCCGGCCCGATGCGCCCCTCTTCGTTGTACGCGGGGATGATCAGAGACACCGCTGGCTGTGTGACGCGCATGGGGCCTCCATTTGCGAAGGATGCACCCTCCCGTCCCGTAGGACGGGAGGGTGCACGTGAGACAAAGCGCCCGTTAGTCCAGGGGGCAGCCCTGGTTGTTAAGGAAGTCGAGACGGTTCTTCAGTGTCTCGTAGTCGCCACCGGGGAACACAGCGTTGAACGCAGCAATCACCTCGGCTGTCGTGAGGTCGTAGTCGACGCCACCAGACGAGGCGTTCAGCAGAGCCGCAACCGCAGCGCGACCAAGCTGGTTCAATCCGCCCTGTCCGCCCTGCAGCTCGAGCACTTGCAGCAGCGTCAGACCAGGGAAAGCGTTGTCGAACACCGACGAGAACAGCTGGTTGGGCGAGTACCCCACCCACGAGTCGAAGTGCTGGGGCGCCTTCCAGTAGCCCGGCGTGCAGCCCTCTCCGCCTCCAGGCGGCGTCGGTGTCGGAGTTGGGGTCGGGGTCGGCGTCGGCGGCGGCGGCGGTGGCGGATCACCGGGCGGTTGGCGGCGGGGTTGGCGTCGGTGTCGGATCACCGGGCGTCGGGGTTGGCGTCGGGTCCACGGTGTTCGCCGCCGCACGCGAGTTCCCGACGGCGCTTGGGGCTGCCGGGTTGCTGGCATCACCGCACGAGGTCACCACGACCGTCAGTGCGAGGCCGAAGGCGATCGGGGCGATCGCGGTCTGCCATTTCCAAGGTTCACGCAACAGCTTCATAGCATTTTCCTCCAGAGGTCGTGGGCAGGTGAGCAATCCGCCTGCCTAAGCGCTGGGTGAATGCGGTGTGCGCGCAACGATGCTGTAACCGAACGCGAGAGCGGTGGTTGCGCCGACGGGTGGCGTCAGTAACGCTATCCGGAGGCGTCAGGGAAGGGCGCTGTGAGGCAGACTTTTGTCCGAAGCCAAGCGCACCCTACTTCTTCACGGGTGGCGGTGGCGGCGGTGGCGCCGCCACTGGCTTCGACAACTTCGCGCTCTTCACATAGTCGAGCCTCGGGAACGCTTTCGACAGGTAGGCGTTCCCCTCCATCTGAATGCGTGGCTGCTGCGGGTCTTGGCCGTATTCCGCGTTGATCTTGTCGACGATCTCCATTCCCGAGATGACCTGCCCGAACGGCGCAAACCCGTCGCTGTCGAGTTGCGAGTTGTCGCGGTAATTGATGAAGACCTGCGTGGTGCGCGAATTCGGCCGGCTGCTCTTGGCGAACGTGATAAATCCGCGTTTGTTGCTCTGCACGACGGGTTCATCCTGGATGTTGGCTTCGCGCCACGGTGCCTGGGTTTTCGGATCGCCGTGAATGCCGAACTGAACCATGAAGCCCGGAACCACGCGGAAGAATCGACCAGCATCGTAATAGCCGTGCTTGACGAGGTTGTAGAAGCGATCGGCACCCTTCGGCGCCCACGCTCGCGTGACCTGAACGACAAACGGACCGGCTGTGGTGTCGAAGGTGACGTTGTAGACGGGCGGCGCAGTCTCGGTGAGCTTCGACGGTGTCCGCAATGCTGCGCTGGGCGCGGCGGGTGTCGCGGCAGGCTTCGCACCGGCCGCTTTCGGCGCCGGCTTCTGCGTCGTCGGTTTCTGAGTGGCCGGCTTGGTGGCTTGCGCGAAAGCGCCAGCGCCTGAAAACGCGACGAGCGCGGCAGCGATGACTCCCGCTAATGCTGAACGAACGGTCATTTTCATTCCCCTCTGAAGGTTCGGCAGCAGCCGGACCGACGAAAACCTCTATTTTAAGACACGTTCAGATCAGGTATCGGCTCGTCCGATGTGCGCTACACTTCCCGCGCGCATGTGAACACAAGGATGTGTGATCCATGGCCCGCCATCGAACTGTCCTGACTCTGACGCTGTCGGCAGCCGTGTTGGCGGCAGACCTGATCGCTCAACAGCCTGCCGCGTCATCGGCCGGCGTACCGCTTCAGCCGCTCGCGCAATACCGCTTCAGCCGCTCGCGCAACAAGTGCGTCGACTCGAAACGGCCCTGAAGTATCTCGGCCAGCCTTTTTCGAGCGCCGATCGACAAGCCATTGACGAAGCCGTCGCCGCTGCCGAGGACGCCCGCGCCGCCGCTCGACTGCAGGAAGTACTGGACCGCCACGTCATCGCGACCGTTCACATCAGCCCGGAAAGCCGCGTGAAGGTTGAGCAAGGCGCGGCGCGTCCTGAGCTCGTTCAGGACGGCACCCGGTTGTTCCTGGTGAAGGTCGTGAACGAAGCACGTGTGACCGCTCCTCTTCGGGTGGAGTCGCCCAACATGGGCCGGGTCTATCGCCCATCCACAGGCAGTCCTCGCGCGCGTCTGGATCTCACGATGACGCATGTGCGAGATCGATGGGCGGAGTTTGCTGTGTACGATCGGCCGCCGATGCGGCAGCGCCTCTCGGGTCTCGGCATCGAGTACGTGATTCTGCAGGCGTACAGCCGCGATGCGGGTCAGCGATCGGCGGTGATTGGGTTCAACGTTGGACAAGGATCGCAGGATATCGGGTTCCGCAACGACGTCGAGATCGTCTTCACCGCATTGCCGGCGCATCCCGTTCGGGTGCGTGTCCAGGACGAGCACGGCCGGCCGACCACGGCAGGGTTCACCGTCCGCGACGAGCACGAACGGATCTATCCCAATATCTCGAAGCGGCTCGCGCCGGACTTCTTCTTCCAGCCGCAGGTCTATCGCGCCGACGGTGAGAGCATCAACCTGCCGCCCGGCGACTTCACGGTTTCAGTGTCGCGCGGTCCGGAATACATCGATCAAACACGGCGGATCTCGGTGAATGGCCCGCAGGAACTCTTAATCAAGTTCGCGCGATGGATCGACCCGTCGCGCGACGGATATTACTCGGGCGATCATCACATTCATTCCGCCGGCTGCTCGCACTACGAGAACCCAACCGAAGGCGTTCGCCCCGAAGACATGTGGCCGCAGATCACCGGCGAGGCGCTCAATGTCGCGTCGGTCCTGGTCTGGGGCCCTTCGTACTACCACCAGAAACAGTACTTCACTGGCAAGGACCATCCGCTCTCGACGCCAGACCGATTGATGCGGTACGACCTCGAGATCTCAGGCTTCCCGTCGAGCCATGCGGGCCACCTCGTGCTGTTGGGTCTCAACGAGCAGGACTATCCCGGCACGAAGCAGCTCGAGGACTGGCCGACATGGACGCTGCCGATTCTGAAGTGGGCCAAGAAGCAAGGAGCGGTCACTGGATTCGCACACTCGGGCTGGGGCCTCGAAGTGACGAGCCGCGAGCTTCCCAACTACGAGATGCCAAGCTTCGATGGCATCGGCGCCAACGAATTCATCGTCGACGTCACCCATCCGGACACCGTCGACTTCATCTCCGCTGGAGATACGCCGTACGTCTGGGAGCTGAACATCTGGTATCACGTGCTCAACGTCGGGTTCCGAACCCGGATCAGCGGCGAGACCGACTTTCCCTGCATTACCGACGATCGCGTCGGGTTGTCGCGATCGTACGCGAAGGTCATCGGCCCGCTCTCGTATCGCAAGTGGATCGATGCCGTGCAAGCGGGACGGAACTACGTGTCGGACGGCCGCAGCCACGTGATGGATTTCAGCGTCAACGGCGTCGAAGGCGGCACCGGTCAGAGCGAAATCCGGCTCGATCGTCCGGCCACGATGAAGGTGACGGTTCGCGCGGCGGCACGGCTCGACCCGCAGCCCGTCGAATCCATCAAGCGTTCGAACTACACGGAAAAGCCGTACTGGGATCTCGAGCGGGCGCGGATCGGGACCAGCATGGAAGTGCCAGTCGAGATCATCGTCAACGGTAAGACCGCCGCGACACAGAAGCTGCAGGCGGACGGCACGCTGCGAACGCTGACGTTCGACGTGCCGATCGAGCGCAGCAGCTGGATCGCCGCGCGGATCCTCCCTTCGTCACACTCCAACCCCGTTTTCGCGTTGGTCGGTGGACAACCCGTGCGCGCGTCGCGCGCGAGCGCGGAATGGTGCCTGAACGCGGTCAACCAGTGCTGGTCGCAGAAGGCTCCGCAAATCCGGGCAAGCGAAATGAACGATGCGCGAGCCGCGTACGATTACGCGCGTCAGGTCTACAAGCAGCGATTGGCCGAGACGAAGTAAGTGGCCGCGGTTCGCGGCTCGCGGTCCGCTGGCCGGTGACTGTCGACTTCGCTTAAGATTCAGCGTCGAGGAGAGCCCATGTATCGACGCGACTTCCTGAAGAAGAGTGCCGCGGCCATTGCCGTCTCGGGTTTCCCCCGATACGCCGAGCAGCTGGCCGGCGCCAAGAAACGTGTAGGCCTGATTGGAACCGGCTGGTACGGCAAGACCGACTTGCTTCGCCTCGTTCAAGTTGCGCCGGTCGAGGTGGTCTCGCTGTGCGACGTCGACAAGCAAATGTTGTCGGACGCCGCCGAGCTCGTGTCCACGCGTCAGGCGTCGAAGGCCAAGCCTCGCACCTACACGGACTATCGCGCCATGCTCAAAGAGCGCGACCTCGACATTGTCATTGTCGTGACGCCGGACCACTGGCATGCCCTGCCGATGATCGAAGCCGTGAAGTCCGGCGCGGACGTCTGGGTACAGAAGCCGATCAGCGTGGACGTCGTCGAGGGCCAGGCGATGTTGGCGGCGGCGCGCCAGTACAAGAAGGTCGTGCAAGTGGGCATGCAGCGGCGAAGCACGCCGCATCTGGTTCGCGCGAGGAATCAAATCATCAAAGAAGGCCGACTCGGCAACATTGCGTACGCCGAGGTGTATTGCTACTACCACATGCGGGCGTCGCAGAATCCGGCCGACTCGCAGCCGCCGGCCAACCTCGATTACGAGATGTGGACCGGGCCGGCGCCGATGCGCCCGTACAACTCTCTGGTACATCCGCGAAGCTGGCGGGCGTTCATGGAATACAGCAATGGGATCATGGGCGACATGTGCGTCCACATGCTCGACATGGTGCGCTGGATGCTCGACCTCGGCATGCCGACCCGCATCACGTCTTCCGGCGGGATTCTCGTCGACAAGGCGAGCAAGGCGAATATTCCGGATACCCAGACCGCGACGTTCCAGTTCAAAGAATTTCCTATCGTCTGGACTCATCGCAGCTGGGGCCAGTCTCCCGACCCGCAGTATCCGTGGGGGGCGACGATTTATGGCGACAAAGGCACGCTCAAGGCGAGCCCGATGAGCTACACGTTCACGCCGCTCGCAAAGGGCGAAAAAGCCATCCACGAGGACGTGACCTACGAGTTCGAACAGTTTCCTGAGGACAAGACTGAAAAGGATCTGGAACGGCACGTGGCGCCGGCAATTCGCGCCCACTGGAAGAACTTCCTCGAATGCATCGAGTCGCGCGGCGCGCCGGTCGCCGACATCGAGCAAGGCTACATCTCGGCAACGTCCTGCATTCTGGCGAACATCTCGATGTCACTCGGGCGCTCGTTGGAGTGGGACCACGCCAAGGGGCTGGTCGTCAACGACGCCGAAGCCAACAAGCTCCTGCGCCGTCCGTACCGCGCACCCTGGGTGCATCCGGATCCAAAGACTGT
>Ga0209382_10003149_pt1 | contig 23075 bp, 10 predicted proteins | sample SoiMetdeltSBSDD5_FD_187599 | JGI IMG/M metagenome (GOLD analysis project Ga0209382, IMG submission 187599) | Bulk soil microbial communities from a Populus tree surrounding site in Tennessee, USA - Soil MetaG P. deltoides SBSDD5 (SPAdes) (version 2) | ecosystem: Environmental > Terrestrial >...
TTTCCGGGCTTCAGCCGCCGCTTGTGCCGTTGGCGGTGCCGGTGAGGCTCTGGGGTGGGCGCGGGTCGCCCTCGGGCAGGATCTCCGGGGTGGTGAAGAAGACGCCGTCCGGCGTCGGATGCGGGGTGGGCGTCACGGCCACCTGCGGTCCGGCGGCCGACAGCAGCTGGTAGCGCAGCAGCATGGCGAAGTCCTCGTGCACGGTGTTGTGGCAGTGGTTGACGTAGGAGCCGCCGTACTCGCCGAACTGCACCTGGAAGGTGACCTGCCCGGAGGGGCGCAGCCGCCACACGTCCTTGCGCACCAGGCGCTCGGTGTCGGGAATGAGGTCGGCGCCGCGGTTGATGGTGACGCCTTCCTCGAAGTGCAGGTGGAACGGGTGGTCCCAGCCGCCGCCGCCGTTGGCGAGCGTCCAGTGCTCGATCTCGCCGGGCCTGGGGACCAGGAGCGAGATGCGGTTGGCGTTGAAGGAGTGCGCATCCTGCCCGTTGACCTTGACCGTCCAGGGGAACGGCATGCCCTCCGGGCAGTCGGGCGTGCACTGCCCGGTCACCGGATCGCGCGAATCGCCGGGGCCGGAGCGTCCGAACTCGAGGTGGCGCGTGCGCACCGGGGCGACGAGCGGGATCTGCTCGGTCAGGATGGCGGGCACCTGGCTCCTGTCGTTGGGCCCGCAGCTGTTGGCGCGCGTCAGGGTGAAGCCCGGCAGATCGACGCTGGGCGTCGCAGCCACCACGCGGAACTCCAGCATCGGCCCGACCACCGGGTCGTCCGGCCGTCCCGCCAGCGCCTGCCCGAGCGGCAGGGCCCCGTTCGGCCCGCGGCCGTCGTCGCGCATGCGCAGCAGGTTGACGAGATGCACCTTGGAGCCGACCGGGAACGCCGAGAAGTCGACCACGATGTCGTAGCGCTCGGCGATGCCCTGCTCGTCGAGCTGGGTGAGCGTGAGCGGATTGACGACGAAGTTGCCGTCGTTGGCGATGAACTTGAAGGGCACCGGCGACCCGTTGTAGCTGAGCGCCAGCTTGAGGAAGCGCGACATGCACGCGTTGAGGAGGCGGAAGCGGTACTTGCGCGGCAGCACGTCGAGGTAGGGCGCATAGGCGAAGTTGACGAGCGGCAGGTCGCCCAGGAAGCCGTCGGTGGTGAACACGTCGAAGAAGTACTGTCCGTGCTGGTCGGTGGCGCCGTCGGACAGGATCAGGTTCACGTCGAAGTCGATGTTGCCGAAGCCGAGCCTGGTGCCGCTCGGCAGCCGCAGGTTGCCGCCGTTGGCGTTGGCCTCGTGCCCGCGGTCGCGCCCCGAGTAGTAGTTCACCATCATGAGATTGCCCTTGTAGACGTTCTCCGCGGTGAAGAAGAAGCGGTGGTCGTGGGCCCACATGGTGCCCTGCAGCTCGCGCCAGTCGCCCTTCACCCGCACGGTGCCGGTGCCGTCGTCGGGGCCGGCCGCGCGCGGGTCGGAGGCGTCGGTGTTGGTCTTGTCGCGGCGGGCGAGCGTGGTGCTCCAGACGTAGTCGTAGAAGGTGCCGGGGAAGTGGTGCGCGCCGGTGGCCCCGTCGCTCTCGGCCCCGTTGTGGGCGTTGTGGAAATGCAGCTGCGTCTCGTTGCGGCCGAAGCCGTTGTTGGCGGCGCGATCGACGGGCGTGTTGTTGTAGATGCGCGACACGATCGGCTCGCCGTAGCGCCCCTTGATGAGCGGCGGCGCCATCGCGCCTTGCGCGAGCTTGCCGGGGCCGTAGCACCACACGCTGTTGGGGTGCTGGTCGGGGAAGTCGGGATGGAACCTGGTGCCGGGCACGCACGGCCCCAGCGACTGCACGTAGCCGACCTTGGGGAAGAACTCGTCCCACCTCTGGTGGGCGAAGAACTCGCCCGGCGGCCGGCCCTCCATCGGGCCCCGGTTGGTGACGGGGTTGCGGAACGGGTTCTGGTTCAGCGGGCCCTGAAAATTGCTGAAGTCGTTGTGGTAGGAGAGCCGCTTGGCGTTGTCGTGGCCCAGGCCGGCCGGGAACACCGCGTCGCCGTTGGCGGCCCTGGTCAAAGGCAGCGGCGTCTGCACCCTGAGCCGCGGCATCCTCTGGGAGAATTTGGCGGCGCCGAACAGCGGGCTTCGCGGCGTGCCGGTGGGCACGTCGGCAAAGGCGCTCCGCGCGAACGGGGAGAGGCCGCCCTTGAGGGCGAGCGCGCCGGCGGCGGTGAAGATGCCCCATTTGACCAGATCACGGCGCGTGATCTGGCCCTGGGAGAGCGCGCGCACGATCTCGGCGCGGTTGTCGCGCGCCTTCTGGGCTTCCCGTTCGCGGATGCGCGAGGCGGTCTTCGGCAGGTACATGCTGGCTACTCCCCATACGGAAAGTGAAAACGGATTGTTTCGACCTCAGGAGGACTGGCTCAGGAGGGCTGGCTCAGGAGGGCTGGCTCAGGAGGGCTGGCTCAGGAGGGCCGAGCGTCTTGACCACGACGCTGTTCTCGGGGCCCCGCATCCGCATCTTCACGCGCCTGCCCTTGAACTCGCCCTTGGCAAGCTCCTCCAGGAACCTCGGCACCGCCCGCCGGTCGCCGGCGACGGCCATCAGCCAGATGTTGTCGCCCGAGGCCCAGTCGGCAGGCCGCAGCCGCACCGGCTGGTCCAGGGTCTCCGCCAGCGCCTTGTCGACGGCGTCGGTGACGCGCGCCCACAGCGCCACGGCGACCGGCACCAGGACGCCGCCCTCCTGGCCGCCGTCCTTGCTCGCCTCTTGGCCCGCCTCTTGGCCCCCCTCTCGGCCCCCCTCCCGGCCCTTGACGCGGCCGAGGGGCGAGGGTGCTTGCGCGAGCTGGAACTGCCCGGCCATCAGCCCGGCCATCACGGGCGGCAGCACCAGCCATTCGAGATCGGCGAGCCGCATGGTCCTGAAGTTGGGGTCGCGCATCAGCACGGCGACGATCTGGGCGAACGACTGCGCGAACCGCCCCTGGCGCGCGTCTCGGGGCCGGACCGCCGTCCTCACGGCGGCCTGGGCGGCCTGCACGGCCGTGGCGGGCGGCGGCTGCGGCCCGGCCGCTCCGTTGCCCTGCGATCTCTGCGCCGACGTGTCCACCACTTCCTCCTTTGCCGCTGCGAAGCTCATGGCCCTGCTTGCCCTGGAAAGGGTTAAGCCAAGATGAAGTCCTGCTGGGTGATGAGGTTGGCGCCCGCCCCGTTGACACCCTGCAACAGGATCGAGCCGGTGACCGTGCCGAGCCCGCCCACGTCGATCTCCACCAGCGTGCTGGAGCCGAGGTCGGTGATGTCGACGCTGGCCGCGAAGCTCGCCGCCGTGATGCCGAGCGCCGACAGGTCCAGCCGGTCCTGGCCGCCCGACGGATTGGCGTCGAAGCCGGCGACGATATCGTTGCCGAAGCCCGGCGCGAACACGAAGGTGTCGGTGCCGGCACCGCCGTTCATGATGTCGTTGCCGGCACCGCCGACGAGCACGTCGTTGCCGCCGCCGCCGCCGAGGTTGTCGTTGCCGCCGTTGCCGTTGAGCGTGTCGTTGCCGCCGTTGCCGTTGAGGATGTCGTTGCCGCCGTTGCCGGTCAGGACGTTGGCGAGCCCGTTGCCGGTGCCGGCGAAGTTGCCGGCGCCGGTGTAGGTCAGGTTCTCGACGTTGCCCCCCAGGCTGAACGAGGCGCCGGTGAAGAACACCCAATCCACGCCGCCGTTGCCGCTCTCCACGACGGTATCGCCCTGGCCGGCGAAGTAGGTGTCGTTGCCGGCGCCGCCGGCCAGCCTGTTGGCGCCGTCGCCGCCGGCGAGCGTGTCGTTGCCGGCCCCGCCGGTGACGTTCTCGATGCCGGCGATCGCAGCGAACCCCGATGCGCTGCCGGCACCCAGGTCCACCGTGACGCCGGCGGTCGAGCCGGCATAGCTCAGCGTGTCGGTGCCGCCCAGCAGGCTGGCGCCGATCGCCTCGACGTTGGCCACCGTTCCGCCCTCGAAGCCGGTGATGGCGGCGCCGTTGAAGATCACGTCGAGCGTGTTGCCACCGCTGGTGCCGGCGATGTCGAGGGTGTCGCTGCCGGTTCCGCCGTCGACCGCGTCGGCGCCGTCTCCGAAGGTGTAGGTGAAGGTGTCGTTGCCGGCCCCGCCGTCGAGGGTGTCGACGCCGCCGCCGCCGGCGAGCGTGTCGTTGCCGGCCCCGCCACCCAGGATATTGGCATTGCCGTTGCCGGTGAGCGTATCGCTGCCGGCGCCGCCGGTGACGTTCTCGATCGCGGCGAGGGTATCCTCGATGGCCGCCGCCGCCGCGCCGCGCCGCGCCGTGCCGCCCGCCAGGCTGACGAACATGGCGTCGGTCTCGCCGGCATAGGACGCGGTATCGCTGCCGGCGCCGCCGTTGAGGGTGTCGTTGCCCAGCCCGCCGAGCAGCGTATCGTTGCCGCCGTTGCCGGTGAGCGTGTCGTTGCCGGCCCCGCCGCCCAGGACATTGGCGCTGCCGTTGCCGGTGAGCGTGTCGTTGCCCGCACCGCCGGTGACGTTCTCGATCGAGACGAGGCTATCCTCGACCGGCGCCCCCGCCGCGCCGCGCCGCGCCGTTCCGGCCACCAGGCTGACGAACATGGCGCCGGCCTCGCCGGCATAGGACGCCGTATCCGTGCCGGCACCGCCGTTGAGGGTGTCGTTGCCGGCGCCGCCGCCCAGCGTGTCGTTGCCCGCGTTGCCGAGGAGCGTATCGTTGCCGGCGCCGCCATCGAGCGTGTCGTCGCCGGCGCCGGCGGTGATGACGTTGGCGAGCTCGTTGCCGGTGCCGGTGAAGTCGCCGGCGCCGATGAAGGTCAGGTTCTCCACGTGCCCGGTGTCGAGCTCGCCGGCGGGACCGAGCGTGTAGGCATCAAGCGTCGTCCGGACGGTGTCGGTGCCCTGGCCCGCGAACTCGAAGACCTGGTCGCCGGCATCGTCGACGACATAGGTGTCGTCGCCGCCCTCGCTGTCCCACATCTCGTCGGCGCCGGTGCCGCCGTCGATGAAGTCGTGGCCGAGGCCGCCGAAGATCTGGTCGTTGCCCGCCAGCCCGAACAGGTTGTCGCCGCCGCCGAGGCCCCAGATCTGGTCCGCGCCGGCGGTGCCCGTGAAGGTGTCGGCATCCTCGGTCAGGACGAAGACCAGGTCGTCGGCCACCGGCTGGGTCGGCAGCGAGAACACGGTCTCCACGGTGCCGCCGTCGTCGGCGAACGTCACCACCACGCGCAGCATCAGGCCGACCTGGTCCGGCCCCGGAACGAACAGCTGCCCGGTGCCGTCGTCGCCGACCGCGGCGTTGGCCGCATCGACCCAGTCGACGCCGTCCGACGACTGCTGCCACCTGAACATGAACAGCCCGCCCGCAACCGCGTCGTCGGTGCCGTTGGGATCGGAGATGCCGGCGATGATGGCGGTCAGCGCGACACCTTCGGTCGGGGTCGTATCGTCGATCGCGGGCGCGCCGGTCGCCGGGGCGTTGATCCCCTGCACCGGTGCCGTGGCGGCGGAGAGCACCGTCTCCAGCACGCCGTGCGCGTCCTCGTAGAGAGCCTTCACGCGGATCGCGGCGCCGGCCACGTCGGGCGGAACCGTGAGCGTGGGGCCGGTGACGCGCAGATCGCCGAGCCCGGTCGCGATGACGATGTCCTCGAACACGCCGTCGCCGCGCGGGTCGAACTGCCACGTATAGGACACGGTGCCCCTGATGGCGCCCGTGGCATTGTCCGGGCCCACGTTGTCGGCATCCGTGACGCCGGCGATGGAGACCGTGAGGACCTGGCCCTGGATCGGGGCCGTTGCGCCGATCGGATCGCCCTCCTCGTCGAGGATCACGAGCTGGCCGACCGGCTCGGCGTTGAGGCCGTCGCGCAGCACGATGGTCTGGTCGGCGAACTGCAGCCGCTCGATGTGGCGCAGCGTGTCGCTGCCGTCGATCCCGGGAGTCTCGGGCACCCCGTCCCCGTCGTCGTCGATGAGATGGGCCACGGTCACCACGTCGCCGTCGGCGATGGCGATGGCGCTGCCCGCCACCTGCACACCGTTGACCGAGATGACGTAGTTGGCGCGCAGATCCGAGAACTGCGCGGTGTCGAAGTCGAGCGTGGTGTTGTCCGGCAGGATCTCGCGCACGATCACCAGCTGGCCGGGGTTGATGAGGCCGGCGAACACGTCGTCGACGAGCTCGGTGATGCTGGTGACGCTGCGAATCTCGGCACCGGTGCCGTCCGCGTTCTCGCGCACGGAGATGCGCACGCTGAGCCAGTGGTCGCCGTCGATCAGGTCGTCGCCGCCGCGGCCCTCGATGATGTCGCTGCCGGCGCCGCCGAGGATGATGTTGCCGGCGGAGAACGAGGTCTGGCCGGCACCGAGCAGGCCGTCCACCAGCGCCTGCAGCCCGAGGATCAGGGCGAAGTTGGTGAGCGTGCTGCCCTGGGCCCCGGAGAACGGGATGGTGGTGGCGTCCTGGTCGTCGCCGCGCAGGATGTCGCTGCGCGCGGAGCCCGACAGCCCTTCCGTCGATTCGAACCGCGACAGCGCCGAGGCGATCGACAGCGGCACCGGCGTCTCGTCGAAGGCACGCAGGTTCAGGTCCACATCGGCCGCGAGCGCGTCGCCCTGGAAGCTCGCCCAGTCGAAGCCCGAGCCGCCTATGAAGCGATCGACCTGGCCGCCCTGGCTGCCGACCATGATATCGTCGCCGCCCTCGCCGTTCATGCGGTCCGGGAACATCGAGTCGATGAACACGTCGTGGCCGACGATGAGGTCGAGGCCGCGGGTATCGAAGTTCTCGCCGGCACTGCCGTCGGCCATGCCGCCTTCGATCCAGTCGTCGCCCTCGTTGCCGAACACCATCTCGTCGGCCTCGTCACCCAGGAAGAAGTCGCTCCCGGGCCCGCCGAAGGACTCGTCGCCGTCCTCGCCGGTGACGATGAAGTCGTTGCCGAAGCCGCCGATGATGAGGTCGACGCCGTTGCCGCCGTGGATGGCGTCGTTGCCGTCCCCGCCCTGCAGGTTGTCGTCGCCACCCAGGTCGGTGATGATGTCGTCGCCCGCGCCGCCGCGGATCTGGTCGACGCCGTCACCGCCGTCGATGCGGTCGTTGCCGCCGTCGCCCCAGACAGTGTCGTCGCCGATGCTGGCGATCAGGATGTCGTCGCCGTCGGTGCCGCCGAGCACGACATGGTCGACGCCCGTGTACTCGAGGTAGTTGGTGGTCGCCTCGTTGAACGGCGTCAACGGGTTGTCCGTAGCAGTCGGGTTGTTGCGGATGACAAGCGGCTCGAGCGGATTGGTGGTGTCCACCGGATCGGCGTTGGGGTCCGCGATGTCGTCGAGACTCTCGTCCTCGGGCGTATCGGGGTCGTCACCCAGCACGCCGTCAGAGCCGGGAAGGACCACGTCCGCGTTGAACTGGCGGGTCTGATCCACCTCGAGGATGAAGGCGGGCGTGGAGAACACGTCGCCCGGCAGGTGGGTGGTGTCCGTGTTCGCCATGATCAGCTTGGCGAACGAGTTGCCTTCCAGCTCGGTCAGGAAGTTGAGGTTCGCCGTGCGCTCCAGGTAGTAGAAGCGGTCGCCGTTCTGCAGCTTCTCGAGCTGGTTCTCGAACACGTAGTTGAAGGTCGAGCCCAGCATCCCGCCGAACGGCATGATCTGCTCGGCCAGGCCGCCGATCCACAAGTCGACGTTGCCGAGGCCGGTGGTGGTGACCCCGTCGAAGTCTTTCGGCCGGCCCGAGTCGTTGGCCCACGTCCCGGCGCTGTAGAGGAAGTCGAGCCGGTCCGTATAGGTCACGCCGGCGATGGTCACGCCGTCCGCGTCGTCGCCGTCGCCGAAGACCAGCAGGTTGGCAGCCTCCCGCTTGCCCGCCAGCGTGGTCGCCGAGGTGATGGCGGCATGCGTGCCGTAGGCGGCGACGAAGTTGACCAGCGACTCGGGGTGCCGCAGGTTCTGCATGAACTCGACCCAGCTCGCGTAGGGCTTGAGCTGGCTGTCCCCGGTCCACGTGAAGAAGGTGGCGCGGGCGGCGTTGAGGGTCGGAACCCCGGTCTCGCGGGCGCGAGTCAGGTTGATTGCAGCGAGGTCGAGCGGCAGGCCCAGCAGGTTGTTGCGCAGGGCCTCGGTCTTGAACTCGTCGATCTCGTTGCCGACCTGCCGCGTGGTGCCCCGCACGATGGCGCCGGCCGCCTCCTCGGCGGTGAGCGCGCCGTCCTGGTCGAAGGCCAGCGGGTTGAGGAACGCCTCGATCAGGCCGAGGCTCGTGTCCTGCTGGAAGGTCGGATCGAGCCGGGCGACCTCGTCGAGCAGCATGGAGTGGCCGAAGCGATAGACCACGTGGGCGAACTCGGCGACGATCGAAGCGTCGATGGTCGTGTCGTAGCCCTGACCCTCCTGCAGGAAGATATCGATCTGCGGCTGGATCTTGCGCGCGAACTCCTCGAACACGAGGTGCTGGTACTGCATCTCGGTGCCGAACCGCGCCGCCTGGAACACCCGTTGGCCGTCCCACACCAGCGTGGACAGATCGGCGGGGACCTCGGTCACGTCCACCAGCAGCCATTCGTTCAGGAACGAAACGTCACCGTCGAGGTCCGTCGCCGTGGGGGCGGCGGAGGCGAGGATCACGTCCTTGATGTGGCCGACCAGGCGGTTGTGCTCGGAGTGGAAGATGTGGTGGACCGCGGTGAGACCGACATTTTCGTTGACCCGGCCGTCGCCGGCCATGAAGTGCTCGCCGAGCAGCTCATCGTCGTAGGTGCCGTCCGGCTGCTCCAGGAAGGGCCTGTTGCCCGGACCAACGGGGAGCTCGGGGTCGAAATCCGGGTTGGGGATCGGTCCAGTGTCCGTGTCCGTGTCGGGGTCCAGCAGGTCCCCCGTCTGGCTGTCGAACGGATTGGCCGAATGCGCAATGTCGGCCAGGAACATGTGGCCGGTGCGGACCGCGTTCGTCAGGTCGATCGGCGCCAGAGGGTTGCCCTCGACCAGCTCCGTCCCGTCGTCCCCGGTGCCGATGACGCCATCGTCACCGGCGGTGCGCATCACCACCTGCGGGAAGCCGTTCTCGCCCCGGATGAAGTTGCCGTAGGCGTCGGTGGCCAGCAGCGGCACGTTGCCGACGTCGGCATCGGTCAGGTCAATGCCGAGGAGCTGGCGCGCCTGGGCCTTCACCACCGCCCAGGTGGACATGCCGCCGAGGTCGCCGGCGAGCGTGCCATCAGCGTTGATGGTGAGCGTGCCATCGGGGTTGAGCGCGTGGTTGGTGATCAGCCGGCCGGTGTCGACCGGGTCGCCGTTGGCGTTGAACGCATACGCGCGCAGGAACACCTGGTGCGAGGCGTGCGAGGCGTAGGTCTGGTTCTGGTCGACGAACGGCGAGGTCTGGTTGAGATGCTCGGTGGTATTGTCGGCGCTCTCATCGACATCCAGCGTATCGGGATCGTCCTCCAGGATGCCGTCCGCGCCGGCGCCCTCGTAGGTCGTGGCGCGCGACAGCACCATGAACTGCTGGCCGGGGTTGGTCAGCTCGTCACCGGTGTTCGCAGTGCCGTCGGGACCCAGCGTGATGAGCGGATCGTCGGGCTGCAGCGGGATGAAGACGAGCTCGGTGTTGGTCTTCTGCACCAGGTCGAGGCCATGGTCGAAGAACTGGCCGAAGAACACGAACCACAGGTTGAATGGCGCTGACAGGCCTACGTCCGGCGCCACGTTGTCGAACGAGAACTGGGCGATGTCGTCCGTCGTGCCCATCACGCCGTCGGCACCGCCCGTCACCCGGATGATGCTGACGCCTTCGTTGAGCTCATCGTCGCCCGTGCCCCAGATGCCGTCGAGGCCCGCGTCGCCCGCGACCGCCACGGCCGCCGGGTTGTTGCTGGTCTGGTCGGCAATCAGGTTGGAGATGATGCGCGGGTCGGAGTCGACCACGTGGCCGGGGAGGCCGTAGTCGGTGTTGGTGACCACCGGTGCCGGGGCAGGACCGAGCGGGAAGGGGCTCTCGTCCAGCTCGTTGCGGAAGAAGGGGTCGAGCAGCCGCGGGAAGGTGTTGTCGGAGGCGCCGAACTCCGACTGGCCCTGCACCAGGTTGTTGAACGAGCCGTCCACTGTACGCAGGCCGAACGCCTGGCGCGAGTTCGGGACCAGGTCGTTCGGGTCTGCACCGCCCGCATGCGCTTCCGCGATCTTGATCTGGTCGAGGATGAACTGCAGGTCCGAAGTGATGAGGTGGATGCCTGCAGTCTGGACGTTGCTGCCGTCCGGCAGCACGGGCGCCGGGGCCGGCGCGGCGCCGGCGGCGACTGGCTGGGTCGGGGCGGAGAACACCGTCTCGATCACGCCGTTGGCGTCCTGGTAGAGGGCCTTGACGCGCAGCCTGAGCCCGTCGAGGTCGGCGGTCGCCGTGAAGCTCGCGCCCACCTGGGTGGCGGGGCTGCCTCCGGCTTCATCGACGATGTCCTCGAACACGCCGGGCGCGCCGGCCGGGTCGCGCTCCACCTGCCAGACGAACGCGACGGGACCCGTGATTGTCCCGCCGCCCGGATTGTCGGGGTCCGTCACGAGATCCACCGAGGCGGTGATCGGCTGCCCGACCGCCGGGGTCGTGTCATCGATGGTGGCTGCACCGACCGGATCGCTGTTTACGCCGGGAACCAGGGTGAGCGAGCTGTCTGCGAACTGCAGCCGCTCGACGTTGATGAGCCGGTCGAGACCGTCGCGGCCGGCGACGTTGTCGACGACGGTCGCGACATCGTCGGTGAAATCGTCCGGCGTGCCGCCGTTGTCGATGATGATGGTGTACTCGGTCTGATTGCCCGAGAAGTGGACGGTATCGAAGTCGCCCACGAAGCCGTTCACGGCGGCGCCGTTCGGATTGGCAATCGGGTCGCTCGAGTCGACGATCTCGCGCACGATTGCCAGCTGACCGGGGTTGAGCTCCCCCGACAGCATGCGCGGAATCAAGTCCACCATGCTCTGCACGGTGAACAGCACCGGCCCGGTGCCGTCCGAGTTCGCGTGCACGGCGATCGCGACGTTGAGCCAGCTGTCGCCGTCGATGACATCGTCGCCGGCGCGCCCTTCCAGGATGTCGCTGCCGTCGCCGCCCAGGAGGATGTCGCCCGAGGCGAACCTGGTGGTGCCAGGGCCGAGCGCGCGATTGAGCAGCTCCTGCAGCCCGTCGACGAGGGCGATATCCTGGGCCTCGAGTGCGTTGCTGAGCGTGCCCGCCACGTCGATGTCCGCGGCCTCGGCGTTGCTGCCGCGCAGGATGTCGCTGAAGGCCGAGCCGGACAGGCCCTCCACGTCCGCGAAGCGGTCGTCGACGCCCTGGTTGGAGGCCGGCACCGGCGGCTCCAGGAAATCGTTGACCTCGAGGTCGACCTTTACGCCGGAGCGGTCGTGCTCGTAGCTCGCCCAGTCGAAGCTGCCGCCACCGGCGAAGTGGTCGGGGCCGTCTGAGCCGACCATGATGTCGACGCCGCCCTCGCCGTCCACCTCGTCGAAGCCGGTGCCCGTGATGAACACGTCGTGGCCGATGACCGGGCTCGTTTCCTGCGGGTCGAAGTTGTCGCCGCCGGCACCGTCGGAGGTGCCGACCTCGATCCAGTCGTCGCCTTCGTTGCCGAAGGTCGGCAGGTTCAGCGGCGCGCCGTAGATGAAGTCGTTGCCGGTGCCGCCGAAGGTCTCGGAAACGTCCTCCCCGGTGATGATGAAGTCGTTGCCGGCGCCGCCCAGGATCAGGTTCAGGCCGTTGCCGCCCTGGATGACATCGTTGCCCTCGTTGCCCTTCAGGATATCGTCGCCGCCGATATCGGTGATGATGTCGTCGCCCGCGCCGCCCTCGATGTTGTCGTTGCCGAAGCCGCCCTCGAGACGGTCGTTCCCGCCGTCGCCCCAGAGCGTGTCGTCACCCTCGCTGGCGATCATGATGTCGTCGCCGTCGGTGCCGCCGAGGACGACGTGGTCGGGCCCGGTGTACTGGAGGTAATTGGCGGTCGCCTCGTTGAACGGCGTCAACGGGTTGTCCGTATCAGTCGGGTTGTCGCGGATGACAAGCGGATTGAGGGCGTTGAGGCCCGTGGGATCCTCGTGGACCGGGTCCGCGCTGTCCAGGCCCGCGTTGAACTGCCGGGTCTGGTCAACCTCCAGGAAGAAGCCGGGGGTCGAGAACACGTCGGCCGGCAGGTGGGTGGCGTCGGTGTTCGCCATGATCAGCTTGGCGAACGAGTTGTTCTCGAGCTCGGTCAGGAAGTTGAGGCCGGCGAGGCGCGACAGGTAGTAGAGCCGGTCGCCGTTCTGCAGCGCCTCGAGCTGGGTCTCGAACACGAAGTTGAAGGTGGAGCCGAGGAAGCCGCCGAACGGCATGATCCGCTCGGCGAGGCCGCCGATCCAGAAGTCGACGTCGTCCACGCCTGTGGTGGTCAGGCCGTCGATATTGGCATAGATGCCGGTGCCGTTGAGGAAGGCCGTGCGGTCGGCGTCGTCGGCGACGAAGGTCCGTTCCTCCAGGGTGCCCTGGTTGATGACGGCGCTGCCGCCGAGCACCAGCGCCATGGCCACCGCGCGCTTCTCGGCCAGCGTGTCCACGTCGGCCGCCGTGAGGTCGGCATGCGTGCCGTAGGCGGCGATGAAATTGACGAGCGACTCGGGGTGCTCGATGCCCTGCATGAAGTCGATCCAGCTCTCGTAGGGCGAGAGCTGGCTGTCGCCGGTGAGCTCGTAGAACTCGCGCCGCGCGGCGTTGAGCGAGGGAACCCCCGTGTCGCGGGCGCGCGACAGGTTGATGGCGGCGAGGTCGAGCGGCAGGCCCAGGAGGTTGTTGCGCAGGGCCTCGGTCTTGAACTCGTCGATCTCGTTGCCGACCTGGCGGGTGGTGCCGCGCACGATGGCGCCGGCCGCCTCCGCGGCGGAGAGGGTGCCGTCGAGGTCGAACGCCAGCGGGTTGAGGAACGCCTCGATCAGGCCGAGGCCGGTGTCCTGCTGGAAGGTCGGATCGAAGCGATCGACCTCGTCGAGCAGCATGGAGTGGCCGAAGCGATAGACCACGTGGGCGAACTCGGCGAGGATCGCCGGGTCGAGCTGGGTCGCGAAACCCTCGGGCGCCAGGAACGCGTCGACGTTCACCTGCACCTTGCGCGCGAACTCCTCGAACACCAGGTGCTGGTACTGCATCTCGGTGCCGAACTTGGCGGCTTGGAACAGGCGCTCGCCATTCCACACCAGCGTCGAGGTGTCGGCGGGGATCTCGGTGACGGGCACGGAGAGCCACTGGTTCAGGAACGCCACGTCGCCGGTGGCGAGAGCGACCTCCTTGGTATGCTCGACCAGGCGGTTGTGCTCGGCGTGGAAGACGTGGTGGACAGCTGTCAGACCGACGTTCTCGTTGACCCGCCCGTCGCCCGCCATGAAGTGCTCGGCAAGCAGCTCATCGTCGTAGGTGCCGGGCTCCGACAGCCCGACGGCGTTGTCCGAATCGGCTGCCAACGCATGACCGTCCTGGCTGTCGAACGGGTTGGCCTCGTGGGCGATGTCGGCGAGGAACATGTGGCCGGTGCGCGGGGCATCGAGCGGGACAGCCACGCCGAGGCCGCCGTTGGCCGCGGGATTGCCCTCGATCACGACATCGTCCTCGGTCTGCGGGATGCCGTCGGCGCCGAGGCCGATGATGATCTGCGCGAAGCCGTTGGCGCCCGGAATGAAGTTGCCGTAGGGATCGACCTTGAGCAGCGGCACGTTGACGACGTCGTGGTCGGTGAGCTGGATGCCCAGCATGTCGCGCGCCTGCGCCTTCACCACGGCCCAGGTCGACATGCCGCCGAGGTCGATGTCGTTGCCGTTGCCGAACTCGCCGTCGACGAGATCGCGGTTGGTGATGAGCTTGCCGGTGGCGACCGGCCGGCCGTCGGCGTCCAGCGCATATTCGCGCAGGAACACCTGGTGCGAGGCGGTCGAGGTGTAGGTCTGGTTCTGGTCGACGAACGGCGAGGTCAGGTTCTGGTGCTCGTGGACGTCGTCGGCGCCCTCGTCGATGTCGGGCGTATCGGGATCGTCGCCCACGATGCCGTCGGGGCCGGGCTGGTTGGTGGCGCGCGTCAGCACCATGAAGCGCAGGGGCGGCGGCAGCTCGTCGCCGGTGCCGGCGGCGCCGTCCGGGCCCAGCGTGACGAGCGGATCGTCCGGCTGCAGCGGGATGAACACGGTGCCGCTGTCGCCCTTGGCCACGAGGTCGAGCCCGTGGTCGAAGAACTGGCCGAAGAACACGAACCACAGGTTGAAGGGCGCCGACAGCCCCTCGTCGGGCGCCACGTTGTCGAACGAGAACTGGGCGATGTCGTCCTGGGTGCCGAGGAGGCCGTCGAGCCCCGCCGTCGTCCGGATGATGCTGACGCCGTCGTTCAGCACGTCGTCGCCGGTGCCCCAGATGCCGTCCGTCCCGGCACTGCCCGCGATCGCGGCCGCCGCCGGGTTGTTGCTGGTCTGGTCGACGATCAGGTTAGAGATGATGCGCGGATCGGCATCCACCACGTCGCCGCTCTGGGCGTAGTCGGTGTTGGTGACCGTGCCGCCCGGCGCCGGGCCGTTGATGTCGATCGTGTCGCCGTCCGCGTCGTTGACGAAGGCCGGATCGAGCAGGCGCGGGAACAGCTGGTCGGCGGCGCCGAAGTCCTCGTTGCCCGGGACCAGGTTGTTGAAGGACCCGTCGACCGTGCGCAGCCCGAAGGGTACGAACGCGTTGGGGATCAGCGTCGTCAGATCCGCACCGGCGGCATGCTGCTCCGCGATCAGGATCTGCTGGAGAATGAACTCGAGATCGGACCTGATGTAGCTGACGGCCATTTGCTCCGCTCCTCCACGCGACGCCACCACCCGGTGACGGACACCCGATTGTGCCTCGATCTACCGTCGGCGCACGGTCGCGAACTAGAGGGACTGAAGCCTGCCGGGCCCCGACCGTGGTACTGCGACCTTGGGGAGAAATCGTTCCCGAACGGAGCGTTAACGCCGCGCGCTCGGCTGCTCCGGCGGCGGCATCCGCGCCTCCAGCTCCAGTCGCATGCGCTGCGCCTCGAGGATCGCCTCGACGCGGTTGCGCACGCGCATCTTGCGGAACACCTGCGTCAGGTAGTGCTTGACGGTGCGAACGTTCATCCCGAGGCTCACCGCGATCTCCTGGTTGGTGAGCCCGGTGGCGAGGAAGCCCAGGAGCTGCCTGTCGCGGGGCGTCAGATCGATGCCGCCGCTCGCCTGCGGCGCGTGCGACCGGCCTCTGCGCATCAGCAGGCGCGAGGCCAAGGCCGGCGTGATGTAGGGCTCGCCGCGGTGGATGGCCTCGATCGCGCTCACGAGCTCCGGCCCGCTCACGTCCTTCAGGATGTAGCCGTGCACGCCCATGCTCAGGGCGTCGGTGACGTGCTCCGCCTCGTCGCAGGCCGTGAGAATGACGACCTTGATGCCGGGGCGGGCGCGCAGCACCTCCTCGACCGCACCCATGCCGTCGCCCGGCACCGCGACATCGAGCAGGAGCACGTCGGGATTGCCGCTCTCCACGACCTCGTAGGCGTCGCCGGCGGTCGCACCTTCCGCGACCGGCACCAGCCTGGATCCGGCCAGGGCGTTGGAGAGCCCCTGCCGGTAGAGCGGATGGGCGTCGACCACAGCCACCTTGATGCGATCAGCCACGTGCAAGCCCACGTCCCCGGAACGCCGTCCATTGGGCCAAGCTACCCAGGTCTCCAGCCCGTGCCTACTAGCCCGAGGTCGGGCCGCCGATCGGACCAAAGGGCATGCGGACGCCGTGCGCTTCGGACCCCCATGTTGCGTGCAACCCACAGTCCAGGCTCAAAAATTCTGCCTGGCATGCGCCTGCGCCGCCGCTGGCCGTGCCGGCCGGACGCGCGCTGCGAGCGGCAGAGACCGCTTTCCCGTCACATTGCATCTGCTAACCTCGTACGGATATTGCCTTGGCAGACAGAGGTGCGTGCCTTGCCATTCGATACGACGTTCGATGTATTCATCTCCTATTCCCGCCGCGACCGCCAGAAGGCGGTGGAGCTGGAGCAGGCGCTGGCGCAGAAGAGCTTCTCCAACGGCCAGCCCGTCAAGGTGTTCCGCGACGAGCGCAACCTGGGCGTCGGCGAGCACGTCGACGTGGCGTTGCCCGAGGCGCACAACGCCTCCGCGGTGGTGATCGTGCTTTGGTCGGAGAGCTCGGCCAAGTCTCGATGGGTCTACAACGAGGCCATCGGCGCGATCTTCGGCCTCAAGTACTACCCGCTCAAGCTCGATGACTTCCCCTCGAAGGACCTGCCGGATTCCGTGCGCCCCTTCAACGCCGGCCGCTTCTCTGCCGCACTGGCCGATGTCGACGCCCTGGTCGCGGAGATCGAGCGGCGCAAGAAGGCGCGGCTGCCATCGAAGCTCCGGGTCGCGATCCACAACTCCATGCCGACCTCCGGCCAGGGCGACCTCCTGATCGGCCGCGAGGTGGAGCTCGCCATGCTGCACCAGGCCTGGAGCGAGGGGCAGACCAACATGATGGTGCTCGACGCCATGGGCGGCACCGGCAAGTCCGCCCTCATCAACCGGTTCCTCGCCGACCTCGGCAACCCGGCCGGCCATGCCTGGGGCGGTGCCGAGCGCGTCTATGCCTGGAGCTTCTACAGCCAGGGCACCGACGACAAGCGCCAGGGCGACGCCGACGGCTTCTTCGACGCCGCGCTGCAGTGGTTCGGCTACACGGACGCGCCCGTGAAGGGCGCCGAGCGCGGGCGCCGGCTGGCCAGGCTCATCCGCGACAGGCGCACGCTGCTCGTCCTCGATGGGCTCGAGCCCCTGCAGTATCCGACGGGTCAGCACGGTCTCGGCGGCAAGCTCAAGGACGACGGGCTCGAGGCGCTCATCAAGGCCCTGGCCGACCAGATGCACGGGCTCGTCGTCATCACCACACGCCTGCGCATCCCCGAGCTCAACACCCGCACCGAGCCCGCCGTGATCCGGCGCGAGCTGCACCAGCTCTCCGTCGGCGCCGGCGTCACGCTGCTGAGGACGCTGGGGGTCAAGGCCGACGAGAAGCGGTTTCACGCGGTCGTCGAGCTGCTGCAGGGGCACGCCCTCTCGCTCAACCTGCTGGCGACCTACTGCAACACGGTGACCGGCCACCAGCTGCCCTCCGAGCACGAGATCCGGGAGGCCCTGCTCGACCCGGAGCTCGGCGAGCAGACCTACGTGATGATGCGGCGCTACGAGATCCTGCTCGAGGAGCGTGCCAGGGAGGTGAAGCGCCCGGGCGAGGGCTCCGCGGCGGGCCGCCAGCTCGCCCTCATGTACATCATCGGCCTGTTCGACCGCCCGGCGGAGAAGGCAGCCCTCGACGTGCTCTTCGAGCACCCGATCGAGGGCCTGACGGATGCGCTGGAGGACCTGAGCCCGAAGCAGTGGGCGTTCGCAGTCAAGGCCCTGCGCGATCAGAAGCTGCTGCTGCCTGAGTCCAAGCCCGGCGAAATCGACGCCCATCCCCTGATCCGCGAGTACTTCGGCCGCCGCCTGCGGGAGACCCGCCCGGAGGCCTACAGGGCGGCCAACGCACGGCTCTACGAGCACTACAAGCTGCGCGACATCCCCGAGGCCTTCCACGACCCGGTCCGCTACGGTCTCATGGCTCTTGCGGGCGCGCGAGGCCTCGAGGTGTTCCAGCAGGTAATCACCGCGCTCATGGCGGATCGGTTTCCGGCCGAGTCGCGGGAGGAGCTGCCGTCCACCCTGCGCAACATCGAGACTGAGATGCTGGAGGCCGCACTCGACGGCCTCGATGAGGAAGGCTTTGGAGATGCAATCCGGGCGGCCCAGCCAAACAGTGTCAAAGTCATGGAACCGCTCTTCGCCGCGATTGCGCATGGATGCGCGGCCGGCCTTCAAGACGAGGCGTTCAACGAGGTTTACTGGCCCCGCCTGGCCCGAGGACAAGAAGGCTTCATGACACACAAGCTCGGTGCTCTTGGCGCGGAGCTGTCGCTTCTGGCGCACTTTTTTGAACAGCCTTTCGCTACACCATCCCCCAACCTCACCCCCAACGACCAAACGCTGGTGCTTGGAGACACGGCGATCAACCTTCGTGCGCTCGGTCGGTTGGGCGAGGCGGTCGGGCCGTTGGCGACCAGTCTCAAGCACCATGTTGCCGACGAGGACTGGCAGAACGCGTCAATCGGCGCAGGAAACCTGTCAGAGGTGCTGCGGGCGGTCGGCGAAGTCGGTCGCGCGCTAGCAGCCAGCGTCGACGCCGTCCGATACGCCGATTCCATGTCGGACGATAACGAGGACGCTGTGTTCCAGCGTTTTGCAATGCGTGCTGCCTACGCGGACGCTCTGCACACCGCCGGCGATCTCCACACTGCAGCTGCCGCGTTCGAAGACGCCGAGCGGCGGCAGGCGGCAGATTCCCGATACGGACCGATCCTTACCTCGGCACTGGGCTACCATTACTGTGACTTGCTGCTCTGCCGTGGGAACCCGAAGGACGTTCGGCGGCGCGCGTCGGAGACCATCGAGCTGGCTCGCGAAAACAAGTGGCTTCTCGACCTTGGCCTCGACACGCTGTCCCTTGGTCGTGCTGCGTTGGCGATGGACGACACCCCAGGTGCCGCCACCAACCTCGACGCGGCAGTCACAGCGCTGGAGGACGCCGGCATTGCGGACTTCATCCCCGGCGGCCTGCTCGCCCGCGCGGAGCTGCATCTGGCGCTCGGCAACTGGGACTTGGCCGCTGCCGACCTGAATACTGTCGACGAGCTTGTCGACCGGTCGGGCATGAAGCTCTACCAGATCGAATCTGCCATCGGCCGTGCTCGCCTCACACTGGCCCGCGACGGCGCCGCTGGCGCGAGCGCCGCCCAGGGCCTGATTGCCATGGCCAAGGCGCTGATCCAGGAAACCCGCGGGCGCGACCACGAGGGCAAGGAGCGCTGGTACGCCAAGCCCACGCCGGACATTGCGCTGGTGGAGGCGCGCATCGCGATCCTGGCAGGCACGCCCGACGCCGCTCGCCGCCACCTCGCCGAGGCGAACGGCTGGATCGACCGCGGCTGGAAGGTGCACCTGGGCGAGCACGCCGAGCTTGTCGCGCTGCTCGATGGGAGGACGCGCGGCGCAGACGGAGGGCCCGGCGCAAGGGCCGAACCCGCGGCCGCGGCCGGCGCCGCCGCAGACGGCAAGCCGAAGCGGCGGTGGTGGCCGTTCGGCTGATCGCGGCCCGCCAGCCGTCCGCTCACCGCGTCACGGTCTGCAACCGCAGCGCCACCACCAGGGCGATGGGCCCGCCGTGGGCAGCGTCGCGGGCGATCCTCAGCTCGACGAGGTTGGGGGTGGCGTCGGCGCGAGTCCAGGCGCTGTGCCAGGCGGGCTCGGCGCCGGGCGCCGCGCGGCCGAAGTAGCGCAAGCCCGCCGAAGCGACGTTGCGCACCAGCACGTGGCTCTGCACCGCCCATGGGCCGCCGGTCTCGGCCTGCTTCGCCTGATAGGGCGCCAGCCTGACGACCAGCGCCGCCCGCCCCGCACCGGCGCCCGGAGCGACCTCGAGCGCGTAACGGTAGAGGGCGGCGCCCACGGGTCCGTTGGGCGCCGGGGCCACGAAGCTCACCGCCTCTGAGGTGCCGTGGAACACCACGCGCACCATCCCGGACGTGTGCTGCTCGTAGAGCGCCATGGCCTCGCCCAGGCGCGCCCGCAGGAAGGCCTCCGCCGTCTCGGCGCCGGTCTGCTCCTCGAGCCGCGCCGCCGCATCCCAGGTTCCGCGCGCGAAGCGCACGCCGCCCGCGAGCAGCGCCAGCACCAGCGCAAGGAGCACGAGCGAGACCAGCACCTCCACCAGCGTGAAGCCGGATTCCCCCCTCCACCCGTCATCCCGGACGGAGCCGATGCGAGCCGAAGGCGAGCAGCGCTCCGATCCGGGACCTCGTGAGGCGAGGCTCGACTCGTTCACAGAGGTCCCCGATAGCCTCCCCCGGTCTTTGCCGGGGTGGGCTTCCGGGATGACGGATGGCGGACTCATCGCGCCGCCCCCACCTTCAGCGTCGTAAGCTGCAGCGACCGCGCAGGCCGCAGCACGCCGCCGTCCCAGCGCACGGTGACGGTGACCCAGTAGCCGGCGATCCGCTCCGCAGCGCCGCCGCTGCCGGGGCGCCGATAGCGCTCCGTCCTCACCGTCCACCGCAAGCCGTCCTCCGTCTCCCCCGCCGCCTCGCCCTCGGCGAGCCGCGCCTCCACGCCGGCAGCGGCGAGGCGCGCATGCGCCAACCGCAGGGCCGCGCTCTCCGCCCAGGCGACCTGCGCGCCGCGCCAGCCCACCGACACGCTGTGATGGACGATAAGATAGCCGGCCACGAAGACGACGAGCGCCACCAGCGTCTCGATCAGGGTGAAGCCGGAGGTGCCCCCGTCGCTGCCTGCCCGCATCGCTACCGTCCCAGCTCGATGCGAATATCGCCGTTGAGCCAGTCGACCAGCACCGAGGCGGTCGAGCGGCCGTCGCTCAGCAGCACCTTCGCCCCGCTGGCGCTGCCGTCGGGGAAGAAGCGCACGCGGCCCGAACCCGAGCCGGGGCCCGCCTCGCCCCCGGCGCGCTCGCTCTCCGGCACCGCCAGCTCCACCGCCACGTGGGAGGGAATCGTGCGGACGCCGACGACGCCCTCGGCCCAATAGCGCCGCCCGGCGAGGTCGACCGTCAGGATGCGCTCCAGGTTGGCGGCCTGGGCCGCGGCGCGCGCCGCCCTCAGGTCGGCGGCCAGCGCGTAGGCCGTGCTGCGCAGCGCGAGCCCCAGACGGGCGCGTCCGAGCGACGGCGCCACGACGGCGGCCGCCAGGGCGAGGAGGCCGATCACCACCATCAGTTCCAGGAGCGTGAAGCCTCCCTCGCCGTCCGCGCGGCGCCGATCGGCGGCCCGCCTCATTTGAGTGCCAGCTCGTTGACGCCGACGATGGCGCCCATGACGGACAGCAGAAGCCCTCCCACCAGCACGCCGATGCCGATGGTGAGCAGCGGCGTGACGAGCGTCGTGAGCCGCCCCAGCTGCTGCTGCAGCGCCTGCTCGAAGATGCTGCCCGTACGCTCCAGCATGACGTCGAGCTGCCCGGTCTGCTCGCCGACCCCGGTAAGGCGCAGCGCCAGCTCCGGCAGCACGCCCGACCGCCCCAGCGCCGCCATCAGGGTCGCGCCTTCCTTCACGGCCGTGGCGCAGTCGCGCACGGCCGCCGCCATGGCGCGGTTGCTCAGGACATCGCCGGTGACCTGCAGCGCCTGCAGCATGGGCACGCCGTTGCGGATCAGCGTCCCCAGCGTGCGCGTCATGACCGCGGTCTGGCCGCTGCGGACGAGGCCGGAAACGACGGGCAGCCGCAGAAGCTGGCGGTCGCGCCAGGAACGCCAGCGCTCGCTGCGGGCGAGCCCCACAACCGCCGCGCCGAGCGCCACCACCCCCGCCAGCCCGAGGAGCCAATGCGCCGCCACGGCCTCCTCGACCTCGAGCAGGAAGCCGACGATGAACGGCGGCGCCACGCCCGCGTCCCGGAACAGCGGCGCCACGGTCGGGATCAGCACCGTGAGGATCACCGCCACCGCCATGGCGGCGGCAACGAGCAGGAGCGCCGGGTAGACCAGCGCCGAGCTTATGCGCGCGCGAAACTCCGCCGCCCGCTCCAGGAAGACCGCCAGCTCGTCCAGGGTCTGGCCCAGGGTTCCGGCGGCCTCGCCGGCGCGCACGATATGCACGTAGTAGGCGGGAAAACCGCCCCCCTCCGCCCCCAGCGCCTCCGACAGCGAGGCACCGTCGAGAACCCGGGCCAGCACCCCGGCGATGGTAGAGCGCACCCGCACCGGCATCAGCGGCTGCACCTGCGCGATGCGCAGTGCCTCGTCGAGGGGCAGCTCGGCCCTGATCAGCGTCGCCAGCTCCCGCGTCAGCAGGGCGATCCCCCGCCCCGACAAGGAGCGCGCCGCGAACAGCTCGCGCTCCCACCATCGCAGCTGAGCCGCCGGCCGGCCGCCCTCTGCCAGCTCCAGGGGATAGCGGCCCTGGCGGAACAGCGCCTCGACGGCAGCCTCCCGCGTCTCGGCATCGATCGCGCCGGCGGCCTGCCCTCCCTTGTCGTCGCAGGCAACATAGGAAAACCGCGGCATCAGGCGATCCTCGTGACTCGCAGCACTTCCTCGACGGTGGTCTCGCCGGCGAGCGCCTTGGCGAGCCCGTCGTCGAGCATGCCGACCATGCCCCCGGCGATGGCCGCGGCCTCGATGGCACTCTCGCTGCCCCTGTCGAGCACCTTGCGGCGCAGCGGCTCGCTCATCGCCAGAAGCTCGCTGATGGTGGTGCGGCCACTGTAGCCGGTGTGCCGGCAGGCCGGGCATCCCACCTTCCGGCGCAGCCCGCCGCCATCGGCCCGCAGCCCGCCCATCCGTTCCTGCACGAACGCCGGCGGGACCTCGTCGGGGACGGCGCATCGCTCGCACAGACGCCGCACCAGCCGCTGCGCCAGCACCCCCGTCAGGGTCGACGCCAGCAGATAGTCGTCGACGCCCATGTCCATCAGCCGGGTCAGGGAGGCCGCCGCGCCGTTGGTATGCAGCGTGGAGAGCACCAGATGGCCCGTCAGCGACGCCTGGATCGCCATCTGCGCCGTCTCCAGGTCGCGGATCTCGCCCACCATGATGATGTCCGGGTCCTGGCGCAGGATCGAGCGCAGGGCATGGGCGAAGGTGAGGCCGATCCTCGGCTGCACCTGGATCTGGCTGATGCCGGCGAGCTGGTACTCGATCGGGTCCTCCACGGTGAAGAGCTTGCTCTCCGCCGCATTGAGCCGGTTGAGCGCGGTATAGAGCGTGGTAGTCTTGCCGCTGCCGGTGGGCCCGGTCACCAGCACGATGCCGTTGGGCTGCGCCAGGAGGCCCGTGAACCGCTCCAGCGTCGCGCCGCCGAAGCCCAGGCGCTCGAAGGTGAGCTCCACGCTCGAGCGGTCGAGGATGCGCAGCACCACGCTCTCGCCGAGCATGGTGGGCATGGTGGAGATGCGAAGGTCGATCGGGTTTCCGCGCACGGTGGACTTCACG